>Ga0182012_10000487_pt1 | contig 44135 bp, 37 predicted proteins | sample 612S2SmetaG_FD_120486 | JGI IMG/M metagenome (GOLD analysis project Ga0182012, IMG submission 120486) | Permafrost microbial communities from Stordalen Mire, Sweden - 612S2S metaG | ecosystem: Environmental > Terrestrial > Soil > Wetlands > Permafrost | place: Sweden: Stordalen | collected... | reverse complement strand
CCGAGCAGGTGAAGTACGGGGTCGTGAACAGCTACGCCAAGCTGATGGAGTTGGTGCAGCAGTGATGGGAGATCAGCGGTGCGGCTGTACGCGATCCGAGCAGGACCCGGAAGACGTACGCAAACGTCGTGAGGAATTTAAAAAGGAATGAGTTCTGAGTCGCATGCGGATATAGTACGGAAATAGTACGGACGCAGTACGGACACAGTACGGAAATAGTACGGAAATTGCAATTCAGCAGATCTTCTCGTTTGAGGTGTTTCCCCTTTATTTTTCTTAGACTTACGAGACGCGCGAACTTGGTGAGATTGCTGACACACCCCCTCTAGACATACCTTTTTCGCGTGCGCCCTGGACGTTCCCTTCTTTTCGATGATATTCCGGCCTGGGAAAAGCTCTTGACTTAGCCCACGCCCACGCCTTGGCCACCGCTAAACAGACCAGGATGCCGCGGCTGGGAAAGACCCTTGACCGCACATAGATCCGTGGCGCCACACCTCTAAAGCTGCAGAACCCGCGGTAGACTTGATACTCCAACTCCGCGAATTGCCGCGATCTTCGGTCGCTTAAAAACCCTCAAGTCAGGATCACTCGGCACCTTGATCGCCAGTTGCTTTTTCGCTTTTCTCTCGCATTCATAAAATCCTCAACTCACAAAAGATAAAAAACAAACTTCGTTAGTTGTCTCGAAGACCCCGCCGCTCGATGCCGCGATTACTCGGACTTGCAAGAAACTTGCGACGGCATTTGCACACTTTGACGTCGCTAAGCGGTGACTTTCCTTCGACCTGCACCACAGCGGAACGGTCATACTTATAGAGCAGCTTAGAAGCCATCCAGAAAACTCCCGCCGTAATTCTCGCTGCAATTCAACTCCCCACGGCTGAGACGGACGAGCGAACCTATGCAGAAGCACACGAGTCAATGGAAGCCTCAAACCGGAACCAACCAAATTCATCTCGCTCACCGGATCCCGAAATCAAACTCGAAGCCATCCTCGAACCCTATCCAAGCACGCTCTCATCTCTGTCTCTGGCAGCAGCTCCCGTCACCATATGTCGCCAAGCGGATCGCCAAACCATGCTCGACGTCACTCGTGAACCGCAGCCTGGTACATTCTCGCCTCCGCTTCTGACCACAATTCCCGGTCACTCGCCAGCTACTCCGACAGTCCTGCTCGACCGGATTGCGCGCCGGCCTGGCGCACAGGCGGCGATGCTGCGCAGCACCGCTGTGTACCTTGCGCGTTACAGGCGCATAGGTAAGCAACCTTAAACTCGACACCACGCATTCCGCGCTGCCCGGCTTTGCGGCTTACCTCGGTCGAATAGCGCAGAAGAATGGCAGCCCATTGACGCCTAATTCCGTCCGCTCACGCGTCAACTGCGCGTACATCCTGCTTGTACTGGCCCGGGAATTAGGCTGGTCGCCGACGCCGGGTCTGGCGGACTTGCGTGGCAGTCCGTGCTCGGAACCATTCGGGCTGCACTACTTCTCAAAGGCTGCGTCAGCCTGATGCGACTTGTCATTGCATCCAGTAGGACGCCTCTTGAGTTTAGCGACGCAGATCCGGGCGCCTTCGGCCGATTCAAATCGGACACCGGCCGGAACCCAAAATGCGCTCGCAGATTGTCTGAGCGTTCCGGAAGTTTGTTCTTTGAGCCGGACTTACCTGTCGCTTTCCCTAGCTTAGCCGTCCCCGCAGCGACTACCAATTCGGCATTTCTGTCGATCAAATACCTAAACCACCGCGCAAATAAGTCCGTCTACTGGTCGACAACAACCTGCGGCCAATCAGTTGGCGCCTGCAAGCTGTCGACCTAATCCTGTTCGTCTAGGTCGTATCCGCCTTGGATCCAAGTTAACTTTCGCTACCGCGACAACGAATAGTTTTGCGAGATCTTGCCCTCGAGCGTACGGCGCTGACGGCACGGATCTTTGCGCGACAGCGCAGCCGCGAGTCTGAGTTGCGTGTTGGGCGGGGCCCGCAGGGAGCAACAACTCTTGCGGTTTCGCTCCCCGATCTTCACGTTCGAGCTCACACCGGATGCAGTTCGGTTGGTTACGAAGGCCGGTGATTCGGGCGCGAAACACAGACAGAATCAACGAACAATCGGGAATCACTTCGGAACGACACCTTCTGAGGCGGGTATCCTGATCTGTCGTCAATGAGGCCCCAGTGAATTCAGCGGGGAAAGCGCGGCTTTCATGACCTGGGTCATCGCGATCGGACGATTTCAATAAGGCCCCAGTGTATTCACCGAGGAAAGTTATCTTCAAGTCATGGTGAGTGTGTTCGGCGCCAAACTTCAATGAGGCCCCAGTGAATTCGCCGGGGAAAGACTCGACCTGAAGGTGGGTGCGCGAGTCCTCATGGTTCTTCAATGAGGTCCCAGTGAATTCACCGGGAATGCGATCAAGTGTTTTTCAGTCTCACTACGGAAGTCTACCTTCAATAAAGCCCCAGTGAATTAACCGGGGAAAAGGCCCGAAGCCTGGCTCAAGAAGCTCTGTCCGACCGTGCTTCAATGAGGCCCCAGTGAATTCACCGGAGGAAAATAACTGACCAGGTATGAACGCATGTCGCGTTGATCTCACTATTCGGATAATGGTTCTATTTCCGCACGGCCTATGTTGCCGTAGTCGCCCTTTGGGTTCAGGACGTATCTTCGAGCTGTTGCCACCATCGCCGCAGGACCGAAGGACTTCGTTGAATCGCGCCCCGCTACCGGTAGCGATTGCAGCATAGCCTCAATCGCGCAAAGGGAGGAGCCTCTTCCGCCATCAGCGGACCAGATCGGCCAACTGAGCAGTCCGTCGCGGCGCTCGCCTCTGTATGCTGGCATTGTCCAATGCTTCTGACCTTCCGATATTGGAAAACTAAGCAATCCCAATCCACTTAAGCCGCTGGCGCCCTTCTCCGTGTAGGCTCCTTCATCCTTTGGATCTGAAGCGCGGTACGCATATCGTTGTGCTTCATCAGGAGAGAGTCTGAGCGAATTTCCCTTGTAGGCGTACTCCCATCTGTCGAACAGACATTTGTCTATGTCGCTTTTCTCACTAGCGTCGGCAAGATCGTACATCGCCCCAACAAAGGACATTTGCCCACTCGGAAGTCTTAAGGGTGTCGATTCAAATACTGTGTCTTTTCCAGTGACCATCCCTCCAGAACATGCGATCAAGTCACACCTCAATTGCCATATTGAACGTCTCTGATTATCTTGCCGAGATGCCTGCACCGCCTTAACACAGCGGTTTGCAAGTGATCGCTGACGCCGCTGGCTGTCAACGAGGGCAGTGCGCTTTTGAGGCTTGTCCGTGTTGGAGTATTGCAAGCGAAATGGGCGGAGTGCCCGACGGAATATCTTCAATCCATCAATTGCGGCTGAACAGATCATGTCCTTTGTTGTCGAACCCGGGAGGGTGACGACAGGACGAAGGGGTGGTTCTTCAAATTCCCAATAGGCCCTTGGCATCCAATCCGGGTGGGACAATCCGATCGCTCTCAGTAACCCGAGCAAGGCCAAAAAGGCAAGTAGGTTGTCCGGCTCCAATCCGTCTAGCCGATGGCGGGTCACGGTTTCACTCACTACGCGGCTCCTTTCTTCGCATCGGCTGTGCCTTTGACTCGGATTGGTTCCGAGGCGCGATGGTCAGCCAGGCGCAGGATGGCTTCCATGCGGGCCAGCTCCCACACTCCGTAGCGGGCCTTAAGACACTCATAGAGGCCAGGCCAATCGAGCCCCTTCCAGTCAAAGGCTAGAGATTGCGGGCTGGCGCCAGCCTCAATGGTATTGTGTGGAATGCCCAACACATCGGGGAGATTGGTGCGCACTTTTGCATCCTCGACGTCGGAATGAGGGAAGAATGGGCGCCCGTAGCCATGATGTGTGCCCACCAGCCAGAGCACCAGTTCAGGATCTCTAGCTTCTTGAAAGCGGGGAATGTGCGGAGCCAATCGCACAGAAAGAGCCTCGTGCCGCCAGTGTGGAGGCAGGCCGAAGTATTCTCTGGGATTCCGAAGCAGAGGTCGCGCAGACTTAGCCAGCAGGTGTTCGGAGTCTGGGCCGAGAGGATCACCTAGCGCCAGCCACTCCTGAAAGCGGGGATCGGCTTTGCCGGCGTCGTGCAGATGCGCAGCCGCTTTCAGGTCCAGGATGCGTTCTTCCGAAAGACCTGCCTGTGCGGCGAATTGCTCTGACTTTTTCTCGGTTTGCTGGCAGTGAAGCAGGAGGCCCTGGTTATTACCGGAAAGTGACCCAGTAATGTCGTCCTCTGTCGCATTCGCAGCGGCCCGTTCCTGTCTCTCGTCTGTCTTGATCCCTCGCGGCGCAAGAAAGACGACTCCGCGCGGGCAATCGTTTTCTTCGCCGTAGGCATCCGTATAGAAATCTACATTGTTTCTTCCGCTGCCACGGGCATCGTCAAGCCTATCCAAATCATCGAGAATCTCTTGCGGCATGCCGATTGACTTGATTGCGTTGCGCAGAGTCTTCCAATGTCGAGTGCGCGTGGCAGATATGGCCTGAGCCAGCGCTACTGTATCGGCTGGATCATTCAGCAGGCCAGGAGCAACACGCACCGCGAAACGGCTTCCGGCATAAGGCCGGGCAGCCTCAGCGGCAACGTCTCTGGCGGCCTTTGGAGAATCGGGGTTCCAGCCGTATTCATCCACACCACCGTAAATGGCTGGCACAACCAAGGTATCGCCCGAGCGAATCTGGTTGTACTGAATCCACGCCGAACTATCCATATCACCTGTCCAGCGAAAGACCTTATTCGCATGATTCCGTTGCTGTGAATTGCGGCTAGATTCAGGGACTTGATACGTGCCCGGATCTGGAACGGGTATATCGGCTAAGTCGGAAATACCAGAACCTGATTGGCTCAACCACCGGCGAACGGCCCACACCGGTAGTTCAATTGCTTCGGCAGCACGCGGCGGCATCAGCTGCATGACTTGGTAAGCGCTCTCGGCAAACGCGGGATCGATATCCGCACGCCAAACCAAGGTAACCGAATCGGCGGCGCGCTCCGGTCCGTGCAGGTAAAGTGAGACCTCCGGATCGGCCTTGGGGATCGGCGCAGTTTGACTGAACAGATCGAGATGCGCGGGTAGCAGAACGGGCGCATTGGGTTTGGGAGCGAGCAACTTACCGATAGATTCAGGCGGATGCTTCTTCAGGTGGTCTTCTAATGCCATGATGCCGAAATCAATCTCAGCCGGCCGTTTTTCCTCCCGATCTTCAACGCGATCCGGATTTCCAATCAGATATTTCCATGTGTTGAGGGCAGACTCCCCGTAGATCGGGTCTTTGGCCTCGGATTTTGCGCTGCTGCCAATGATTGCACCGTGCGGAGTGATTGGGCGCCCCGCACGGTTGAGCCGGCCAGCCCGGTTGAGCCGCCCAAAGCGTTGGCGCAGGACATCGAGAGGCGCAGCTTCGCTGATCAATCCGTCCAGATCAATATCGACAGAAGCCTCAATGCACTGAGTGGAAACAATCACCATCGGCCTTTCAAGGTTGCGCGGATTGCCTGTCTTGATCGGTACAAGCCTATTGGCCAGAGCATCCCGCTCGGCTGAGCGCGAGGGACCTATCATCAATAGACAATCGTGGTTCTCCTTGCTCAGATCCTCGCGAAGTTGCTCAAAGACCGCACGCGCTCTGGCCACGCGATTGACCACCACGGCCAATGCTGGCGGATGTTCAAGACCACTTCCCTTCTTCTGGAGCTCGGTGAGGCCGACCTTGGTTTGCTTCACGAGTTTGTCGATGCGCACCTGGTTGGCAAAACTATCCCGTTGATCCGCCTCATTTTCAGATGGCGTGCTTTTATTCTCTTTGGCTTTGGGTAACTCGATTAGCCACACGCCTTTTTTTGCCTCCAATCGCCGGCCAAGAATGGGATTGGCTTTGTCCTCATCATCAAGACGAAAAGGATTGACCGCGCCCACTCTCGGGGTCGCCGTGAGCAGAGATACGCCCCAGGGAGCAACCGGCGCTTGACTCTCACGCCATGAGTCGCCCTTATAGCGCCTCACCCATTCAAGCGTTTGGCGAAAGGGTTCGGAGAGGTGTGGCTCATCGAGCAGAATCAGGCAGTCAGAGCCAATGAGTCCGGCATGTACCGGCTTCATACTGTTGGAAACGCCATAGCCGCGGAACAGAAGGCGGGAGCCAACCTGGTCTACTGTAGAGCACAGAATCGTCGGTTGACATGGGGTGCGCGCCCAATCGTCCTCGCGCGGAATGCCGCCACGCAATCGGCTGGCGATCAATGGAACTGAGCCTTCTCCAGCTATAGATTGAAGGCGGCGCGCGACTTCGGCGGTTACTTTGTCCTTGGGCTTGGAGAGCGCCTCCGCAATCCTCTCCGCACGTTCGAATGCTTCGTCCACCATGAGTCGCCGATCGACCACAATCGCTATACGCACTGGCGCTCGCCGAGCTATTCCTCGTTCAGCTTCCAAAGCAAGATGAAAGACCGCAGCATCCAGGGCCGCAGTCTTGCCCGATCCTGTGGGCAGGTCCAACTCCTCCGGCCATTCGCCGTCCGCTGCCAGTTTTCTTAACAGACGCGACTGCCAGGGAAATGGCGTATACCCGTGAACCTTTTTAAGAAAGACATCGAAGTCTTCGCACGACAGATCGTGACTCATGCCTCATTCTCCGCAAGCCAGATAGGACGGCACAGACCCAGGCCAACAAAGCGTCCCGCACCCAGAATCACCGGCCCTTCCACCGGCTCGGAGAATCGAATGACAGCATGAGTCAGGAAACGACCGTCGAGCGAGCGAGGCAATTGCCAGCGCATCCACCCTGGAGACTTGACCGAGGGCTGTGCAGAGACCGACCCTTCAAGGGCCGAATGCTTGTCCGGGTACACATCTGCCGGTCTGGGCAGGCCAACATTGTCGCAGGCCGTCTTAATCTGCTCTTCGATCTCTTCCTGCCTCGCCGCGCCCTTTTCCTTCAGATGCCGGTCCAGTACGATCGGAGTGACCGTGGCGAAATCAGCCGATCGTTTCGTATAGAGACTAGGATCCAGTGACTGTTTGTGCGGTTCGCAAGTGAGGGAGAGTTCAAGGCCAAGTCGATGCAGGCGGAGTGTTCTTCGCTCACCCTTGACCGCGGCGATTTTGCGCATGGCCCGCCTGAATTCTTCGCTATTCAAAAGTGCGCTCCCGCGCGGTGGAACCAAAGCGAAACCAAGGAGATGTCCATCGGCATATGGGGAACCGGCGAAGGATAATGGAACAATGGCGAGATGCGGCTGCCGCGTTGGACTCTTGTCCGGCTCATGCCCACTCACCTCGAACGGAATACGGTCTCCCAAGCCGCAGTGGCTGTATCCGGAAAGAATCGCGGCGCGAACGTCCTTAGCCAACAGTGCGGCAGCGCGAATATCGGGCATCTCGCCTCCTGTGTGCTCCAGCACCAGCCACTCGGTGCCAAAGCAACAGGCAGCGGCTGGCTTTGCGCTCTGCGGTTCAGGTCTGACTCGTTCCCCTGGCCGAGGACGTCCGCTCCTGCCGGAAGATTCCTTGAATTGCTTGTAGCTCGCACGGAGTTCCTCGAACCGTCCGCGATAGACCATTCGCGTTGGTGGGCAAGACTCTTCTGAGGGAGGGGATTGGCCAGTCAGAAACCGGCAGCGTGTCAAGCTGGCGGAGTGTCCTACGTAAGAAGTATCCGCTGCAAGCCTGCTGAGCTGTTCAAGTCTTTGCGCGCCCTGATCACCGTCTTCCCAGTACAAGCGAACAATCCGCTCATCTGGGATTGCTGCGGGAAAGCGGCGTGGTTGACGTTCGCGAAAACCGGGGGAGGTAGATTTCTTCTTAGCAAGCTTGTCGTTCGGGGGTACGTAGCTCAACAGCGCAATGCGACGCCCCGCGCTTGAGGCAATGATCTTGGTCACACGCTGTTGTTCCAGCCATCTGAGTGCTTCTGCCTCATCCGCCTGCTCGCCGCGCGCTCCCCAGGTGGCGACAAGGGCAGAGAAGATGCGATCAGGCTGCGGCGGCCAGTCGGGTTGGTCGGTCTCGGGACCGCGCGCGGCAAAGACAATGCCCGCAAGGTATTCAATCTCCAGAACCAGAGCCATGGTGTTACTCCTGCGATTCTTCCGTTTCGCCACCCTGGCCCGCAAGCGCATATCCCTGGCTTTGACGCACAATGTCAACGAGTTTATCCTGCGGCTCGAGACGCAAAGGTTCCGTTTTGAGTTGGAATCCAGCATCCGTTGCAGCCGAGTAGGCCTCACGATATAGGTCCCGTACCTGTGGAAGATCCAGCGGGACATCTTCAGTGCTCCCATCGGCGTGAACTACTTGCACCGGGGCCTTCCCCTCGCAGACCAAATCACACCGCGACCGAAGAGCGTAGCCCTGCGCATCCTGTTCAGAAAAAGCCATCAAGCCGAGAGCTGCCAGCAAAACACGCCCTGCCGCATTTTTCTTCGCATCCGTTCCGAAGTGCAAACGACGTAGCGCTGCAAAACTAAGGACAAACATCTGTTCCAGGTAATCGCAGGTGATGCCGAGTGCATCCACATGAGGAGTGATGTTGCCGTGGTTTATGTTCGAGGGCCTTCCAGGCTCCTTGGTCTTGTTCTTCCTGACGTACAGTATTGCCTTGCCCTTGCTGTCTTTCTCAGCGTCCCACTCAAATGAAGTCCAATCGTCCCCACCATTCCTTTTGTAGATGTGCACTTTTTTGAGCACACCCAGCGGGTCAATACGGCTTCCAGTACGACGTCCGGCGCTGACAGGTTCAACGGTTAGCAGGTTGTCCCCAGACGCCAAGACGAACGGTAAGTCGCGTCCCCGCGCACTTTCGAGGTTTACAGGCACATCCGCTGCCACTATTTCAGAAACAAGACAACGCGCAAATTTTGCGCCGAATCCGCCGCCTTCACCGGTCGAATGCCAGCAGCCGAAGAGCAGCGCCGTGGGCGAAATCTCCAGCAGCACAGAAGCATCGGCGTTACTCGCCTTGGCAAGAGACATTCCGAGATCGCTCTTCATGAATTCCTTTTCACCAAGCAGGCTGTCGCGAAAGATGGCATCAAAGACTCGATGCGGAGCTTCGAGCGATGTAATGGTCGTGATCCCCGCAAGATCCTTCCCGCGGAAATCGACCACTACATGAGGAATGAACGCCGACTTTTGACGGATAATTGCCAGCAAGCTCTCTTCCAGCCGGTTGGCCTGGGATTGCACGCTATCCACAAGCACGCACCAGACTTCTCGACCATCTATGCGGCGGCGCTCGAAAACATGACGCGGAGGGTTGTTCTGGCGCTCTCCAGGATAGGTTGGTGGGAAAATTTTGGTTTCCTTGCCGCCCACAGGCTGCAAGCGCTGACGACGGCGCAGCGCCGCGTCCTCAGAGATCATTTGGCTCAGCCGTGCGATATCCATGACTTTTCTTCTCTCTCAAACGGAGACTTTCTTACGGGGCTTGTTTGCAAGCGGATGATCTGTCTACCCATGCGGTCGGCTAATCTTTTTGAGCTCCGCGGCAAACAATCTGGCCAACTTTACGCGCACACAGCCACGTTTAATGCTGCTCGAGTCATCGGCGCCAGTTCTCCAGGACTTGAGGCGTTGATATCCGAATGGCGTTAACCTGCAGACAAATCACGCTGGATTTATGGCCGCGAGCCGAATGGGTGTGAAGCTGGCGCCTCAACACTTAATGCCACGAAGAGAGCAGCCGATAAAAGAGGCGAAGTGTTGCCGCTCATCTGCTTGGGAGAACTCGCCGCCGTGGAGTCTGGACTGAAGATTCCGAGCAGCCTAAAGGAGGCACTCGTTTGCCCAGAACATCAAAACCTCACCTGCCTGGAGGTCGCCACGCAGAAGGCGGCGGCTTCACCCGAGCCTTCTCCCTTCGCCGTATCCTCCGAACGCAATTTGCCCTTCGCGGAACACAACCGACCCAAGAAGACGCGGACATTAGCACGAAATGGTCTGAAGAGACGATGAAGGTGCTGGAAGCAAGCGGTGCTGCTGGAGTGGCGCTCCAGCGCCAGGTTCAACTGTTCGCTTCGGTGACTCTCCTAGAGGTACAAATTGGCAGGAAGCCCAAGCCGGAGCAACTGGCTCCATTTCTCGAGGACATCATGGGCTCCTGTGGCGCTCTCGCGCTCACTCGTGAAGATTGGAATGCGCTCAATGCAGCCAGAGCAAAGATGAGCGCTTTGATTGCCGACCCCAAGTGGTCCATGGTCCATGGAGGGCACATTGCGATGAGTTGTCTCACGCTCTTGTCCCTGTATGACATCTCGCTGCTGAACGTAGGTTCCTCGGCTTAGTTCACCTGACGTGAAGGCGCGAGTCGGCTATCGAATTGAGGGACGAGTGGAACCGCAGGCGGAATCGAGATATGAAAGGTTCGCTAAGGTCTGCAGGGAGGCTGCGGCAAGGGGCAGCCTGTCGCCAGAGCACCTGGCCAGATTGGCAGAAGAGTCCGCGCCAGAAGTCCTGGCCGGGGTCATTGCCAATCCGTTCGCGCCGATCGAGCTGGCAGAGCACCTTGTGCAACGAGCCGACGCCACGATTGCAAAGCTAGCTCTGGAAGAAGAGAGTTTGCCACTCGGTGTCGCTCTGAAGTTTGCCGAGCACCGGTCATGGTACGTCCGCGCGGCCGCAGCTCAGTTTCGCGGTGCTCCGGCAGAGCTGCTTCATCTTCTTGCGTTGGATCCGGACGAGGATGTAAGGCTAGCGGTCGCCGGCAATCCCACCGCATCTGCCGTGCTGTTGGTCGACCTTGCCCATGACCCGTGCGATGAGGTGCGGCACGCCGTGGTGCGAAACGTGAGCACCCCGATGAAGGCAATTCGACACTTGGCCGACGATGAGGATCTGACCATTCGAAGATGGATCGCCTTAAATCGCAAGCTGCCCGCGGATCTGTTCGAGAAGCTCCGGAGGGATGAACACGATGCAGTCCGCTGCTCGTTAGCCGCCAATCGAAACTTGACTGATTCACAGCTTCAGCGCCTCTCACGGGACGCCTCCGACCGAGTCCGTTCCGCAGTCGCACACAGGCTGGCCGATGCCGAACTGCTTACGAATCTGTCGCGCGATCGGGCTCTGAGCGTCAGGCTTGCAGTCTTCCAGAACGGTAAGGCTCCAGCCGACATTCGCGACAAGTTGGAGATTGAACTTGGCACGCGCGAAAAGCAGATCGCTGCGTTCAAGAAAGAAATCTTCCGCGACCTGTGGGGGTCCGACGCCGACGTTCCTGACGACCAAGACTGACGGCTCATCGCGCTAGCACGCCGGCACACGCGGCTGTCGGCTCGTTCACGCTGCGCCTTCGGTTGCGACGCCAGCATGTGCGCAGCCGGACGGCATAACCTTACTGGAACTGAATCTTCAGCGTCGGAGCCGTCCCGACAGTCTGAAGGCGCCTGGGAGCGCTGGACGGCCGGCCTTCAACATTCATCCGGTGATCTGAAGGCGGCAAGAACAGCCAAATACCAAAGAAAAAGACGCGCTAGGAGACGTCAGGACGCGTTGCTGCGCCTGTGGGTAGGGTTTTGTATTACCCGTAACGGCTCCCCGTCGCGCCTGCGACGGACCCGATGCCTCATCGACCTCTTGAGACATTCCCAACACCTGCGGTAACCACTGCAGGAACAAAAGGCATATTTCCTCGTGATTCTAAAGAATTAAACCACGGGATGCAGAGCAGGTTCTTCGATCCGTGCCGGTGGAAGTCGTCTCAGGGGCCGCCCCGAATACGGGCGATTTCGATCCGTATAACGTCAGGATTCCGCCTCAACCAGCCGCGACGGGTGCGGCGGCCGCCACCCCGCTGGATTCGGCAGCGTTGCTGCCAAGGTTTCGGCCCCGGGCCGCGAAGGACGCCAACGCTAAGCATTGTTATGTTTGCCTATCGCTCATCGAACCCCCTAAAGAAATGTGATTGTTTCGTCGATGCAAGGAGTGAGGCGCCCTGTTTTTTTGAATTGTCCTCGTCCCGATGGGAAGCGGTATTGCGGCTAAAAATCAACGCGGACACGGGGTGCGCGAATAGAAAAACGAAACCTCGTTGCTGACAGAAAGCGACGGCTGGCCGGCAACGGAAATGCTCCCGACACGGGAGATTTGTGTAACGAAGAAGCAGGAGGACTGCGTGGCAAAAGGCAATATTGGTATTTCGTGGACAAACGAAGCAATGAACAGCCTTGTGGGTTGCCAGGAGTGTTCTCACGGTTGCGATCGCTGCTACGCAAAAATGCGGGTATATCGCTTTTCAAAAAATGGAGTAACGAATCGCGATAACCGCTATAGCGACCTGGTCGAGATGGTTCGAAAGCCGGCTTTGCGGGACGGCGTCGAAGAGGAAAAGCAGGAACTGCGCTTCACCGGTCGAATTCTCTTCAATCCCGCAAAGATGTACCAATTCCTCAAGAACAGCGCCCCCGGCAACCTCGTTTTCGTGGACGAGTTCTCCGACCTGCTGCATAAGGCAGTTCCCATGGATGTGATCCTCGAACATTTCCGCGTCTTCCGCGAGGTTCCTTGGCTGCAATTCCAGGTCCTAACGAAACGCGCCAGCCGGCTCAATGAACTGAACGCCGCGGTGATCAAGGAGTTTGGCGAGTGGCCGCAGAACGTCTGGATGGGCGTGTCGGTTTGCACGCAGGCGAAAGGCGAACTGAACAAGATTGCGGCTCTAGGAAAGACGCAGGCCCGGATCAAATGGGTTTCGTTTGAACCCTGGATATCCGATCCGAAGATGGCACTCGAGGAGGCGTGTCCGAATCTTACGGGCCTGCTCGGCGAAAGCGGGATCGCATGGAGCGTGATCGGCGGCGAGTCCGGCTCGAAGAAGGAATCACGGCTCATGTCGCTCGAGGATGCTCAATATCTCTTCTCATCGAGCGAGCGTGCGGGGTGCAAACTGCACTTCAAGCAATTGGGGACAAAACTAGCTATCAACCTTGGGGTTTACGGAATCGGCGATCACCGCGCAAAGGGTGGAAATCTGGAACAGATCCCGCCGAATCTGAGGGAACGGGACTGGCCAGAAAATTTGACGTGGGGCGTTCCTAAGGATGATTCGCCTTTCAAGCCGCGGTTCGACGCGAAGAAGCTGATTAAATTTGTTTGAGCCGAGTAGGGCTTGGGCCCGAGGGGCTCGAACTGGACCTTGGGTGGTGAATATCGCCGTGCCCATGATGCCGGTGAGTCCGGAAGGCCTTTTAGGCATGTTCAGATATATCTGCCCCTGGAGGGTGAACCAGCCGCTCATTTATGTTGCCGTTCAATTGTGACGCGGACGAAAGGACCGAAAAACCATGGCAGAATTGCCCAAACATCGGAATGGAATTGAGAACAGGTTTTTCCTTTTGACGCTGCTCAAGGACGGGCGTGTGAAAGCAGAGCGTATTCGCACCGAAACTGACCCCAGGCTACGCTCAAGAAGACCGTTTGCATTGATTACGCTTGACTCCCCTCCTCTGACAGAACACGAAATGAATCGCGCGGACGCAGCGGGATGGGACGTTGGTGGGCGGGTGGACGGAGTGAATGAAGGTTATCTGCTTCGTCCGCGGATCGCTGAGTCGATAGAAGACTTTCACGGACTATTCCGAGCGCTGCGGGATTCGACAGAAGACACCATGCTTCAAATCGACCGAATGGATCGCTCAGGTCCAGAATGGTGTGTCTGCACAGATTAAACCGGAGACAAGCTGCCACTAATTAAATGCTATGGCTACTATTGTGCCAAATATCGCACGCTGCGATATACCATCGGGCTATCTCGCTGATCCTTCATTCGCAGGCGATTTTCAGGAGTGATCTTGGGCGAGACGATCCTGACTTTCAATCCCCGATCCCCTAAGTGCAGGGACCGGGGACACCTCATCTTAAGAAATTCCTCTAGTTATGAGCCACGGTCGCTCCTATTGAGTTGACGCTGCATGGAGGCCGAGGTAATGCTGTTCTCAAACTGACCCAATCGAGTCAAGAAGGTCGTAAAGCGACGGAAGCAGCGAGCGCTCGAAATGAAACTGCGTGGCCTTTTGGGGAAGCTTGGTCTCCCCAATGTTTGCTGCAGTGTCACCCCAAATGCACGGCACGGCTTCTTCCTTACCCGCCTTGCCAGCCGTCGCGTCGCGTTCCCTGATCCACTCCCAGATGCGCTTTCCGAGCTGGTCGTTGTTCGTGGCGCAATTCGGGTAGTTCTTCCGGATGTAAAGAATGAATTCGTCGTTTCCCATCTGAATGCTCGTACTCATGATTTCCTCTTTCATGGTGATGTCAAAAGTCACGTTTAACGCCCCTTCGAGCCGCCGTAGAAGGCTCGTTCCTAGGTTGTAGATGGGGTCTCTCTCAAGATTCAGGACCGTCTGGCTCGAGACGCCCAGGCGACTTGCGAGTTGTAGCCGGGACAGGCCGAGCTGCCCCCGTCTCGCCTCAATGAGTTTGCCGATGTCGTTCACTGCTCCCCCGGAAACCATAATGACATTTGGCAGTCCATTTAGTCAACATGGACTGCACATCCTGGCTTTATGATCCGTGGGAAACGACGTGTAGAGGCGGGGTCCGTCCCATATTATGGCCCTTCAAACAAACCGGTTGTTGAAATGTTCGCTTTATATTCGCCTACAATGGATTCATGTTTCATAGCGAATGAGTGGCGTCCATCCCTTAGTCATAGTCTGCGGGATTCGCGGATCACCGCTGATTGCAACCTTCGTGGCGCGAGGTGCCGATATTTGCCTGCGGACATTTTCGAGGACCGGCTTTCGCGCGCCATGCTGGGGCAGTGCTCCTCTGGAGCATCGCGGCGGTGAAGGAGGCCGATTTTGTTGGAGTAACCTTGCGCGAGATTTATGACCACATATGCCTTATCGAAACCCCCTCGATTGTGGCCCATGAGCCGGAGCATCCGGGGAAGTGGGGCGAATGGGGACCGGATGTGATTCTGCTTCAGATTCCTGCTGTGCGGGTCGGCGAGATAAGGGCGTTCAAAGTCTTCTACGAAATGGACGCAGGACTGAAGGCGATGGTCACCTGCGACCGCAATGAGACGTATCTCTTGGTAGGCACACCTGAGGTCCTTGGCTCATACACCCAGAACCATGCGAGCGTTCAGCTCCTCGCGATGTGGGTGGGCAGTCCGCAGCTTTACATGAGGGAGGGATGGGATTACTTCGATGTCGAGGCCGCGCTCCACCCTACTTCGAAGGCGGACTCCTTCGGCGGCGTGAGCGGCGGAGGCCTGTGGCGGGTCCAGATTTACGCCGAGCCAGATAGCGGCCAGATCGTTTCCAAAATGACACTAGAAGGGCTGGCCTTCTATGAGCTGGGAACAAAGAACGGCAAAGGCGTGATCCGGTGCCACGGCGTGCAATCGATCCGTAGGGCTCTCAATTCGTTGCCGCATGCCTGATTTCCGCATCACAGGACCAGTTTGATCCACGAAACTAGACGGGAGGAATCACTACGATCGTTGGCGGCCTCTTCCGTTTACCCGCCCAGTGGATCTTGCCCATAACTCGCCAGATTCCTGCACTTCATGTTTTTCCCTCTCATTTGTGGTAGAATTCTATGAAGTGATGCGGAGGCTGAACCATGGAAACTGCGGTTCATCTGAATCCCCAGGAGCGCGGCGCCCGGCTGGCCGAACTCGACCTGACAGAGGCAATTTTGAAAGAGGCAGTTCAGTCCGGGTTTGCCCAATGGGCAGCCTGCACACCGAATCATCCGCCTTCCTACCCGGGCTTTTCGGCCTGGAGCGAGACCGTCAAATCCCTGCGTGACTTATTGGTGCCTCGCGCCTGGTTTGCTTCGAATGAGAGCAATCTTCCTTATACGGTGAATTCCCAGGGGACGATGGCGATTGCCGCCGCGACCGGCGACGAAGCGACAGGTATCGCCGATCTTACTCCCTGCACAAGATCGAGCAAGGGGCCGAGAACAGCCAAAGCGGTTGCTGCGAATAATCGGCAGCTGAGCCTGTTTCCGGTTGAGGTAACCCCGGACGAGCTAGCCCATATCACAGGGGAAGGTCGCCGCATGACGTGGCTACTTCTTTTCTACCGCGATCTCGAGAAGAGAGAGGTTCGCTTCGAGCTCTCGCGTCCGACCAAGATCAACGAGGACGGAAAGGTGGCGGCCTGGATTGAGCGGATTTTATTTGATTCGTTCTCGATTGATGGAGATGTGATCGATTTGCCCACAACCCCTAGCCCTTCCGAGGGTGTTATCAACATTGAAGTCAAGAGACGAGCTTAGCGGGGTTCGGCGGTGTTCAACCCAACTCGATTGTCGGTCGCTCGGAGAAGACGCGGCCTGACCAAGAAGGCCCTCTCTGAACGTGTGGGTCTGGAATGGCGCACCATTAGCGGCTACGAGGGAGAGGAATTTGAGCCCTCCGAAGCTGTGATCGAAAAGCTCGCGAACGCTCTCGATTTTCCCAGGGACTTTTTCTTCGGGGATACCCTCGACGAACCCGACGCGGATACAACCAGCTTCCGCGCAATGAAGAAGATGACGTCGGGACAGCGCGACATGGCCTTAAGCCAGGGTGCGCTGGCTCTCCACCTGAATCGGTTCATTGAAGCCCGGTTTGAACTGCCCGATGCGGAGCTTCCCGATCTCAGCCGGGAGCCATCACCAGAGGCCGCAGCTCAGACACTTCGACGGCTCTGGGGCCTGGGTGAGCTCGCGGTTCGAAACATGGTTCACCTTCTTGAGTCGAAAGGCGTACGGGTTTTTTCACTTGCGGTCGATGCGGTCGAGGTAGATGCCTTTTCGAACTGGAAGGGTCAAACGCCGTTCGTGTTCCTCAACAATCTGAAATCCACCGAGCACGGCCGCTTCGACGCGGCGCACGAGTTGGGCCATCTCGTGCTCCATCGGCATGCCGCGCCCAACGGATTAGAAGCGGAGAGAGAGGCCAATGCTTTTGCTTCAGCTTTCCTAATGCCGCGAGGAAGTGTCCTCTCCCATGCGCCAAGGTTTGCTACAGTTCCGGTTCTGGTTCAGTTGAAAAAGATCTGGACTGTCTCGGTTGCAGCTCTGAACTTCCGGCTCCATGAACTTAAAGTGACCACGGACTGGCAATATCGGACCTTGTGCGTGCAGATTGCCAAGCTCGGGTACCGCAAGGACGAACCGGAGGAAGCAGCCCGCGAAACTTCACAGGTTCTCGCTAAGGTCTTCGCGGCGCTCCACGAAGAGGGGCTGACCCGCAACAGAGTGGCGCGGGAGCTCGAGATTCTGACTTCAGAGCTCGACCAGCTCCTGATGGGGCTTGTTTTGACTGGAATCGCCGGCGGCAGAGGGCCCGCAGTCGCCCAGGGCCAGCGAAAACGTGCAGCATTGCGGCTGGTCAAATAGAGCGACCCTGCGGAGCAGAAGCCGCGTTGGCATGGCAGGGCGGGAGTTCCGTCACGACTTCAGTGAAGCCTAGTCAGCCTTATGTATATCCCTGGCTGCTGCCTGCATCGCACCCGCTCCTCGGCGCCCTGTGCAACTAGAGATCTTCCGGCTCTACGCCGGCTCTTGCGAAGACGTTGAAAAACTTCGCCACCTCGGTGTGCGACTGGTGACGGCCTTGCCGTTGTTCCACGCTGGTGATGATCACACGCTGTTTTGCGCGCGAGAATGCGACGAACACTGTACATTCCTCTTCGCCATCCCTCCTTGATAGTCCTCGAAACGGCCAATCTTCCAGGCCAATTAGAATCACGGAATGGTACTCGAGTCCCTTACTCTTGTGGATGCTCATGATGGGGACGTATCCGACACCAATGATGTCGTCAAGGGCCGCGGCCCACGTGCCGCACCTGGTTCTGGCTTCGAAGAAGATCTCTGCGCACTCTCTGATCGTCCGGTTCAGGAAGTCCGCTTGCACGTATTGCTCGTATTCCAGGGTGAAGCTCGATCGGCCCAAGAAATCGAGCAGCGCGTTGATCCATGCTATGACATCAGGAACGCTGTTGCATGCCTCCAGTCTGGGCCGCATGGCCGCAATGAACTCGGACAAGAGCCTTGTCGCTTTACGGGTCGTGACGGCATCCTCGTCAACGCCATGCAATTCGAACACTGCATTGCGGAGATTGTGCCATTGCTCCGGCGCGTGAGCTTTGGCGCAAACGCCGATGGTGTCGATCGCGATCGAGCTTAAGGGCTCGGCGAGGAGATCCTGAAGAGCATCCTGTATACGGGCGGCTACGCCAAATTCTGCGAGTTGCGGCCGTAACACGGCGGTTACTGCCGAGGCGCCAGCTCGCACCAGGATGCAAATGTCTTGCGGAGAGATGCCGTCTTCCTGAATCCAACCGGCGATCAACGCGGAAAGATAGACAGATTCCGTCTCGTCGTCCTCGAAGGAAAGCAGGCGGCATTCACCTCCATCCGGCAGGTTGGGGGGCGGAGTCATCGCCGCATCGGCATCGGGATCAATCTCTTCGATGAGGTGATTCTGGATTGCGATCAGGCGGGGCGCAGATCGGTAGTTCATTCGAAGCGTTCTGCGCTCAGCGCGGAAGGCTTCCTCGAATACCTCAAAGACGTCCCTTTGGGCGCCGGCCCAAAGCATGATCCGCTGCTTGTTGTCTCCGACGGCCGTTACCCGCGACGCAGAACCTGCAAATGCCGTATTCAGCAGATTGAACTGGTTTGCCGTCGTGTCCTGAAACTCGTCCAGAAAAACATACCTGTAGGAGACGCGCATTGCCGTCAGGAGGCGAGGATTCGACCGCAGAATAAGCTCGGCAAGCGAACCAATCATCTGGAAATCCAATACCGACCGGGCGCCGCCGAAGAGCGCGTTCTGCCAGAGCGCTCTGGTTAGAGCGAGTCGCGTACCCGGCGTGGCCTCTATCTCGGGACGGATCCCGTTCGACGCAATCGATGTCCGGTAGAACTCGGGAAGGTCGAGGCCGCGAACTTGCGCCTGGGTTACGCCGACTGATTCTGCAATCCCAAGAAGGCGCTCCTCCAGTCGAGCCGATCTGCCGAAATCGAAGTCGAGGACATAATCGCTCGTCGGCCGGTATGCATCGGGAAGCGCGAGACGAAAGCGATCCAGAATGCTCTTCGCCCAGGCGGCAAAGGTGTAGGACTCGAACCGCCGCGCGGCCTCGTCCCCGCAGCGACGGCCTACCCGATCCTTCAAGTTCTTGGCAGCATCCCGTTTGAAGCTAATCGCCAGAATCCGATACGGCGGCCCACAGATGCCAGTTTCGAAGAGAAAGCTTGCCCGCTGGGCCAGCATCTCTGTTTTTCCGGCACCGGGGCCGGCCACGGCGAGGAAGTTGCGGTCGGACTTGACGACTTCGAGCGCGATCGGTTCCAAGCCGGGGATCCCCCGCGGCACCCAGTCGTCGGGATGGATGCGCGAAGTCACGCCGCCGGTCTCGCGGGAAGCGCAATTCCGCTTAGCTGCATGCAGCGCTCCACCAAGCGGCGGAGCACGGGCGGCGCCCCTGCGGCAAAGGTCGCATCATCGATTGCATTCAGCGCGAGCATGTGCGTGACTGGCTTGCCGCGCCCGAGAAACAGGTACTGATACCAGATGAAGAGCTCTCGCTGCGCGGGTGCGTAGGTCTCCCCGTTCCCTCCCTCGGGCTTCATCACCGCGGAACACGCAGATTCCAGTCTTTTAGTACGGGCCGCTGGAGTTGTCGGAATGACGGGACCGGTCCCGGCCGTCGCCGCCTTGTACTGAGCTCTGAAAGCCTCGAGGAGCAGAAAGTCGAGATCCAACGGGCTTGAAAAAAATACGTTGTGGGTCTCAAGATACTGGAACCACTCGGGCAACTGTTCTTTGCTTTGCGGCGGGCGGTTTCCAAGATCAATCAAACGCTGCTCGTCAAGATTGAAGTTGGCAAGAGTCAGGTCGGTCCGGTAGCGGATCAATTGATCGATCACGTACTTGATGCGAGCCCAGGCGCCGCCTACCCGCTCGCGATCGAAGTCCAGCAAGGTGACGTGCTCAATCTTGAGGTCATTCAGCAGGCGCCAGAAATGATTCACGTGGCGACCGCCAAGCGGCACCACGGAGACAAACGTCTGATCGAAGCTCTGGCCGAGTGCGCGTGCCGCCCGTGGCAGCACGATCTCTTCGCTGTCTCCCTCGCCGAGCACCACCAGCTTGGCGAAATAGAGCTCAGGATGCGCACGCACCGCCTCCTTCACGTACTTGAAGACTTCGCCTTGATCCGCGTTGGGGAGAAGGATCTTGCGGATGCTCGCGCAGCCGTTGGTGGCGTTCATCTGGAGATGACGGACATTCTCCGGCTCCACCCGGCCCAGAACGCTCGGAGATTGGCTGGTCAGCAGCACCTGTGCATTGCTGTTGGTGGCGAGTCTGGACAGCAGGGCCAGGATTCGACTCAGGTAATGAGGTGCAAGATGGTTTTCCGGTTCCTCGATGGCAAAGATGGTTAGCACTGGAAGTCCCGCCATATCGAGGTTGAACAGAGCGGGCGCGTTCCCGCCGACCAGTTGCTGCTCCAAGTCGAACCGGGCCCCGACCAGGGCAAAATAGAACAAGGAACGGAGACCATCGCTCAGGCGATCGAGCGGTTGAGGTTGCACTCCGGGCAGGACAGGGTGGCCGAATACGGCCTCGATCCGCTTGACCAGACTGTCGAACTCAGAATCAAGCGGCTGAAGCTGGACGTTTCGAGGCCAAGATTGCTCTGCAGTGCATTCCACTGCGCTGAGATTGCAGTCTCCAGGGTCTGAATCGCCGCCTCGCCGCGGACTGCGTTCCGCACCTGAGTGGCAGCTTGCGTAGCTGCAGCGCGGGTTCCGGCGGCCCACTCGATTGCTCTCAGGAGCGGCTGTAAGAGCGATCCGGAAGCTTGTCGAAGCTGAGATGCCGGGTCCCGGGAGGCCGGTACATAAATGACCGCAATATTCGCTCGGTCCTGCGCCGAGACGCGATGCTTCGAATCTTCAGGCGGATCGGGCTCTGCGCTGACGATCCAATAGAGGTTCTGATCGACTTCGCCCACCGATGTCCCGTTACGCGACCAACTGGCCTCCATCCGAATTCTCGAGAACAGGGAGCCGTTCGGCCCGTCGACAGCCATATGACGAAAGCATTCCGCGATGCCGTTCTCGCCTTCACCGGCATCCGGATTCGGAAACTCGATCTTTGCCTCGATCCAGAGTCGGAGCTCAGTTAGGGCCGCCTCATTGGTGTCCGGCGCAAGGTAAAAGTCTTCAAATTCGATCAATCGATCGCTCGGTCGCGTTCCAAACATCTTTACCTGTGCCGATAGCGCGGCAGTCTTCCCGGTGCCGTTGGATCCAATAAGAACAGTTAACGCGTCAAGATCGAGAGTCGTCGAAATCGGGCCAAAGCAGCGAAAGTTACAGAAAGTCAGTTTCGAGATTCTCATGGAGTCTGTGCGCCTTTCCCATGGATTCTACTCGTCGCGGCACTGAGGATGCTGCCGAGAAGCCTTGCGGTCTATGAATGAATCTGAACGCTGTGCCGGCCAGCAATTCGTCGCAGACACAATCTCTACATCCATTTGTTCCGACAGAGATCTGAAATCGCCGAATGAATGAATCGCGATCTATCTTCGACGAGCCTCTTATCGATCGTTGCTTTCCGTCCGACTGAGTTCGAACCAGCGATCTGTGTTAGTCCTGCTGATCCCGAAGGATTACCAGCTGTTGCGCCTCATTGACATCGTCCATCAACGAACCGTCGCCTTTCCTGCTTTCAGCAACAATCGACATGGTTCGAAGCTCATGATCTATCGCTTCTCCATTGCCGGCACTGGTGCCGACTTGATGAACGGACCGCCCAAGGGCCATCAATATCGAGACCGGATGCGATCCTCGAGCCAGGTCGTCAAACGGCCACGCAGCCTGGAATCCTTCATGGAAGTGGACTCCGGGTCGGCGAAATCAGGAATCCGATCCATGCTTTACTGCGCTTCAAACCATTTTGCGGGAATGCCGGCCATCAGCTCGGCATGTCCTGCGGGGTCTGCAGCGGGATCAAAGATGTAGCGAAAGCCGAGGTCGTCATAGCGTTTGAGAATCCTGGGATCGCGTTCTTTCTGGAAGAAAACGGATGGAATGAGATGGTCGGTATGAAAGTACCCGGCATAGTGATCGGTCGAAAACCCGCTGAACTCCGAGGTTGGACGCAGAGGTGCGGGGTCGGTTGCGCTTCTCGGGACAAGCATCGTCGCCGGACAGTGGGCGAATCGGGTCTTACCGTCCGAAGGATCCTTGCGCGCGTTGGCAATTGTGCGCATGGCCTGTTCGAGGGCGGAGGTGCACAAGGTCTCATCCAGCTGAGTCTTCTTCGACCGAGCATAGACGAAGTGGCCCAGCGCGTTGGAGGTGATCATGATTCCGCCGGGCGTGCGATGGTCGTGCCACCAGCGCCCATCCCCCTGGGCGCAGAAGATGTTGGGCAGGGTCGAGAATTTCAAAAGCGTGTCGTCCGGCCTGCGCAGAAATACATACTCTCGTTCGGTCTGGAAGGAGTCATCCGGAACTTTGATCTTCATATAGAGCTCGATAAGCCGGCGACAGATCTCCTTGAGCGCGTCGTTCGGTTCCTTCAAGACGAGCTGTTTGCTGGTCAACAGAATCAAGAAGGAAGAGACGCGGCCGTCGAGCGCCAGTCGTTTCCAGACCTGCCGGTGGTCCTGAATCGTATCCTCGACGTCGGCGTCTCCCCGCGCCATGCGCAGGATTTCCTGCTCTTCGAGAAGACAGATGTACACACCTTTGTTAGTCGCCGCGGTCTTGCCGAAAACGCACGGCTGGTTCTTTTCCAGCCACCCCCGATAGGCCGCGATCTTCACCTGGCGGCTGTGTTTCGGGCTAAATAAGACAGCCTGAACCGCCTCGATATCTGGTGAGAATGGCCGCAGCGAGCGAAACTTGTCTGCCGGCTGATGGAAGCGACACTCGAGAAGCAGTTCAGCGAGCTGGGGCTTGATTTGGGGCACGGATGGCTCCTTGAGAGCGGATGAGTCTAGCCTACGCCTTCAAGATGTAGACCGACGGCTCAGGCGCAATGGCAGACCCGAACGATTCTCGCGTCGGAGTTGCCGAAAGAAAAATTCGGCTCAGTTTCGACCACAGTTCAGCCATTCATCGCCGTTTTTTCTTCGCGGGCTTCGGCGCGTCGGGACTGAGTCGATCGAATAGTGCATCGACGGCCTGATCGACCGGTTCGCCCTCCGGCTCGATCGCGTCCTGGATTTCGGTGAGCAGCGCCTCATTCACGGATGTATCTTTCGAACGGAGTACATGGTCTTCCCATGTACAGCGAATATTCAGAACCGGCACATGTCCGATCCAGGTTCCGAAAACACTCCGCGCCGAAAGATTCGAGACTTCATCGCGAAGCAGATACTGGTCGCTTACCGCGCAAAGCAGGTACTTGGGCTCGGGGAGATGCTGCGGGAAAAACTCACCGAGGTTTCCGGAAAGTCGCTTCATCCGACTGGCAGTGAATGGGTTCTTTGCCACGATTCCGGAGACCCATTCCTCGCCAAGGTCTGCGCTGACGATCTTCGAATGAGGAACGAGCTTTACCTGTCCGGCCTTGAAATGGGCCGAGTGCAACCCGCTTCCCAAATGTGTCTGAAAAAGAGCGTCCGGATTACCCGTCTTGCGCGCCAGTTCCTGGAACTTCGATAAGTCGACCGGGATGCCCGGCAGCTGAATCTCAAGCTCCGAAGCATGCAGGAATGTCGAGTCGCCCACTCTCTGTCGTGATGTCAGCGCGATCAGCGCACGGCCGGAAAGGTCGAGAAAGACGAGATCTTCCGAGTGATGCGGAGACTTCAGTTTCGCCTTCGAATAGCGCTGTTCCCAGTTCCCAACGGCGTCGAGGAAGTTTTGGGCGCCGAAGCCGTACCACGCATGCGAGAGCTGCCGAATGCTGAAGGTTCCCTCGTCGGAAAGCCCTATCGTGTCCTGAATCATCTCGAGCACATCGGCGAGTTCCGCGGTATGGTGAATGGCCAGCCGGAGTTCCATCGAAACAAATGTGTCGATCGCCCCGGTCTCAGGAATATCGAGGAAGAAAACTGTCTCGTCGTTGTCAGAGGGAAACCCGACCAGTGGGGCGGCACCGTTCTTGGTGCGGAACTCCCGGCGGGGCGGCGGGAAGTTCTTGCGGCGGGCTGAGGACTCAGGCTTCGAGTCGTCGAACCATACCTGTCCCTCGATGCGCAGCGTTTCACGCTTGCGCCGGATGAGCTCATGGACGTCAAGCCGGTCGGCGAAGATCGAATTGATCTCGGCGGCATTGAAAAGCAGGATCTCCCGCGTGCGATCGCTCTCTACTTGCTCGATCGCACCGGAACCGTAGTCGGACATATTGAAGATGCAACCGACGATGTCCGACGGGAGGCGGTTCAAGCGCATCCGCAGGCTATCCACATCCGCAACATCGATACTCCGCTTGCGCCACTTCGCCTCGATTAGGAAGTGCTCGGATTCGTGAATCGCAAGCAGATCGGTCTGTCGTGGCCGGGCTGTTTTTGGATTGAAGTGCACGGTGAATCCATCGGCAGTGAGTCGCTCGCCCAGGACTTTCTCAAACGCGGGCCCGCGGCCAGCTGCATCCTCGCTTTCGAGCAGACGCTCAAATAGCTCCCGCGTTTTTCCGGAGTGTCGCATGCTTGACAGGTGATTCTACTCATAGGATAGTCGCGGAACCGAGATAGAGTAGAGGTTGAGCTGCGACATAAGACGGACCTCGATCGAGTTACCCGAGCGACGGGCACAAATGCGCTTGGCGGGGCTATCTTGTTCGAGGCCTGAGATCGCTGCTAGCTCAGACGGCGATACAAGCAGTTGTCTCGACTATGGCTTCCGCGAAGTCGAAAACCTCTTTCAAGTCGACCATTGGAGGGGACGGGACCGCTAATCAGGCAGACCCGGGCGATCTGCATCGGGGCCGCTGGATCGTCCGAGAGCAGGGCAAGTTACATTTTCGCTATTTCTTCGCCTAAACTTGCTCCATGTTCCAAATACCCTTACGGGCAGAATATTCGTCGTGATCTCCGGCCTGCCAAATGGCGTTCCGATAAACAAAGATCATTCCGGAGGGAAATGATGTTCAATCCGGATGCGAACATGCCCCGGATTAACCGAGGCATGGTCTATCTTGGCGCCTGTCTGATTGCTGGAATCCGGCTCGGCCGGGAGAGACAGGTCAGCATCCGTGTTGTTCCGACCAGGATGGCAATCGAGGAGTCAGTCGAGTTAGCGCACGAGATCTTCAATCGGGTGTTCCGCAAGGTGCCGGCGAAAGTGAATGGAGAATAGAAGAATGGTATCGAAGGTCCAGCGACTGTTTTCTCCAAATCCTCGACTCAAAATCGGAAGGCATTATGGGTGAATGATCAGGCACTACTATTGAAGAGATAAATCCCCGCTCTTCAGAGACACTCCCGATGGCTTCCGTTTGGCTTTCAAAACCCGGCCCGATTCGTGAAGGTTTCAAATTTCAGGACCTCTATGGCATTCATCTGGCGCTGTCGTGGCTGGAACATCCATCGCAATACCAATGGATCCGTTTTGAGGCTCGGGAGTTCCTCTGGCTGGACGATGTCGTTGCTTTGCGGACCGGTGGAACACTGCAGCTGATTCAGATCAAGCATGTCACCGAGCGTCCGGACAGACCGAAATTCACCCTCGATGACTTTGTCGAACAGACTGCCACCAAACGATCGCTCTTCGAAAAGTGGTTTGTTTCCTGGTTGGATGCAACCAAGGATCCGGCGCCCTATGTCGTACAGCCCATACTTTATACCAATAAGTCCGCGGCGAATGAATTGCTCGCGGTCTTAAGTGAAGGCGCCCCAACAAAGATCGATCCGACTTGCCTGCGCAAGAGCCATCCTGATACCTATAGCACCATTCTCACGCAGGCCGGCTCCAATCAAGGGAGGGTGGATGACTTCCTTCGCGCTCTTTCTCTTCAGTTTCACCGCGCAGACATTGAGCCCGCGGAAGAAGTTCTTCGAGAGCGGGCCGCGGCGCTTCGCATCTCGAAGGAAGGGTTCTCTTCGCTGAAGGATCAGGTGTGGGAATGGTCGACGCGGCGCGGCGTGGACGGACAGACCACTCAGGTCAGTCTTGAGGACATCAAGCGTGCCTGCGGTTGGCGCAGACCTGAAAAACTGAATGAGAATTTTCCTGTAGCCGAGGACTATGTACTCCTGGGCGGCCCTCTCCTCGAAGGTCTTGCCGCTGCCTTTGCGGGAGGCGGGGAAGCGGAATTCATTCTGGCGGATAGCCCCGGCGCAGGCAAGAGTACGTTTCTCGCAAAACTCGGCAGACACCTCGAAGAACAGAACATGCCGTGCATCCGGCATCATTATTATCTTGGTCCGGACGATCGATCGAAACATGAGCGTCTCGCGTCTTCCCGAACGGCGGATGCGCTAATAGCGGAATTGGCAGAGTATTCCAAAGAGCTAGTCAACCCTTCGGTCGATACATTGCGAGAGATTCTGACCGAGACCGCGAAACACCTGAAGGAGCGTGGCCTTCCGCTTGTGCTCATTCTCGATGGGCTTGATCACGTCCTGCGGACCGAGGACGCCAAGGAACTCGCGATCGTATTGAAGCAGTTGTTACCGTCTCCCGCGAACTGCTGGATTGTATTGGGCACCCGGCTGATCCCGGCGCCGGCAATACGCGCGATCCTAGCCGACATACCGGAAGAGCGCCGTCTGCAGGTCCCCAGGCTGGATCCAGACGACTGTGCCGCGATGATTCGCAATCACCCCAAATTGCAGGTATCGGAGCGCGATATCAGTTCAATCGCCACGCGGCTATGGAGGATCACCGAGGGCCTTCCGCTGCATGCCCACTACAGCCTCGTCCAGCTGGAGATCTTGAGTCATGGCGGTTGTCTCCACGATTCTTTGCTGGACCAGCTGTTGCCATATAGCGGCGATCTGGAGAAGTACTACCAGGACATGTGGGATCTCCTTGTCCCCGAAACGAAGATTCTGGCTGTCCTGCTTGCTCTGGCAGAATTTGTAATTCCCAGAGAGGCCGCAGGCGAGTTGTTTCAGGGAACGCCTGCGGAGTTTCAGCGCGGGTATGAGCACCTGCAGCCGCTTCTCAAGGAATCCGGAAGCGGCATCTCGCTCTTTCATGCGAGCTTTCAGGAGTTCATCTCGAACCATCGAGACGCCAGCCATTATCGGAGGATGAGCCTTCGGAGATTGATTAGCTGGTTGGAAAGCACTGCGCCGCCGGACTTGCGCTGGCGCTGGCTGAATATCAAGAGGTACGATCTCGGCGAAGCAGACCCATTGATTCAGGAGACTGATCGCCGATGGGCTCTTGCCGCCCTGCTTCAAGGGTACGCTCCAGAGGATGTCGAAACTCTTCTCAGATCATCCTGTCACGCAGCCGTGGAACGCGGCGACTATCAAAGGGCTCTCGAACGAGGCATGATCGCGGATTATCTTTCGAATGGCTTGAGATTCAACGATGAACTGTGGGCCGACATCGTTTCCCTTATCCGGCTCCATCAACTGGACCAAAGCATAGGTCAGTCCTCTGGAATCGAGGTGGAGGCGGAAACCGATGTGGTTCTGCTTGAAATGGCCACCCGCACGGATTCGAATACTCTGGCCAGAATTTGCGACGAATTCAACGATCGTCTCCGCTTGGTGATCCGCGAGCGCGATCTGCACGACTATAGAGCTGAGGTGATAACTTCGGCCGAACATTACATCTTCGTTTTGTCTGTCGCCCGAACACCGGCGAAAGAGATGTTCGATTTGATTGAACGGTTCTTGATAGAGCTGCGCGGAGGCCTTTTTCTTCATTATGCTGAGTCGCTCCTGGATTCGGGGCAGCCCTCGAATGCAGTGGCTTTGCTTGCCAACGACCGGATCCCAGAAAGCGACAGGGAGGGCCTCAAAGAGAGCATTGCGCAGGCTCTTCTTATTCGAGGCCAGCCTCACGCCAACGCTGATCTCGGTTTCGGGCGGTGGGCGCAATTGTATCGATTAGTCGTCGGAAAAGAGCCTCTCAAAATCCAGTATGCCTGGCCGCGCGCCGATGAATTTCCTGACGCTGTGTCTCGCTTCAACGAGCACGAACGGACGCTTCTGATTGCGGCCTTCCGCGGTGTCTGGCTCAACAGTCTCCTCGCCGGTGCTGCATCCGGCCAGGAAAGCCTGGATATCTGGCTGGCACAATTGCCTGGACACCGGTGGACAACGAGCGCAGCCAAGGCGCTCGCGAAGTTTGGCTCACTGAGTGGGCGCGATCTGTTTCACGAGGGTGAGGATGTCTGCGGGCAATTTGCTGTTCTCGGTGAAGTGGAAAAGATCAGGCCCGGGGATCCTTCCTGGGATGACTGGGAGCTCTGGATTGCTTGGACGAGGGCTCTGCACTCCATCCTGCTCGAAGTCCTGTCTCTGCGATCCACGTATCAGAAGAAGCGGGTGGACGACGCGGCACTCGGTGCTCTGCAGCAAGTTGCTGCGCTCACCGAACACGACCTCAATCGGCTTCTCCTTGCCTGTCCAAGCGGCCTGCTCGAAGAGCGGCCTTTAGTCGAGGTCCTCAACCGTCGTATGCGAGCTCTGGAGACGAGACTGGAAGAGTTTCCTGAAAGGTCTCGTCAATATCTTGATGTAGCCCAGCTGGCGCGAAGGGCCGGGGCTGCGACTCTCAGCCGTCTGGCCCTTGCCGGCGCCGTCTCGAACGGCCTCGCCTACGGGAGTCATAAGGACCCATTTCTCTATGAGTTGTTGCAATCTATGAGCTTTGCTGCAGCGAACCGGCTCCCAGGCGCCGGGGAGTCTCTGGACCGCATCGCTCCGATCGTAAACGTTATCGACCGTGTCACTGACCGCGATGATACCGGCGATCTGCTCGAAAACTTTGCCGCTCTGTGCATCGAGAACGGGCGTACGGCCTCGGCTGCAGCCATCTACTCCTCTCTCTTGAAGGAGGAGCGATACTATCTGGCCGAAGGAGTCTTTGGGGAGATTGCCGAAGCTGGGGATCTGGGGAGCGCCTGGACTCGAGCACTGCTCAGTACTGCAATCGATCGGGGATCGAGATCTCGCCTTCTTCGTCGCTCCGAGCGGGAACCTCTGGCCCGGACCATCGTTGAGAGTCTTAGAGGAATCGATCACGATCCGTCATTGTTCGAGAGAGAGACAGAAGGAGAGGGGCAATCAACGAGCACTGGCGGCGGAATTCTTGATGGGTTGACCCAAAAGCTCTGGGTGTCGCATCCCCCCGAGCAGGTTTCGATGGATCAGTTCATCGCCTTTTGCAGCGAACACCGGACCGAATCCAGTTTCGACAAATTCTGTATGCGCTGGTACTCGCATTGGAGCCTCCAGGATGGGCAGGCCGCTTATCGTCTCCTTCGAGAGGTCCTGGACTGGCCCAGCAATCGCATCTTCGGTGGTGATCTTGAACTGAGCGTTTTACCGGCAGTGATGGAGTTTGATGGTCCCCAGGAGGGTTTTGAGTTCCTTATCCGGACTGCCCACGCATTGCATGTGTGGAACAGCTTCTATACTCAGGCTGACAAGACGGAGCGAGCATTCGAGTTTCTGCTTGAACATTTTCCGCAGCGCGTCGACGAGTTCATTCGCCGGACGCTTGAGCCGGTTGGATCGAAAAACGGACTGACAGCTCTTCCAGTTCGCCGAGGCGTTCAACTGCTGGTAAAGGCCGGGAGATTCGATTCTGCGAAGAATCTCCTGGGCGCAGCGGTAGTGGTGCTCGAGCAGCTCATGGGTGATCTTCAGCTTCCGGTGTTAAACGTGCGGAACTCCGAAGAATCTCTGATCGACGCGATGTTCGACCGGCTTTATCACGTCCACCCGGAGGTTCGATCGCGGACTGCGGTTGAACTAGGCAAATTGCTCCTCGCGCCAGAATCGCGGGTAGAGGCGCGCGCATTGATCGAGGACCGGCTTGCGAAGTGCACGCTCGAATCAGAGGCCCTCGTGCTCCTCTATCCGGTTGCATGGGCGAAACTGCGCGGCGTCGATTGGCCCATTGAGGATCTGCGGAAATCGTTGCAGGTCACATGTTCGGCGATTGACTTGGTTCTGGGAGGAATGACCCAATGACAAGCCGAAGTGAAGGTCCTCCGGAATCGTCCCTCGAAGTGTTTTCGTGTCCATCGGACTACGCGCCGAGTTACTTTTTCACCAGGTACAGCGGCGCCTTCTTGGCTCCCATCTTTCGTGAATCGCTGGCAGCACTTGGACGCTCCAAGGGGATCGATGCAATTCAGCTTTGGGGATGGACGTTCGACAATCTGTCGGAAAAGATCGACATCAACCGCGACGTCAATCAGATCAGCCGCTACGCCCAGGATCACCGCCAGGGCCACATCATGTGTTCCTCCACTCGAGTCAGCGAAGTTTACAAATCCTCCTACCTGCGCGTTCTCGAAGCGCTCCATGCTTCAGGCAAGATCAATCGTTCCCAGCTTTTTGAGTTCTCGGCGAAGATCTGCCCGGTTGATCTCAGTTTGTGGAATATCGGCTTCTCACAGTGTCCGGACTGGTGGCCTTCTACGCGTTCCCGCGCCGGGGGCGTCAATGCGGTCGAAGCGTGGGACGACACCGCCGTTCTTGCGTCAAAGGAAGACTCGGGTGCCCGGCTTTTCTATGCAGCTGGGGTCTTTGCAGAGGGAGATGAGAGTTCACTGCAGAAGTCCGCATTCCGTCTGACGCCGTTTGCGTACAAAGTCGTAGGCGGCAAGATTCCCGAGGCCGCTAAGGTCGAGAAGCTCCTCAGGGTTGCGAGCTGGTCAGTCGATCCGGAGGCAAAGTCTGCACTCTCGATCCTCAACGCGCCTTTGTCCGATTGGAGCGCAGATCAACAGCGCGGATTTCGAATTGGCGACCTTCTCGTTCTTCCCCTTGCGGCTCGGGTCCAGACGACTTGCATCAACTGCTGGCAGTGTGCCCGCGAGTTACTCTCTCCCGTATTGCCTTCCGCGTATCTCATCGGCGAGGGCGAAGTCGAGTGCGATGAGAATTCGTGGCGTTATCTCGAAGATGGTATGGCGCTGTTCACAGGCCGGGATTGGCTCCATGGGCCAATTGACAGGATCAAGGACTCCGGATTCATTCAGCACGGCCAATTCGCCTTCGCCGACAGAAACTGGCTGGAGGGTCTCCTGGCAGAGAACGAATGCAAGCTTGCGTTCCTTCAGGAGCATATCTACCTCGTGAGAAAAGACGAGCATTCTGAGCCTGAAACATCGCACTTCTTCGCCTATCTCGGACTAGATCGACTAATCTCCTAGGCTGGACTTTGGGCTGCAAATTCAGAAACGCGAATGGGACGGACGAAGAACCCGGCGCGAGCGAGCACTCTCCTGTTGTCGTCCGAGAAAGATGAGCAATTTGAGATGCGAACGGGCAATGTACTGGATCCTTGGCGAATGAAATGATCTGACCGGTCTTGCGGGACACAATTCCTATTACACGAAGAACGCGGCGCACGTTTGGCACACGTGGCCGTTGCTTAGGATTGGTCCATCGGCAGTTCAGGGGAAGGGAGACTGACGAGGGTTCATTACCCGTCACTGCGAAGCCTGATCTACTCGCAATGTCAAGTTTTCGGTCACCTTTCAATTCCTTCCAGTCGCAGGTCGCTTCCATTCCAAATCACGAGATTTCGCCGGGCGGTACTGCTGTTCTCTTGCTATTCCGAATTTACTTTCCCACCTCTTGAGTTTCCCTTTGCAAGACAGCTCATCCACGCTTCATCACATACCAAATTCACCCTTCAGTTGGAGGAATCATGTCAGGTGTGCGGAACAACCCCATGCCTCCCGACAAGTGCTACAAGGCGCGAGAGCAGTACTTGGTGCTTCATCGCGTGCCGGGCAAGAAACAGCAGAAAGGGAAGTAATGAATCGAAAGGTACTTAACTTGATCGCCGCAGCCGAACGGGATGAGCGTGGCTATGCGGACGTTCCCCCTGGTTCAATCAATGACGAAACTGAGAGCGAACTAGCGGCACTCGGCTATGCCTGCGCAAAAAGTGATCACCTCTGGTTCGGGGGAAACAGGCTCCATACACCAGAATCAATCCAATTTGGAAACTATCGCTCATACGTGCCGCCATCGATCTTCACTTGCTTGGCGTCTCAGTTTGCCCATGTTCCCGATGCCGGTGACTTCGATCTAGAAGCCCTCCTTGAGGCGCGCGGAGAACTCCAATCGAACTGATATTCGCCGCGATCTTGACTTCGTTCCAGTCTCTAAACTCCGGCTATCGCGCAAAGACCGCGACCGCATTCTGAGCGATAGCTTCACCGGGGCCGAACCAGTGCCGCGCCACTTGTCTTCCAATCTTCACCGCCCGATGTCTCTTCTCATTCCGACAACTTAACTTCAAGCTTGTTCCAAGGAAAGCCATGCCTACCCTTCAATTTGTCCCCTCGATTTGCGAAAGCGAAACAACTACCTGCCGGCACTGCGGAACATGCCAATACCTGAGGAGCAAATGTATCCGCTGCCATCGCAACTTCAACGTCGAATACGTTTGTCTTGAAATCTGCAGCCCGCTCGATAAGCGGATGGACGATCAACCCGAGCAACCTGCTCGCTCGATCGGCGACCTGCTTCGAAGCTTGCGAAATCGCCGCAGCATTTCTCAGTCACGAGTTGCAACGATTGCAGGAATTGATCGAAGCTACTTGTCCAAGGCGGAATGTGGTCGTGCACTTCTGCCCTTGAGCAAACTACTGCCGCTCGCCCGGTCCCTTGGTTTGACCGCCGTCATCCTGAGGTTTGAAACGAAGGAATCCCGGGAGGATCCGAAATCAAGCTGCCGTCGTTAGCCCCGACGGGCCTTTATTCAAACATGTGCCCAGCAAGAACAATCCAAAGTACTCCTTCGCATTCCCACCGGCCGATTCTCTCCGACAATCTATATGTGGGCAGGGCTGGTTAAAGGCCTCGCCGTAAAAGGAGAAATCGGATGGAAATGGATAACGACAACGCGCCTGAAAAGGAAGAAGGAGAGGGGGACGAACTCGCTTTTGATTTTTGGAGCGACGAAGGAGCCAGGCGCTTGAACGAGGCGTTGGACGAGGGGAGAGACTATGCCCGAACCTGTAGTCATTTCTCAGAAGATACTGAAATGTATTTCGAGGACGAAGTAGGCGAATACAGAGATCCAGAACTATTCGACCCCGACGAAGAAACCCTGCCGCCCGGGGAGATGGAATTAATCATCGAAAACAGCTATCTGAATTAGCTCTACCTCGAATGACTGGGTGAAAACGCCCGCTGCCATGCTTGCGGGCATTCGGCGCCGCACGGCGACCGCGGTCTGCCAATCCAACAATCGTTCTTCGGGCAGGATTCAACCTGCCCAGAAAGGAGTACGAATGGTCGCTTCCATTATGGAGTTTCTGAACACGCCTGTTGTGCAGGGCGCAATTGTCGTGATCCAATCCGCGACCTCTGTGCTGCTTGTTTACCTGATCATCCAGTGGGTCCGCTCGCTCTCCGCAGCCGGGCGCTGGAAGTTGCTCAAGGTAGCGCTCACAATTCTGTTCTTACCGTTCATTCTCGTCTGGCGATTCACTACAGCGGGAAGTGATTGCGGTTGTTGCTGCGATGAGGATGACTGACGACGTAATGTTTCAAATTACGCATTACAACCACGGCGGCCCGGCTCGGGCCGCCATTCTTTTCTTCATGCAGGAAGTCACGATGGTCAGAACAATGAGACTCTGTTTTGCCGATCCGGACCCCATCCGGACACAGGCGTTCCTGCTGGCGCACTCGTCTGGGGGATTGTGGTCTCTACTGGCCAGGGAATGTTACCCATCCGGATTTCTCGGAGTTCGAATCTTCGGAAGCCGCGAAACTCCCGGCATGTTTGCGCTCATTGAAACTTGGTCGTCGAACGATTCCCTGCAGGCCGCGAGGCGAACGCCAGCCTTTCCAGTTCTCGAGCGCTTTCGGCACAACTTATCCCTCTTCGTGATCGACTGTGGCGCCTTTCGAGAACCAACGGAGAGAACCGATGACCGGGTTCGCCACACGACGTTCGCACAAGAAGGCACCGCTACGCCGGTCACAGAACTATGCGCGCCTGGGCCGGAATCAGATTCAGAGGCACGCGGCGATTCCGCACATCACACGCGCACCCGTGCGCGCCTACAACCAGTGGAGGCTTTTTATGAAATCAGCGATCTTCCGCTTCATCTCGATCTATCTGTTCAGCGCCGTGATCCTTAGCGGCTGCAGATCCACAGGATCGGAGTTCCTTGGCAAGTGGGTCAACAAGGCAAACCCAAACGACAGCTTTCAGGTCGTCCGCAACGGCGGCGAATTCCTTATTGTCGGCCAGGGCGGGAAAGTCGGAGCCACCTATAACGATGGTGCTCTCGAGGTCAAGGGAATGCTCCTGTCGGCGAACCTCACCTACGTCAAGCAGACCGACACTCTCCTGGGGCCTGGCTTCTTCGGTAATGTCGAGTACAAACGACTGAAGTAACCAAGCCTCTCCGACTGAAGCCCGCTCCTAAAACTCCTCTAAGCTCGACTCTCGCAAATCGGTTCTCAAGAAGCGCGCACGTGTAGCAGCGCCATAAAACGCGCTGCCACTTGCGCCCCCGAGACTGATTCCCATTCATAACTCCACTGCAGGCCAAGTCCCTTCACCCAGACGAAAGGAGCCCTCGTGTCTTCGTGTTTGTGCAAAACGTCTCTTACAAATCCTGATTCGTTGACCGCACTGCGCCAAATGCTGTCGAACTCAGTCGTTTCCCGGCACACAAAACACGCCTACCTGACCGCATTTGATGATCTGATCAAGTTGGCGGCAGGCCGGCCCATCTCGCGCTTGGTCCTGATGGAGTACCGCACCTCCATGGTCGCGGAATGCCTGAGTGCAGCGACGATCAACCTAAGACTCTGTGGGATTCGCAAACTCGTGAACGAAGCTCGCGAGAACGGCCTCATCGATCCGGCCGAAGCGGTTCGCCTCACCTCTGTGCCGGGCGTGCCGCAGAGCGGCGTTCAGCTTGGAACCTGGCTCACGAGGGAAGAAGCTCGGCGTCTGCTGGCGGCTGTCGACCGCTCGGAGCTCATCGGGAAACGCAACTTCGCAATTCTTTCTGTCTTGTGCCTTTGCGCGCTGCGCCGTGAGGAGCTCGCGAAGCTCGACTCAGATCTCATTCAACTGCGTGAAGGCCGGTGGGTCTTCGCGAACCTCATCGGAAAACGAGGGAGGGTTCGTACCGTAACGATCCCGCAGGCAGCGAAAAATGCACTGGACGAGTGGACCGGTGCCGCGGGGATCTCGTCAGGGCCGGTCTTTCGTCGCATGCACAAAGGCGGCGCGATCACAGGTCTCGCGCTCAGCGCGTGGGCGATTTGGGATGTGGTGGTAACGGCCGCTAAAGCGGCGGGGATCGGCCGTCTCGGCCCCCATGACTTGCGCCGCACGTGCGCCAAGCTCTGCCGCAAGGCCGGCGGCGAGTTGGAGCAGGTTCAGGCTCTGCTCGGGCACGAAGATCTGTCCACTACGGCACGCTACCTCAACAGCACGCAGGAAATCCAACACGCTGTGAACGATCGCATTGCGCTTTAGGGCGCCTCTACGGTGCGTTACTCGTAGCTCGTCTGGACGTCCTCTCCTGCCTGAGGACCCCAATCCATGCCACCGATGCCCGCCCGTTCGGTCAGAGCCAATCTCCCGACACCCACAACGTCAACGTGCGCGTTGAGCTTCGAGAAAACGCGGCACCTATAGGCCTGCGCATCTTCTGGCAGCGACAAACAAGGAGGACCATGTCCAACGACAAAAACGATCCACGAAGCACTAACCGAGACGCGGCCGGGGAACTCGTTCAATACGAGCCACCAGGCTGGCTCCTAACGGAAGCTCTCGAGCGGGAGCTCCTTTGGGCTGTAGTGGGCGACTCGAGGAACCCACAGGCAGAAAACAACTTCGAGCGAATCGACGCTTACTTCGCGGCGGACGAACCGGAGACCGAGCTTCAGTATCGTCGCTCTCTGTTGCGTCTACTTGCCGACTTGCGGCCGCAACTGGCGGAACTGCTGGGCGGTCCACGCGAAGGCGAATAGGAATTGGGTTCTGCTTCGACGCGATGACTGGCCCGGACGCGGCCGGCGCCGCGTCGTGGCAGGCGGTTTTGGGCCGCAAGGTCTTCTGCGGTTGAAGGCCTTATCCATATATATGGTTGCGCCCGCCAGTTAGTGACCCCTTTTGGCATTCATAACGAACATTATCTTGGCCTAAATCGTCACCGCGAGGGAGCAGGGAAAACCAACGTGAAATTACTTTATCGTGGATCATCGGCACAGCGTTCGGAAGTTGACACGTTCGTTGACCCGGTTGCAGCATGCCGACGAACAATTTAAAGTCTCCGCGAGTCAACTCACACGGGTCAATTGTCCAAGAAGCCGGTCATACAGTAACTTGCATGACGCTCGTAAATGATTACTCCCGAAAACGCCCTCAGCGGAAGTTGGCAGCTCTCGGAATCAAGGCTACAAAAACGATTCGTACCAAGATGCCGACACCGCCAATTCCGCGCTGGTCAGATGGCGTCGTTGGAAATCGGGCAACGGCGCCCCTCACTTCCCCAAGCTGACTTCCACCAGGATTTTTCGGTATCGACCACCGAAAAGGAATCACCGGGTTCGCGATGATCGACGATCTCGTACCCCACGCAGATGCAGCGGATGCACTTGAGGGAAATGAGTCTGAGAGCGAGACAGCGATGATTCCCAAATGACGCCGATTAGGATCATGCGTTCGCTTTGTTTAATCCCGAATCAAGTGGCATCCGGGGGAGGGCTCACATCCGCGGGCGCCGCGGGCAGGTTGAAGTGGAACGTCGCGCCGCGGCCGCCGTTGCCGTTGGCCCAAATCCGGCCGCCCTGCGATTCCACGATCGACTTACAGATTGCCAAGCCCATGCCGCTACCTTGCGGTTTCGTCGTAAAGAATGAGTCGAATATCTGGTCGGCCTTCTCCAAGGGCAGCCCGGGCCCTGTGTCTTTTACAGCTATCTCAATCTGTCCATTTTCACTCAATTGTGATTTCACATTAAGCACGCCACCCGTGTCCTTCATTGCCTCGATGCCATTTAGCATCAGGTTCATGAGCACCTGCTGCAGTTGCACCCGATCTGCCACAATCATTGGAAGATCATCTTTAAGGTCGGTGCGAATCGATACTCCATGCACTCTAGCCTCACTTCTCATCATTCCGACCATTTCGCCGACGATCTGATTTATTGCAACCAACTCCCGTTTCGCAGGGGCTTTCTTGTACAACGATCGAAGACGGTTGATGATTTCCGAGGCAAAAATGCCTGCCTCGATGATTCTTTCCGTCCCTTTGCGAACTTGCGTCAGATCAGGTGGGTCACGCTGCAGCCATTGCAAAGATGCCTTGGCATTATTTGTTGTGGCCGTAATGGGCTGCGCGAGTTCGTGCGAGATGGAGGCAAGCATTTCTCCCATCGTGCTGACCCGGCTCGCATGGGTAAGATCGGCCTGGAGCTGTTCGGCACGTTTGCGGTCTTCAATGTCCGTCGCAGCGCCGCACCATTTCGCAATTGTCCCGCGCTTGTCCCGGACTGGCACCGCGCGTATCAGAAACCAGCGATAGGCTCCATCTGATCCGCGGCGCAGACGGGCTTCAGAGTCCAGCGGTTGGCCAGTCGCCTGAGACGTGCGCCACAGATTGGTGATGCGGTTTAAATCATCAGCGTGAATCGTCTTCTCCCATCCTGATTTTGACGCTTCGTCCGCATTCAATCCGGTGTATTCGAGCCAGCCCCTATTCATAAAAGTGCGATTTCCCGTAGGGTCGGCGGCGAAAGCGAGTGCCGGCATGGTTTCCACTGCCTCGCGGAATTTCTTCTCCTGCTCCTGCAGTTGCTGAACACGCATTTGATAAAAAGCCCAGAGCAGCATCAAGAAAGCAAGGATGCAAAGCCCCCGGAACCAGATCGTCTGATAGTATGCTGCAGCGATGTCGAAATCCAGTTCAGCGCCCGATTCGTTCCAGAGGCCAGAGTTGTTGGATGCGATAACACGAAACCGGTACTTGCCAGGGCGCAAATTGCTGTAGAACGCCTGGCGTCTGGCTGCAGGATCCTGCCACTCGCGATCATAACCTTCAAGTTTGTATCGGAACTGCACTTTCTGAGGAACAACAAAGCTCAGAGCGGTGTAGTCGATCTCGAGATCGCGGGTCAGAGATGGGAGACGGAGATCGTCTTGAACGGTATAACTCTTTCTATCAGCAATTACATCGTCGATATGGACTGGCGGCGGGATGGAGTTTCTAAACAACCGGTCGGGATCGATCGTCTGAGCCACGGTTCCATTCGCGAACCACAAGCGCCCGTCTCTTGATCGTGTTGCACTTGGACCAAAAGCAGGCAAAAAAGGCTGTGCGCCGTCGTATGCATCGAACAGATCAAACGTTACTTTTGAGTCCGGGTCTTGGCGCCATCGTTGAAGGTTGTCAGCTTTGATCAATATCAGACCGCACTCGCTATAAAGCCAAAGATTGAAGCGTTTGTCCGTTAAAATCGCGTAGATCCGGTCGCAGGGCAAACCCTTGTTGTTATCCAAGGTGTACCAAGTCCCAGCGCGCCGTTCGACGAGGCCATCTGTGGTTGCTGCCAGCACAGAACCATTCAATTCTGCCTGTACCTGAAAGACATGAGCATTTGTGTTGTTAAGCGGTAATATCTGCAACTTGCCATTCCGATACCGGGCTAGACCGCCTTTACTCAATCCCAACCAAAGGCCACCTTCGGGATCGCTCGCCAGCGAAGTTGGAAGACCTAGCCTCATATCGGAAACTTCTGTCGCCAATCTTCCGTTTTGAATTTGAATCAGTCTCCCCGGGTTTCCGGAGCCAGTGCGGACGACTAAAGCCCAAACGTGGCTATCCACGTCCTCTGTCATTCCCAAAACGACACCAATGGCGCCTCCGCCACCACGCTGGATGGGTCTAAACCTGCCGCGCTCGTAAACAAACAACCCATTATCTAACCCGACCCAAAGCCGTCCAACGTGGTCTTGAAATAAAGATGTCACGCGATTGCCAGGTAATCCATTCTTAGGGCCTATGGATGAAACCTGGTCCCCGTGCACATAATTTAAACTGGAATGATTGCTCATCCAGATGGTCCCATCCCGAGCCGCCAGTATGGAATCGACCGCATCACCCGTGAGCCCTTCGTGTACGGAGTAGTTAACAACCGGGATGTCGCGGAAACAATCGACACCTTCGTCAGTGATCAACCACAAATTACCTTCTCGGTCCTCAAAAAAACTACCCGGAGAATCGCTCGATAAACCATCTGCGCTTCCAAAGTGATCCACCTTGCCATCGTGGACCCGGTAAATGCCACTTCCTTCAGTTCCAATCCACAATGCGTTATACCGATCCAAGCACAAGGAATAGACATTCAAGGTGCTGCCGTCGAGTGAAGTTGTGATCAGGGCTTTCCAGCTACCGTTTACCCACTTCTGCAGACCGAGCCCACGGCCGGAATTCATGATCCCTGTCCAGATGGACCCGTCGGGAGCCGCAGCTAGTGCGGTTACACCACCAAGCGCTGCATTCGACTTGAGTCCGGACAACTCGTATGAACTTGATGAACCTGGTTTCCATCGGACGAGCGATGTGCTGGTCCCAATCCAAAGATACCCAAAGTTATCGCCGATCAATACCCCAGCGTAGTCTGGAACTCCGTCTTTGGTCGAGTAGCATTTGGCCACAGATCTTGCGACTTTACAGACGGCTCCGGCCCGCGTTCGCGAGCGCGCCATCCAAATCGTACCTTCACGATCCTCATAGATCGAGTTCACACGACCGATTGTTTCTGGAAAATTCAATAACTTCGCGTTTTTCCACTGAGCGAGGCCAGAAGCTGTTCCAATCCATAGGCTCCCGTCGGCCGCTCCCAAGAGTGAAAACACGGCTGTCGTGGGAAGATGATCACCGGCGGGCGGAGTCCAACGGACGAATCGAACGCCGTCGAAGCGTAGCAGCCCTCCTACCGTCCCAATCCAGATATATCCATCGGTAGTTTGTGTGATCGCAGTGGGCGTTCCTGGGAAGGCACCGTCCCGGACGCGCCATGCAGTGTGCGCGTACTGAGAAATCCGGCGATCCGGATCCACTGCCTTCGCAAGTGGGCAGGCTAGTACGACGCAAAGGAATCCGGGGAATAGCCCTACAAAAAGTTTCGGATTCATGTTCGCGAGATGTCGGTATAGTCGGCCAACTGAATGTCCCCGCTTATTCATGTGAACGGTGTTTGGCACGATTGCATCGTTCGCCCGCATCGATTTCACCTAATCTGTCCAGGAGTCCTGACCCACCTGCACGTTCACGGATGTTGTCTATCTGAGCGATATAACTCAGCGCAGCCGCCACGTTGCGACAGGAATGGAGAGCGGAGAGCCGTCACGGTCTCCGACGAGATCACGGGTTGCGCTCGTTGGTGCGTATTCCGCCTAGTGCCCACATCTTACTGATAATCCCACTCTTCCTGCCAACATTTTGCTACTAGAAATATGTAATAGCGGCCTTACCTTTCCCTCCATATGATGGACCCACGGCAGATCGGCCGAGTCACTCTATGATCTCCGCTATCGTAGTTGCCTGGTTATTCCTTCGAACCGACTTGTCTCTTCCAAACCTCCGCGGGTGTCCCGCTTGCAGCCAAGTCCCCAGCGGATTTGTTGATCACACCTAGACTGAAGATGGAGCGGCCAAACTTCGTCCTGACGAATTTCACCATGGATAGCACTCTCACAAGCGTACTGGCGGCTCTTGGCGGGTCACTCGTGGGTGCCTCGACGCCTGTACTAAGCAATTTCGTGCTGCAGCGAAGCCTCACTCAACGCGAACTGACCAATCGCGAAATAGCACAGCGGGAAGAACTCTATGCTGAGTTCATTCGACAAGGGACTGCATGCTATGCAAAGGCGCTTTCGCAGAGTCTCGAAAAGATAGATGACATCGTCGCCATTTATGCGCTCGTAAACCGAATTAGGCTCTTTGCCTCAGAGAGTGTCCTCGAAGCGGCCGAGGAATTCGTCGCTGACCTCATCTCGAAGTATAGTGAACCAAATTTGAGCATCGCGGAGTTAGAGACAGCTGTCCTGGAGAAACACGCGAATCCACTGAGCGTCTTTGCTACGAAGTGTAGGGCTGAGCTACGGCAAATTTACGAACGTGCTGCGTGGGGAAAGTCGTGATTGATCAAAGTGGGCGCTCCGCATGATCTTGCAACCGCACGCCTCCTCCCTACCAGAAACATGTAATGTTCGATGGTTCTTTCGGGTTGTTAGCATCACGACGTTGGAAGCCATTTACCGCTGAAAAGAATTGGCCCCTCTTCCGGCGTTCAGTTCGGTAGATACCGCCCGGACACTCCGCGCTCTCACAACGGGTCCGCGGGTACGGACAGACATCCGATTGGAGGAGCCCCGTGCGCTGGCTAAGTAGAGGACTCGAGTTCGCCGGTAACGTCGGTGTCTTCGGATTTCGCGTGCTTATCGACGCGGTCCGGCCACCTTTCGAATTTGCTCAGGTTTCGCGGCAGCTCGTAGAGATAGGGAACAGGTCGGTTGCACTCATCGTCGTCTCAGGGTTTGCATTGGGAGCCGTGATGACGCTTCACACCAGAAATACTCTTGTGATGTTTGGAGCCGGCGCAATCATCCCTGCCGTTCAAGCTGTGTCTTTCTTCGTTGAGATTGGCCCCCTGGTTGCCGGACTGCTCCTCGCTGGTAGAGTCGGATCGGGAATCGGCGCCGTTATTGCCAACATGAGGGCATCCGAACAGATCGATGCAATCGAATCATTGTCGATTGACTCATTCAAGTTTCTGGTGGTCCCTAGAGTGCTTGCCTGCGTGATTGCTCTACCGCTTTTGACACTATTCATGGATTTTGCGGGTCTATTGGGCGGATTCCTGTCTGAAGAGCTTGCGTCCCGCATTCCGCTCCAGCTCTATCTGAATCGAGCATTCGAAAATCTTCAGTGGTCCAACTTCATTGCTCCAACGCTTAAGACCGCGGTCTTCGGATTCATCATCGGTTCCATCTCCTCTTACTTTGGATTCACAACGGATAAAGGAGCAAAGGGGGTGGGCGAAGCGGCTACAAACAGCGTTGTCATTTCATCGCTGCTCATCATTTTGGCGGATGTGGTCTTGATCAAAGTGATCTTCTTCCTTTTTCCGGACACAGCGATATGAGCAGTCCACCGAACATCGCGGTTCAGTTCAAGAGAGTGACGAAGGCATTCGGCGAAAAGCGCGTCCTGAACGAAGTGTCGTTTCATGTAATGCAAGGAGACGCATTGTGTCTGCTCGGCCGCAGCGGCACCGGAAAAAGCGTGACGCTTAAGATGATCGTGGCCTTGATGCGCCCTGATTCGGGAGAAGTATGGGTAGATCAGGAGAACGTCGTCGGACTTGGTGAAGGCGGCTTGTCACTGGTGAGGAAGAAGTTGGGTTATCTGTTTCAAGACGCTGCCCTGTTCGATTCGTTGACCCTCTACGAAAATTTGGCCCTTCCGCTCAGCCGTCTTACGAGAATGTCGAACGGTGAGATCGAAAGCAAGATACGCCAGGTCCTTGCAGAGGTCGGGTTGGCGGCCGATGGCGCAAAGTATCCGTCTGCACTATCGGGCGGAATGCGAAAACGGGCAGGCTTGGCGAGAGCGCTTGTTCTCGAACCGAAGATACTCTTGGCTGATGAGCCGAGTAGCGGACTCGATCGAATCACAGCTTCGGAAATCGATGACCTTCTTCTACGACGCAAACAAGAACATGGTACATCCCTAATCGTAGTGACTCATGACGTGCACGGGGCCCGTCGGGTCGCGGATCGCGTGGCAGTGTTGGACAAGGGACAACTCGTCGCATTCGGTTCTGTAGAAGAGGTTTCACAAAGCACAAATGACGTTGCTCGCAGACTCATCACGGAGTGATCGATGCCTAGACGATTCTTAGCAGCCGGCCTATTTCTCATTGCCGGAGTGACGCTGTTCACTCTCGGCATCTTTCTTGTCGGAAACCGTCATGAAGCTTTTGCACATCACTTGCTACTCAATGCAGAGTTTGCTGATGTTGACGGTCTCACAAAGGGATCTAAAGTGCGAGTCGCAGGCTTCGACGCAGGCCAAGTCACCGAGATTAGTGTTCCCGATTCTCCGAAGTCGCAGTTCCGGGTCCAAATGAGGATCAACGAGGAACTTCATGGACTTGTGCGTACAGATTCGTTGGTTACGATCGATACGGAAGGCGTGGTGGGTGAAACCTTTGTGACCATACATCCCGGCAGCGCGGGGGCTGCGATTGCCCAAGCGAATTCAATCCTGCAGAGTAAACCTGCGCTCAGTATCTCCGATCTCATGACTCACGGCCTCGGAGTCATGGACGATGCGGATGCCACCTTAAAACAATTGGGGACTAAGCTCAATGTGTCGTTGGACGGAATGAACCTCGCAGTCGGCAATGCAAACGATCTTCTCGTTGGGTTGAAACAAGGGAAAGGGCCGGCGGGAATGCTGCTTCGCGATGAGACGATGGCTGCCCAGATCCGGCAGACGATGACCAATGTGCAAACTGCGACTTCAACTCTGAATCAGACGGCCACTCGAGTCAATGGAATCGTCGGAGACATTCAAGAACGGCAACTGCCTCAGAAGATCGACGAAACCATGAGCCAGGTGCGGTCCGCGTCCACTGAAGCCAACGCCACGATTCAAGAAGTTCACCAAAGTCTGAATCAGGCGTTGGGACCAGACATCGATGGTGTCTCCGCCGCTGAGAATATCAGCGAAACCCTGACAAACGTCAATGCGACGACGGCAAACATGGCCGAGGACACTGAAGCAGTCAAGCACAACTTCTTCTTCAAAGGATTCTTCAGTCATCGCGGCTATTACAGCCTATCGAGCATACCGCCCGATGAATGTATCCATCCGAGCAAAGCCACTCTTTTCACGGAACTGATTGCGTGTTGAAGTGAAGGCATGCGAGATACGAAGGCGGTTGTTGAGCGACATCGTCGGAGCCAGGCGGAAGCGGAGAGCCTGG
>Ga0182012_10000485_pt1 | contig 44248 bp, 33 predicted proteins | sample 612S2SmetaG_FD_120486 | JGI IMG/M metagenome (GOLD analysis project Ga0182012, IMG submission 120486) | Permafrost microbial communities from Stordalen Mire, Sweden - 612S2S metaG | ecosystem: Environmental > Terrestrial > Soil > Wetlands > Permafrost | place: Sweden: Stordalen | collected... | reverse complement strand
ATCTCCTCTCCTTTTTGCTTGTTCTGGATGACCTCGGCGGCTTTGGTGATTACGGCGGCCTCGCGTTCGCGCTCGGCGCGCAGCGCGCTGTGGCGCGAAGTCACATGACCGATCTCATGCGCCATGACAGCCGCGACCTCGGAGGCGTCGCCAGCGAGCGCCAAAAGGCCGCGCGTCACATAAAGATTGCCGGAAGGCAAGGCGAAGGCGTTGACGACCGGGGTGTTGAGGATCGTCACCTTGTACGCCGTTTGATTGGGATAGTCGCTGGCGCGCGCCAGCTTGACCAAAATGGCGTCGAGATAAGCTTCGGCCGCGGGCGCCTGGTACTCGCCGCCAAATTGGGCCACAAGCTCCTTGTGCTGGACCGAATTACGGTTGTCCACGCGCGGCGCGGTTTGCGGCGAACGCGAAGGCGCCGGCTTTATCTCGAAAAGCTGTCCCTGCTGCTCCAGTTGCGCGCAACCGCCGAGGGCGAGGATGCCGAAACCGCAAATCGCCGCCAAGGCTCGCCAGCGACGCTCAGCGGATCGGAGCAGCGTCGAGAATCTCGATTTCGGCGGGGGCGGCGATCTCCATCCGCGGTCCATAGTTCGTTTCAATCAAGCCTCGCACGCGAATGCGTCGCCCATAGAGCGCTCGGGGAGTGACGCCATTTTGTTCGAATATACCCATATTCCGCTTCGAAATCACAACGGCGAAATCGACGCTTCGTCGCGGACCGAAATTCAGGTAGACCGCGCCGGGCGCTTCGCCGACCGATTGAACCACGCCGGAGACGACCGCCATGCCCTTTTTGCGCGCCAGCGCCGCCCTGACCGCCTCTCCGGCGCCGGAGACCTCGACGACCGGATCGCTGATCCAAACGCCAAGATTTTGGTCCCGCGCGAGTTTCTCGGCGTCAAGATAGGTCTTCGCGCAAGGCGCCGCGACCGGATCGGGCCGAAAACGCGTGAGCCCTTCCGCCAGCAGCGCGGCGCCGACCGAAACGAGCGGAGCGTCCGGCGAGGAATCCGCGGCGGCGATCGCCTGCGCGGGCGCGCGACCCCACCGATCGGGCCCCGAGGCGAGTGGGGATAAAAAGATTTGCTCGCCGGCGAGCCAGTTCGAGAGCCGCGAAAGGGCCGCTTCACGTATTGTTTTAGCTTGGCTGCCGGAGGACGGGAACTCCAGACCCGCGAGAGCGACGCGGCGTCCGTCGTCGAGCAGCAAATCGAAGTCTTCGTCGACTAGCGCCACAATGGCCGGACTCGCCCGCTCGAGTGAACAGGGGCCCTCCTCGGCGGCGGGCATCAAACCGCCCTGCGCCGCGGCGCGGCCCGAATTCGATCCAAAAAGGATTATAAAACAATAGATCGCGCCAAATCGCATCACGGCGCGAAGTAAAGGCGCCGCCACGGTGACTCGCATCATGGCTCTAGGTGGGGCGCGCATGAATGAAATCCGGTCCAATCGCTAATTTTCGCCGCGCCGGCAAGCCTGATCTTCCCCTAACAGGCTTGTGCAAGCGCGCACGCTATGAATATGGTCGCCGCGCCGCGGCACGCGGCGGCTAAGAGACGGCGGATCATGACGGAAACGAGGCCCCCGGCGCAAGAGCGCCAAATTGTCACGGACAAGGAAGCCCTGCTGTTTCATTCGCGCGGGCGTCCCGGGAAACTGGCCGTCATCGCCACGAAGCCAATGGCGACGCAGCGCGATCTCTCGCTCGCCTATTCGCCAGGCGTCGCCGCGCCGGTGCTGGCGATCGCGCAAAATCCCTCGCTCGCCTACGATTACACGATCAAGGGGAATATGGTCGCGATCATCACCAATGGCACGGCGATTTTGGGATTGGGAGATCTCGGCGCGCTCGCGGCGAAGCCGGTGATGGAGGGAAAGGCGGCGCTGTTCAAGCGGTTCGCCGACATTGATTCGATCGACCTCGAGGTCGACACCAAGGATGTCGAGGAGTTCATCGGCGCCGTGCGCTATCTGGGGCCGACATTCGGCGGCATAAATCTCGAGGATATTAAAGCGCCGGAATGTTTCATCATCGAAGAGCGGTTGCGCGAATTGATGGATATTCCCGTCTTCCATGACGATCAGCATGGAACGGCGATCATTTCGGCCGCGGGAATGCTCAATGCCCTGCAATTGACCGGGCGCGACATCAAAACCGCGAAACTCGTCTGCAACGGCGCCGGCGCCGCCGGCATCGCATGTCTCGATCTCGCCAAGGCGCTCGGCTTTAATCCGGCGAATGTCACGCTCTGCGACACCAAAGGCGTGGTTTATCGTGGCCGCGTCGAGGGCATGAATCAATGGAAGAGCGCGCACGCGATCGAGACGAGCGCGCGCACGTTGGCGCAGGCGCTCGAAGGCGCCGATATTTTCTACGGTCTCTCCGCGAAGGGCGCGCTGACGCCAGCCATGCTGAAAACCATGGCCAAGGACCCGATCGTATTCGCCATGGCAAATCCCGACCCGGAAATCACGCCGGAAGAGGCGATGGCGGCGCGTCCCGACGCCATCGTGGCGACGGGCCGGTCCGATTATCCCAACCAAATCAACAATGTGTTGGGCTTCCCCTATATTTTTCGCGGGGCGTTGGACGTGCGCGCGAAAACCATCAACATGGAGATGAAAATCGCGGCGGCGAAGGCGCTGGCGCAATTGGCGCGCGAGGACGTGCCGGATGAGGTGGCCAATGCCTATCGCGGCGCGCGGCCGCGCTTTGGCCGCGACTATCTGATCCCCGCGCCGTTCGATCCCCGGCTCATTTCGGTCGTGCCGCCGGCCGTCGCCATGGCGGCGATGGAATCGGGCGTCGCTCGCCGACCTATCGTTGACCTTAAACTCTACCGCGCGGAGCTATCGGCTCGGCGCGATCCGGTCGCCGCCGTCATGCAGACGATTTTCGAGCGGGTGCGGCGCAGCCCGAAGCGCGTCGTCTTCGCCGAGGGCGAGGAAGAGCAGGTGATTCGGGCCGCGCTCGCCTTCGTCAATCAAGGGCTTGGCCGGGCGGTCCTGGTGGGCCGCGAGGACCGCGTGCTGCATACGGCGGCCGAGGCTGGACTGGAACTTGGCGACCGCATCGAAGTGCATAACGCCAAGCTGTCATCGCGCAACGCGGTTTATGCGCAGTTTCTGTTCGAACGTTTGCAGCGCCGGGGCTTTTTGTTCCGCGATTGCCAGCGGCTCATCAACACCGACCGCAATCATTTCGCCGCCGCGATGGTCGCGCAAGGCGACGCCGACGCCATGGTGACCGGCGTCACGCGCAATTTCTCCAACGCGCTGGAGGATGTCCGGCGTGTCGTCGACCAGAAGCCCGGCCACAGGCTTATCGGCGCATCTTTGGTGCTCGCCAGCGGCCGTGTCGTGGTCGTCGCCGACACGGCGATCACCGAAATGCCGGAGGCGGCCGATCTCGCGGAAATAGCCATCGAGGCCGCGGGCGTCGCGAAACGCATCGGGATCGAACCGCGCGTCGCCATGCTGGCCTTTTCGACTTTCGGCTATCCTCCGGGCGAGCGCACCGCCCGCGTTCACGAGGCTGTGCGGATTCTGGATCAGCGCCGCGTCGACTTCGCCTATGAGGGAGAAATGGGCGCCGACATCGCGCTAAACCGTCAGCTCATGGCCTCCTATCCGTTCTGCCGTCTCAAGGACACCGCCAACGTTCTTGTCATGCCGGCGTTTCATTCGGCGGCTATCTCCACGAAAATGTTGCAGGAATTGGGCGGTGCGACGGTGCTTGGACCCTTGATCGTGGGACTCGACAAGCCCATCCAGATCGTTCAACTCGGCGCCACCGACGCGGAAATCGTCAATATGGCGGCCTTGGCCGCTTTCGGCGTTGGCGGCTGATGACAGCAAACGCCGCGCCTCGCTGGTTCGGCGATCCCGAAAAATGAGAGACATTACGTTATGAAGATCACGATGATCGGCTCGGGTTATGTTGGCTTGGTTTCTGGGGCGTGTTTCGCGGATTTCGGTCATGTGGTGATCTGCGTCGACACGGACGCGGGGAAGATCGATCGTCTTCGGCGCGGCGAGATTCCCATTTACGAACCTGGGTTGGACGAGCTCGTCGCGACCAACGCGCGTCAAGGCCGGTTGTCGTTCACGACGGAGCTTGGCCCGGCGGTTCGCGGCGCCGACGCGGTGTTCATCGGCGTCGGAACGCCGTCGCGTCGCGGCGACGGGCACGCGGATCTGTCCTATGTCTACGCCGCCACGAAGACCATCGCCGAGGCGCTGGAAGGCTTTACGGTCGTCGTCAATAAATCGACGGTTCCGGTCGGCACCGGCGACGAGGTCGAGCGCATCATCCGCGAGCTTCGTCCGGACGCCGATTTCGCTGTCGTGTCGAACCCAGAGTTCTTGCGCGAGGGCGCGGCGATCGAGGATTTCAAGCGTCCCGACCGGGTGGTGATCGGCACGGACGATCCGCGCGCGCGCGAGGTTATGAGCGAGATTTACCGGCCTTTGAGCCTGAACCAGCCGCCGCTGCATTTTGTCGGGCGTCGCACCTCGGAACTGACCAAATACGCGGCCAACGCCTTTCTGGCGACGAAGATCACCTTCATCAATGAGATCGCCGATTTGTGCGAAAAAACCGGGGCCGACGTTCAGGATGTCGCGCGCGGCATCGGGCTGGACAAGCGCATCGGCAACAAGTTTCTGCACGCTGGTCCCGGCTATGGCGGCTCGTGCTTTCCCAAGGACACGCTGGCCTTGCTAAAGACCGGGCAGGACGAGGGCGCGCCGTTGCGGATCATCGAGACGGTGGTCGCTGTCAACGACGCGCGTAAACGCGCAATGGCGCGCAAGGTCATGCATGCTCTGGGCGGCTCGGTGCGCGGCAAGCGCGTCGCGCTGCTGGGTCTCGCCTTCAAGCCCAATACCGACGACATGCGCGACGCGCCGTCGCTGGCCATCGTCGCCTCGCTCGCCGGCGACGGGGCGCAAGTCCACGCCTACGACCCCGAGAGCATGGAGCAGGCGCGGCCGTTGATGCCGGAAGCGGTGTTCTTCGACGACGCCTACGCGGCGATCGAGGGCGCCGACGCGCTGGTGATCGTGACCGAATGGGACGCCTTCCGCGCCCTCGATCTCGACCGGGTCAAAGCCCTGCTCAAGACCCCCGTGATCGTCGATCTGCGAAACATATACCGCCCCGAAGACGCCAGAAAACGCGGCTTCACTTACATAAGCGTCGGAAGAGCCTGAAGCCGGGCGGAACGCCGTCGCCCGCCGCGACATTCATGATATGCTTTCCGGTTTCCGGCGGCGACGGATCGCCGAAATTTTTCGAATGAGGGAGGCGAGGCGACAAATGGTAGCGTTTTCGCGCCGCATCGCGGCTTTCGCCGTCGCCGGCGTTTTGCTTGCGAGTTGCGCCGAGCGGCCACACGGCGTCCTGACGCCGACAGGCGCGCAAGCGCCGGGAACAAGCCGCGTGGACATGTTGATCGCCACGACCCGCGATTCCGTGGGCGCGCAGCCCGGCGAATTGTTCACCGGCGAGCGCGGCGATGGGCTGGCCTTCGCCGATATAGCGATTTCGCTCCCGCCCGACAGCACGCGTAAAATCGGCGACGTGCAGTGGCCGGAGTCCAATCCTCCCGACCCGATGCGCGACTTCGTGACGCTTCACGCCGATCGGCTGGATCGCGCCGCCGCCGTTGCACGGTTTGACGCCCGCGTCGCCAAGGCGCCCCACCGCCAAGTGTTGGTGTTCGTGCACGGCTTCAACACCCGCTTCGAGGAGGCGGTTTATCGTTTCGCGCAAATTGTCCATGACTCCGGTACGACCGCGCTGCCGGTCTTGTTCACCTGGCCCTCGCGCGGCAAGTTGCTGGCCTATGGCTACGACCACGAAAGCGCCAGCTACTCCCGCGACGAATTGGAAGAAGTGCTGCAAAACCTCGCCCGCGACAAATCGGTCGGCGAAATTTCCATATTGGCGCATTCGATGGGCAATTGGGTGACGATCGAGGCCTTGCGCCAGATGGCGATTCGCAACCATGGTCTTCCCGCGAAGATCACAAGCGTCATGCTCGCCGCGCCCGATGTGGATTTCGACGTGTTCCAGCGCCAGATCGCGCAGATTGGCTCGGCTTCGGCCCGCTTCACGATTTTTGTCTCGCGCGACGACCAGGCGTTGGCCGCGTCGCGGCGCGTGTGGGGCGACAAGCCGCGCCTTGGCGCCATCGATCCGGAAACCGCGCCTTATAAACAGGATCTTCACGCCGACCGCGTCCTCGTCGAGGATCTCACCGGCGTGAGTTCGGACGATCCGCTCAATCACGGCACGTTCGCGCAAGCCCCGGAAGTCGTTCGCTTGATCGGCCGGCGCCTCGCGGGCGGCCAGGCCCTTACCGACGGAGGCTCCGGCGTCGGCGACAAGTTTGGACAGATCGCCGTCGGCGCGGCGGGCGCCGTGGGCTCGGCGGCGGGCGTCGCGATCTCCGCGCCCTTCGCGGTCATCGACCCGCGCACGCGCGAAAACCTCGGCGAAAACTTTGAGCATGTGGGATCGAATTTAGGCGACGCGGTTGGAGCGGGCGGCGCGGTTTTCGGAGGTCGCTGATGTCCGACGCCGTCTTGACCCGTCCGTTGCCGCGCCCTTTGGCGGCGTTGCTCGCCCTCGCGCCAGTCGTCCTCGCCGCCGCGCTCGGCAATGCGGCGACAATGCCCAATCTTGCCGGTTGGTATGCAAATCTGGTCAAACCGGCGCTGAATCCGCCCAATTGGGTGTTCGGTCCCGTCTGGACGGCGCTTTACCTCCTGATCGCCTGTGCATTTTACCGCATCCTGCGCTCCAAGCCGTCGACCGCTCGCCGGCGCGCGATTTCGATCTTCCTTTTTCAGATGGCGCTGAACTGCGCCTGGTCCTTCGCTTTTTTCGCCGCGCATAGCCCCATGCTTGGGGTGATGGTCATCGTGGCGATGGAGGCGGCCATCGTCGCCGCCATTGTTCTTTTTCGCCGGATCGACAAAACAGCGGCGCGCTTGCTTTGGCCGTAGGCCGCCTGGGTCGCCTTCGCGGCTTATCTCAACGCGGCGGTCTGGCGATTGAATTAGGTTTTACGCGGCATATCGCGAGATTCAGGGCGAGCGAGTAGCTCAATAAATCGAATGGCGCCGGCATAGCTCGCGAACCTCGTCGCGAATCGCCAAAATCATCAGCGCGTCGTTCGGACTTCGCAGGACTTGATCGATCCAGCGCCCGATCGACTGAAATTCGCCGACGCCCAATCCGCGCGTCGTCCCGGCGTTGCTGGAAAGGCGCAACCCGGATGGGCTTTCGGGCGGGCGCCAATCGAACGGGAGAAGATTCTTGTTCACGGCGAGGCCCGCGCGCTCCAACGCCGCCGCCGCCACGTCGCCGGTTACACCTCTGGAGGTGAGGTCGACCAGCATCAGGCTAGTGTCGGTTCCGCCCGTGACGATGCGGAGCCCGGCGGCGGCGAGCGCGTTCGAGAGCGCCCGGGCGTTGTCGAGGACCGCCCGATTGTAATTTCGAAACTCCGGACGAAGCGCCTCCCCGAGGCAGGCCGCCTTGCCAGCCACGCCGTGCAGCATCACCGAGCCCTGGACGCCCGGAAATATGCCGGCGTTTATCTTTTTGGTCAGTCCGTCGTCGTTCCAAAGCACGAGCCCGCCTCGAGCGCCGCGCAGGGATTTATAGGTCGTCGTGGTCACGACATGGGCGTGCGGGAAAGGATCGGGATAGAGCCTCGTGGCGACAAGGCCGGCGAAATGAGCCATGTCGACCATGACAAGAGCATCGACCTCGTCGGCGATGGCGCGCAAGCCGGCGAAGTCAATGGCGCGGGGATAGGCCGATCCTCCGGCGACGATCAGTTTTGGCCTGTGCCGGAGAGCCAGATCGCGAACGTCGTCGAGATCGATGCGTTCGGTCTTTTGGTTAACGCCGTAGGACGCGATTTTGTAGTCGCGACCCGTCAGCGTCGCGGGATGGCCGTGGCTGATGTGGCCTCCGGCGGCGACATTCATCGAAAGAATCGCGTCGCCGAGCTTCAATAGGCCGAGGAACACGCCGGCGTTGGCGTTCGATCCCGAATGCGGTTGCGCATTGGCGAATCGGCAGCCGAAGAGCCGGCGGGCGCGATCAATCGCCAGCGCTTCGATGGCGTCCGCGAATTCCGCGCCGCCGTAGTAGCGGCCGTAGGGCGGACCCTCGACCGTCTTGTTGGTCAACACGGAGCCCTGGGCTTCCAGAACCAAGCGCGAAACGATGTTTTCGGACGCGATCAACTCGATCCCGTCTTGTTGCCGGCGCATTTCGCCGCGAAGGGCCTCGGCGAGTTCGGGATCGCCGTCCAGGCCGGACGTGAAATATCCGTCGTGCAATATCGACATCAGCCAAACTCCGCGCCCCGACGCCAAGAACCGCGCCGCGGCCGGTCCCATCTTAAAGGGACAGGCGTTGCGCGGACCGCTCGAAAACGGCATCTTCATGGTGATAAGCTTGTCGAGCGGCGCGCGCCAGCTAGGTCGATCCTCGCGCTCCCCAGGCGACTTGAATAAATGGAGCCGTGCATGATTACCCGTAAACTTGGCGCGACCGGCCCCGTCCCCTCCGCGTTGGGTCTTGGCTGCATGGGCATGTCGGACCTCTATGGCCCGCCCAAGGATCGCGCCGAGAGCATCGCCGCCATTCACGCCGCGTTGGATGCCGGCGTGACCTTGCTCGACACAGGCGACTTCTACGGAATGGGCCACAATGAGATGCTTATCGCCGAGGCGCTGAAGGGGCGTCCCCGCGACAAGGCGATCGTCAGCGTAAAGTTCGGCGCTCAGCGCGACCCCGCCGGGAATTGGATCGGGATCGACGCGCGTCCTTCCGCGGTGAAGACGGCGCTCGCCTATACGTTGAAGCGCCTGGAAACCGATTACGTCGACATCTACCGCCCCGCGCGGCTGGACCCCGATACCCCGATCGAGGACACGATCGGCGCGATCGCCGATATGGTGAAGCTCGGTTATGTCCGGCATATCGGATTGTCGGAAGTCGGAGCGGCGACAATTCGGCGAGCCGCCGCCGTCCACCCCATCGCGGACGTTCAGATCGAATATTCATTGATTTCTCGCGGCGTCGAGGACTCCATTCTTCCGACCTGCCGCGCCCTTGGCATTGGCGTCACCGCTTACGGCGTGTTGTCGCGGGGGCTCATCAGCGGCCACTGGTCGAAAGAGAAGACATTCGATCCGCGGGATTTCCGCGCTCATATTCCGCGCTTTCACGCCGAAAACATCGACCAAAACCTGGCGCTCGTCGAGGCGATCAAGAGCATCGCGGACGCCAAAAACGCGACGGTGGCCCAAATCGCCATTGCTTGGGTTCTTTCGCGAGGCGACGATGTCGTGCCTCTCATCGGCGCTCGCCGCCGCGATCAACTCGCCGAGTCGCTTGGCGCTCTCGCGCTCACATTGTCCAGGGACGATCTTGCCGCTTTGGAGACGGCGCTCCCCAAGGGATCGGCGGCCGGCGCCCGTTACGCCGAGTCGCAGATGGCGCATCTGGATAGCGAAAAAAAGTAATCCGACTTGCTCGCCCTTTCGTCGCGCTCGGGATATTCGGCCGCTCGATCGCTCGGAGCCGATTTACGCGAAGTTATTTCCGCCCAGGCCGCTTTGCCGAAAACCCCTGAGCGGGGCGGCGAGAAGCGTCATTCTCACGGCGAAACCCCGCCAAGGCGCCAACGCGCGAGCAGGAATCCTCGTAGACCCGCGCGAAACCCACCTATGTCGAGCAACCAGGCCGCGGTCGCGTAAACCACAATTCCGGCCGGGATCTGCGCGAACAGGAGGGTCGGCCCTTGGTCCAGCGCGCTCGTCGCGAGAAAACGCACGACAAGCGCCATCGCGCCGACCGCGGCCAAGACTCGCAGGATTCGATCAAGAGGGAAGGGCATCGCGAACGCGGAGCGGCTTAGAATGAGCGAGCCGAAGAATCCGAACGCCTCCGTGCCGAGGCGTCCCCATACGGCCCCCATCACGCCGAAGCGCGGAATCAGCAATGCGGAGACGATCACGTTGAACAGCAGAATCGATCCGCTGTTGATCAGATAGAACGTGTTGCGCTTCGACAGAAGAAAACTTGTGTGCATGTATTGCTGATTCAATATCTGGAACACGACGCCGATGGCGAGATAGGGCATCGCTTCATGCGCGGTTTGCCGGAAATCCCTCCCGAGCGCGAAATCGGCGATTTGCCCCGAGACGAGCGCGTAACCGACGCAAGCGGGCAGGCAAAGCGCGAGAAGGATTTCGAGGCATTTTTCGAGATGACAACGCGCGGCTTCGCCGCCTCGCGTCGCGAATATCTGAACCGTCATTGGAACAAAGGCCGAGGCGACGCTGACCGCCGGGATGATCAATGCCTGACGCACGAGATCGAAGCTCGCGCCAAAATCTCCGGCGGCGCCGCTGCCGGAGAGTTTGGCGAGCAGGAAGCGATCCGTCACGCCGGCGACCGCGAGCAGTGATAGAGAAAGCGTTAGCGGCGCGCCAGTCTTGGCCATGGCCAGAAACTCGCGAATGTCGAACCGCGGCATCGAGCTTCCCCAGGCGCGGCGCCAAAAGCCGAGGGTTGAAAGGAAGTAGGCGATCGACGACGATGCAAGCAAAATGGCGCCGCCGCTTCCAAAAAAAGCGCCGCCAAGTCCTAGCACGGATACGAGGATCGTGCGCGCTATCGTTCCGCGCATGTAGGCGGTCGCGTTCTGCCGCGCCCGAAGCATTTCCTGACTTGTGTCGAACAGAACGATTGTCAGACCGAATATGACGGCGCAGCCGGCGACGGCCGGCTGCAAATTGGCGATTCGCGCGGCATGGTAGCCAAGCGGCGCGGCAAGCCAACACAGCGTCAACGCGCCCAGAATCGTCTGGCTCACATCGGTTCCGTCGCCGCGCGACTGTTCTCTCAGAATCAAAAATTTCAACGGAGTCGCCAACAGTGTCGCGAACAGCGTCGCGAAGGCGAGACCGAGCAAATAGTCGCCGTAAGCGTTCGGTTCGAATCTGCGCGTGAACACAACGACGTTCAGGAAGCCGAACGCGGCGGAGAACACGTTGACGAAGAAATAGATAGCGGTCTGCTTGACGAGCATTACACCTGTCCGTGAGCGATCAGCGAAGGTGCCGACCTTCGGGCGCGTTGTTTCGTTTCGAGATGTTAAATCGCGCTTTCCTTCACGCGGCGCGTGGCTCCGTTCGCCTCGCGGACCGTATCCGCCACGCCCGCCGTCGGGCTTTGGACGGAAGCGGCCGCGCGCGCGATGACGCCGTGCAGAATTTGCATGTGTCGCGTCTTGGAATAGTTTTGCTCGACATGGAGACGCGCGCAACGCCCTCGCCCGGCGAGCATGTCGGAATTGTCGAGGTAAGTTGATAGTTCCTTTTCGAAAGCCTCGAATTTCGATTCCGGGAGAACCGTTCCGGTAACGCCGTCGACGACAATTTCTCGAATGCCCCCGCGACCCGTGATGATCGCGGGAAGGCCACAGGCCGCCGCCTCGAGCGCGGCGATCGGAGACGCGTCCGCCCTGGTCGGCAGGATGAAGAGGTCGCATTCCGCGGTGAGGCGAACGAGATCGGGGCAGTCCGACGTAAGGCCGCGATGCGGATGGATGTTGCTTGGCCCGGCCTCGGCATGAGGAGAGACAATGTGGAAGTCCACGTCCCTGAACTTATCTTGTCGCGCGAGTTCGTAGACGATATCCGCGCCCTTTCGCGCGAGATCGCCGCCGATGAACAGGATCTGCTTGCGCGCGTTTCGAATCTTGTTCGCCTGCGGCTTCCATATTTCCGTGTCGACGTAAAAGGGCAAAATTTGCAACTGATTTTCCGGTATCTCGAACTCCTCCCGCAGAGCGTCTTGGTACCATTGCGACATGCACAAAAAGATACAGCCATGTTCCTTGAGTCGGCGGATGCGGGCGCAGATCCAGGAGCCGGGCGCGCCGAGCGTCTTTCCGCCGTAGTTCGTCGCCAGTTGCGTCGAGGTGCAATCGCCGTACACAATATATCGCACGCCTTTTTCGAGCGGCGCTAAAGGAGCGTTCTGCAGCGTCGAAAGCAGGATCACCTTGGCGCCAGCGTCTATGGCCGCGCGCGCGCCGGCGCGCCCAGCAAGGGCGTGACCGATGCTCCTTGCTCCAAATCTTTCGGTGACGGATGCGAGCGATCGCCAATGGTCCTCGATGTGATGAACCGCCGGCGCGTACATCGCGAGATCCGTCTCCCACCTGCGCCGCACCGTTTTCCATCCCGCGCTTGCATTGGTGACAAGTCCAAGCTCGATGCGTCTTTGCGTCGCGCCAATCATTTTCGTCTCCAGCGCCTCTGTGCCATTTCGTAACAGCCGACCGGGCTTTGAACCTTGAGTAAGGATTTTCGTGCCACGCCGCGGACGGCGGACCGGCGGCGCCGCGTTTGATGGAGGGCGGCACGTTTCTTTCTTCGACAAAGCAAAAGCCGTCGATGTCCGCCGTTTTGGGACAGATCCCTTTCTTCACCATGGCGCGGACGCTCGGCGAATATTTCGAAACTCTCGCGGCGTAATCTGGGTCGAGCAATTTCTCGATCCGCAAAGCAAGGATCTTGGTTTTGACAGCGGCGACGCCCGTCTCGATCGGCCAGAATTTCGGATGGCTTCACCACGCCAACGGCGATCGTGGCGTTGTCATGTGCGCCGCCATGGGTTACGAGGCGCTATGCGCGCATCAGTCATGGCGCGTCCTTGCTGATGGACTCGCCGCGGCTGGCCTCCCCACGCTGCGCTTCGATTATCCCGGCGGGGGGGATTCCCTCGACGACGCCGATGATCCCACGCCATACGATAGCTGGCGTCGTTCGATTAAAGAAGCGACCGCATGGATGCGCGAGACGCTTGGCGTGCAGGAAATCGTTCTTATCGGCTTTCGCATCGGCGCCACGCTGGCGGCTGAAGCAGGCGGAGCGAGTTATCTCGTTCAGCTCGCGCCAGTCGTAAAGGGCTCCGCCTATCTTCGCGAATTGCGGATTTTATCGCGAATGCTCGCCGAGCGTGGATCGGGGCCGCGCGAGCGAGGCGCGAGCGAGAGCGAGATCAATCTGGAAGGCTTCACGACAAATGCGTCGTTGCTCTCCGCGATAAAAAATATCGATTTGACGGACCTTTCCGTCTGTCCTGCGCGGCGGGTCTTGATCATGACGGAAGGCTCCGCGCGTCATGTCGAGGACTATGCCGCTCGGCTCGTCGATCTGGGCGCGACGGTCGACACGATGACATTAAACAATTACGAGGCGCTGGCCCCCGCCCGCGCGCCAAGGCCGGCGCCCATGTCGGACTTCGAGAGGATCGTGGCCTGGGCGCGTTCAGGGGCTCGGCCGAAACCGAAGCCGGCGCCGCCGCCGGCCGGCATTCTGCGCGGCGGATTTTTCACCGAGCAGGCGGTTCGCTTTGGCGAAGGCGGTTCGCTCGCGGGCGTGCTTTGCGCGCCCAATGGCGGGAAGGCGAAAAGTTTAGTTCTGTTGCTCAACACCGGCGCCAACTATCACATCGGCAGCGGACGATCCTTTGTCGATTGCGCGCGCTCGCTCGTCGCGAAAGGCGTCGCCACCTTGCGCATGGATAGTCTCGGTATTGGCGACTCCGATCCGGTGGAGCAGGGCGCCCGTTCAGTGCTTTATCGTGAAGCGCGGCACGCCGACGTATTTCGCGCGGTTGATTGGGCTTGCGAAAACGGCTTCTCCGATTTCTATTTGGCGGGCGTTTGCAGCGGCGCGACCCAAGCCTTTCTGTCCGCGGTGAAGGACTCGCGAATCAAGGGCGTCGTGCTCGGCAACATCCAGGTTTTCACCAATTTGCGGGACGAAGCGGCGATCGAGGCTCACCTTAGTCTCGCCTTGGGCGCGACATCAACCTATGTGGCGAAGGCGATGAGCTTCAGGACATGGGCGCGCGTTCTCACAAGCGAAGTCGCGCTTTCCAAACTTCTAGCGATCATCGCGGGCGTGCTGCGACGAAACGGCGCCGCGTATTGGACCAAGATGACGACCGGAGCGTTTGGTTCGATTTCCGCGAGGGGGCGCGAAGCCTATGCCCACTTCGAGACATTGTCCGCGCGCGGCGCGCGCGTGACCGTGCTTCACGGCGACGTCGACGCGGGTTTGGAGGAGCTTGCGATATGTTTTGGTCCGAACGCCCGGCGCTTGCGCGCCCTCCGCGGCGTTCGCCTGACCACGATCCCGGGGCTTGATCACGCCTTTTCCTCGATGCGCGCGCGCAAACTGCTAACGGACGAAATCGCGGCCCTTGTCGGCGCGACGTCCAATTCGAACGTGGTTTCCCTTCCTTCCGCTCAACCAACAACGAGCTGCTCAATGCCCCCTTTTTCGCCCGATGTAACAGAACCCGAGGCCGTGATTTGCGTTCCGACATTTCGCCGCCCAGAAATGTTGAGGGCGACGCTGGAGTCGCTCGTCACGCAACAAACGAGCGTCGCCTTCGCCGTCGTGGTGGTTGATAATGACGCGGAGGCCAAGGAAGGCCTCGGGATCGCGCGCGCCTTCTTCGACGATGGGCGATTGAAGGGGTTCGTGGCGACCGAAGATCGACAAGGGAACGTCCACGCCATTAACGCCGCCTTTGGAATGGCGCGCATTGCGTTTCCTGCGGCGGAGTATTTCCTGATGATCGACGACGACGAAGTGGCCGCGCCGATTTGGCTGGATCAAATGATCGACGCGGCGCGGCGCGGCAATGCCGATGTCGTCGGCGGCCCGGTGTTTCCGATCTTTCCCGCCGACGTGAAGGCCGCGTTTCGCGATCATCCGGTCTATTGGCCCACTTATTCGAAGACCGGTCCCGTGCCGATGATTTACGGCACCGGGAATTGCCTGATCACGCGCCGCGTCTTCGAAGGATTGGCGAATGCGACCTTCGATCCCGCGTTCAATTTTCTCGGCGGCGGCGACACGGAATTTTTCACCCGCTGTCGCAAGGCGGGCTTCAAGTTCCATTGGTGTCACGAAGCCAGCATAAACGAACAAGTGACGCCGAATCGTCTTACTCTGAGCTGGGTTCTGCGTCGCAGCATCGCGACGGGCGTGATCAATTATCGCATCGATCGCCTGGCCGCCCAGAGCTTGGTCGACCGCGCGCGACTCGCCGCCAAGAACATCGCGGTCGCGCCGATTTCGTTGCAGCGCGCCACGCAACTATTGGCGGCGCCAAAGCATCCGTTCGCCGCGCTACATCCGATCGGCGTCGCCGTCGGTCGCTGGCTCGCGTCATTCGGCTTGGATCCGCAACCCTATCGGCGCCGCGCTCCGGGACCAAATTCGCCGCGCTAAGCGTAAGCGGATTTCTCGCGCGACATGGAGGCCCCGCGCTATCGCCTAGTCAGATATGATCCTCTTGATTCGCTCGATGCGTCTTCGAAGATCGAGCGCGCGAAAACTTGGCTGCTCTGCCCGTCGCGGCGCCTGCGATAGGCTATCGCGCCATATTTATCGCGTCCGAGCCAAGCACTCGCGCGCCAGTCCGTCGTCCGCGCGGTTGAGGCGCCAATTTCAGAGCAAGCGCACAGGACAGCCCTCGTCACTTCGTTTGCGTCAGCAACATCATAAGAGCGATTGGATTTGTGGTGAGATAGCGAATGGCGAGGCGCCGCGGCTCCAAAAAGAGCCGGAAAGCCCATTCGAACCCGGCCTTTTGCAACCAGCGAGGAGCACGCGACTTCGCGCCCGCGATGAAATCGAACAGCCCACCCGATGTCTTGATTACCTTCACGTTGGGAAGGCGAGCCGAGTAGCGCGCGACGAATTCCTGTTCCAGCGGCACGCCAAGCGCGAGCCACAATACGTCGGGCGCCAGAGCGTTGATCTCCGCGAGCTTCGCATCGAGCGCCTCGCCTTTGAGAAAGCCATGCGAGCGGCCGCGAATGTTGAGGCGCGGAAACATTCTCCGCGTGGCGCCGTAGGCAGCCGAATTGACTTCCTCCGTCGCGCCGAGAAGATAAAAGCTCAAACCGGCCTTCTCGGCCATTGCCGCCAAGACCGGATAAAGGTCGGTCGTCGCGACGCGTTCGGGCAAGCCGTTTTGGGCCAATATGCGCGAGGCGACAATAAGCGGCTCGCCGTCGGCGCTGATAAGGTCGGCGTCGTCGATCAGTCGGGCGAAAGCCGCGTCAAGGCGGCGCCGCGCCAAAACTTCGCCATTCACCGATGTGAGGTAGTAAGGGCGGCGACGAGAGTCGGCGCCTCGCGCTAAATTTACGATGAGATGCGCGGTTTGCTTCAAGTCCAGCCGCGCGACTTGCGCGCCGCCGACCATCGTTCGCTCGATAACGACTATCGGATTGTTGAGTTCCGCGGCCATGAAATTCCCCGTGTCATCGCGTGGCGTTGGAACGCCAATTCACGCGGCGTTGTCGCTTTGGGACGCCCCGCCGCGCCTTGTTCGCGGGGAGAAAAAAGCGTACCGTTCATTCCGCTTGGATTTGGCGCCGTTCGATCAAGTCGATGTTTCAAATTCGGACAGAAGGCGGTGTCGGAGCGTCGAATTCGGACTTGCGGAGACGAGACGTCGGCGGTCCGCGGAAGAACATGACCGAAGCGCGAGCGGCCTCCATCTTGCTGAGACATGTAAGACGCGCGCCTTGCTCTCAATTCGACGCGGGAGTCACGTGTGCCCGGTCGAGGGGGCTCGATGGGCGCGCGGGAACGCAATTTTCGAGAGGTCGTGATGATGGTCGTCGAACAGACGAAAATTGGCGGCGTGACCACTTTGCGCACGAGGCGGGCGGGATTTGACGGTTCAACCTCGTTAAACCGCGCCGAGCCCGAGCCCGAGCCCGAGACGGAGCCGGGCAACCACTCCGCCGCTCGAGCGCTGTTTCTCATTTCGCCTTCGACGACGCCGTGCGGCGTCGAGATGTTCGCGAGACGCTTGGCGCAAACTTGGACCGATGTCGGGCTGGTCGAGGAAAGCGTCATGATACGTGGCGATGTTCAGAACATTTTCGCGGTTTGGAAGGCGCTTGACGTCGCCGATGTTGTGGTGATGAATCTTCCCATTGTCGCTTGGAAGAGAGTAATTTTGACGCCGTTGCTGGCGTTCGCCGCCGCGCTAGCGCGGCGAAAAAAGACGCTTCTCGTCGCGCATGAATGGGACGATCTCGATTGGCGCCGCCGACTCGTCTTGATGGTTTACGCGCTATTCGCGCGGCGCGTCATATTGTCGTCGCCAATAGTGCGCGCGCAATATCTCTCAAGCGCCTTCGCGCGAATGATACGCCGGCCGACGTCGGTCATTCCGATACCGCCAAATATCGAACGAGGTCGTCTTCTCACCGCGAGCCGGATCGCGGAACAAATTCGCTCGCGCCGAAGCGGCAAAATCGTCATCGGTCATTTCGGTTCGATCTATCCGAAAAAGCAGTCCGACTTCGTGCTGTCGGTCGCGGCGGAAATGAAGAGCATGGGTCTCGATGTTCTCGTCGTCTTCGTGGGCGCATTTATAAAGGGGCTGGATTCGGTCGAGGAGGATTTTAATCATCAGCTCGATCTGTTGAAATTGAGGAACGATGTTATCGTGACGGGTTATGTCGACCGCCCCGAGGAAATTTTCACGCTGTTCGAGGAAGTCGATTGCTTCCTTTATCGATTCGCCGAAGGGCTCAGCTCCCGCCGTTCGAGCGTCCTCGCCTGCCTTCAAACCGGAAAGCCAGTGCTTGTGAACGCGCCGATGGGCGTCGACGAATTCAATCATCATCGCATGTTTAGCTTTGCTCTCGATAATGATATTTTGCGCCTCCTTCCCATCTCGGCGGACGCCAAGACTTACGCTAAGGCGATTGCGACGAGTTCGCCTAGCGGCAAAACGCAGGCCATCGAAATGCATGACGCGTCTTGGCGCGACGCGGTGTATGCGTTGGAGGCGTCCACAGGTCCAGCCGCGGACTAAACTCTGCGGTCAGTCACGGGCTTGCTTTCCACGGGGGCGTGGACGGCCGACCCGCCGCAACGCAGCCTTGTTGCACGGAGGCTTCGAAAGGCGCGAGGGCGCGGTCGTGGAATCATTTAGACAACGCGTACGAAATCGGCTTGCCCGAGTTTGCGCATTCGGTTGAGCGATTTGATCGCGATGGCGACGTCGGTCACACGGCGAGCGTCTTCGCGCGACTTCAAGGTATCTGCGATGACGCGCTTGTAGCGACTGATCGACGCTTCAACTTTTGAGCGCCTGTTGTAGCCGGACGCCTTTTGCCAGTTCATCCGCCCGTGCGCATCGTCCGCGAGAACATTTCGGTCTCAACATGCGCACGATTGAACCGATCAAGCCTTCGCTCTGACGCAAGGCCAATCGAAATGCCGGTCGTAAAGTCAGGGCGGTTTCAATGGCGAGGTCCGAATAATGACGCTGGCCGCAAAGCGTCGTTCGAGGTTGCGGCTCCCAACCCGCCAGCGCCTCTTCGGTGAACCGGATCGTCAGGCTTCCGCGATTGCGAAGCGCCGTATCATAGTCCCGCCAGTTCGTCACTCGATGCCGCTGACGGGGAATGTGATGACGGCCCTTGGAATTAAACTTGAACGGCACGACAGACGCCCGTGATAGCCACGGCAAACATCCGCCCTACACCCCTTAAAATGCCCCCACGCCAATATCCCCGCGCCAAAGCCATTCCGCGCGGACTTCGTTCGTTATCTCTTTTTCGCCATAAGTCACGATCCCCGCGTTTTCGCCGAGGCGGGACTGTCGTCGAGACGGGCGCTCACTTGCCAACCGCACATCCAGGCGGACAAGCGTCCGACACCATTATCCCCAATTCGGGCAGGCGGAGTTCCGAAGAGGGCGGCCCCAATCTGGAGAACGGAGCATGTCGCCCAAGAGCTGTTACGGCAGCCGTCCCCTCGGTTCGGTCAAAGGCGCCATTCTTATTGAGCCTCCCCTTGCAGCATCCTCGCTGCGCGAACACCCGAGAGATAGGCGCCATGCACGGTGGCGGGGTAGTTGCTGTTGGTATGCTCCCCAGCGAAATAGACCCTCCCTTGCGGACTCGAAAGGTCGTCATACATCTCTAACGATCCGCCGACCTTTACGAAGGAATAGCTTCCATATGCGTAGGGGTCGTCTTCCCATGCGGTCGTCGTCGCCCGCAGCGGTTTCATCGCGTCGGAATAAGCCGTCCGCAGCACAGAGAATGCCTCGTTCGCGATTTGGTCGTTCGACATTTGTCGCATATTCGACGCCGCCTCGCCCGCGTGAAGCGCGAGCAATATCGGCTTTCCGGTTTCTACCGTGAGATTGATGAACTCTCTCCACTTCGTGTCGCCACGCACGATGTCGATTGTTTGACTGCCGTCCCAAAAATCATGTGCAAACTCAAGATATGTCTTGTGAAGGTTGCCCATGCCGAGACCCTCCAGGGCCCTTGTCTTCATCTCCGACAGCGGGGGTGAAAAACTGATCGCTGACTTTTGCAGAACACCGAGCGGAATCGTCACCACGACGTAGCGGGCGCGATAGTCGTTGCCGCCCACGGAAACGATGACGCCGGTTCGCGTATCGCGAATGGTGTCGACAGGCGAATGCAGGCGAATGTCGAGGTTGCGCGACAACTCATTCACCAGCGCATCGTAACCGGATGCCACAAAGACATCCCCGCCCTTATATTCTTTGTCTTCATTAAAGCATTTGAGCGAAAGATTGTACATGTTTGTGCCGAATTCCGTCTCTATGTCGGTATATACGATGTGCCTGACAATGGCTTCTCGGTCGCCGCTGATTTCTCTCTCGCGGATATAGCTTTCGAAAGCGGTGGCTAAAGACTCGTCGGTTTTCATGTCGTCTTTTCGCCGCTCAATATAGCGATAAAAGTCAGTGGTTCCCCGGCTGTCGGCCACCTTGCGGCCTCCGCTATAGAGCGTGAGCGAATCGAAGTTCGTTTTGTAGAGCGATGCTCCCGCGTCTTGCAGCAAGCGAGTAATGGGGTTCCCTCGCGGGCCGTGGATCCAGGAGGCGCCCATGTCGAGCGTCGCGCCTGAATTACGATCGGTAAATATGCGTCCGCCAATCCGATCGCGCGCCTCGAGCGTCAGCGTTCGATATCCCGCCGCGTGAAGAGCCTTGGCGGCCGCCAATCCTGAAACACCGGCGCCGATGACGATGACGTCGTATCGCTGCTCGCTCCCGCTCTCGGCGTCATACGCCGCCGCGTGTCGTGTTCCTCCTAAATTGGCCAGAACGACAGGCGCCGCGATAGCGCCCATCTTCACGATGCTGCGGCGCGTGCGCTGCGCCTGTCTGGGGCAATATTTTGAATCACTCATACAGAGCCTCGCGTTCCTCGGGTCCGTTGGCGTTCCGAACCTTGTTCTTCAATACCGTCCGCCCACATGGGTCATTCGGCTGCGTGTCGTCGGCTCCCTAGCGTCGAAGGCATCGTCACCTTGGCCGAGCATAGCCGATTTCGAGGCCATTTTGGCTCTGTCGGCCTTGGCGCGATCGGTTGATTTTGCGATGGGCCGCCGACGGCAAATTAGTTGCTTGACACGCAAAAGTTGCCAACATGGCAATGCCGAACAGAGCGTTTGCCGCCTTCCCGTCCCGCGCTATCAACATTCGTCCGGCCAGACCGGCGCGCGCTTTCCCAGAAAAGCGGCAATGCCCTCCTGCGCATCGGGCATCAGCATGTTGGCGACCATGACGGCGCTCGCCAGCTCGTAAGCCTCCGAGAGAGGCTTGTCGCATTGGGCGTAAAAGCCCTTCTTGCCGACCGCGATCGCCTGCGGAGATTTCTTTGAGATCCTGTGCGCCAACTCCAGAGCGGCCGCGCGCGCCCCCTCCGGGGCGATGCGATTGACGAGGCCCAGGCGGAAGGCGTCCTCGGCGCCTATGGCGACCCCAGTCAAAAGCATCTCCATCGCGTGCTTCGGCGAAACGTTGCGGGACAGGGCCACGGCCGGAGTCGAACAAAAAAGACCGATGTCGACGCCTGGCGTGCAGAAGCGCGCCAGCGGCCCGGCAACGGCGAGATCGCAGCTCGCGACCAGTTCACATCCGGCGGCAGTCGCCATCCCTTCGACCGCGGCGATCACCGGCCGCGGGAGCGAGACGATCTGCTGCCTCAGGCTCGAGCAGGCCCGCATCGTCTTTTCGAAAAACGCGCGGCCACCATCCGAATCGGCGCGATGCGCCGTTAGCTCCTTTAGATCGTGCCCCGCGCAGAAAGCCAAGCCTTCCGCTTGCAGCACGACGACGCGAATATCGTCTCGGCGCGATATGACCGCGAACTGCCGCGACAGAGCTTCGAGCAACGACAATGCGTTCCGTGACGAAGAGCTCTTCAAAGTCAACACAGCGACGTGGTCACCATCGTCGAACGTTACGAGCGCCGTGTCTTTTGCATCAGAGACCATGCAAGCGCTCCATCACTCGCCTGACTGGGCAGGCAAAAGCTTAAGCGGGTTCGCTGGAGATCTGGCGTCAACATCCGCTTTATCCGCTTTCGGACTTCCTATTTGCTTGCATTGCGTCCGTCCTGGGCAACCCCCTTTTTGAGACGGCGGTCGCCTCTTCGGATGTTTGGGTCAACCTCGGCGGCCGAAACACAAATAAGGAGGGCGGCCAGTATCGAACCCCCTCCTTTTTGCGTGCGTAATCTTACGCCGCCTTCGCCTGTGAGGGGGCCGGAACCTCCATCGCCTTGAGATAGAGGTCGAGCAGTGACTCGTGTTCGTCGCGCTCGTCCTTGTCCTGCTTGCGCAGGCGAAGGACTTCTTTCAGCACCTTCACATCGAAGCCTTCGCCTTTGGCCTCGGACCAAACCTCCTTCTTCCCTTCATTCAGCGCCTTAATCTCTTCGTCGATGTGCTCGACGCGCTCGATAAAAGAGCGAATGCGATCGCCCGCTATTCCCACCGTGTCTGTCATGTGTCGCCTCTCATTGGTGCGGAGCAACGGTATGGCTGCGAAAGTAACCGAGAGGTTAACCAGATACTGGTACCCACAAGCGAATTTTGGTGATGAGCGATTGAAGCTAGTCGCCGGCTCTCACATTGGCGTGATTTGGCGCCCTTCCCCGTCGCGGCTAAAGCCTATCTCTCGTGACAAGCCTGTTCGCCCCTCGACGCGGCGTGGCTCGCCGAGCATGTCGATCGCGGCAACGAGCCTGAACCGCGCCTCTCCGACACGCCGCCCGATCTTGTCATACTCGACTGGATGTTGCCGGGCTTGTCGGGGCTGGAGATATGCGACGGACCGCGGGCGCGCAACGACAGTCGCGACATCCCCATGATCATACTGACCGCGCGCTGCGAAGAAAGCGCGCGCGCGCCGCGATAGCGCACTCCTATCAACACGCCGGTTCCCCATGTGGATAGGCTGACAATCTCGACTCGACGGCGTTGCCGCATCAGCCGACCAACTATCTCATCGGTTGTCCGCGGAGCTTTTTAGGGCAGGTATCAGCTGCCATTTGAATGCGGGCTTTGCGTCGTAGTTGCAGGGCTTATCGACGACGACGCCCTCCTGATCCAAATCCGCGGCAAGGCAGCTCCCAGTGGTCTGGCTCGTACTCGGGTCGCTTGCCACGTTCATCGCCAGCGGAGAGTTATACTTAACATAGCCGTCCAAAAAACTGTCAAGGTCGGACCGACGTACGTAGTCAGATAAGTCAGCAGGCTTTAAATTTTGTGCGAGCGCCGTCTGCAGAGAGTCAACCTTGTCGCTCAGCGCCCGCGCTATCTTGTTCAGACAAGTGATTCTATCGGTGGCGCGTCCGGTGTTGGGGTTGCAGGTAGGCGCGGTGTCCTGGGCTCGAGCTCCGGCCGCCATCGCCAGCAGAGCCGCGAGCGCTAATGTTGAGGTCAACTTTCGTAACATGACCAGCCTCGATTATTGTGACACCGACTTAACGCCACCAAGCTTTCCATCTTGATGCGCCGATCAGTTGGAAATCGGGCGCCTACGCGACACGTCTTCGTCGATGATTTCCCGTTGTGACGGTAATTTAGAGACGAGTCGGAAACAGTCCAGCGTGGCAGCAGCAGAATGAACAAGCTGGCTGAAGCTGATCGACATTCCCGCGATGACCAAAGACGAGACCTCGAAATACACGCTGCTGACGCCGGACGGCAAAGCGCTCCAGTTTTGGTCTTCCGACGGAACCGAGGCGTCGACGCGACAGTAATTGAGGCAGAATCGATTATCCTTGTTGTTTAATGATTGCAGCGGATCGTCGGTGCGAGTCCACCGTCGCGAATGAGCTCCAACGCAAGACGCCATTAGCAACGGTGTCCTCTCATGAGACGGTGAACTGAGCCATCATGCCGGAATCCTCGTGTTCCAGAATGTGACAGTGCGCCATGTAGGGATCATCTCGGCTCGCCGAATATGGGAACCGCAACAGGATTTCGGTGACGCCCCCGTTCGAGATTGGCGCGACATCCTTCCATCCCGCTCGCTCGGGTTCCGGCGGCTCGCCATCCCGCGAGATGATGCGGAACTGGCAGCCATGGATGTGCACGGGATGCGGCATCCGGTCGCGTCCTTCTGATATCCGCCAACGCAGATCCTTGTCGCGGGCCGCCGTAAAATCGATCCGCTCGAGCGAGAACGGCTTTCGATTCACGCCATTGGAGGAGAGTTGCTCCGCTTGCGACAACGCCGAATCGCCGACGATGAGGTCGGCCACGCGCGCGACGACCGCCGGGTCGGTCTTGCCGCTTTGGATCATTGCCGGCAGTCCCGCTTGTTGGAGCGGCATCATGCCCCGCATGTCGTGGAACATATTCATCGCCAGTTCCTGGCTTACCGGCGGAAGCCGCCGGGGCAGGGCTGGCAAGACGGCAAGCGATGAGGGAAGCCGCCCCGCGCCATCCGCGCCGTCGGGCCTGATCGTGACCAATGGCAGCGGACCGTCGAACGGCGGCAACCGCATGATTCCCTGCGCGACCGGCAGCGCGACGACGTCGAAGGCGCGCCCATCGCGTCCGTCGACGAGCATCTCAAAACGCTCACCGGCGAAGATTTGCAGCTCTTTGAGCTCCACCGGGCTTGCGAGCAAGCCGCCGTCCGACGCGATAACATAGAACGAGCGGTTGTCCGAGACGCGAAGCTTGTAGCCGCGGGCATTCGAGCCGTTTAGAATTCGCAACCTGATCCAGCCCCGCGCCGTGCGGGCCTCCGGGTAGCGAGCGCCGTTCACGAGCGCGATATCGCCGACGTAGCCGTTCGTCACCGCGATGGCGTTCATGCGATCGAAGAACTGCCCGTCGGGTGTGAAACGGCGGTCCTGAATGATCAGCGGAATGTCATCGACGCCCCATCGGGACGGCAGCGGCAATCGGCCGGCTTCCTCATCATCGACAATCAGCAGGCCCGCCAGACCCTTGATGACTACCTGTGCGGTCGATGGATAGTAGTGAGGATGAAACCAGAGCGTCGCCGCCGGCTGATTGATCGAGAGCTGGGTCCGCCACGATTTTCCCGGCGCGATGACCTGATGCGGTCCTCCGTCGGCTGCTCCCGGAATGATCAGCCCGTGCCAATGCATGGTAATGTTTTCCGGGACGCTATTGGTGACCTGCACGGTCACCGTCTCGCCCCGTCGCAGGCGCAGCGCCGGCCCGAGATAGGGGCCGTTGACACCATAAGTCGCCGTCTCGCGGTCGCCCAAGAACCGCATCGTGCCGGCTTGTGCGTCGAGCTTTATGGACCCCGCGGCATCGGCTCTCAGTTCGGGAGGGATCGACAGGGACGGCCGCGCGGTCGTTTGCGTACCGACGTCACATGCGCCGCCCCTCGCGAATGCCCAGGCCGACCCTGCGAGCAGTATCGTTCGCCGAGAGAGCCGGACCATCTGTCCTCCATCACACTCCGACGCTCCGCGGAGCATTTGTTGAAAACATAACTCGCCGAAATGATCGTATCAAGAAATCACTCGCTCCCGTGTCGCTTTCCCAGTCTCGTCACGAGCCAAATACGCAGTTTTGCGGGCGGCGTTGTCACGTTCGGCGCTTGCCACACTTATCCGCGGACTCCTATCCTCCGAGATGACCAAAATCAGCGACGGCGGCTAACGCTTCCCGCCCGCGATCATTCAACAGGCGATTTGGCTATATCTTCGGTTCACGCTCAGCTTTCGCGACATGGAAGATCTGCTGGCTGTGCGCGGAATCATCTTGTCCTATGAGACCGTGCGCCGCTGGGTCAACCACTTTGGACCCAAGATCGCTGCCGGTCCGCGCAAACGTCGACCAAGGCCCCACGCAACTTGGTGATCTGCGCTCACGATCGGGAGCGATCAATATTTCCGGCACGATTTTCGTCGCGGGTTGTTCCACCGAATCCCGCCTTGCAAAAGCGCCGCATCCTCGACGCGAGTCTCACGGCGGATTCCCGTTGAACGTGAGAGACGGCCTTGGCCCTACGTGCCGCGCGACTGCGGGCCATCGCTGCTTGCGTTGGCGAGGCCGTAGCTACTCAGCGCTCCCCCGATCGAAACGTTTTCAGGCGGCCACGTCGGCAAGAGCCTCAAGCGCGGTGTCAATATCGGCTAGCGTATGATCCGCGCTGATCTGGAAGCGAATCTCTTCATCGCCTTTCGGCACCACCGGGTAGGTGAGGCCGGTCGCGAGAATGCTCCGTTGGCGCAGATGCGAAACCAGCGCCAAAGTACGCTCAGTGTCGCGGACCAACAGCGGCACGACCGGGTGCTCGCCGGGCAGCGTCTCGAAACCGAGCTTGATTAGCCCCGCTTTGAAGCGCGCCGTCATCTTGCGCAAATGCGCGAGGAGAGCGGCGCCCTCCGGACTGTCCACGATGTCGATCGCCTTGTGGGCGGCGGCCGCTTCGGCCGGGGTGATCGGGTTCGAATAAATGTAGAGCGGCGACGTCTCACGAAGATAGCGGATGACGATCTCCTCGGCGACGACATAACCGCCATTGACGCCGAACGCCTTGCCGAGCGTCGCGACGAGCAGATCGGCCTGTGGAGAACCTGTGAATTCCTCGGAACCGCGGCCGCTCGGTCCAAAGGCGCCGACCCCGTGCGAGTCGTCGACCACGACGATCGCGCCTTCCGCAAATGCGCTGCCGTAACCGCGCGCCAGCGCCATGATGCGGTCGAGCGGGGCATGGTCGCCGCGCATGCTGAAGACGCCGTCGGTCACCATGATCGCGCGGGCGCAGCTCTTCGCCGCCGTTTCGAGGCGGCGCTCAAGCTCCCCCATGTCGAGGTGCTTATAAATGTGTTTTTCAGCTGGTCGCGCCAACGCAACGGCGTTGATTATGCAGTTATGGTTCAGTTCGTCACTGATGACCGCGCTTTTGTCGGTGACGAGCGGCGGGATTATGCCCATGATCGCGGCATAAGCGGATGAGAACAGCATAGCCGCCGGCCGGGCGTGGAAGGCCGCAAGCCGCCGCTCCAACGCGACGTGCGACGACCATGTTCCGCTGATGAAGCGCACCGCGCCGGGGCCGACGCCATAACTTGCGGCGGCCGCTTCCTCCACCGCGATCACTTCCGAGCGAAGCGCCATGCCCAGGTAATTGTTGGAATTCATGCGCAGGAACGGCGCCTCCCCCTCGCCTTCGAGGAGATATCGTGGACCACGATCATCGCCAGCGGCAATGAATCCGCAAATCACCGCTTCGCTACCCTTGAGCCGCCCGGCGCGCAGCAATTCTTCAAGCCGCGCGGCGAGCGCTTTAGTCAATGCGCGCGTGGTCATGGGAAGTCTCACATTTCAAGCGTTCGTCTCCCGAAGCTTTCATCTTCTCGCGAAGCTTGGCGAGTATGTCTCTCGTCAGGGCCGCCAGATTGAAGCGCGGCGAAAAGCCCCAATCGTCTCGCGCGGCGCTGGCGTCGAGCGATTGGGGCCAGGAATCGGCGATCGCCTGGCGCATCGGATCGATGTGATAGTCGACGGCGAACGACGGAAGGTGTTTGCGGATTTCCGTGGCGAGTTCGGCGGGCGTGATGCTCATGGCCGTCACATTATAGGCGTTGCGATGTCCCAAGCGCGTCGGATCCGCCTCCATGAGGTCGATCATCGCGCGTATTGCGTCCGGCAGATACATCATGTCGAGACGCGTATCCGGCGCCAGAAAGCAGGAGTAACGCTCGCCGCTCGCCGCCGCTCGAAACATCTCCACGGCGTAGTCGGTCGTGCCGCCTCCCGGCGCGGCGACGCTCGAGATGAGCCCCGGCAGCCGCAGCCCCCGCGCGTCGACGCCAAAGCGCCGCGTATAGTAATCGCAAAGCAATTCGCCGGCGAGCTTGCTGACGCCGTAAATGGTGGTCAGCCGCTGGATGGTCACTTGCGGCGCGCGCTGGCGCGGCGTCGACGGTCCGAATACGGCGATCGAACTTGGGAAAAACAGCTGGCAGCGAAACTCACGCGCCGCTTCAAGCAGATTATAGGCTGTGTCCATGTTGACGGTCCATGCCTCTTGCGGTCGTTTCTCGGCGACCGCGGAGAGGAGCGCGGCGAGATGATAAACCGCGCCAATGTCGCGCCGGCGCATGACCTCGAAGATTTGGCTCGGCTGCATGCAGTCGAGACGTTCGTAATCGTCACCCGCTGTGAAAGACCGACTCGTCACGGCGCGCAAGTCCGACGCGACGACGCGATCGGCGCCATAATGTTTACGCAAAACGGGGACCAGTTCGACGCCAATCTGACCGAGCGCGCCGGTAACAAGGAGTCGTCGCATATACACCACCCGACGGCGCCGATGACCCCGCCAGCTCGGCGAAGGCGCCATGCTACTCAGTTATGGCTGTTCGCCCTCTCGCCAATATCCTTTCGGAGCGTTTTCATTCGTCGCCAAGCGGGGCGTCGAACCCCGCGCCGACGCGCCGCGCAGTCCCAATGCGCGCAGGCTCGCGTCGAGCGAGGCCGCCTCGGCTTCTTGGTAGAGCGCTGTTTCGTCGAGAACCGCGGCGCCCAGCGCCTCCTCGAACGCCCTCCGGTTCGACCGCTCGCTGAATTTCCCGGGTCCCGTCGCGTCGAGGTTCGAACGGAAAATTCCCGCCGCGCTCACCGGGAGGAAATCTTCATAGACAATCGGCTCGATTTGCAGGAGGCCTGCCTGCAGCAGCCTCTCGACCGAGAATGGCCCTTCGCCTTCGGTGGTCCACTTCGCGCCGCTGGCCGTCGGCGAATAGCGGAAGAAGGCCAGTCGCTCCACACGAAGCGTCGCCGCGTCGTCCGGGAAGGCTTCGAAGCAGCGACGGAGCTCCTCCATATGCGCCATGGCGTTGGAAGCGTCGCCCCCGATCGGGACGCGAGCGTGGGCCGCGGCGAGCAGCCGATCATAGAGCGCGCGCCCCTTGGACGTGAGCGCGACGCCCCGGTGCTCGATTTCGCCAAACCGCGCGGTGTGAACGCCGACCGCGGGCGCGCCGGACGCTTTTGGAAAGACGACTGGCTCGGGCAACGCCTTGAAACTCGTTTGCCGCAGGAGAATTGGACAGCGGCGGCGCGGCGGCCCTTCAATTATCGCTTTCGGCTTCATCTCGCCCGCCGCTAGCGTTTGCTGGGCGGCGTCGATATCAAGCGCCGCCAAGGCTAGATGGTTGATATGCGGGCCATCGAAGCAGGCGACGTCGGCAATGAGCGGATGCGCCGAATGAAGCTTGCGATAGACCTCGGCCGGAACCGTCGCCGCGCCGCGCCAACGGAAGGTTTCGACGGCCGCGGCGACGAACGCCCGCGCTCGAGTTTCGTCGAATCCACCGTTCCCTTCGAACTCCTCGATCAACTCCATGCAGCGCGGCGTGAAAATTTCTCGCCGGGCCAGCGCTGCGGCGGCCGCGCGCCGCGCCCCCTCATCCTCGATCAGATCCAAACGCAGCAGCGAAGTGAAGACGCGAAACGGATTGCGCCGTAAAGCCTCCTCGCCGGTCGGCCGGAAGGCAGTCGAGTGCACTGGAATTCCGGCAACCGAAAGGTCGTAATAGCCCACGGGGGCCATGCCCATGATCATGAAAAGCCGCCGGATGGTCGACAGTTCCTCGGGCGTCCCAAGCCGAATGGCGCCGTGGCGTTCCATGCCGAGTTGGTCGAGTTCGCCTCGCCGCTCTCCTTCAATCGCTCGATCCACGCTCAGCGCCTCGCGGTTCAATCCGGCGACGAGTTCGGCCAATGCGCGATATTGCGGAACCTCCGACTTGTACACGGCTGACATTGCGCGCGAGAACATGGCGCGGATCGCATCCGCCGAAACAAAAGCGGCGGCCGTCACGGCGCGTCTCCGACGTCGTCAAGATCGCGAAACCCTTCGATGGGCGCACTGTTACGCTTAAGCTCCGACATCGAACTTCACTCCCTGCGCCAGCGGCAGATCGGCCGAATAATTGATCGTGTTGGTGGCGCGCCGCATATAGGTCTTCCAGCAATCCGAACCGGCTTCGCGTCCGCCGCCGCTGTCTTTCTCGCCGCCGAAAGCGCCGCCGATTTCGGCGCCCGACGGCCCGATGTTCACATTGGCGACGCCACAATCCGATCCCTCCGCGGACAGGAAGCGCTCCGCTTCGCCGACGTCGCTTGTGAAGATTGACGAAGCGAGGCCGTGCGCAACGTCATTGTGCATCCGGAGCGCCTGATCGAAGTCTTGGTGCTTCATCAGGTAGAGTATGGGCGCAAAGGTTTCGCGCCGCACGACGGGCGCCTGCTCCGGCATCTCCACGAGCGCCGGCCGCACGTAATAGGCGCCCGGAAAGCGATCCATGAGCAGCCGCTCCCCGCCCATGACGACGCCTCCGGCTTCGCGGGCTTCGTCGAGCGCCTCCCGCATGACCCGATAGGCGTTTGCGTCGATCAGCGGGCCGATCAGCGTGGCGCCGTCGCGGGGATCGCCGATCGTTACGCTGGCGTAAGCGCGGCGGAGGCGCCCGAGCGCTTCGTCGTAGACCGCTTCGTGCAAGAGCAACCGCCGCAGCGTCGTGCACCGCTGTCCGGCGGTTCCCATCGCGGCGAAGGCGATGGCGCGCACGGCGAGATCGAGGCGGGCTGATGGACAGACGATGGCGGCGTTGTTGCCGCCGAGCTCCATAATGGCGCGCGCGAACCTGCCGGCAAGACGGGGCGCCACGGATCGGCCCATGGCGGTGGAGCCGGTCGCCGACACGAGGCGAACGCGCGCGTCGTCGACAAGCGTCTCGCCGAGCTCCCGCCCGCCCAAAACCAAGCCGCACAACCCCGCGGGAACGGCGCCGAAACGCGCGGCGGCGCGCCGGAACAGAGCCTGCGTCGCGAGCGCCGTCAGCGGAGTCTTTTCCGACGGCTTCCAAACGAAACCGTCGCCGCAAACCAGCGCGAGCGCCGCGTTCCAGGCCCATACCGCGACCGGAAAATTGAAGCTGGTGATGATCCCCACTACCCCCAGAGGATGCCATGTCTCCATCATTCGGTGGCCCGCGCGCTCCGTCGCGATCGTCAGTCCGTAGAGCTGTCGCGACAATCCAACCGCGAAATCGCATATGTCGATCATCTCCTGAACCTCGCCGAGGCTTTCGGACGAGATCTTTCCCGCTTCGAGTGTGACGAGCCGCGCCAATTCCGGCTTGGCGGCGCGCAATTCCTCGGCAAGCAAGCGGACGAAGGCGCCCCGGCTCGGCGCCGGAACTTTTCGCCAGACGCGAAACGCGTTTTCCGCATCGGCGACGGCGGCGGTCGCCGACTCGGTATTGCCGAATTGCGGCCTCCCGATCGGTTCGCCGGTGATCGGCGAGCGCGACTCGGCCTCTCCATGCTGGAAGGCCTCGGACGCAACGCCCAACCTCCCAAGTATCTCCGCGGCCTCTCGAGCAAGTTCGCCCGTCAATGCCCGCCTCCATCCGCCCGTCCCACGCATCCTCTTTGCTCGGAGAGTCGAGCTGGCCGCGCGGACTTGATCGCCTATCTTATATGGAGCGGGACGGGGGCTCGCAAAGTGCGGGAGTCGTTGGATGATGGGCGTCGCGAGCGGTGGGAGCCGATACTGCGCGAGGAACTACGAGCCGCTGCCGGTCGTTCTCGCGCGAGGCGAAGGCGCGCATCTGTGGGACGTGGAAGGACGGCGCTACGTCGACATGATGAGCGCCTATTCGGCGGTGAGTCTTGGTCACGCCCATCCGCGCATCATTGCAAGGCTCACCGAGCAAGCGCGACGCCTTTCGGTGGCGTCGCGAGCCTATTACGATGATCGGCTCGGTCCATTCCTCGAGGAAGTTTGCAAAGTGACTGGTCTCGACGTCGCGCTGCCGATGAACAGCGGAGCGGAGGCGGTAGAGACGGCGATCAAGGCGGCGCGCCGCTGGGGTCATCGCGTCAAAGGCCTGCAGCAACCCGTAATCGTCGTCGCCGAGGGGAATTTTCACGGCCGCACCACTACGATCATCAGTTTCTCCTCGGAGCCGGAATATCGCGACGGGTTTGGACCCTTTACGCCGGGCTTTCGCGCCGCCGCGTTCGGAGACCTCGCGGCGATGGAGGCGGCAATCACGCCCGACACCGCCGCCGTGCTCGTCGAGCCCATACAAGGGGAAGCCGGCATTATCGTTCCGCCGCATGGCTGGCTCGCCGGCTTGCGCCGCCTGTGCGACGAGCGCCGCGTCTTGCTGTTGCTTGACGAAATTCAATCCGGTCTGGGCAGGACGGGCGCCTGGTTCGCATTTCAGCACGAAAACGTCCGGCCGGACGGTGTCATGCTGGGCAAAGCCCTGGGCGGCGGCGTGTTGCCGGTTTCCGTTTTCGCGGCGCGGCAAGAGGTCATGGATGTTTTTACGCCGGGGTCTCATGGCTCGACTTTCGGCGGCAACTCCCTCGCGGCCGCGGTCGGACTCGAAGCGCTCCATGTGATCCGCGACGAGGGATTGGTGGAGCGGAGCCGGCAATTGGGCGAGCATATGTTGCGCCGCTTGGCCGCCATCCATAGTCCCGCCTTGAAAGAGGTCCGCGGCCGCGGCTTATGGGCGGGGGCCGAGATCGACCCGCAATTTGCAAATGCTCGCGCGGTTTGCGAACGGCTGCTTGAAAATGGCGTGCTGTCAACTGTCACGCATCACACGGTTGTTCGACTGGCGCCGCCACTCGTCATCGCCCGCGAGGATCTCGACTTCGCCATCGATCGTTTCGAGGAAGTCTTGGTCGAAATCCTCGAGCCGCGGCGGCAGCGGGGGGCCGCGCGCGGAGCGGTCTGTTCGCCGCGTCATGACTTTGAACCGGCGTGGAAGCGCGAGTAGCCCTGCTCGTTATACAAGGACAGGGGGGAGATGCGTGCCGAGCCTCTTCTTCACTCGACGGGATATGAAATTCATCCGAAACCCGGATGGCCGTGGCGGCGATAATGTTAAGGACGCGCCAATCAAGGGTAGAGGCCGCGTTCTTCGTGGGCCGTGAGGATGCGCTCGCAGGCGACCACGAACGCGGCTGTGCGCAGGGAAACGCCGCGTCGTTCCGAGGTGCGCCAAATCTGTTCGAGGGCGTCGAGAACGATTTTTTCTAGGCGCTGATTGATCTCGTCCTCGGTCCAAAAATAGCTGGCGAAGTCCTGCACCCACTCGAAATAGCTTACCGTCACGCCGCCAGAATTGCAGATTACATCCGGAACGACGACGATCCCTCGTGAACCGAGAATATCGTCGGCCTCGGGAAGGGTTGGACCATTGGCGCCTTCGAGCACCAGGCGGGCGCGCAGCCGCTCGGCGCGCGCGACAGTTATTTGCCCCTCGAGCGCCGCGGGGATCAAAACGTCGCAGGGCGCATCCCAAAAAGCCTCCGGATCCAGACTGTCGGCGCCTGGAAAGCCGCCGACAGTGCGGTGACGCTGGACATGGTCGGCGAGCTCGGTGATCGGCAGCCCTTGGGCGTTGAAGATCGCGCCGCCAGAATCTTGCGCCGCGACGATCATGGCGCCTGCTTTCGCAAACAATTCCGCTGTCGTGGAGCCGACATTGCCGAACCCCTGAATGGCGACGCGGGCGCCCCCGATCGGCATGTTCAAGCGCCGCATCGCCTCGCACCCAATGACGAAAACACCGCGCCCGGTGGCCTTGACCCGGCCGAGCGAACCGCTGAGATGGACCGGCTTTCCGGTGACAACGCCCGGACTCGCAAGCCCGGTGTTCATCGAATAGGTGTCCATCATCCAGGCCATGATTTGGCTGTCGGTATTGACATCCGGAGCCGGAATATCCTGGTGTGGGCCGATAATGACTCCTATCTCGCTGGTGTATCTGCGCGTCACCCGTTCGAGCTCTTTTTTTGAAAGCCGTTCCGGGTCCAAACGAATGCCGCCCTTGGCGCCGCCGAAAGGGAGATTTACGGCGGCGTTCTTTATCGTCATCCACGCGGAGAGCGCCATAACCTCTTCCAGCGTTACGTCGGGGTGATAGCGCACCCCGCCCTTACCCGGCCCGCGCGCCAGGTTGTGTTGCACGCGATAGCCTTCGAAATGGGCGAAATCCCCATTGTCCAGTTCAATCGGAACGTCGACGATCAGCGTTCTCTTCGGCCGCCGGAGTGTTTCCGCCCAACGCGCCAACGGGCCCAGGTAGGGCGTCACCCTGTCCACCTGAGCGAGGTAAGTCCCCCACGCGCTGAGGTTTGTCGGCTGAGCGTAGGACAGGCTGCTGTGGACCGCTACGGCCGGGTTGTTTGTCGATGGCATTATCATGACTCCCTTCAATCCTGTCGCCACGCGTATCCTTTGGACGGCGCGATCCCGACCATTCTCGTTGCTTGTTCAAGCGGTCGTAGGCGCCATTATCGATTTACACTTGGAGGATGCGACTCGGCGAGTTCCGACCGATTTTCCTCATTTCATCCAGGCCGTCATTCGCTATTCTCGATTGAAGAGCAAACTCGGCTTTGGGTCGCCAGTGGCGCCGGAACGCCGGATGCGTGGCCGGTCTAACCCAATGAGCGGACCGGTGGTCGTATGGTGAGGGATCCTTTCCTGGTGTCGCCAGCACCCTAACGCGTGGCCATCGCCGCAGCCATTCCTTGACCGTTCATCGCGACAGCTGCTTCGATGAGCCTCGTGGCCTCCCCCAAGCCATCGAGCGAGTGAAGCGCCGCTCGAGCCGCCAGAGCTTCAAAAATCCGCGACGATTTGTGGGCGGAAGCTTGCCGGCGCGAAGAGGCGCTTCGCGATTTGATGCGGCTCCATCCAGGCCGATTTCCCGAAATCGCGGCGCCGGAAGCGTGTTTTGCGCTCGGCGTAAGCCGCGCCGCCTTCTTTCGATTAATTGAGCGCTTCAAGACGGAAAAGACGGTCTCCGCACCGCTGGCTTGGCTTCACCAAGTTGGCGCGCCGTCCGAGCCAGACTCGCTGAATTGGACTTGCGAAAGCACGCCCTGCGACGAGACGACAAACTCAAAATTGCAGCCACCAAGGCGACGGCAGGCGAATATCGCGCTACCCGACCCTTCAGGATGTCCAGATCGATCACACGAGGGTGGATGTCGCCGTCGTCGATGAGGAAACGCGCGAACCGGTTTGTCGGCCTTGGACACTGGCCATGGATATTCTCATGCGCGCTGTGACCGGATTCCACCTGACCATGGATGCGCCTTCGCGACTCTCGATTAGTCTGTGTCTTCTTCACCCGGTTTACAACAAAGCCGCATGGCTGGCCGAGCGCAAAATAGAAGAAGAATGGCCTATTTCCGGACTGCCCGACACCATCGATGTCGACCATGGCGCCGATTTCCGCGGCCGCGCGTAAAGAGGCTTCACGTGCAAGTCCTGCCGCGAGGGTCTCCACCGCCGCGGTTTTCTTCCTCACTGGCATAGTCGCCATCATGGCGGCGCTAGCGCTATTCGCGCCGGGCGCCTGATCCCCGCTCGCCTTGTGTGATGGCGCACAGTCCTTCTGCTCTCTTTGGAATCAAATGCCCTTCATGCCCCAAGCAGGCACGTGCAAAAGGAGCTTCTCATGTCCGCCATCCTGACCCTCCTCGGCCTAGACGACTGCGAGAGATTAGTGAATCTACTCAACGCTCTCCCACATGGGTTTTGACCTCAGGCGCGTGCGCAAGGCTACTGGATCGCGGAGCATCATGCTCATGGCAGCGAGGATCTCGGGCCATACGCCACCGTCGAAATCACCTTCGACTCACGGTGACGTCCTTCGCGGGCCTCGCTGTCGTCCGAACAAAGACAACCGGTCAATGGAAGATCTGATGCAAACTCTTACCGATCAGCCGAGCGGCGGCCTTCGCGTCAACGATCATGGCATGGGCTATTAAGTCCATGCCACGACACGGATAATGCGCATCGTAGACAGTATAGACTATTGCGCCCCCTGTTGCATTTCTGCCACATAAGGTGAGAAATTCAGCGAGGCTCACGCTTGCAGACAACAACTAGAGAAAATTTGTGGTATCGATTCACCCAAGCATCGGGGCCGTCCGCCACAAGCAGGGTCTAGGTAGAAGGAGCGTCAACGGTTTACTGAGTTCGACGCGTTTCGATTCACCAAGGCGGAAAAATATTACTGCCGTCTCGCTCGCAAGGATGGGCCTGTCTCCGTACAGAAGACTGGGGCCGACGCTGGGTTGAAGCTTGGCGATGTCTTGCGCGCCTTTCGGGCGGATTTAAGAAAGGAGACGAATATGATTCTCGGGACACGCGCTGCAGATCATTCGGCAAATAGCCGAGGTTCGGAAAAATTTCGGGTGGCCATCGTTGGAGGTGGGCCCGGAGGTTTGTTTGCGGCCTGGCATTTGCGGGCGAAAGCGGGTGACAGCTGCGAAATAGCGATTTTCGAAGCAAGCGAGAGGGCGGGAGGTAAAATCGTTACACGCCAATTTTCAGGGGTTGGCCCTTATGAGGCTGGCGTCGCCGAGATTTATGATTATTCCAAGCTAGGCCCCGATCCACTACACGACCTGATCATTAAGGATCTTGGGCTGGAGGTTAAGTACCTCCAGGGTGGCCCCTGCGTGCTCGGCGACAAGATTATCTTGGCGACGGACGATCTCGCTCAGCATTTCGGCGAACGCACATGTGATGAAGCTAAAGCATTTCGTGCGCGCTGCGCTGAGATGCTCAGCCCCGAAGATTTCTATCTTTCTGTGGCGCACGTTGACAACGAGCATCCCTGGGCGAAGATTTCTGGTGAAGCTCTGTTGGCTTCTCACATCAAGGATGACATCGCGCGTCGCTATGTACGTACCATGGCGCACAGCGATGTGGCGGCTGCTCCGCATCAGACGAATGGACTGACTTTCCTCAAGAACGCTTTGATGGATATCGATGGTTACATGGATATGTTTTCAGTCATTGGAGGAAATGAGCAGATTGTTACGGGTCTCGTGGAGGAAATCGACGCGGAGATCCGCCTGAATTCCAATGTGGTGGCTGTTCAACCACTTCCCGACGGGACATATCGTCTTGAGGTGGATGTCAACGGTGTCCGTGAAACGGCTACGGCGGATTTCGTTATTGTTGCTCTGCCGCTGACGGCCTTGTCGACAATCAATTGGCGCACACAGGCGTTGCAGGAGGCAATAGACAGGCACATCGGCTACTTTGATCGGCCAGGACACTATCTACGCGCAACCCTACTGTTCAAACGGCCATTTTGGCGGGAACATCTGCCCGCTGACTGGTGGATGCTCGACGCATTCGATGGTTGCTGCGTGTACGATGAGAGCGCGCGTAACGATTTTGGCGGCAAGGGTGCTTTAGCCTTTTTGATTGCTGGCAACGCGGCCCTGGCTCTAGCCAATGTTCCGGACGAGCGTATCGAACAATTGTGCCTTGACGCTTTACCGTCAGCACTGTCGGAAGCGCGGGACCTTATTGTGGATTGCCGGATTCACCGTTGGATGGCCTCGGTAAATGCTATTCCGGGCGGAACGCCTGTGCGGCAACGCGCAATAAATCATCGTCCCGATCCTGAGCGCTTACCCGGGATTATCATGGTTGGCGACTACATGTTCGATGCAACGCTCAACGGGGTCATGGACTCGGCGGATTCGGGAACGGACATCATACTGTCGGAAATTCTTACTCGTCGCCGCGCGCTCTCGATGCAGCAGGCCGGCACGATAGGAAGCGGAAACTGGTCTAAAGCGGCTTCGATAGAGGAGGTGCTCGAACACTTGTTTCCTGTCGAAGCGCTCGTAGACATGCTGAGCATCGTGTGGGGTTTGAAGAAAGGCTCCAAAATTTTGCACGTCGGCTCGGCTTCGGGACGAATGGTGGCTTTGCTGCGGACGCTCGGTTACGACGCTATCGGGGTAGAGTCCAATCGCCTCGCCAGGTCGGCGACAGCATCCGAGGCCGAACAATTTAATCTGCTGAATGAGTTCACTGAGTTGCCGTTCGATGACCATGTCTTCGACGCGGTGGTCGAAACAGCGCTGTGTCGGTTGCCGCAGCAAGAAGTTGGAAAAGCGATTGAGGAAATCAGGCGCGTCACCAAGCATGGCGTGGTGCTTGGATCGATAACGACTGATCTGGCAATCGATCTCCTTGAGCGCCATGACCTGCTCGAAGACGTGCAAACGCTCGGTTCGCGGTGGGACTGGGCAGAGAGGTTTCACGCCGCCGGCTTTGTTCACGCCCTGACAGAGCCGTCACGTTTGGATGAAGCCTGGAAAATAGCCGCGGCGGCGGGGGCGGGCCCCGGACACTGGTATGAGGATGCGGAGAGCCTGATCTATTGCTTTTACCAACCGGGCGCCGTGCCCGCGCAAGCTGCGAAGGACGCGGATAAAATAACTGGAAGCGTCAGGTTCTTTGGACGGTCCCGTGTGGCTGTCCCCCGAGGCGGATAAGCAGTTCCCGCCGCAATCAAACGAGCCAGGCCATTGGAATCTCTCCGGTGGGCGAGGTACGCCCACCGACGAATCTTGATGGATGTGTCACACATGGGACAGGTATTGAGAACTACGATGCTGAATAAGGCGACGCAGCAAGAGCACGTTTCTCTCAAGGCGCAGGCTTGGCGGGTTGACTTCCAGGAAAGGCCGAGCATGGCCGATCTCAGGTCAGTCGTGATCAAGGAACCACGCAATGTAAACGCCGTCTTGACGCCGGTCGACATGGAAGAAGCGCTCGCTAGCGGTCGGACGGAGAGCGGCGGATCGCTGATAATCGTTTGGATGCCGCCCGGGGTCAATACCCCACCAAGCATCGAACATGACGTAGATGCGTGGATGCGCGACAGCGCCAGCTCTGTGAGACAGACGCCAGTTCGCGCTACAATTCGTACGGTTCGCGTAATTTGGCACGACACTCGAGCACTAGTTTATACGAACGCCGAGCAGTTGGACGACGCAATCGATGCGGTTGTTCGCTTTACCGTCGCAGAGCGGGAGACGACCGCGCTGGAGCTGGCGATGGATTCCACGTGGGCGTCTATAGATGCGGATGCGCCGTTGACTCATGCGGCAGCGTCTCGTCAACAAAAGCAGCAGCAGCATGTGAATGAGCTGACCGAGTTAGCCACGCGGATGAAAGCCATGTATCTGCGCGTGAGCAAGGCGTTGGAACAGCTTGATCCGGCGCTCGGCGAGTCATCCAAGCGGCTCTATTCGGAACTTGCCAATGCCGCGCTTCTCTGGGATCGCGTGGAGCCGTTGGGGGAGCCCATCCAGTTTGCGCTGGATCAATATGAACTCGCCAACACGCGCTTGATCGAGGCCAAGACTGCCGCGATGGAACATTTACACGCAATGATTGGACATGTGCTGGAAGTCGGAATCATTGTGCTGCTTCTATGTCAGCTCCGCATACTTTGGTGACGCCAACAGCTGGATTGACGTTCCATCCGCGATGGCGGCTGGAGCCTGGTTCCATAGGGTTTGTCCAGGGGCCGAACCCTCTGTCGCTCCCTATCTTTGTCAACATATCAAAGGAGAAAAGCGCATGCGCGCCTTCGTCTCGATTCTAGTGGGTTCCTTGCTCATGATGCCGGCCGTGGCACACTCGAAAGATCTCACCAACGACGACCAAATCCGCGAGGCTTTAATCGGAAACACGTTATCTGGCGTGGAAGAAGGAAAGTCTTATGTCGAATTCCTTCAACCGGATGGCCGGATAGACGGCGAAGAGCGCGAAGGCCGATACACAGGCCATTGGCAAATAGCCAAGGGGCAGATTTGTTTCAGCTATGATGACGACGACAAGGCTACTAATTGGGACTGCGTCAAGGTTGGGATCGAGGGGTCCCGGATCGTTTGGATAGACAAGGGCGAGAAAACCTATGCCAATTTGATCGCGGGTAATCCAAACGGCTTTTGACGGCGCGCCGTGTGAGATTCCGGATTTTCAACATCAAACGGGACATCTCCATAGGCGGCGCGGCGGCGCGGCGGCCGTTTGATTAGGCTTACCGATCACGACGACCGGCGCGCTATTTTGCGCTCTGACGCAAACTCAGTGCAACGTAAGCATCCGGTGCGGGCCGCAGGGGTGTTGATCACACCAAGTCTCAGCGCCCCTCCGACTGTCGAAGGGCTCGTGGGCGACGAATGGTTCACGGCCAGCGCTTACGCCTTTTTGGCGGAGAACCTTCCCGAAGACGCGTCTTTAAGCGCATTTGGCGCGGCCTATCCAGATTTCCTGGCCATGCTCCCAGCTACCGCGGATTTTCCCTATTTGCCGATGTGCTGGTCGCAGCAGACACCGCTGGGAGCGGACATCGCTGGCGGCTGATCGACGATCAGCCCTGGCCGCGCTTTCGGCTTTTTGTCGATGCGATGCGGGGCTCGGTTCCGCGTTTTTTCGGCGTCGCGCGGAGTCAGTCGCTGTCATAGCCGCGGTCGGCAATCAGGGTTTTCGCTTTCGGTAAGGCGTCGAGCATCAGCCGCGCGCCCTTGTGATCGCTCAACCGAATGCGCAAACTCGGGCAAGCCGATTTCGTATGCGTTGCCTAAATGACTCCACGACGGCACCCTCGCGCCTTTCGAAACCTCTGTGCAACAAAGCCGCTGTTCGTGAAATCATCAAAACGAAATGAGCGCGCGGCGGGCGCGAAATAACGCGCGGCACGCTCATTTGAAACAGCCGCTCACCTCATACGAAAGCCCGCGCGGGCAATGCCGCCAACTCGGTCGGAACCGCGTCCTTCACCTCCGCTTGCGAAAGGCCAACAGCCCGGCGGATCGCGGAGATGGGCGTATTCGAGAATGACGCGATGGACAAAGCGACCTTGCTCGTGGGCGCCTGCTCGACCATCGAGGCGACCGCCGCCGCGTCTAAGGGCGCCGCGTCCCAATATGCGAGGGCAAGACCCTCCGTGACGATTTCGTGAGCCTGGAGAAGCGCCGGCGAATTTCGAACAAAATGGCCATAGAGGAGATATTCCGAGAGCGCCCGCGTCTTGCAAAGCGACTCTTTCCAGTTCCTTTTGGCGGCGGCGGAAATTGTTTGCGTAAGTTCCTGGATGGTGCGCTTATCCCACACAATCACATGACCGATGTAGTCGTCGGCGGGAAAGGTCGTCTCCGCTTGACGGAGTAGCCGGTCGCAGCTTCGCGTCCAGGCCGCGTGCATCGGGGCGTCGGCTTCTATGGCGCCGCGTTCGACGTACAGGGGGGCTCGCTCACGACCCGCATAGGCGCCCGCGTCGAACGGACGGAAAAACACATTGTCCGAATCGATGACGCAGAACCGCTCCTCCGGCAGGGCGGAAACGGCGGATATCTTGAGAAGTTGCTGGATGTGCCAGCCGTGGACCGGACCCGAGCGGAACGACCACCACAGGCGGCGACCGCGGCGCAAGAGAAAGGGCGGAATGAGTTTCAACCACTTCGGAAGGAATTTGGAACTCGGCAGGGCGATGCGCTTCTCGCTGTTGAAGCGGGAGAACAAAGGAATTTCATCGTCGGCGACGATGACATAATGCGTCTCATGTCCCTTCACGCGGCGGTCGACGCTGTCGCAAAGGAGCGCGAAACGCTCGAGGTCCTTGTGATAGCTGGGGGTGAGAAGAGCAACGGTTCGGGCTTGCTTCACACGACTCTCCGTTCCATTTCGGCACAATTGGATGCGCCAGGTTGGCGCGAGAATTCGATTTTGGCCGAAAGTTGCAACAATGAGTCCGCCGCCAGCCCCACCGGACCGGCGCTACGCGCCGCCGCGTTGAAACCCGCGGAGGCCGCGTCAGGAGCGCTCGGCGCGAATCGCCCGCGCGGCGCATGCGAGCGCGAAGGCGTATTCGACCGCGGTGTCGTCGAGCTGTTCGAAACGCCCCGAGGCGCCGGCGTGGCCCGCGCCCATTTGCGTGCGCAGCAGGATCGGACCGCCGCCCGTCATCGTCGCGCGCAGCCGCTGCACCCATTTGAGCGGCTCCCAATAGGTGACGCGCGGATCGGTCAGCCCGGCCATCGCCAGTATCGGCGGATAGTTTTGGGCGGTCACATTGTCATAGGGGGAATAGGCCGCCAATCGGTCGAAAACGGCGGCGTCGGCGAGAGGATTGCCCCATTCCAGCCACTCGGGCGGCGTCAGCGGCAGATCGTCGCGCAGCATCGTGTTGAGCACGTCGACGAAGGGCACGCCGGCGACAATGCCGGCGAAAAGCTCCGGCGCCATATTGGCGACTGCGCCCATCAACATGCCTCCGGCGCTGGCGCCTTGCGCGACGATCTCCCCCTCGCGCGTATAGCCCGAGGTGATCAGATGCCGCGCGCAGGCGATGAAGTCGGTGAAGCTGTTGGTTTTGTGTTCGAGCTTGCCGTTCTCGTACCAGCTCCAGCCCTTGTCCGTGCCTCCCCGCACATGCGCGTAGGCGTAAACGAGACCGCGATCGACCAGCGACAGCGCGTTCGAGTCGAAACTCGCCGATAGCGCATGGCCATAGGCGCCATAGCCGTAGAGCAGCAGCTGCGCTCCGGCGCCAGGCTTGAAATCCGCGCGATACAGCAAGGTGATCGGCACGCTCGCGCCGTCCTCGGCTTGGGCGAACAGCCGCCGCGTGACGTAATTCTTGGGGTCGTGACCGCTGGGAATCTCCTCGCGCTTCACCAGGACGCGTGTTCTGGAAACCATGTCGTAGTCATAGGTCTCATGCGGCGTCGTCATCGACGAGTAGGTGAAGCGCAGCGTCGTCGTGTCGAATTCGAGCCCGGGTTCGAGATGCAGCGCATAGGCCTCCTCATCGAATTCGATCGCGTGCTCCTCGCCGCTCTCCAGCGCGCGCATTTTGAGGCGCGGCAGCGAGTCCTCGCGCTCGACCCAGGCGAGATGACCGGCGTAGACCGTGGCGATGACGATCATTCGGCCAGGACGATGCGGGACGACCTCGCGCCAATCGTCACGCGAAGCCGAAGTTAGCGGCGCCGAGAATATCGCGAAATCCTCGGCGCCGCCGGTGTTGGCGTGGATATAGATCAAATCGCCATGCGGTTCGACATCGTAGCGCAATCTCGGTTCGCGCGGCGCGACGCGGCGCGGTTTCGCCTCCGCGTCGGCCAGATCGACGAGATGACATTCGCTGGCGTCGTGGCCGTGGATCGAAACCACGGCGAACCGCCCGCAGCGGCTCTCGCGCAGCGTCACGAACCAGGCGGGATCAGTCTCCTCGATGACGAGCCGATCGGTTTTCGGGTCGGCGCCGACGACATGGCGAAACACCTGGGCGGTGCGATGATTCTCGTCCACGCGCACATAAAAAAAGCTCTTCGAGTCGCGGCTCCAGACGATGGCGCCGTTGGTCTCGCCCACGATGTCGGGCCGGTCCACGCCGTCCTTTAGCGCGCGCGTGCGGATGGAATAGAGCTCGGAGCCCTTATCGTCGACGCTCCAGCCGAGCTGCGCGTGATCGGGCGCGTGAACAGTCTCTCCGATGTCGAAAAATTCGACGCCTTGAGCGAGCGCCTCGCCGTCGAGCAGGATTTCCTCGCCGTCGCCCCCACGTTTCGTACGGCAATAGAGCGGGTGCTCGCCGCCTTCGCGATAACGCGCGAAATAGGCGAAAGGTCCGTCGGGCCAGGGCGGGTCCGCGTCGTCTTCCTTAATGCGCCCGCGCATTTCCGCGACGAGGGTCTCGCGCAAGGATTTGAGCGGCGCCATCACGCGGTCAAAGTAGACGTTTTCCGCCTTGAGAAGCGCGGCGATGTCCTTGGACAGGGAGCGCCCATCGCGCAGCACCGCGCGCCAGTTAGCCGCCGCGAGCCATGAATAGGGGTCGCTCAGCGCGCGGCCGTGATAGTCGCGTAGCGTCGGGCGGGGTTCGGCGCGCGGCGGCTTGGCGCCGGAGACGTCCAGAGGAGGCGGCTCGCCGGCGGCTATGTCGTGGGGGGTCATATCGCGGCTCCGTCGATTGAGCGGGGCGTCGTCGCGGGCGCGAGAAGCCGCGCTATGTCAGCGGCTCGAGGCGTCGGCGCCGTGGGAAGCGGCGGAGTTGTTTTGGGGGTTCGCGAGCAGCTTGAGCGCCTCGAGCACGAGGGGACTCAGCCCGGCGCCGCCGTGGGCGACATGTTCCATGATGCCGGCGCGCATGCGCGGGTCCCAGAATTTCTTGATGTGGTCGGCGACTCCGGCGGCGCCGTCCGAATGACGTTGCGAGCCGAAGAAATCACCGATCTGGTTGGCCATTTTCACCAAATGTTCGGAAGTGCTATGCGACATGACTGGACGCCTGTTCGATTATGCGGGCGGGATGCGTGAAGACTTCGAAATCGCGGCCTCGCATTACCGCGACCAGCGTCAAGCCGCAAGCTTCGGCGGTGCGCACGGCGAGCGCCGTCGGGGCTGAGATGGCCGCAATGACCGATGCGCCGATGCGCGCGGCCTTTTGCACGAGTTCGACCGAGACGCGGCTGGTCATCAGCACGACGCCGGAAGATCCAGCGACGCCCTGGCGCGTCAACGCGCCCGCGAGCTTGTCGAGCGCATTATGGCGTCCGACATCCTCGCGCACGATCAGCGTCCCGGTCGCCGGATTCCAGAAGGCGGCGGCGTGCACCGCGCGAGTCTCCTGGTTGAGCTTTTGCGCGGCGGGCAGACGGTCCATGGCGTCGATCAAAGCCGAAGCGGGCACGCTCAAGGCGCTTTCCAGCATCGGCAGATCGCGCGTGGCTTGTTCGAGGCTCTCTATGCCGCACAATCCACAGCCAGTCGGGCCGGCCATTGAGCGCCGCCGCGCGGCATATTGCCTCTGCCGCTCGCCCGGAAGCCAGCTACGCAATTCGATCCCGAGCCCGGAGGCGACGATTTCGACATCGAGGGCCCCCATATCGGCGTCGATCAGCCCTTCGGTCAGCGCGAAGCCGACCGCGAAGTCTT
>Ga0182012_10000484_pt1 | contig 44323 bp, 38 predicted proteins | sample 612S2SmetaG_FD_120486 | JGI IMG/M metagenome (GOLD analysis project Ga0182012, IMG submission 120486) | Permafrost microbial communities from Stordalen Mire, Sweden - 612S2S metaG | ecosystem: Environmental > Terrestrial > Soil > Wetlands > Permafrost | place: Sweden: Stordalen | collected... | reverse complement strand
TGGAAAGCGGCCACGGCGAGCAGGAAGACGGCCACGGCGCGACCGGCCAGCTCAGCCGCGACCAGTTGCTCACCGATCCCGACCAGGCGGCGGATTTCGTCGCCAGGACCGGCGTCGATGCACTCGCGGTGGCGATCGGCACCTCGCACGGCGCCTACAAGTTCACCCGCAAGCCGACCGGCGATGTGCTGGCGATGGACGTGGTGCGCGCGATCCACGAGCGCCTGCCGAACACGCACCTGGTCATGCACGGGTCGTCCTCGGTGCCGGAGAACCTGCAGGAGGCGTTCAACCGCGCCGGCGGCCAGATGCCGCAGACCTGGGGCGTGCCGGTCGAGGAGATCCAGCGCGGCATCAAGATCGGCGTGCGCAAGATCAATATCGACACCGATTGCCGCATCGCCATGACCGCGGAATTCCGCCGCATCGCCACCGAGAAGCGCGCCGAGTTCGATCCGCGCGCCTTCCTCAAGCCGGCGATGGCGGAACTGGAGAAGCTTTGCGCCCAGCGCTTCGAGGAGTTCGGCACCGCCGGGCAGGCCTCGAAGATCAAGGCGCTCTCGCTCGCCGACATGGCCAAGCGCTACCGTTCCGGCGAGCTCGCGCCCGCCACCGCCACCAAAGCCCGCGCCGCCTGAAACAAATTCCAAGGAGGGAATTAAATCCATGGCACTACCAGCGTCCCGTAAAGCCGCCGACCGCTACAGCGCCGGCGTGATGCAGTACAAGGAGATGGGCTACTTCGACCTCGACTACGAGCCGAAGGACACCGATATCCTGGCGGTCTTCCGCATCACCCCGCAGGACGGCGTTGACCCGGAGGAGGCCGGTGCGGCCGTTGCCGGCGAAAGCTCGACCGCCACCTGGACGGTGGTCTGGACCGACCGCCTGACCGCCTGCGACAACTACCGCGCCAAGTGCTACCGCGTGGACCCGGTGCCGGGTGCCCCCGGGCAGTGGTTCGCCTACATCGCCTATGACCTGGCGCTGTTCGAGAACAATTCGATCGTCAACCTGTCGGCCTCCATCATCGGCAACGTGTTCGGCTTCAAGCCGCTGAAGGCGCTGCGCCTTGAGGACATGCGGCTGCCGATCGCCTACGTGAAGACGTTCAACGGCCCGCCGACCGGCATCGTGGTGGAGCGGGAGCGGCTCGACAAGTTCGGCCGTCCGCTGCTGGGCGCCACGGTGAAGCCGAAGCTCGGCCTGTCCGGCCGCAACTATGGCCGCGTCGTGTATGAGGCGCTGAAGGGCGGCCTGGACTTCACCAAGGACGACGAGAACATCAACAGCCAGTCTTTCATGCACTGGCGCGAGCGGTTCCTGTACTGCATGGAAGCCGTGAAGCGCGCCGAGGCCTCCTCGGGCGAAGTGAAGGGCACCTACCTCAACGTCAGCGCCGGCTCGATGGAAGAGATCTACGAGCGCGCCGAGTTCGCCAAGCAGCTCGGTTCGGTCGTGATCATGATCGACCTGGTGATCGGCTATTCGGCGATCCAGTCGATCTCCAAGTGGTCGCGCAACAACGACATGATCCTGCATCTTCACCGCGCCGGTCACTCGACCTACACGCGGCAGAAGACGCATGGCGTGTCGTTCCGGGTGATCGCGAAGTGGATGCGGCTGGCGGGCGTGGACCACATCCATGCCGGCACCGTGGTCGGCAAGCTGGAGGGCGATCCCGCATCGACCAAGGGCTACTACGACATCTGCCGCGAGGACTATAACCCGCAGGCGCTGGAAAACGGGCTGTTCTTCGACCAGCCCTGGGTCGGCACGCGCAAGCTGATGCCGGTTGCCTCGGGCGGCATCCATGCCGGCCAGATGCACCAGTTGCTGACCCTGCTGGGCGAGGATTGCGTCATGCAGTTCGGCGGCGGCACCATCGGCCACCCGACCGGCATCCAGGCCGGCGCCATCGCCAACCGCGTGGCGCTGGAAGCCATGGTTCTGGCCCGCAACGAAGGCAAGGACATCATGGAGCAGGGGCCGCAAATCCTGCAGGACGCCGCGCGTCACTGCGCGCCGCTCGCGCAGGCGCTGGAGGTGTGGAAGGACGTGACCTTCAACTATGCCTCCACCGACACGCCCGACTTCGTCCCGTCCGTCACCCCCGCCTGATCCCGGAGCCCGACACACATGCGCCTGACACAAGGGACGTTCAGCTTCCTGCCCGACCTGACCGAAGAGCAGATCCGTGCCCAGGTCGCCTACGCCATGAAGAACGGCTGGGCGGTGAACATCGAATACACCGACGACCCGCATCCCCGGAACACCTACTGGGAGCTGTGGGGCCTGCCGATGTTCGATCTGAAGGATCCGGCCGGCGTGCTGCACGAGATTGCGGAATGCCGGAAGGTGTTCGGAAGCAGCTACATCCGCGTCTCCGCCTTCGATTCGACGGCGACCTGGGAGTCGCTGCGGCTGTCGTTCATCGTCAACCGGCCGGCGGACGAGCCCGGGTTCTTCCTGGAGCGTAACGAGGTCAACGGCCGTTCGATCAACTACACGATCCGCTCCTACGCTGCCTCGGCCAAGCCGGCCGGCGAGCGGTACTAAGAATGGACGCGCCCGCCAGTTCCGTCGATCTCGCCCGCGTCTACGCCGATTCCGGCGTGGGCGAGGTGCTGGATCAGCTCGACCGGGAGCTGGTCGGGCTGCGTCCGGTGAAGCGGCGAATCCGCGAGATCGCGGCTTTGCTGCTGGTCGACAAACTGCGCCGTGAGCTGGGGCTCACGGCGCAGCCGCCGACCCTGCATATGTCGTTCACCGGGAATCCGGGGACCGGCAAGACCACGGTCGCGATGCGGATGGCCGACATCCTGCACCGGCTGGGTTACGTGCGCTCCGGGCATCTGGTGGCGGTGACCCGGGACGATCTGGTTGGGCAGTATATCGGCCACACCGCGCCCAAGACCAAAGAGGTCATCAAGAAGGCGATGGGCGGCGTGCTGTTCATCGACGAGGCGTATTACCTTTACCGGCCAGAGAACGAACGCGACTACGGGCAGGAAGCGATCGAAATCCTGCTGCAGGTGATGGAGAACCGACGCGACGACCTCGTGGTAATTCTGGCGGGCTACGCCGATCGCATGGACAAGTTCTTCGGCTCCAACCCCGGGTTCCGGTCGCGCGTCGCACACCATATCGACTTCCCCGACTACTCCGCCGCCGAGCTGCAGCAGATCGGCCAGCAGATGCTGACCGAGCAGGGCTACAAGTTTCATCCCGACGCGGTCGAGGCGTTCTCCCGCTATGTCGAGGCGCGAATGCAGCAGCCGCATTTTGCCAATGCGCGCTCGATCCGCAATGCGCTGGACCGCGCGCGGCTGCGCCAGGCGGTGCGGCTGTTCGAGGACCGCGACCGCAAGCTGACAGTCGATGACCTGATGACCATCGAGGCAAACGAGATACTGGTCAGCCGAGTGCTGGCGCCGGGGGACACGTCAACCGGTGGCGAGTCGTTCCCGGGGTGAGACGGGGGCGGCCAAGATGTAGGGCGAATAGCCCTTGCGCCATCTGCCGCTGGCGGTGCGGCGGCCGGCAACGGCGGATGGCGCAAGGGCTTATCCGCCCTACGATAGCGGCCGAATCGGGACGTTCACCGCCGGCGAGCACTTAAGGAGGCACTATGTCGAAGCACAGCCTGCTGATCGCGCCATCGATCCTGTCGGCCGACTTTTCCCGGCTGGGCGAGGAGGTTCGCGCGGTGGACGAGGCCGGTGCGGACTGGATCCATCTCGACGTGATGGACGGGCATTTCGTGCCGAACATCACCTTCGGGCCGCAGGTGGTCCGCGCGATCCGCAAGCAAACCAAGAAGTTCTTCGACGCCCACCTGATGATCTCGCCGGTCGATCTGTTCCTGGAAGACTTCGCCAAGGCGGGCTGCGACCGCATCACCGTTCACACCGAGGCCACGCCGCATATCGACCGCACGCTGCAGGCGATCCATGGACTGGGTTGCCGCGCCGGCGTGACGATCAACCCGGGGACGCCGGAGCAGGCGGTCGAATACGTGCTCGACCGGGTGGACCTGGTGTTGGTGATGTCGGTGAATCCCGGCTTCGGCGGCCAGGCGTTCATCCCGGCGGTGGTGGACAAGATCCGCCGCATCAAGCAGATGATCGGCGGGCGGGACATCTGCATCCAGGTGGACGGTGGGATCACGCCGGAGACCGCGCCCGCGGTGATCGAGGCCGGCGCCACGGTGCTGGTTGCGGGCTCCGCGGTGTTTGGCCAGCCGCCTTACGATCGCGCGATAGCCGCGCTGCGCGCGGCCGACCCCAGGGACTGATACCCGACTTGCCTTTTTTGGAGACGGCGGTGGGGTAGGAGCAGATCGGTCAAGGTCGGGTGGATAAGCGCAGCGCCATCCACCATTGCCGCAGCCAGCACGCGGCCGTGGTCTATGCGCCGCGGTGGCCCCGCCTCAGCAGAGCGGCGAGACGCTCCGCAAGTTCGGCGCCGAGGACCGGCTTGCGCAGGACGACGACCCGTCCGCCAGCCGCCTCATTTAGCGCGACCGCGGTGCCATCGACGCCCAGGCCGCCGGTCAGCAGCAGCATCGGAAGGCCAGGCCGGCGCTGTTGCGCCGCTCGTATCACGGCAAGGCCGTTCATGCCGGGCATGGACAGGTCGGCGATCAGCGCGTCCACCGCCTCGCCCTTGTCCAGCAGCGCCAGCGCATCGGCGCCGTCGGCGGCGGTCAGGGCTGCGTAGCCGCCCGCCTCCAATTGCGCCGCCAGCGTCATGCGCACCGCCGCCTCGTCGTCCACCACGAGCACGCGTGCAGCGCTGCGTGAGGTCGTGGCGCCCGGTAGGGTGCCCGCCGCATCGGCCGGAGGCGCCGGCCCGTATGGCGGGATTTCGGCCTGGGGCAGCCAGAGCGAGACGATGGTGCCCCGGCCGGGCGCGCTTTCGATCGCCAGTCCGCCGCCCGACTGCTCGGCAAATCCATGCGCGAGCGAAAGTCCGAGGCCGGTTCCTTGGTCTGCCGGCTTGGTGGTGAAGAACGGCTCGGTGGCACGTGCCAGCGTCGCTGCATTCATCCCGCTGCCGGTGTCGCCGACGGACAGGCGCACATAGCGCCCCGGGGTCAGCCGTGGGTCCAGGCGCGCCTGGGAAGGCAGCACCGGAGGTGGCAGCGCGTCCGCGGCAACCGCTTCCGCAACCGCGCCAAGCGCCAGCGTGCCGCCAGCCGGCATGGCGTCGCGGGCGTTCACCGCCAGGTTGATCAGCACCGTTTCCAATTGCGCGCGGTCAGCACGCAGCGGCGGCAGATCTACGGCAGCGTCGATTTCGATCGCGATGTCGGGCCGCAGAGCGTGCCGCAGGATGCCCGGCATCCCGCGCAGCAAGGCAACAGGATCCACCGCCTCCGTGGTCAGGTCGCCGCGGCGGCCGAAGGCCAGCAGCCGGCGCGTGACCGCGCGGCCGCGCTCCGCGGCATCCAGCACCACCCGGGCGAGGTTGCGAACGGAAGCGGGATCGTCGGCCCGGCCCTCGATCAGCGAGACCCCGCCCAGGATCGCCTGCAGGGCGTTGTTGAAATCGTGCGCGATGCCGCCCGCCAGCGTTCCCAGCGCCTGGATGCGCTCGGCGTGCGCTGCCCGCGCCAGCGCCGCCTCGCAGGCCGTCACCGCCTCGTGCACCCGGCGCTCCAGATCGGCGGCCATGCCGCGCAGCTCGGCCTCGGTGCGCTTCCGCTCGGTGATGTTGATCGCGGTGCCAATGAGTCGCACCGCTTGGCCGCTGTCGAAGGTTACCCTGCCATGGGCGGCGACCCATCGCTCCGTCTGGTCCGCCTTGCTGACCACCCGATACTCGGCCTCGAACACGCCATCCCCGGCGGGATCGCGCGCGCGGCTGATCGCCGCATGCAACCCGGCGAGATCGTCAGGATGGATGGACGCGAAGAACGTCTCGATGCTGGCCTCGGCACCGGGCACCAGAGCCCACATGCTGCGCACCCGGGGTTCCCAACGAAGCTCGTTGCTGCGCAGGTCCCAGTCGTAGTTGCCGATATCAGCGGCTTCCAGGGCGAGCCGAGCCCGCGCTTCGGCCTTGCGCAGTGCCTCCTCGGCCGCGCGGCGCTCGGTGATCAGCTCGCAGAACAGGAGAATGCCACCGACCTTGCCATCATCCCGGCGCCATGGTGTCGCCTCCCATCGCACCCAATCCATGTGTCCGTCGGCGCGCGGAAAGGAGTCTTCCGCGGCGGCCAGCGTCTCGCCTGCGAGGACCGGGCTGACGTCGCGCCATTGCGACGGACCGTCGGGGAAGACTTCGTCGTGGCGACGCCCGACCAGATCGTCCGGTGCGTGCGCGGGCAGCCGGAAGTAGGCCAGGTAGCGGCGGCTGACCGCCACGTAGCGCATGTCCGTGTCGAGCATGGCGATGGCGGCTGGCGCGCGGTCGATGAACCCGCGCAGGCGTTCCTTTCGTTCCTGCAACGCGGCCTCGGCATGCTTGCGCAGCGTGATCTCCAGCACCGCAGCGCTGACGCCGACGACGCTGCCTGCAGCGTTGCGCACTGGTTGGTAGCTGGCCAGCCAGTGACGCCGGACGCCCTGTGCCGCGTGCGTCTCGCCGCTGACCTCTTCGTCCAGCACCGGCTCGCCCGTCTCCAACACCCGGCGCAAGCTCCGCTCGACCGTGTCCGCGATGTTCGGGATGAACGCCTGCGGCGTACGGCCAAGATGCGCCTCCAGCGGGAGCCCGACGATTTCGGCCAACCGCCCGTTCAACTGCACGCAGTGCAGGCCCTGGTCGAACAGTGCCAAGCCGGCGTACGCGTTGTCGCACATCGCCCGAAGCCGCGCTTCGCTGTCACCCAGCGCGCTGCCAGTCGCGGGCGGCAGCCGCTCGCCGGCTGGCTCAACCGATTTGAGTGTCACAAGACAATGACTAGAATTTTTGACGGAATCCGGAAAAGCTCCGAAAGGGTTCGACAATCGGCATCATTGCGCTAATCACATGTGAAATAATCCGCAGTCAAGCCTTTTTGATCCGGTTCTCGTGATCAGCGTCCGTGCGAACTCCCAGGAACGGCCTCGACGCTGGCGTGCCGGTCACGGCGGCGGAGCAAACGGCTCGGGTTGGCGGGGTTCCGGGCGCGGCCATCTGTTGCACCCCGCCTGGGTGCTTGATGGGCTGCGGGCTGCCGTCAGTCTCATCCCCATCCGGAAGCCCACATCGTCCTCATCGCGAACGGGCGACGCCGCGCTGCCTGCAAAGGCAGCGGCGCCGCGGCGGCCTTTAGGGACAACTCATCGCTGATACGCCAGCGACCCACGCCTCCTGGCGCTCGGCGCCGACAGCCCGTAAAAGAGTTCAGCCAGATGCGTCGTTGAACTGAATGATGGGCGCGATGCGGGTGAAGTTCCGGATGTCGGCAAAGATTTCTTTGCCGTGCTGGTCCGCAGCCGTTGCGAATTCCTGCAGCGAGCCGAATGTTAGCAAGGCGATGACCAGCCAGGCTGGCTTCCCGCCATCCGGTCCGTCGATGCCGCGCAGCACCTGGACGTCTCGCAGTCCGGCCGCGCTCCACAGACGCTTCACCATCGGAATATGCGTGTCTGTGTAGTACGCGTGGTCGAATGATTCTCCCGGTTGTGCCGGATATAGCACGCTGACGACGACCATCCTCGTTCCTCCCATAGCCGATTGCCGCTTTCGCTATGTTAGACGTGGCGTGTGCGGTGTCGAGGCTGGGTCCGCTGACAACCCACTGTGCGACAAGGTAGTACGGCCGGCGATCCAACCGGCCTTGAACGCATGTCCCAGGCGCGCGACGCCAGCCAAAAACCGCTTGCCCGCGCGCTTTCCTCCTTGCTCCCCGGCCCGGCTTGGCGTTCTCATTCCGTTGAACGGCCACAGGTCCAGCGGATGCCGCTCGAGCATATCCCCGACGTGCTGCTGCCTGTCGCGGATCGGCGCCAGGCCGGGCAATCGTTGCGGAAGCTGGTGCCGCGAAGCCTCCATGCGGACTGGACGCCGCCGACCGACCGGCGGGACCCGGTGCAGACGCTGATCGAGACCGACCGGCACCGGATCGCTCATCTTCTGCCGATCCGCTACGACCGCATGCGGGAGTCGCCGCTCGCGTTTATGTGTGGCGCCGCCGCCGTCATGGCCGCCGATCTTGCAGCCACCCCGGCCAGCGGCCTGTGGGTGCAGTCCTGCGGCGACTGCCACCTGGGGAATTTCGGCAGTTTCGCCTCCACCGAGGGAACGCCGGTCTTCGACCTGAACGATTTCGACGAGACCTTGCCGGCGCCGTTCGAATGGGACGTCAAGCGGCTGGCGGCCAGCTTCGCCGTGGAGGCGAAATCCCGCGGGCAGGCGGACAAAACGGTTCGTCAACTCGCCCGCACCGTGGTCCTCGCCTACCGGACGCACATGAGCGACCTGATGCGGCTCGATCCGCTGGAAGGCTGGCGGTCGCGCATCGACATTGCCCGGGTCATTGGCGCCATCGATGATGAGAAAACGCGCGCGCGCGAACTGAAGCGGCTGGCCGTGCTCACCGAGGCGCAGCGCCGCGGCTACCCGAAGCTGATCGAGCGGCGCGGGGGCGCCTTGCGCATCCGGCCGCGCCCGCTGTTCGTCTTGCCGCTTGGCGGTGAGCCGGATGACGCGCACGAGGTCGCCGCCCGCACCGCCTTCAACTCCTACAAACTGACCCTGCCTGAGGAACGGCGCCTGCTGATTGAGCGCTATCGGCTGTCAGACCTGGCCTTCAAGGTGGTGGGCGTTGGCAGCGTCGGTTCGTTTTGCGTCATTGCCCTGCTGGTCACCGCCGATGGCGCGACGCTGCTGCTGCAGATCAAGGAGGCCCAGGCCTCGGTGCTGGCCCCGTTTGCTGGTCCAAGCGTGTTCCGCAACCAGGGCCACCGGGTGGTCAGCGGCCAGCGGCTGATGCAGGCGGAACCCGATATCTTCCTTGGCTGGACCGAGGATCAGGGCGAGGACCTGCACTGCTACGTGCGCCAGCTCAAAGACCAGGGGGTGGCATCGCCGCGCGCGGCGCTGGCGCCGCTTGCACTGCCGCACTACGCGGTGCTGTGCGGCTCGGCGCTGGCCCGGGCGCACGCGCGGTCCGGCGACGCGGCGCGAATCGCCGGCTACATGGGTTCCGGCGGCGTGCTCGACGCCGCAATTGCCGACTTCGCCGTCGCCTACGCCGAGCAGACCGAGCGCGACTGGCGGTTGTTCATGGCGGCGATCCAGGAGGGACGGGTCGAGGCGCGTTCGCCATGATGTCCGACGCCACGCTGGCCCGGGCCGCCGCGCTGCTGGATGCCTGCCGGGACAAGGGGGTGACGCTGGCGACCGCCGAGAGCTGCACCGGCGGCCTGATCGCCGGCACTCTGACCGCCATCGCCGGATCGTCCGACGTGTTCGACCGGGGTTTCGTGACCTACTCCGTTGCCGCGAAGGTGGAGATGCTCGGGGTGTCTGCCGAGCTGATCGAAAAGGTGGGCGCGGTCAGCCAGGAGGTCGCCGAGGCGATGGCTGCTGGCGCGCTGGCGCGGTCTCGCGCGACGATCGCGCTGGCGGTGACCGGCATCGCCGGCCCGACGGGTGGCTCCGTCGAGAAGCCGGTCGGCCTGGTCTGGTTCGGTCTCGCCGCACGCGGGGCGGCAGTGGCGAGCGAGCGCCGGGTATTTCCAGGCGATCGGACCGCGATCCGCGCCGCGACCGTTGCACATGCGCTGGGGATGATTCGGGCGAGGGTCTAGTTAGGGAGTGGGTGGTGCAAGTTTTTCACCGGTCACTGGGTCGAAGCCAAGCGCCCTAACCTGATCGGGATGGGCAGCGAATGCGGCCTGGGAGGTGCGCATCCCCCACTCGCGGGCCGCCTGGCCGCTCGCGCGGTTGATTTCGTCCTGCAGCGCTATGTACTTCTTTCCTGTCGGCGTGGCCAGAAATGCCTCCTGGCGCGCGGGCGAACGATCCCCTGCGAAGCCTCTCATCTCCCGCAGTTCGGTCGGCGTGAAGCGCGCTGACCAGATTTGCGCCATTGTCTGCTCAAGCTCGAGGTTGTGCTTGGCAAACTCGGGCATCAGTATTGTATCGACGATCTTTTCGGCCTCGGTCTGGCTAAGGGACGTCCGTTGTGGCAGCCCCATGAGCAATGCCTGTCGAAGCGTCTGCAGGAAACTGGCGGAAAAATTCTTTGTCGGCAATTCGCGCACCAGTGCCAACGCCTCGGGCGAGGCCGGTGCAGGCGTAGTAGACGCTACCGCCGGCGCTGATGCAACGAGCACGGCGCCGATAACGGTCAGGATCGTCAGCCGCCGACGGCATTCTCGCGCAAACCGCACTGTGGTCCTCCACCATCTGGAGTTTCTGGCGTCCTCAATCTAACGAAAACGCAACGTGTGGTCAACCTGGCTCGGTCAGTGTGCCAAGTCTGTTTGAACTATCGGGCAAGAATTCGGGAAAATTTCATTGGCCCTTTGCTGGTCGATCCCGGCGGCGCACGACCGGCTTCACAACCACCGCTCCGGCATTCGCTCGTCCCACGAAAGACGCCGCAGAATATCCCGCGCTTCTTCGCGCGATGCCGCTGCTTGTGCCGTTTTTCCGGTCGCCTCCTGCGGCGCGGCCAGATTCAGCAGAACGGTCGCCACCGCAGGATGGTCGTGCCCGTCCAGCGTCGCGTATTTCGCCTTCGCCTGCTCGAACAATGGTATCGCCTCGGCAGGGCGGCCGTGTGCCACGCTTACCAAGCCGAGATTGTTCAGCCCTGCTGCCATCGCTTCAAGATCGCCCGGTCGCGCCTTGGCGATCGTGTCCTGATAACTCAGCAGCAGAGCTTCCTCGCGCGGATAATTGTGCTGCGCGGCGGCGAGTGCCGCCTGCGCCAGCGCCTGCTGCGTACCGGCCTGGACATCCTCGTTACCGGCGCCGGCCAGGATATCCGCGGCGCGTTGCAGCGAACGCGCGGCATCGTCCGGCTGGGCGTTGCGCAGGTAGGCCCAGCCCAGCAGCCTCAGTGCGTGCGCAACGGCCGGGCTGTCCGACGGAGCGCCGGCTTCGCGCAACGCCAATGCCCGCTGCGACAGCGCCAGAAACAGAGCGTTGTCGCAACGGGCCATCGCCAATGTGGCCAGCGCTGCCACGCCGTCCGCGGTGCGCGGGCTGTCACGCCAGGGCCTCCGGCTGACCTTTGGTGCGAGGACGGGACGCCCCATTCGCGCTGTCCACGCGTTCCGCGCTTGGGTCCGATCGGCTCTTGCCGCCGCTGGCCGCGGCTGGCACCAACCGCCACGTGACCGCGACCGCCCTCGACACATCATTTCGCTCCAGCCGGCATGCGGCGCGGCTGGACCGGGCCGCGCTGCTGGCTCTGCTGGCGACCCCGCTGCTGCTGCTGCATGCGCACGGCTTCGCGGAGGCCAGTATCGGCGTGGTCGATGTGTGCTTCCTGGCGCGGTCGGCGATCGCCCGCGACTGGGGGTGGCTGCGGACGACGTGGCTCCGGATTGGGCCGGTGTGGTGGGGCTGGGTGGTGCTGTGTTCGCTGCCGATCCCGGCGCTCGGCACTGGGGAGGGGGGCCTGCCGTCGCTGGTGCAGGCGGTGGCAACGCTCCGGTTCCTGCTGGTGGTCGCCGCGATCGAGCATGCGGTGCTGCGCGCGCCAACCGCCCGCCGTTGGATGTTCGGCATCGTTGCAGCCTGCGCCGCCTATATCGGTTTGCAAGCGTTGTTCCAATTCGTCGTCGGGGTGAATGTCTTCGGCCAGCCCATCGGCGGCGATGGCGAGTTGACCGGGCCGTTCGGCAAGCCGCGCGCCGGGCCGCCGCTGTCCCGCATCATCTTTCCCGCGCTGATTCCGCCCGTGGCTTGGTTGCTCGACCGGCCGGGCGTGGCGGCGAAGTGCGGCGCCTATGGGCTGCTGCTGGCCGGCCTGTGCGTGATGGTGCTGATCGGGCAGCGCATGCCGCTGTTGCTGACCTTTCTTGGCTTGCTCGTGGCGGCGCTGTTGCTGCGGCGGTTGCGCCCGGTGGTGCTGGTGGCAGGAGCGGCGGCGGTTGCCCTGTTGGCGGCGACAGTCGTGGTCTCGCCCCCGACCTATCACCGGCTGGTCGTGAAGTTCTCGGCGCAGATGGACGCGTTCGCGACCAGCCAATACGGCGAGCTGTACGCCCGGGCGCTGGCGATCGGGGAGCAGCATCCGATCGCCGGCCGCGGCTATGACGGGTTCCGCACCGGCTGCCCGGAGCCGCGCTATTTCGCCCCTAGCTTCGACGGCAAGGAGCCCGATGGCGGCGGGGCGGCGATCTGCGCCGGCCATCCGCACAATTTCTACGCCCAGGCGCTGACCGATGGCGGGTTCATCGGACTGGGTCTGTTTGTGGCGCTGGCCCTCGCCTGGCTGGCGCCGCTGGCGCGCGGGCTGTGGCGCGTGCCCGAGCCGTTGCGAGTCGCCTTGTTCGCTTCGGTGCTGATCCAGCTTTGGCCGTTTGCCTCGACCAGCGCGTTCACGTCGATGCCGATGGGGGGCTGGTTCTTCGTGCTGCTCGGCTGGGGCCTGGCGGAGGCGCGGTGGCAGCGTCCGGCGGTCTAGCGGTGGCAGCGCGCAACGTCGTCGTGTTCCAGCCGCTCCCCGGCATCGGCGATATGGTCTGGCACCTGCCGCATATCCGCGCCGTGGCGGCGCATGTCGGCGGGCCGGTGACGCTGGTGGCGAAGCCGCGCTCCGCCGCGGACCAGGTGTTCGCCGGCGAGGCGACGGTGCGGGACGTGCTGTGGCTGGACCGCAATCCCGAGCGGCGGCGCGGCCGGCATGATGGGCCGGTGGGGCTGGCGCGGCTGATCGGGGAACTCCGCCGGCGGCGGTTCGACGGCGCTGTGATCCTGCACCATAGCCGCATGCTGGCGTTTGCCGCGATGGCAGCGGGCATCCCGGAGCGGCAGGGGTACGGCTACGGGACGCAGCGTGTGTGCCTGAACCGGGGGCCGTTTTTGCCCGGCAGCACGATCCGGCTGCACCAGTTCCAGCGCGCCTCGGCCTGGCTGGTGGCGGCGGGGGTTCCTATCGCTGAGGCTGAGCCGCGCCTTGCTGTGTCCGAGACCGCTCGATCCGCTGTCCGTGCGCGCCTGGGCGTGGCGTGCCCGTTCGTCGCGCTGGGCATCGGCGGGTCGGAGGATTGGAAGCAGTGGGGTGCGGCCCGGTTTACCGCTTTGGCGGGGCTGCTGCTGGACGCTGGTTGGGGGCGGGTCGTGCTGGTGGGCGGCGCCGGGGAAGCGCCGCTCGCCGAGGCGATCGTGGCGGGGCTCGGGGAGCGCGGGCAGATGGCGGTGCCGGCGCTGGGCTGGCACCTGACCGAGACCGCGGCGCTGCTGGCCGACGCCGCTTTCCTGATCGGCAACAACACCGCGACAATGAACATGGCGGCGGCAGTTGGCGTGCGCAGCTACGGGCTGTTCGGCACGGCGCCGCCGTTCCGGCACGCCTCGCAGATCGTGCCGATCGTGTCGGCTGGTCCCGATGATGGCGTGGCGCGGCTGGGTCTGGAGGCGGTGGTGGCGGGTGTTATTGCTGATCGGGGTGGGTTGGGGCCAAGGTAGTTTCATCGGGTTACCGCCAGGCAACCGGGCAAGAGCGAAGTCGCAGCTAAGAGACTTTCTAAAGTAGGTTGCTGCTACCAAGTAATACGAACTGGACATGCCGTTCTTCGGCCTTTTCAAGGCAGAAACGCCGATATCAAAATTACAAAACCGTGCGGGTTGCAGGTCGGCTGTTCGGGCTTTGGTCATTTTCCCGCCTGCGCGACCTCGTTCTCGGGTCTCTCCGTAGCCCTCGTCCAACACCATCGCAAGCCGCTGGAACCGCACTTGGTTCTCCGATCAAAATCGGGATAAAACCGTCACGACATTCCGCCTTATGCCCTTTGCGGGACCCACGACCCAAACGACCACGGTGGAATTTCGGCGAGGCTTTGCGGACCCATGAACCGAAAACAACGCCGGGCGGAGAAGAAGCACGGCAGGCCTGTTACGCAAGGACCCTCACTGGCCGTTCAAGCAGTGTTCGCCGATGCCGTTCACCATCACCGGGCCGGGCGTTTGAACGAAGCCGAACGGCTCTACCAGCAAATCTTGGCAGTCGATTCCAGCCATGCCGACAGCCTCCACCTGCTGGGACTGATTGGCTACCAGGTGAGACGTTACGATTTTGCCACAGATCTGATCCGTCGCGCGATCAAGATCAACGGTACAGTATCAAATTACCATTCCGACCTTGGCAACATATATTATGCTACAGGCCGGCTCGACCGGGCAATCGCGTGCTACTGCAGAGCGATCGAGCTGAAGCCGGACCACATGGAGGCGCACTACAACCTGGGTAACGCGCTCAGGAAATACTGGCGCCTGGAGGAAGCGGTCGCATGCTACCGCAGGGCGCTCGCCCTCAAGCCGGACTACGCCGACGCACACAACAACATGGGCAACGCGCTCCGCGAACAGGGGCGGCTGGACGAGGCGCTGGCGCATTACGCCAGGGCGCTGGAAATCAAGCCTGATCATATGGAGGCCCATTCCAACCGGCTGTTTTCCCGGAACTACCTCGCGGACCAACCGCCGGACTCCCTGCGCGAGCTGGCGCAACGGTTCGGGGCGCTGATAGCGGGCCGCGTGGGGCAAGCCTTCACCAGTTGGCGCAATTTGCCGTCAGGTCAGCCGCTGCGCGTGGGCCTGGTGTCGGGCGATCTGCGCGATCATCCGGTTGGCTACTTCCTGGAAGCGCTGCTTCGCGCCGCGGATGCCGGCCGCGTTGCGTTCCTGGCCTTCCCGTCCCACCCCGTCGAAGATCAAGTCACGACGCGCATCAAGCCGTATTTCCAGGAATGGAAGCCGATCCATGCGATGAGCGACGAGGCTGCAGCGCGCCTGATCCATGCGACTGGCGTCCAGATCCTGCTCGACCTGTCGGGCCATACCGGACACAACCGGCTGCCGGTTTTTGCGTGGCGGCCCGCACCGGTGCAGGCGACCTGGCTTGGGTACTTCGCCACGACGGGAGTCGCCGCGATGGACTATATCATCGGCGATCCCCACGTCGCTCCCAGCAACGAATCGCACCATTTCACCGAGACGGTATGGCTGCTGCCGGAGACTTATCTCTGCTTCACCCCGCCACCGGCGGCGGTCGAGGTATCCAGCCTGCCAGCCCAGTCGAGCGGCTGCTTGACCTTCGGTTGCTTCAACAACCTGAGCAAGATCAACCACAGGGTGATGGCCGTCTGGACCCGTGTCATCAATGCGGTGCCCGGCAGCAGGCTGATGCTCAAAGCCAGGCAATTTGAAGACGCGGCGACGCGCCGCGACATTCGCGCGCAGTTTGCGGCGCAAGGCCTCGCCGAAGACGGCCTGCTGATCGAGCGCCCGTCGTCCCGCGCCGATTATCTGCGTGCCTATCACCGCATCGATATCGCACTGGATCCGTTCCCGTATCCGGGCGGAACCACCAGCGTCGAAGCGCTTTGGATGGGGGTACCCGTTCTGACAAAAATGGGGAATTGCTTCCTGTCTCATGCTGGCGAGACCTTCGCCTCCAATGCCGGCTTGCCGGACTGGATTGCAACCGATGATGATGATTACGTGACAAAGGCAGTCCGCTTCGCGTCAGATCTCGGACACCTTGCCGATCTGCGTGCGCGATTGCGTGCGCAGGTGCTGGCTTCGCCTTTGTTCGATGCTCCCAGGTTCGCCAGGAACTTCGAGACAGCCATGTGGGGGATGTGGGAGCTGTGGCAGTCCAAACAATGAAAGCAACTGGTCTGCCCAGATTATACCGGATCAGTATCGCCGCAGCAGCGCCACCAGCCGGCCTTGCACTTTCACCCGATCGGCCGGGAAGATCCGCGTCTCGTGCCGCTCGTTGCAGGGTTCCAGCGCGATCGAGGCGCCGCGCCGGCGCAGGCGCTTCAGCGTGACTTCGGTCTCGTCCACCAGGGCGACCACGATCTGCCCATTCTCCGCGATCTCGCCCTGGCGGATGATCACCGTGTCGCCGTCCAGGATGCCAGCCTCGATCATCGAATCGCCGGCCACCTCCAGCGCGTAGTGTTCCCCGCTGCCGAGCAGCGCGACCGGGACGCCGATCTGCGACCCCTGGTCGCGCAACGCCTCGATCGGCAGGCCGGCGGCGATGCGGCCGTACAGCGGAAGCTGGATCGCCGTCGCGTCGGCGGCCGCCCGCACGCCCGAGATGCGAGGCGAAAAATCGCCGCGGATCACGTTGGGCGAGAAGCCCGGTGCCTCGGCTTCGGCCACGGCCACAGCCGCGCTGGCGGTTCGCGCCACGACATCGTCCGGCAGCCGCACCACTTCCAGCGCGCGGGCGCGGTGGTGGTGGCGGCGCAGGAATCCGCGCTCCTCCAGGGCCGAGATCAGCCGGTGGATGCCGGATTTCGACCGGAGCTGGAGCGCATCCTTCATCTCCTCGAAACTCGGGGAGTAGCCGGTCTGCTTCAGGTGCCGGTCGATGAACGTGAGCAGTTCGTGCTGCTTGCGCGTGAGCATGAGAGGCCTTTTCGTCAGAACGCCTTGTCCCGCGCCAGCCATGCCCGAAGCGCAGAACAAAGCGGGAAACCGCCGGATGTTCTATGTTTATTCGCGTCGCGCCGTCAAGTTGCGACGCTCAAACGGCCGGAAACTTTTTGTTAAACCCCGAGGGCATCGAGCCGGATCACCGGGACATCCGACCCTTCCGGCAGTGCCGAGGCCTGCGGCGGGCGTACAATCAGGGCATCGGCCTGGGCAAGCCGGCGCAGCATGGCCGAATCCTGCGACGCGATCGGGGTGGCGACGAGTCGACCCGCCGAATCGGTGGCAAGCGTGGCCCGCAGATAGCCGGCACGGCGGTCGTTGGCGGCGAGCGGCGTGGCAAGCCGCGCCGCGGCAGTGGGCGGCGGCGTGGCAGGCAGGCCGGACAGACGCGCCAGCGCGGGCAGCAGGAACAGGATCGCGCAGATCAGCGCCGACACCGGGTTTCCGGGCAGGCCCAGCACGGGGGTTGCGCCCAGCGCGCCGAACAGCAGCGGCTTGCCCGGCCGCATCGCGATCTTCCAGAAGTCGAGCGTCAGGCCGCGCGCCTGCAGCCCTGGGATAACCAGATCGTGGTCGCCGACGCTGGCCCCGCCCGTGGTCACCAACATGTCCACGCCGGCAATGGCGTCGGCCACGGCGGCGATGGCGTCGGGCGAGTCGGCGGCCACCGGCAGAACGATCGGCGTCCCGCCCGCGGCGCGGACCATGGCGGCGAGCGCGTGCGAGTTCGACGAGACAACCCCGCCCGGCGGGACCGGCTCGCCCGGCAGGGCGATCTCGTCGCCGGTCGCCAGGATGGCGATGCGCGGGCAGCGGTGCACGGTGAGCCACGGATGGTTGGCCGCGGCGGCGAGCCCAATGTCGCGCGCGGTCAGCCGCCGTCCTGCCGGCAGCACCGCCTCGCCGCTGGAAAAATCCTGGCCGGCGCGGCGGATGTGGCGGGCAGGGCGGACCGTCTCGTTCACCCGAACGGTGCCCTCGCCGGCAGTGGCGTCCTCCTGCAGCAGGATCGTATCGGCGCCGGCGGGGACGACGCTGCCGGTGAACAGGCGCACCGCCTCGCCGGGTCCGACCTGGCCGTCGAAGGGGTGTCCCGCCGGGGCGGCGCCGATGACGCGCAGAACGGTGCCGCCGGTTCCATCGGCGGCACGGAGCGCGTAGCCGTCCATGGCGCACACGTCGGCCGGCGGCTGGCTCAGCCGGGCGATCACGGGCGCGGCGGTCACCCGGCCCCATGCCTCCGCCAGCGCCACCAGCTCCACCGGTGTGGGGCGCAGACCGACCAATATCCTGTCGCGCGCCTCCTCGACGCTGATCATGGCGCTTTGGCCCCGGTGACGGCGAACGACCGCGATGCCGTAGGGCGGACAGCGTCCGCCGAGACCCCCGAAAGACCCCGCCCCTCGCACATCATACGATCATAGCCTCGAACGGCGGCCGGAAGTCTGGCGCGTCGAATTCCAACACCCAGATGTCGGGATCGAACGTCACCTGCCGCGCGACATAAGCATCGGCCGCCGCCTGATCCACCGGCTCGGCGCCGGACCCGCGCATCCAGGCAAGCTGCCCGTCCATCGTACGAATCTGCGACAGCACAACCAGTCCCTCGCGGCCGCGCAGCACCACCAGCACGCCGCCGGCATCGGGGTCGCCCTTGCGCAGCACCGCGCCGGGATGCCCGTCGATATCGCCGACGCGCAGCGCCATGCTGACCCACAGCCCGGCCTTGACCCGCGGCTCGGTCATGGCGCTGCTCGGCCGCCGCTGTGGGCCGGCTGCCCGCGGCCGGCGATGGTTCGCTCGCGCGGACGTTGCCCTGTCGTCGTGATGTCCATGGATGCCAAGCATACCGCATTTGTCGCGACGCCGCGCGGTGCCCGCGTAAGCCGAGCCAATGGTCAAAGCGGGTTTTCACGGCGTGCTCCTTGCCAGCCCGTCCGCTGGTGCCATTGTGCCGTGCAGGCTCGCAGCCAACGGTGCCGCCCCAGGCACGCCGCCAACCCGCAAGGACCTCCATGCACCGAATTGCCGCCCTCCTGGCCCTGGTGGCGCTCGCCGGACAACCGGCGCAGGCCAATGACGGCGTCGCCTTCGGCCTCGACTGGAAGGCGGAGGCCGAATACGGCGGGTTCTACCAGGCCGCCGCCACCGGCCTCTACGCCAGGCACGGGCTGGACGTCACCATCCGGCAGGGCGGTCCGATGGTGAACCAGACCCAGCTCCTGCTCGCCGGGCGGCTCGATTTCACCATCTGCTCCAACGGCTTCCTCGCGCTGAACCTGGTCAAGGAAAAGCTCCCGTTCCGCGTCGTGGCGGCGATCTTCCAGAAAGACGAGTCGGTGCTGATCGCGCATCCCGGCGCCGGCAACGACAGCTTCGCCGCGCTGAAAGGCAAGCCGATCATGGTCGGCTCGGACACGCGCGTGGGCTGGTGGAACTTCCTCAAGGCCAAGTTCGGCTACTCCGACAGCCAGATCCGCCCCTACACCTTCAACCTCGCGCCGTTCCTCGCCGACAGGACCGCGATCCAGCAGGGCCTGCTCGGGTCGGAGCCGTTCTCGATCCGGCAAGCGGCGGGGTTCGAACCGGTCGTGCTGCTGGTCGCCGATGCCGGCTTCACCGGCTATGCCAACCTGATCGCAACCGCGGACAAGACCATCCAGGAACGGCCCGAATTCGTGCAGCGCTTCGTCGATGCCTCGATCGAGGGCTGGTACTCGTATCTATACGGCGACCCCGAGCCGGGGAACGCGCTGATAAAGCGGGACAATCCTGAAATGACCGACGCGCTGCTCGCGTATGGTCGCGATTCGATCAAGGCCCACGGTCTCATCAACTCCGGCGACGCGGCAACCGGCGGGATCGGCGCCATGACGGCGGCTCGCTGGCAGGCGTTCTACCAGGCGGCGCAAGCCGAGGGGCTGTATCCCCCAGGCCTGGACGTGGCCGACGGCTACACGCTGGCCTTCGTCAACAAGCGTGTCGGCGTGGACGTGAGGCGGTGACCGGCGCGTTCGGCCCGGCCCGGCGGCCGCCCCGTGGACCGGCGGGCGGGCGGCATGGGGCGTGGGTGGCCTTGGCGCGTAGGGCCGCGTTGATCGGGTGCTGAGCCTCCATGATGTGGGGCGACGCTTCGGCCTCGATGTCGAAGCGCTGCGCGACGTGTCGCTGCGGATCGAGCCGGGCGATTTCGTGGCCCTGCTCGGCCCGTCCGGCTGCGGCAAGTCCACGCTGCTGCGGCTGATCGCCGGCCTCGATCGGCCCGACTCCGGGACGCTGGCGTGGGACGACGCTCACGAGCCGCGCCCCGGCGAGGTGGGGTTCGTGTTTCAGGACGCGACCCTGCTGCCCTGGGCCACCGCCGAGGCGAACGTCTTTCTCCCGCTGCGTCTGGCTGGCGTCTCGCACGAAAGCGCGGTGCCGAGGGTCCGCGCGGCGCTGGCCCGCGTCGGTCTGGACGGGTTCGAGCAGGCGCGCCCGCGGCAACTCTCCGGCGGCATGCGCATGCGCGTCTCGATCGCCCGCGCGCTGGTCACCGAGCCGCGCCTGCTGCTGATGGATGAACCGTTTGCGGCGCTCGACGAGTTCACCCGGCACCGGCTGCAGGCCGACCTGCTGGAGGTGTGGCAGGCGTTGCACTGCACCGTCGTGTTCGTGACACACTCGATCTACGAGGCGGCGTTCCTGGCGCGTCGCATCGTGCTCATGACGCCGCGCCCGGGGCGGATCGCGCGGGAGATCGCCTCGCCGCTCCGCCCGGCGCCGGAAACGCGGCTGGAGCCGGGGTATGCCGCGCTGGTGGCGGAGGTAACCCGCGCCATGCAGCGTGCGCTGGATCCGGGGTGAGGGGGCTGGGGATCAGGCGCGCGATGAGGCGCCGATTTGTAAATTGCGCGACGATCTGGTGGCGTTGACCGGGCAGAACGAGGCTACCGCGCCAAGCCGGTGCTTACGTTTATGATAACGACCGGACAAGCCGATGGACTGAGGCCTGAAGGCGCTTCTCTGCTCTCTTGTCGCTGACCACAACGATTCCAGAACGGGAGCGCGCGAAAACCTCGATCGAGAAACCGTTGCGGCACGGTGCTCGAGCATCTGAGGACGTCCGGAGAGACTCCGGCATGGGAGCGTGCGGCGAACGCTCCAAGGAACCGCTTCTGGCGATCGGTCCGGCGGGCCGATCAACCCCGGCGGGACCATCTTCCACCGAACCCGTCTCGCCCACGCAACGTGGCAGACGGTCAGGCGACCGCCTGCCGAGTCTCTGCCGGCGTCACGAACTTGTGGCCCGGAGCCGAATGGTAGAAGCCGTTGGCAAACGGCATGCCCGGGTGCAAGGCGGTCAGGTTGCTCAGGGCCCCGTCCGGCTCCGTCCGCCCGGCGATCACCTCGCGAAACACCGAAGCGGTCGCCACCATGTCGCCTGACTGCGGCGATAGCCGGAAATACTGCACGCCTGCCCGCATCATCTCGGGAATTTCATGCACCAGATTGCCGCAGGTGTGGGATTGCGTTTGCAGCCCGTTCATCGTCAGGAACGGCACGTACTCGATGGTGCTGATCACGCGGCCGTCCGGGTCCGCGCCGCAGGCGAACTGGCAGCCGTCCTTGTGCCGGTCGTGCGCCCGGGCGTGGAAGCAGCGCGCCGAGATCGCCAGCGGCAGCCGGCCGAACACGATCACTTCCAACGGAATTGTGCTCAGGCGGGCAAGCGCGGTGATCAACGTTCCGGGCAGCTCCGGATTGAGGCAGGCGCGCACCGCGCCCAGGCCGACCAGGAACGCGAGTGCTTCCTCGTTGTAGATGTTCAACAGCGGACCGATCGCGTGCGGCTTGCCGCGCAATTCGCGCAACAGGCTGACGTCGTTGGCTTCGACGAGGCCCGGCGCGCTCGCCGCCAGCGCCTGCATCGCGGCGATCTCCTTCTGGTCGCTGACCAGCGAGAGGCTGGACCGCACCACTTCCTTGCCGGCGCGTTGCAGCCGCTCCACGACGTCGGGGAGATCATCCTCGAAGAACGGCATGCGCTTGGAGCACACCACCTCGCCGACGCAGACGGTATCGAAATCGGCCTCGTCGGCAATGCGGAAGTAGAAGTCACGCAGCGTTTCCGCGGGCCAGTGATAGAACACCGGCCCCAGCACCAGCTTGCCGGTCATCGCCAACCCTTCCGATAAGCGCCGCGGGTTTCTTCGCCACCTTCGGCGAGCCGTCGCAACCGTTCCAGTGCATCGGCATGCATCTCGAGCGGCTGGCCGGCCGCGTCGGCGTCCAACAGCTTGCGGAAGCAGGAAACGACTTCGGCGACATAGAAGCGGCCGCGCTGCCGGCCCTCGATCTTGAAGGCGGAGATGCCGGCCCGCCGCAGATCGCCGATGTATTCGGCGACGTTCAGGCACTCCGGCTCTTCGAACACGTAGGCGGGATCGGCGTCGCCGGCGATGTAGCGGCCCTTGCAGAGGGTGGGATAGCCGGCCGATTCGTGCGCGCCGAACGCGTTGGTCACGAAATCGCCCAGCCGGCAGACGAGCTGTCCGTTCACCGTTTCATAGCGAACGAACTCGGCGGGCGAGCAGACGCCGCACAGGTTTGGTGAGCGCCCGGTCGCATACGCCGACAGCGAGCACCGTCCTTCGGTCATCGGGCTCAGGCTGCCGAAGATGAAGCACTCGATCTCGATCGGCACGCGTGCCTTGAGGTCGGCGATCTCGGCCAACGTGAACATCCGCGGCAGGATCACGCGGCTGATGCCGAAGAATTCGTAGTAGAACTCGATCGCCGCCGCCTCGCTGGCGCCCCCCTGCACCGACAGATGGCGGCGCAGCTTCGGATGCGTTCGCGCCGCGTAATCCAATAGGCCGATATCGGCCATGATCACCGCGTTGGCGCCGAGCGATGCCGCGGTGTCGATCGCCTGGTGCCACAGCCTGGTGTTGCCGGCGGAGGCATAGGTGTTGATCGCCACGTTGACGTTGCTGCCGCGCGCGCGGGCGTAGGCGATGCCGTCCTTCAGGTCCTCGGGGCTGAAATTCAGGCCCGGATAGTTGCGGGCGTTGGTGGCGTCGCGAAAGCCGCAATACACCGTATCGGCGCCCGCATCGATCGCCGCCACCAGCGCCGCCGGGGTGCCGGCCGGCGCCACCATCTCCACCGGCTTGATCGCGGCGCGGGCCTCCGCCGTCGTGGCGCTGCTCATGGCCTGGCTCCGAACGGCGACACCGGTCGTGGCTTGGGCTTTTGCGGGCCTTCCTTGACGCGCCGCAATTCCTCGCGCAACGCGCCGACCTCGGATTCCAGCCGTGCCGCGCGTTCGGCGAGCGGGCCAAGCAGGATGCCGGCGCACCGGTCCAGGACGAGCCCGGCGCCCCGCACCAGCGGCCCCAGCGGTCCGGGCAGATCGAGGAACTCCGCGAACAAATCGACGCCCGATCCGTCCATGGCGTTGCGAAGCGTGACCGCCGCCGTCATGTCGCCGGTCACGGTCAGTTCGCGGCTGAAGAACAGCGCGTCCCCGTCGCGCCCGCCGCGCACCAGGTCGTAGAACAGCCGCAGCGGGCCGCGCATCTGGGCGTCAGTCTCGGGCGCGGACGCCGGATCGATCACCTGGATCCGAGTCGCCCCGTCGGGAAACGACATCAGGAACGCGTACGGCAGTTCGTCCGGCGTGATCAGGAGTTGCTTGCCTTTCAACTCCGCCAGTCGGCGCGCAAGCGTCGGCTGCCGCCGCGGCAGGCTCCGCGTCATGCGCTGCAACAATCCGGCGATGACCGGCTGCGGCAGCGTGGCGAGGGCAAGAGAGACCGCGAGGTCATGAGAGCCTGGCGGCAGAACCGCAGGGACGCGTCTGAATAACATGCGCGGACCCTTGTGCCGATCATGTCGATCGGGCCTTGATCTGCGTCAATATGGCAGACTGTATGCCGCACCGACGCTCGACCGCGGTGTGCGACTCCCGGGGGGGCTCGCGCCCGGGCTATCCGCGCGCCCGTCGAGGCTTGGCGCGGCGTCGGCCGCAGGCTACTGAAGCCGCGGCGGGTCTCGGGAGTATGTTTGGTTGTGATAGGCGCGCCGCAACCGTACAGGCTTTCGCCTCTCCATAAGCTCTGGCGTCTGCTTCCCGCCCAGCGCCGGCGATCCATGCTGACCCGTGCCGCCGCGCTGCTCGCGCCAGCCATCGATCGTGAGCCGCCGCCGGCGCTGGGCGGTCTTGCCGTCGCGGGCGACCTGTCCGGGGCGACCGGGCTGGGGGAGGGAGCACGCCTCATGCTGGAGGCATTGATCCGGCTCCGCGTGCCGGCCTGGCCGATCGACACGGGCGCCGTTGAAGGCCCCGATGCCGATGGCGAAGGGCCGGCGTTGCCGTCCGGCGCGCCGCTGGTCCTGCATGTGAACGCACCGGTGCTGCCGATGGCGCTGCTGCGGTTGCCTCGGAGCATTGCCCGGAGGCGCCGGGTGATCGGCTATTGGGCCTGGGAGCTGCCGAGCTTGCCGCCGGACTGGGCGATCGGCGCCGGCTTCGTGCACGAGATCTGGGTGCCGTCGCGATTCACCGCGGCGGCCATGGAGCCTCTGCTGCCGGGTCGCGTCCGGGTCGTGCCGCACCCGCTGGCGATCAGCCCGCCCGTCCCGTCCCGGCTCGACCGGCTCGCGTTCGGCCTGCCGGACGACGCCGTGGTGGTTCTGGTCTCGTTGAATCTTGCGTCGTCGTTGGAGCGCAAGAACCCTTACGCGGCGATTGCAGCGTTTCGGGAGGCCTTCGGCGACCGGGCCGATCGGGTTCTGGTGCTGAAGGTCGGCAACCCGAGCCATTTTCCGTCCGAGTTTGCCCAGCTTGCGCAAGCCGCCGTTGCGCCGAACATCCGGCTGGAAACACGCATCCTGCCGCGCGCGGACAACCACGCGCTGATCGCCGCAGCGGACATCGTTCTTTCGCTCCATCGCAGCGAAGGCTTCGGCCTCGTGCCGGCCGAGGCGATGCTGCTCGGCAAGCCCGTCATCGCGACCGGCTGGTCGGGGAACACGGACTTCATGGACGCCGAGAATTCTGTCCTGGTGGGGTACCGGCTCGTTCCGGCACGGGATCCCCGTGGCGTCTATCAGGTGGCTGGGGCGGTCTGGGCCGAGCCCGACCGAGCCGACGCCGTCGCTCACTTGCGGCGCCTGGCCGACGATGCGACCGCACGTCAGGCATTGGGGGGCCTGGCGCGGGCGGCCGCATTCGCACGGCTGGGTCCGAACGCGTTAGCGGAGGCCGTTCGCCGCCTGGGCCTGGCATTGCCGATCGATCCGCCTTCTGTCGAGCGGCCGCAAACGATCGTCGGGGACGCGCGACAGGCGACAGCGGCCGGGTGAGTATCGCTCGCATGGAGCGCGACAATCTTGGGTGTCGCAGCAGGGTCAGGCAACGGCGAGCGTGCACCCGAGCGCTTTCAGGGTGGCGCCAAGCGCCCCCCCTTGACGGTCGTTCCGCCGCCGCCCAATAGCGCCAGCATTCAAACAGGCGGCATTCAGGATGAGACGCAGGAGCCACGCCGTGGTGCGAGCCGCCGACCCGGGCCATCGTGCCGGCATCGACCCCGCCACGCGCCGCCAAGCGCCGCCGGGCTCCAGCACGTTCTGACGCTGCCAATGAACCGGTTCCAGTGCCCGCGCTGCAAAGGTGCACTGTGCGCTGCCACTCCTGCGCAGGTGGCATGCGGCGCGTGCGGCACGGGCTTCGACGCCACAAACGGGATTCTGGACCTGGCCAGTTCCGATGCCGCACCGCGCGAGGCGGGGCACAAGCCGGCTGAGGAAGTCGCCTGGCTGGACCGCATCGCCCTCGCCGCCGGTGAACGCTGGCCGGAAACGCTGGGCACAGTGCTCCAGATCGGGTGCGGCGGCGGCCTTTCCAGCGCGCTGATCGCAAGCGGCCAGACCCATGAACTGGCGATCATCGACCCATCGATCGCCAGCCTGAACGATGATCGAACCGCCGTCGAGCGAGCCGGGCTGATCGATCGGGTGCCGGTCTCCTTTGCGGCCTGCCCGCCCGGAGCCAGCCTGCGCGACGTCGGCTTCGACACCTGCATCAGCCTCACGGCCCTGGAGCAAAGCGACAACCCGCGACGGTTGCTGGCCGAGTTGTTCCGCTGCCTCAAGCCTGGCGGGCGAGCCATCCTCGTCGCGCCGAATCAGCGATATCATCGCGCACTCGGAGCCACGCTCGCCGAGATTGTCGCATTGCAATTTGCCGACAATCCGGCGCCCGACCCTGATCGCGACAGGCTGGTGGAGCGGCTTGCCCTGATGCGTCTGGCCGATCTCCACCAAGGGGCGGGGCGCGCCAATCCGATTGATGCCGATGTGGTCCGGGAAACGGCTGTTCAGCAAGGGTTCGACACCGCCGCAGTCCTGCCGCTCGATCCGGACCCGGACGGAAGCGCCGCGACCGCCGCCCTGCTGAAGCGGCAGGGCGTCGGTTTGGGCTACACCGCCGCGACGCTGGCGCTGCTGCCCGGGTTTCGCCGGCGCTATTTCGACCTCCTGCATCCGGCGGACCGGTCGGCGGCTACCCTGCTCTGGCTGACCAAGCCGGTCGGACCCAGACTGCGGACGTTCCGGGCGCTGCCCCAGGCCCGCCCGCTCAGCGTGGCGCCGGGTCATGAGATGGCGTCGCTCGCCGGTGGCCTGCCGGTGCGTTGCTGGCTCGACCTTTTGGCGCGCCGGTCGCCGAACGGTCTTACACTCACGATCGTCGGCTGGTGCCTGGCGAGTGTCGATATCCTGGCGGCGCGCGTGATCATAGACGGGTCCGCGGGCGAGGCGGCGGTGTGGTGCGACCGCTCGGATGTCCAACAAACGCTCAACGGGGCTGGGCTCTACCCGGCGTGGAACGCGCTTTGCTCAGGCGTTGACGCCACACTTTATTACGCGGGACTCTGTCCCGAGGGCGACCATCCGACCCTGAGTGTCCAATTGCTTATCAGCAACGGTTCGATTGCCGAGTTGCCATGCACCGGGCGCATCCCGCTTGGCGAAAGTGTTCGGGTGGTCGCCTAGCGACGACGTTCACAGGTCGCATCGCCAAAGCGCGCATTGCACAATGTCGTCAGCGGAGCCGGTTCTCGCGAGACCTTGTGCGACAGCAGGGTCGTTCCATCTTCACCGGGGCCTAAGCCGGTATGCAAGCTTCGCGCGCGACGAAGTTGGGGAAGAGGTCAAGTGGAACCGACCGGAAACGTCTGGACCCTCCCAGCGCGGAAAATTGAGTCGTCCCGCCGCTGGGACGGCTTTTCTGCGTGCATATACGCCCGCGGGGCAGGAGAGGGGGTGTGGCGCAGCGATAGCCACCGCCTGATCCTGGCATTGACCCCGGTGGACGACATCACGGTGGCGATCGACGGCAGGCCGCCGCAAACGATTTCCTCTGGCGCCGGGGTGATGGCGCTCTATCCGGCCCATCACGTCATCCGCACCGCGGGGGGGGATTCGCGGTATGTCCAGATCACCTGGGAGTCCGGCATCTATCAACGGCTCGCACCCGAACTGGCCGGTGCGGGCGGACCGGTGCTTGAGCCGCTGGTTGGCTTCCACGATCCGTTGCTCGTCCAGATCGCTCAGACCCTGGCGCAGGAAACCGGCAGCGGCCTGGCCGATCGGTTGCTGGTTGACAGCCTGGGCTCGGCGCTCGCCGTCCAGGTCGCTCGCCGCTTCATGCGCTGGTCCCCGCCGGCTTCCTCGGCGCGCGGCCTGTCCCGCGAGCGCCTGAGCCGCGTGCTCGACTTCATCGAATCCAACCTCAACGAAGACCTGGCGCTTGCCGCTCTGGCGGAGGTCGCCTGCCTGAGCCCTTATCATTTCAGCCGCTGCTTCAAGCTGGCGGTCGGCATGGGACCGCAGCGTTACACCCAGCAGCGCCGCATCGAGCGGGCAAAGGGGCTGATGCGCCGTGGCGATCAGCCGCTGGCCGCGATCGCGGCTGCCGTGGGTTTTTCCGACCAGAGCCACTTCACCGCAATCTTCCGGCGCGAAACGGGCACCACGCCCGCGCGGTTCCGTGCCTTGCTGGCCTGACCGCAAAACTTCGCCAAGCCTTCGCAAGGATGTCCAAGCAGCGGTCGTCCGGTCCGCCTAAACCGGGCGACGGAGATGTCCGCCCGCGCGACCACGCAGGAAAAGAGTGCCGTGCCTGACCCCGGGGTGGACAAGCGCTCGGAGGCCGTACGCCGTCTGGATGCGGCCGTCCGCCAGGCTGATGCGGCGGAGGCCGAGCGGCTGATCCGGACGGCGCTCGCGCTGCTCGGCCGCCGCGGACAACGACCCGAAACAGCTTTGGAGGCCTTACCCGTGTCCCGCAAATTCTTCGCCGAGTTCCTCGGCACCCTCTGGCTCGTTTTCGGCGGCACCGGCGCCGCCGTGCTCGCCGCCAAGTTTCCCGAGGTCGGCATCGGCTTGGTCGGCGTGGCGTTCGCCTTCGGCCTGACCGTCCTGACCGGGGTCTATACGTTCGGCCATATCTCGGGCGGCCACTTCAATCCGGCCGTCACATTCGGGCTCGCGGCGGCCCGCCGCATCCGTTTCGTCGAGGTACCTCTGTATGTCATCGCCCAGGTGCTCGGCGCGATTGCCGGCTCGGCGATCCTGTACCTGATTGCGTCCGGAGCGGCCGGGTTCTCGCTGGACGGCGGCTTCGCGTCCAACGGCTATGGCGACCATTCGCCCGGCCACTACTCGCTTGGCGCCGCCATCGTCAGCGAGTTCGTGATGACCTTCTTCTTCCTGACCATCATCCTCGGCGCGACGTCGGCCCGCGCCCCGAAGGCCTTTGCCGGGCTGGCGATCGGATTGGGGCTGACGCTGATCCACCTGGTCAGCATCCCGGTCACCAACACCAGCGTGAACCCGGCGCGCAGCACCGGCCCGGCGCTGTTCGTCGGCGGCTGGGCGTTGGAGCAGCTCTGGCTGTTCTGGGTGGTGCCGATCATAGCGGCGACTGTCGCAGGTCTGGTGCATCTCTGGCTTGGCGCCGATGATAGCGCGATCGACCGGGCCGAAGCCGTTCGCCTAGCTGCCCTTGAGAAGGGCGAACCGCTGGCGCCGCGGGAAGCGCGCGAGCCGCGTTGACGAAGCGCCGGGGGCGCCCGATCGGCGCCCCCGGCGACCTCGCGAACGGGCTCCGAGCCGGCGGTTCCGACTTCGGCCGTAAGGCTGGCCCAATTGCGCAGAGCCAATCTCCAGGATCGCGAAGGAGCCGTCTCATGATCCGTCCATTGGCGACCATGCTGTGCGGCGCCGTACTGCTTGCCGCGCAGCTCCCAATGACCGCCGCTGCCGAGACCCCCGAGCCATCGGGCACCCAGCCTTCGGCCGCCCAGCCATCGGCGGCTCAGCAGGCGCAGCAGAACCGCATGCGCTCGTGCAACGGCGCCGCCTCCGCGCGCACGCTGAAGGGTGACGCCCGTCAAACCTTCATGAGTAGCTGCCTCGCAGGCAAGACCGACCCCAACCTGATGATGAAGGCGTGTAACGCCCAGGCGAGCCAGGACAAGATAACCGGCGATACCCGACGCAACTACATGAGCGCCTGCCTGAAGGCGCCGGGCTAAAGCCGATGGCCGCGCGCCGGCGCAGCCCGCTTCTGTGTTTTGCTCTCGCGCTCGCCGTATTCAGCGGCGCCGCGGCGGCGGCATGGGCACAGGCGTCGAGCGGCGGCTACTCGCGACCATCGTTGGGTGCGGAGGTGCGCCGTCCGCCGGTTTCGTCAGGCGGGAGCGGTGGGTATGCACGTCCCTCGTTCGGCGGCGGCGGTTTCAGCAGCAATTCCGCCGGCGACCGCGCTTTGTCGCGCCGCAGTTCGTCGGACGCGCTCTCCGACTACCGGGCACAGCAACGCGCCGCCGAGGCGCCCGCGGTGCGCCGTCCATCGCCGTGGGGCGTTCCGGACAGCGGCTATGCCCCGCCGGTCGAGACCCGCCGGCCGCCCGGGTATGGCTGGCCGTCGGGTCCGTCCCGGTCCGGGATCAGCGTCTGGGACGCGGCCGCCGCCTGGGCGCTGCTCAACGCACTCACCGCTCCCAACCGCACCGGCTACTTCCAGGACCATCGCAACGACCCCGGCTACCAGCAATGGCGGCAGGAAGCCGAGCGCGCCGCCCAGCGGGATCCAACCGTCGCCGCCAACCTGCAGAACCTCGATGCGCAGCTTGCCAAGCCTGCGCAGCCGGCCGTCTCGCATGATGGCTCCGGGCTCGTCTGGGTCGTTGTGCTTGCCGGCGGAGCGCTGCTGGTCGGGCTCTGGCTGATGCGCCGTCGTTCCGAGCGCGCCGCCGCTGCCCCGCCGGGCGCCGCCGCAGGCCGTTTCCGGGTCGGCATGGTGATCCCGGCTGACCCGACGCCGTTCCTGCTCGCCGCCGGCACCACCAAAGTCCATGCACCCGAAGGCGGCAGCATGTTCAATGTGGAGGCGGTCGGCACGCTGCGCGGCGGACCCGTCATGCTGCAACGGCTGTACCTTGCCGGCGGCGGGTTCTTCCAGCTCCATCTCGGGGCCGACGGTTCGCCCGACGAGTGCCGGTATTTCAGCCAGATCGACGAGGTCGTACCAGCGACCGCCGACGAGTGGCGATTCTGGCTCGACCCCGCCGGCGGCACGATCGGCTGGCCGGTCTTTCAGACCAAGGACGGCAAGAGCTACGATCGGATCTGGAACGCCGGCACCGTTCCCGTTGCGCCGATTGCGTTCGACGAGACGATCGAGAGCACGACCGGCACCTCCCGCCGCAGCCACCAGGCGATGTTGTACGGTGCCCGTACCGGCGCGGCCCCGCCGGGGCCCCAGTCGGAATACGTGCTGGTGGATGCCGTCGAGGAGCCGAGCGGCGCGTCGGTCGGCATTCATGCCGGCATCGACGTCAATCTCGCCGCCGTCCCCCTCACCTGACCAGCGGAGCCCTGCATGAACCCGGACTCGACCACATCGTTTTCTGTCGTTCTCGACGCGCTCGGCCGGGGGCTGCCGAACCTGCTGCTGCAGTTCGTGGTGACGCTGGCGCTGCTTGGCGTCGGCATTCTTATCTACATGGCGGTGACGCCGTTTCGGGAGCGTGAGCTGCTGCGCAACGGGAACGTCGCCGCCGCCATCGTGCTGGGCGGCGCGGTGCTAGGCCTTGCCGTGCCGCTTGCCGCACTGCTCGCAACGTCCGGCCGGGTGCTGGACATCCTGGTGTGGGGGGTTGTTGCCCTTGTTCTGCAGCTTGTCACGTTCGGCGTCGCGTCCAGCGTGCTGCCCCGGGGGGCGCGAGCGATGATCGAGGCGGGGAACGTCGCTGCAGCCATCCCCGTTTTCGCGGCGCAACTGGCGGTTGGCCTGCTCAACGCGGCCGCGATGGTTCCAGCCTGAATTCGCAACAACAAGAAGGAGGAGTGCGATGCTACGCTTCATGGGCAACATGATCAGCGTCAAGGCCAACAAAGCCGTGCAGTCAGGCATCGAGGCGTTGGTGCGGTGGGACCCGCAGACAGCGAGCGAGGCCGAACTGCGCTCGATGGAGCAGCATTTGGATGATCTGGGCCAGCAGGTCGCCGCGGCGCGACAGGCCTACGACAAGGAGAAGCGCGAGGCCGATGCGATCCAGCTTCTGTCGAGCCAGCGCTTCGCGGCGGCGGATCTGCTGCAGCGGCAGATCGATTCCGAGACCGATCCGGTGCGCAAGGCCGGCCTTGAGAAGAGCCTGAACACGCTGGTGACGCTGCTGGAGCAGATGTCGCCCGAGGTCAACCGCGAGAAGGCCGAGGCTGCGGACGCCAAGGAATTCCTCGAGATGCTGGAGCAGACGTATGCCGAGGCCGGCGGCAAGCTGAAGGAGGGGCGTGCCCAGTTGGATCGTGCCCGTCGCGACATGACGCGGGCCGAGCAGCAGAGGCAGACTGCCGAGCAGCAGGCCGAGGCGGCGCGTCGCGCGGCTGGCCTGTCCTCGGCGGCCAGTAGCCTGAGTGTGGCGCTGAAGGCCATGCAGGACTCGGCGGCCAAGGACCTGGCGAACGCCGACGTCGCCCTTGCGAAAGCAAAGCTGCTGCGGCCGACCGCGCCGGAGCAGGACGATCCGAATATCGCGCGCGCGATGGATGCCGCGGCCGGCAAGGGGCCGGCGCCGCAGAGCCTGGCCGACAGGCTCGCGGCCCTGAAGGCTGCGAGAGTCTAACAGAGTCGGGGGTTCCAAGGGCCGTCGGCCCTTTGGCAAGGGGTCCTAGGGGGACAGCGTCCCCCTAGCCTTGTCATAAAACTGTTATAACGAAGTCAGCGGCACGGTTTAGAATTCGCCGCTGTCACGGCCGAACGACGACTTGCGTCGGTTGCAGGCACTCTGGGGAACCGCTAGCCGCATGTCCGAGACCGCCGCTTTACCGATCCGTCCCGATCTCAACCGCAGGCCGCACGCGGCAACCGGCTTGATCTTTGGCGGCCTGCTGCTTGGGGGCTTAGGGTATTTGCTGTGGGGGCTGCTCGGCGACATCAACGCCGGGGGCGGGCCGCCTTTGGCGATCGGCGCCTTCGTGTTGCTCGGACTGGCGTTGCTGATCGCGCTCGGCTTCGAGTTCGTGAACGGTTTCCATGACACCGCCAATGCGGTGGCCACCGTGATCTACACCCACAGCCTGCCGCCGAATTTTGCGGTCGTGTGGTCCGGTGGGTTCAATTTCCTCGGGGTGCTGGCGTCCTCCGGCGCGGTGGCGTTCGCCGTGGTGAGCCTGCTGCCGGTCGAACTGATCCTGCAGGTGGGGAACAGCGCCGGCTACGACATGATCTTCGCGCTGTTGTTTGCCGCCATCGTCTGGAACATCGGCACCTGGTATCTGGGCCTGCCGGCCAGCTCCTCGCACACGCTGATCGGCTCGATCATCGGCGTCGGCCTTGCCAACCAGCTCATGGCGCCGGCCGATTCCGTGACGTCGGGTGTCGATTGGGGCCAGGCGATGGCGGTGTTCCGCGCGCTGCTGTTCAGTCCGGTGGTCGGATTCGTGTTCTCCGCGCTGCTGCTGCTGGCGATGAAGGCGCTGATCCGCAACAAGGCGTTGTATCAGGCGCCGACGTCCGACAAGCCGCCGCCGCTATGGATCCGCATCTGGCTGATCTTCACATGCACTGGCGTGTCGTTCGCGCACGGCTCAAACGACGGTCAGAAGGGCATGGGCCTGATCATGCTGATCCTGATCGGTGCCGTTCCGACCGCCTTCGCGTTGAATCACGCCCTGCCGGACAGCGCGACGCCCGCCTTTTTCCAGGCGAGCGAGGCTGCCAAGGCGGCGTTCGATGCGCGCGCCGGCGGCGTTGTGGTTTCACACGATGAGGCAGTGGCCCAGGTCACCGCGGCGGTGCGCAGCCGCTCGCTTCAGCAGCCGGACACCTTTGCTGCCTTCGGCGCTTTGGTCGGCTCGATCGCGCAGCAGGTGCGCGATCATGGCACAATGAACGCAATTCCTGCGGCTGCGGTCGAGAACGTGCGCAACGAGATGTATTTGGTCAGTGAGGGCATCCGCTTCGCTCTGAAGGAGGGCGGATTGTCGCCCGAGGAGAAGACCGCGCTGACGGCCTATCGCAGCTCTATCGACAACGCCACGAAGTTCATTCCGACCTGGGTGAAGGTATCGGTGGCGGTGGCGCTCGGCCTTGGCACGATGGTGGGATGGAAACGCATTGTCGTCACGGTGGGTGAGAAAATCGGCAAGACGCACATGACGTATGCGCAGGGTGCCTCGGCGGAGATGGTGGCCGCCACCACAATTGCCGCTGCGGACATGTTCGGGCTGCCGGTGTCCACGACGCATGTGCTGTCGAGCGGCGTCGCCGGAACCATGGCCGCCAACGGGTCGGGGCTGCAGTGGAGCACGGTGCGCAACCTGTTGCTCGCCTGGGTCCTGACCCTGCCGGCGGCCATCCTGCTGGCCGGGACACTCTATTTCGTGTTCAGGCACCTGTTCTGACCGGACACAGCTCAGTCGTTGTTGGCGGAAGGCCCGTGTCGCGCGGTCTATCGAGCACACCTTGGCAATGGGGGCGGGCTGAGTCACGATGAAGGCGCCAGCGATGTCGTGATCCCGCCGCTCCCGAAACCTTATCGTCGGCCGGGGGTTCACGCGGTATCGCTGGGCGCTTCTGGAGGGTGCATGCGAATTCTGGTTGTTGCCGCGGCTCTGGCGTTGGGAAGCATGGCGGGGAGCGCCGTGGCGCAGACCCGGATCGATTCCATCAACACGAATTTTCGCTGGCTGGGACCGGACGACAAGGTCGTCGTGGACCGCTACGACGACCCCAAGGTCAAGAATGTGTCCTGCTATCTGTCCCGGGCGGAAACGGGCGGGGTCAAGGGCGGCCTGGGCCTGGCCGAAGATCCCAGCCGCTTCTCGATCGCCTGCCGGGCGGTGGGCCAGGTCACCATACCTCCGGATTTGCCCAAGACGGAGGTCATTGTGTTTGCGTCAGCATCGCTGTTCTTCAAGACCTTCCAGATTCATCGAGCGGTCGACGCCGAGAAGGCCGTCCTGGTCTACACGGTCGTGAGCATGAAGCTGATCAACGGCTCGCCGTACAACAGCATCAGTATCGTTCCTACGTATCTCCGCGCGCTGCCGGAGCAATAGGTCTGCAACGCCTGGACGTTGTATCGGGTCGCTGTTGTTCCCCGCACGCGATTTCCCGGACAGACTTGAGGTTCATTACGAGTCATTAGCGGGGTCTGGATTCGCGTTGGGCATGCGCTGTAACGCGTGCTCGCGGCGTATGAGGCGAGTTTTGCCTGCACACGTGCGCGCCATGGACGCACGACCGGCGTGCAGCACTCTCCATCCACGCATCCTGCACTGCGCAAAAACGCAAAAAGGCCCCAGCACACGGAAGCATCCGACATGGCGGCAGAGCGGCGGCGGCGGACCGGCTGGCAGACCAGACAGTTCGCGGACCCGAAGCAGTTCGCCACCGAGCCCGCAACCCCGCCCGGCGGCTAGGCCGGCCGGCGAGTCTGCGCGATCTCCCAAACGCTGCCGGCTGGTCGCGGAAGGCCGCCGTCCTCCGACCCCACGGCCGATCCATTGGCCCGTTCAACAGTGCAACGCCGTGCCGCGCGAGCTCGGCGCAGATTTCGTCCGCGTCGGCCACCCTGATCGTCGGCATGCAGCGCACGCCCACCCCCGCCGGCCCTACTTCGGTGCCGCCGACACAAGCAGCACGTTTAGTAACAGGTTCTCGAACTTGAATACCGCCGAGACGGCATCCTCGAACACGAGCGGCAGGCCGAACATACGTTCCGGTGCTCAACCCACGGAAAGCGGCCATCGTGGGGTGGCCGCATCGCTTATGCCGCCAGAACCGTCCTGATCGCCGCCAGCGCTTCGTCGGCCTTTGAGCCGTCGGGGCCGCCGGCTTGCGCCAGGTCCGGCCGGCCGCCGCCGCCTTTGCCGCCCACCGCAGCGGCCGCGGCCCGCACCAGATCCACCGCCGACACCTTGCCAATGAGGTCGGGCGAGACCCCCACGACGATGCTGGCCTTGCCCTCCGCGGTGGAGACCAGCGCCACCACGCCGCTGCCGAGCTGCTTGCCGATCGCGTCCGCCAGGCCCTTCAGGTCGCGCGCCGGAACCTCGCCCAGATTGCGTGCGGCGAGCTTCACGCCGTTGACCTCCTCGACCGCCTCGCCGCCGCCGCCGGTAGCGAGCTTCTTCTGCAACTCGGCGTTCTGGCGCTCCAGCTTGCGGCGGTCTTCCAGCAGCGCGGCGATCCGGTCCGGCACCTCGGCGGGGGCGGTGCGCAGTGCCTGCGCGGCTTCGTTCAGCCGATGCTGGGTCTCCGCCAGCACCGCCTCGGCCGCCGCGCCGGTGACCGCCTCGATGCGGCGCACCCCGGCAGCGACCGCGCCCTCCGACACAATCTTGAAATAGCCGATGTCGCCGGTGCGCCGGACATGAGTGCCCCCGCACAGTTCGATCGACCAGGCGCCCTTGTTGCCTTCGGGGCTGCCCATCGCGACCACACGCACCTCGTCGCCGTATTTCTCGCCGAACAGCGCCATGGCGCCCAGCTCGACGGCGGCCTCGGGGGTCATCAGCCGGGTGACGACCTCGGTGTTCTCGCGGACGCGCGCGTTCACCTCGGATTCCACCCAGGCCAGCTCCTCGCCGGTGATCGGCCGCGGCTGGCTGATGTCGAAGCGCAGCCGGTCGGGCGCGTTCAGGCTTCCTTTCTGCGTGACGTGGGTGCCGAGCTTGCGACGCAGCGCCTCATGCAGCAGGTGCGTCGCCGAGTGGTGGGCGCGGATCGCGGTGCGCCGCACGTGGTCCACTTCGGCCACCACCGCGGTCCCGACCTCCGCCTCGCCGGTTTCGACGCGACCGAGATGGACAAACAGATCGCCCAGCTTGCGCTGCGAATCGGTGATGCGGATCAGCAGCCCGTCGGGGCCGGTGATCGCACCGGTATCGCCGACCTGGCCGCCGCTTTCGCCGTAGAACGGCGTCTGGTTCAGCACCACGGCGACGTCGCTGCCGGCCGGCGCGGTCTGCACGGGTGCCCCGTTCACCACCAGGGCGCGGATCTCGGCTTCGGCGCTTTCCGTCGAATAGCCGAGAAATTCGGTGGCGCCGATCTGCTCCTTCAGTTCAAACCACACCCGCTCCGTGGCGGCCTCGCCGGAGCCGGCCCAGGCGGCGCGGGCACGGGTGCGCTGCTCGGCCATGGCCGCCTCGAACCCGGCGAGATCGACCCCGCGGCCTTCCTCGCGCAGCGCGTCCTGCGTCAGGTCCAGCGGGAAGCCGAACGTGTCGTACAGGCGGAAGGCGACCGCGCCGGGCAGGGGCTGGCTGCTGCCGAGCCGGGCGGTTTCCTCGGCCAGCAGACCGAGCCCGCGTTCCAGCATCTGCTTGAACCTTGTCTCCTCCAGCAGCAGCGTCTCGACGATCAGCGATTCCGCGCGCAGCAATTCCGGGTAGGCGGTGCCCATTTGCCGGTTCAGCGCCGGCACCAGGCGATACATCAGCGGCTCGCGCGCGCCCATCATGTGCGCGTGGCGCATGGCACGGCGCATGATCCGGCGCAGCACGTAGCCGCGGCCTTCATTAGACGGCAGCACGCCATCGGCGATCAGGAAGGCGGTGCTGCGCAGGTGGTCGGCGACCACGCGGTGGCTGACGCGCCACGGGCCGTCCGGATCGGTCCCGGTCGCCTCGGCAGACGCCAGGATCAGCGCGCGGAACGTGTCCGTGTCGTAATTGTCATGCTTGCCCTGCAGGATGGCGGCGAAACGCTCCAGCCCGAGGCCGGTGTCGATCGAGGGACGCGGCAGCGGCGCGCGCGTGCCGGGCGGTCCCTCCTCATACTGCATGAACACCAGGTTCCAGATCTCGATGAACCGGTCGCCGTCGGCGTCCGGGCTGCCCGGCGGGCCGCCGGGGATGGCCGGACCGTGGTCGTAGAAGATCTCCGAGCACGGACCGCACGGGCCGGTATCGCCCATGCGCCAGAAATTGTCGGCGGTAGGGATGCGGATGATCTGCTGGTCGGGGAACCCGGTGACCTTGCGCCAGAGGGCGGCTGCCTCCTCGTCTTCCGAGAAGACGGTGATGGTCAGGCGGTCTTTCGGCAGGCCGAACTCCTTGGTCACCAGCTCCCAGGCGAAGGGGATCGCAAGTTCCTTGAAGTAGTCGCCGAAGCTAAAATTGCCCAGCATCTCGAAGAAGGTGTGATGCCGGGCCGTGTAGCCGACATTGTCCAGGTCGTTGTGCTTGCCGCCGGCGCGGACACACTTTTGCGCGGTCGTGGCCCGCACATAGGAGCGCTTCTCCTGGCCGGTGAACACGTTCTTGAACTGCACCATGCCGCTGTTGGTGAACAGCAGCGTAGGGTCGTTGCGCGGCACGAGCGGCGAGCTCTCCACCACCTGGTGCCCGTTGCGGGCAAAGTAGTCGAGGAAGGTGGCGCGGATGTCGTTGCTGCTGGCCATGCGTACGGCTTGGTCCTGATCCGGGGCTTTAGCGATTGCCAGTACGTAGCGCGGCTGGGGGCCTGCTGTCCAACCGGGCCACGTGCTGTCGCGGTCTTGAAGGCCAGGAACGCCCCGGCGGGCGCCTGCCTCGTTGACATCGGCCAACGGTCCGCGTTGCCTGACGGAGGCGCCAAAGTCCGATCTGAACAAGTTGCAACAACGTTAAAGGGTGGGGACGAATGAGCTTTCTCGTCGTGCTCGGTGCGCTTTGTTTCCTGATGCTGGTCGCCTATCGGGGCTTCAGCGTCATCCTGTTTGCGCCAGTCGCGGCCCTGGGCGCCGTCCTGGTGACCGATCCGTCTGCCGTGCTGCCGGTCTACAGCGGTCTGTTCATGGACAAGATGGTCGTGTTCGTGAAGCTGTACTTCCCGGTCTTCCTGCTCGGCGCCGTCTTCGGCAAGGTCATCGAGCTTTCCGGCTTCTCCAGGTCGATCGTCGCCTGGACCATGCGCCTGGTGGGACGAGAGCGCGCGGTGCTGGCAATCGTGATCGTCTGTGCGCTGCTGACCTACGGCGGCGTTTCGCTGTTCGTGGTGGTCTTTGCCGTCTACCCGTTCGCCGCCGAGGCGTTCCGCCTTGGCGGGATACCGAAGCGGCTGATCCCCGGCACGATCGCGCTGGGCGCCTTCACCTTCACCATGGACAGCCTGCCCGGCACGCCGCAGATCCAGAACATCATCCCGACCACGTTCTTCAAGACCACGACCTGGGCGGCGCCCTGGCTCGGCGTGATCGGCGCCACCTTCATCGCGATCTGCGGGCTTACCTATCTGACCTGGCGCATCCGGCAGGCCGCGAGGGCCGGCGAGGGCTATGGCACGGGCCACATGCTGGAGCCTGAGCCGATCCCCGACGAGGAACTGCCGCACCCGGGGATCGCCTTGTTGCCGCTGGTCGTCGTCGGTGTAATGAACCTGGTGTTCACCCTGACGATCCCGCTCCTCTATGGCGAGAGCCACACCGCGACTTTGGCCGGGCTTCCCAAGCCGCTGGTCACCCAGATCGCACCCGTGGTCGCCATTTGGGCGGTGCAGCTTGCCCTGCTGTGCGGCATCCTGACCGTCTTCATTTTCGCCTTCCGACGGGTCAAACGGCGCTTCGCCGAAGGGAGCAAGCTCGCGGTGGGCGGCGCGCTGCTCGCCTCGCTGAACACCGCCTCGGAATACGGCTTCGGTGCGGTGATTGCGGCGCTGCCCGGGTTCATCGCGATCCGCGACGCCTTGCAGGCGATCCCCAACCCGCTGGTCAACGAGGCGATCAGCGTCACCGTGCTGGCCGGCATTACCGGCTCCGCCTCCGGCGGGCTGTCGATTGCGCTGGCCGCAATGTCCGAACAGTTCATCGCGGCGGCAAACGCGGCGCATATTCCGCTGGCGGTGCTGCACCGGGTCGCCGCGATGGCTTCGGGCGGCATGGACACCCTGCCGCACAACGGCGCCGTGATCACGCTGCTCGCCGTGACCGGTCTGACGCACCGGCAGTCCTACAAGGATATTTTCGCGATCACGTGCATCAAGACCGTAGCGGTGTTCGTGGTGATCGCAGTCTACTACGCAACAGGAATTGTATGAGGACGCGCCGGCGATGGCACACCGTGACATCCATCCGTTCCTCGAATCGCTGCGAGCCGCGCATAGCGGCAAGATCGTCTCGGCCACCGACGCCGTTCGGCTGATTCGCGACGGCGACACGGTGGCGACCGGCGGCTTCGTCGGCATCGGCTTCGCCGAGGGGATCGCGGTGGCGCTGGAGGAGTTGTTCCTCGCCAAGTCCTCGCAGCACTTCAAGTCCAGCGGCACGCCGCGCGATCTGACCCTGGTTTATGCCGCCGGCCAGGGCGACGGGCAGACCCGCGGCCTCAACCATTTCGGGCACGAAGGGTTGGTGAAGCGCGTGATCGGCGGGCATTGGGGCCTGGTCCCCCGCCTGCAGAAGCTCGCCATCGACAACAAGATCGAGGCCTACAACCTGCCGCAGGGCGTCATAACCCATCTGTTCCGCGACATCGCCGCGCACCGCCCGGGCCACCTGACCAAGGTGGGCCTCGGCACGTTCGTCGATCCGCGCAACGGCGGCGGCAAGATCAACGCCCGCACCACCGAGGACATCGTGGAACTCGTGTCGGTCGGGGGCGAGGACGCGCTTCTTTACAAAGCCTTCCCGATCACGGTCGGCATCATCCGCGGCACCACCGCCGACACGCTCGGCAACATCACCATGGAGCGCGAGGCGCTGACCCTGGAGGTGCTGGCGATCGCCATGGCGGTGCGCAACTCGGGCGGTATCGTGATTGCGCAGGTCGAGCGCGTCGCAGAAGCCGGTAGCCTCAAGCCGCGTGACGTGAAGGTACCGGGTCTGATGGTGGACTGTGTCGTGGTGGCGGAGCGGCCCGAGTACCACTGGCAGACCTTCGCCACGCCGTACAACGCCAGCTTTTCCGGCGAGCTGCGGACGCCGATGGGCACGATCCAGCCGATGCACATGAGCGAGCGCAAGATCATCGCCCGCCGCGCCGCGCTGGAGTTGCTGCCCAACAGCGTGGTCAATCTGGGCATCGGCATGCCCGAGGGCGTCGCCCCGGTGGCGCACGAGGAACACATCCTCGACCTGATTACCCTGACCGCCGAGCCTGGCGTGATCGGCGGTCTGCCTGCCGGCGGGCTGAATTTCGGCGCCGCCACGAACACCCAGGCGGTGCTCGACCAGCCCTACCAGTTCGACTTCTATGACGGCGGCGGCCTGGACGTCGCGTTTCTCGGTCTGGCGCAGGCGGATGCGCAGGGCAACCTGAACGTCAGCAAGTTCGGCACCAGGCTCGCCGGCGCCGGCGGCTTCATCAACATCAGCCAGAACGCCAAGAAGGTGGTCTTCGTCGGCACGTTCGACGCGGGCGGCCTGAAAGTCGCCATACAGAACGGAGCCCTGCGCATCATCGAGCACGGCCGGACCCAAAAGTTCGTCCAGGAGGTCGAGCACCGCACCTTCAGCGGCCGCTACGCCGCCGAGCGCGGCCAGCCGGTCATGTACATCACCGAGCGTTGCGTGTTCCGGCTGGTGCCCGAGGGACTGGAACTCATCGAGATTGCGCCCGGCGTGGACCTCGAAAAGGATATTCTGACGCACATGGCATTCAAGCCGATCATGCGCGGGCCGCCCCGCCTGATGGATGCACGGATCTTCCGGCACGAGCCGATGGGGCTGCGTGAGGACCTGCTGGCAATCCCGCTGGAGGAGCGGTTCACCTACGACACCAGGCAGAAGCTGTTCTTCGTCAATTTCGAGGGGCTGTCGGTGCGCAATGTCGCTGAGATCGAACGCATGCGCGAACTGGTCACCGAGCGGCTGGCGCCGCTGGGGCACAAGGTCTGGGCCGTGGTCAACTACGACCGGTTTACGGTCGCGCCTGAGGTGCTCGATGACTACGCTTCCATGGTGAAGGACGTGGTCGAGCGCTTCTATTCCGGCGTGACGCGCTACACCACCAGCGGCTTCCTGCGCGTAAAGCTCGGCGCCGCGTTCGGGGCACGGGCTTTGGCGCCACATATTTACGAAACCGCCGCGGAGGCGCACCAGAGCCTGACAGAGCTTGGACGGGACATCTGATGCCGACGGAAGGCGTCCGGGCTGTTTAGAGCGAACGGCAAGAACCTGGACGCAGGCTGGCCCGTGCATTAAGCTGGCCGGCAAGCTAGCTTGTGCAAAGGGGACCAAAGTGAAGGAAATCGGTGCCTTCGAGGCGAAGAACAGGCTCGGAACATTGCTCGATTGGGTCGAGCAAGGCGAGGAGGTCATGATCACCCGACACGGCAAGCCGGTCGCCCGGCTGGTGCCCAATCAGCCCGGCCGGGATCGCGAGAAAGCCGGTGCGGCCGCACAACGCATCATCGAGCGGAGCAAGGGAATTACGCTCGGCGGCCTTAAGATCCGGGATCTGGTCAACGAAGGCCGGCCGTGAGCCTTGTGCTCGACAGCTCGGTAACGCTGACCTGGTATTTCGAGGATGAGCGCACGCCGGAGACGCTCGGGTTGCTGCGGCACGTCGCCCAGGCCGGGGCCGTGGTCCCGGCGCTTTGGCGGCTGGAGGTGGCCAACGGCTTGCAAATGGCGCTGCGGCGCGGCCGGATCACGGCGGAGTACCGCGATGCTTCGTTGAGTGATCTCGGCAGCCTGGCGATCGCCACCGACCCCGAGACCGATAACCACGCCTGGGAAGCGACGGTCCGGCTGGCCGATCGCTTTCGCCTGACGCTGTACGACGCCGCTTATCTGGAGCTTGCCCAGCGGCGGCATCTTCCGCTGGCGACCTTGGATTGCCCGCTTCGTGCCGCCGCCGGGGCGCTCGGTGTCGACCTGCGGGGACTGGCAGGGTGACAGCTTCTGACGGACGTAGAGGTTCTCATCGCGCAGGCCGTTTTAGCGGCAGGTTCGTGCGATACACGATCCGCTTCAAAGCCATCGCCGATTCCACCGATTGAAGACCCTCGATGCGTGTCAGCTTGCCGCGCAGGAAGGCCTCGTACGCGGCGATATCGGGAACCACGACGCGCATCAGATAGTCGCGGCTGCCGGTCATCTCGTAGACTTCCATCACCTCCGGACAGGCGGCGATGGCGCCCTCGAACGCGGCCAGCGCCGCCGCGTTGTGCGTCGCGAGCTTCACCGTGACGAACACGTTGATCGGCACGCCGACCTTGTCCTGATCCAGCAGCGCGACATAGCGCTGAATGACCCCGGCTTCCTCCAACAAGCGTTGCCGACGGTGCGTGGGCGAAGCGGACAGCCCGACGGCGTCGGCCACTTCGGCGGCGGTGGCGCGTCCGTCCGCCTGCAGGTGGTCCAGTATCGCGAAGTCGATCCGGTCGAGCTCCATGCCGCCTCCGTGTGGTGCGCCGCAACGATTTGGCAGAATCAACCAAATTGGGGGCGCCGCCAGAGGCAACTATAGGAGCACCTTCCACGCCAACTTATCTAAACTCGGCGGTGATGAACGATGGGCGCATAGCCGCTCGCCGCAATGAGGGGTCTGGCAGATGGACATCGGTCTCGGCCGCCCGGCCGTGAGTTTGGAGTCCCGTTTCGTCGATCTCGACAGTCCGGTGCTGCTGACCGGCATTCAGGCGCTGGTCCGGCTGGTGCTGGAGCAGGCGCGGCTGGACCGGGCCGCAGGGCTTGCCACGGCCGGTCTGGTCTCGGGCTATCGCGGCTCGCCGCTCGGCGGATTGGATCTGGAGTTGTGGCGGCGGCAGAAGCTGCTGGAAGCGCACGATGTCCGTTTCCAGCCGGGGCTGAACGAGGACCTCGCCGCGACCATCCTGTACGGCACGCAACAGATCGACGCCTTCCCGGGCAAGACGGTCGATGGCGTCTTCGGCGTTTGGTATGGCAAGGGTCCCGGTGTTGATCGCACCGGCGACGCATTCCATTGCGGTAACATGCTCGGCACCGCGCCACGCGGTGGCCTGCTGGCGGTGGCGGGCGACGACCATGGCGCGCACTCGTCCACCTATCCGCATCAGAGCGAATACGTCTTCCAGAGCTGCTTCATGCCGGTGCTGAACCCGGCCTCGACCCAGGAGCTGATCGATTTCGGTCTGGCCGGGATTGCACTGTCGCGGTTCTGCGGCCTTTGGGTCGCACTGAAGACGACGGCGGAGACGGTGGAGCAGGCGGCCACCATCACGGTTCCCTCCAACCGCGGCTTTGCCACACCGACGATCGCCCGGCCGCCATACGGCTTCAACTACGACCCGCATATGCGCTTCCCTGCCGACCGTGCCGATCTGGAGCGGCGCGTGGCGGAGGAGCGGCTGCCGGCAGCGCTCGCCTGGGCACGCGCGAACCGGGTGGACCGGCTGGTGCGCGGCGACGCGGACGCATCGATCGGGCTGGTCACCGTCGGCAAGGCGCATGAGGACACGCTGCACGCGCTGCGCACGCTGGGCCTCGATCGCTGTCCGCAGATCGCGGTCTACAAAGTTGCGATGACATGGCCGCTGGAGACCGAGGGCCTCCGCGACTTCGCGGGCGGCAAGCGGGCGCTGCTGGTGATCGAGGAGAAGCGCGGCTTCGTCGAACAGCAGATCCGCGACGCGCTGTATCACCTTCCCGCCGGCGCCCGGCCGGAGGTTGCCGGCAAGACCGACGCCGCCGGTGCGCCGCTGATCTCGCAACTGATGGAACTGTCGCCGGAGATCGTCGCTGTCGGGCTGGCTCGTTTCCTGATTGGCACGGGTCTCGACGTTGCGGAGCCGCCTGCACCGAGGCTGCCGCAGCGTCCGCCCGGTCTGCTGAACCGCAGCCCGGCGTTTTGCGCCGGCTGTCCCCATGGGACGTCAACCCGCGTGCCGGATGGCAGCTTCGCCACCGCGGGCATCGGCTGCCACTTCATGGCGCTCGCCGAGGGGGACCAGACCCGCACGTTCAGCCACATGGGCGCCGAGGGCGTGCCGTTCATCGGCATGGCGCCGTTCATCGGCGCTCAGCACGCTTTCGCCAATCTCGGCGACGGCACCTACACGCATTCCGGCAGTCTGGCGGTGCGCCAGGCAGTCGCCGCGAAAGCGCGCATCACCTACAAAATCCTGTTCAACGACGCGGTTGCGATGACCGGCGGGCAGCCGGCCGAGGGGCATCTGACGGTGCCGATGATCGCCGCGCAGATGGCGGCGGAAGGCGTGACCCGCATCGCCGTGGTGGCGGAGTCCGCGGAGCGCCTGCCCCGCGCCGACGCCCTGCCGCCCGGC
>Ga0182012_10000483_pt1 | contig 44371 bp, 33 predicted proteins | sample 612S2SmetaG_FD_120486 | JGI IMG/M metagenome (GOLD analysis project Ga0182012, IMG submission 120486) | Permafrost microbial communities from Stordalen Mire, Sweden - 612S2S metaG | ecosystem: Environmental > Terrestrial > Soil > Wetlands > Permafrost | place: Sweden: Stordalen | collected... | reverse complement strand
GCGGGGGCCCATCCGGCGGGTTTCAGGGCGTGGTTGACGAGGTAGGCGACCACGCCAGCTGCGATGACGAGCACGGCAAACGCGAAGGAGCTCATGCCGAGCACGACTTCGTGTTCGCTGCGCAGAATGGCAAATCCCAAGAGCAAGATTGGGGGGATGCCAACGGCGATCACTCCAAACAGGCCTCCGGGCACACGAAACGGACGCTTCAACTCCGGCTCGCGGATGCGAAGACAGATCAAGGCGACGAATTCGAGGGAGAGGCTTGCCCCGTAGATCATGATGTCGAGGGTGACGAGACGTTCGAATCCGAGGTTGAGAGCAAGGCCCCAGCCCACGGCCAGCGCCAGAATCGCGACCCAGGGTGCGCGCGACTTAGGATGCAGCTTGCCGAAGACCTTGGGCAACATACCGTCCTGCGCCATCGCGAGTGGAAGGCGCGAGTAGCTCATGACAAGGGCGTTGAACATGCCAAAGCCGCTCATCATGCCTCCTGCGACCAGCGCGATGCGAAGGACCGGACCGCCCATGAGTTGGGCGACGTCCGCCCAGGCGCCAGTTTCCCAAGCGCTGGCGGGAAGGCCGGTGATCCACATGGCGGCGAAGGGCAGCACGTAGCTGAAGGCAACAATCACGACGGCCCAGAGCATGGCGCGCGGATAGGTGCGCTGTGGGCGCTCGACTTCGGCGGCGATGGTGGAGGCGTTGTCCCATCCCATGTAGTTCCACATGCAGATGAGAAGGCCTCCGAGAATGTCGACGTTAGAGGTCGTCGGCTTGGTAACGGCGCTGGCGAGCGCGTGAATCTTAAACGGCGCCAGCACAAAGATGGCGGCGAAGGGCGCCGAGAGGGCGAAGAACAGCCAGAGCGAGGTCGTAGAGACGACTTTCACTCCCATGATGTTGAGCCCGGCGCAAGCGATCACCACACCGAGCGCGACGGCGATGCCGCGATGGTTCTCCTGAAACCAGGGGAACATGCGGGTGAGGTAGGCGACGAAGAGCGTGGGATAGATCGCCATATCGAAAATGGACGCTACCAGCGAGAGCCAAGCTTCCTGAAATCCCCAGAAATTTCCCATGGCGCGACGCACCCAGGCGTAGTAGCCACCCTCGGCGGGCAGAGCGCTAGCGAGTTCGCCGATCATGAAGGCGGTGGGCAGGCTCCAGAGAATCGGCGTGAGCAGCAGAATCAGGATGGCCTTGCCATAGCCCGCGCCATGCACGATGTCTTCGGTCCCATAGGTTCCTCCGGACACCATAAAGAAGGTGGCGGCGACCAAGGGCCAAAGCGTGAGGCGGATGGATTTCTTCTTGTTGGGGGGAACGACGGCGGAAAGAATGCCGTTCTGCGGAAGGTTAGTGGGTGCGGTAGCTGTTGCCAATTTCTATGGCTTCCTCCTCGAGCGACTCACTCTCACCACCGCGTCTCCCTTGTTTCGCTCTCGCGGCTCCCGGGTAAAAGCGATTCCCGGACATTCGGCAAAGTTAGTTCGCATTTGTGAGATTACGGCAAATTGCTGAAGATGCAAGATTATTTTCGAAATTTTATGGAAAAGTTTTGTCAACAAGGACAGCGACGGAGGTAATGAGAAGGAGAGCGCTTTACCGCCGAGCCGCAGAGGGCGCCGAGTTCAGGCTGGTGATAGTTTGGCTGGAGTCAGTCTTCCTGAATCCTGCACTAGACTTGCTTCCACAATTCTTCTCGTGGATCTTCGGGATTTAGCTTCGCCAATTCGCGGAGTAATTCTTTGGTCTTCTCGTCACGGGGCATGGGGACAGTGATTTTTACTTCGACAATCTCGTCGCCGCGGACGCCGTCTTTTGTGGCGGATGGAACGCCTTTGTCGCGCAGGCGGAGTTTTTGGCCGGACTGGGTGCCGGGGGGAATCTTCAGCATGCTGCGGCCATCGATGGTCGGGACTTCGATCTTGGATCCTAGTGCGGCCTCGACGGCGCTTACGGGAACCACAATCTGAATGTCGTCTCCATCGCGGTGGAAGAGCGGATGCGGCTCGATGCGGATGATGACGTAGAGATCGCCGACTGCGCCGCCGCGCAGGCCGGCGTTGCCTTTGCCCGCAATGCGAATGCGCTGCCCGTCGCGGGTTCCGGCTTTGATGCGAATCTCGAGCGGATTGACGCTTTCGACGCTGCCTTCTCCGTGACAGACCGGGCAAGTGGAAATATTCTTCCCGGTGCCATGGCAGCGGGGGCAGGTGACGTTGAACTTCATGCGTCCACCGGTCTGCTCGATGGTGCCTTTGCCATGACACTGCGGGCATTCGCCGGGAGCCTCGATAAATCCATTGCCGTGGCAGTTCGCGCAAACATCGCGTCGGGCAATGTTCAACTTCATCACGCCCCCGCGGATGGCCGTCCAGAAGGGAACGTTAACCTGGTACTCGAGATCGCTTCCCGGCTCCGGACCTTCACTGACGGACTCACCACGGCCACCGCCGGTAAAGATATTGGAGAAAATATCGCGGAAGCCGCCTCCGGATCCGCTGGTAGTCTTGCGTCCGCCCGCTCGCGCTCCCTCGAACAGGTCAGAGAAATCGAAGCCGCCGAAATCCACATTGCTGGGAGCACCGGGCTGCCGGCCGCCTCCGGGAAAGCCTCCCGAAAAATCACTGGTTCCGGGTTGGCCGCCGCCGCGCGCGTAAGCGTCTGCTGTAGCAGCGTCGATGTTGTCGGAGTAGAAGCCGAGCTGATCGTAGATCTTCCGCTTCTTAGGATCGCTGAGGACGTCATTGGCTTCGGACAGAGTCTTGAACTTTTCCTCGGCCGTTTTGTCGCCAGGATTGACGTCGGGGTGGTACTTGCGCGCGAGCTTACGGAAGGCTTTGCGAATGTCGTCGGTGGAGGCCGACTTCTTTACTCCGAGAACGCCGTAATAGTCTTTATCTTTGGTTTGTGTGGCCATGAATTGCTATCAGCTCTCAGTTATCAACTCTCAGTCTTGCGAGCCAGAGAGGTTTCGAATCTGCCGCCAACCAGTTTCGCACACGAAATGATTTCCCTGAAAACTGATTCCTGAGAGCTGTCGGGGACTCTGTTAGTTCACTACTTCTTTCGCTTGTTCGTCCAGAGCTACGGTGTACGCCTGAAACGGAGAGGCATCCATCGAGACGGGGATTTTCTGCAGACCGAACGGAGTGGGCGCGTAGCAAAACCATCGTCCCTCTTCGGGAACGAAATTCACGAAGAACATCTGTCCATTGACTTCAAATCTCAATTCGTTTTCCTCTTTCCTGGCCCACACCATAGATCCCTCGGGATGACAAGCCGTTATTAATTTAGATGCAACTTGGGGGCGCTTCACGCGCCCCCAAGCCAGAAGCCAGCAGTTTGAAGCGACCTCACTTCTTGTCTTCAACATCCACGTATTCAGCGTCAATGACGCCTTCGTCTTTTTTGGGGCCGGCGCCGTTCGATCCTGGCGCCGCGTTCCCATCCGTTGGACCCGCCCCCGGAGTAGCACCGGGAGTTGCTTGCGTCGCTTTGTACATCTGCTCCGCGAGCTTGTGCGATGCCGCTGTCAGCTTCTCGCGCGCCGAGTCCATCGCCGCTTTGTCGCCGCCTTCGATGGCTTTCTTCGCGTCTGCTAATGCATTTTCCACATTGCCGCGTTCAGCACCGTCGATCTTGTCGCCATGTTCCTTCAGCATCTTCTCGATGTTGTAGACCATCGAGTCGAGCTGATTCTTGGCGTCGATCTCTTCGCGCCGCGCCTTGTCTTCGGCGGAGTGAGCATCGGCTTCTTTCGCCATCCGCTCCACTTCTTCCTTCGACAAACCAGAGGACGAGGTGATCGTGATCTTCTGATCCTTGCCCGTGGCGTTATCTTTCGCCGTCACGTTCAGGATGCCGTTCGCGTCGATATCGAACGTCACTTCAATCTGCGGAATGCCCCGAGGAGCAGGCGGCAATCCGGTCAAGTGGAACTTGCCCAGCGTCCGGTTCTGCGCCGCCAGGGGACGTTCGCCCTGCAACACGTGGACTTCAACCGAAGTCTGACTATCCGCGGCCGTCGAAAACGTTTCTGTCTTCTTGGTCGGAATGGTCGTGTTGCGCGGGATCATCGGCGTAGCTACGCCGCCCAGCGTTTCGATCGAAAGCGTCAGTGGGGTCACGTCGAGCAGCAATAGATCTTTCACTTCGCCGCCGAGCACGCCACCCTGAATTGCCGCGCCGATCGCTACGACTTCATCCGGATTGACGCCCTTGTGCCCTTCGCGTCCAAAGACTTCTTTCACGATGGCCTGGATGCGCGGCATGCGAGTCTGTCCGCCGACGAGCACCACTTCGTTGATCTTGCTGGCGTCAACCCCGGCGTCTTTCAAGCACTGCTTCGACGGGCCAACCGAGCGCTGCAAAATGTCCTCAACCATCGATTCGAGCTTGGCGCGCGTCAACTTCAACACCAGGTGTTTCGGACCGGAAGCATCTGCCGTGATGAAGGGCAGATTGATCTCGGTTTCCATGGTGGTCGAAAGTTCAATCTTCGCGCGCTCGGCCGCGTCGCGCAGGCGCTGCAGAGCCATTTCGTTGCCTTTGCCACGTAGGTCGAGTCCTTCGTTCTTCTTGAACTCGTCAATCAGCCAATCGACAAGCCGCTGGTCGATGTTGTCGCCGCCAAGGTGCGTGTCACCGTTGGTGGCCTTCACCTCGATAACGCCCTCACCGACTTCCAAGACAGAAATATCGAACGTTCCGCCGCCGAAGTCGTAGACAGCGATGGTCTCGTCCTTACCCTTGTCGAGGCCATACGCCAACGCGGCTGCGGTGGGCTCGTTGATGATGCGCTTTACGTCGAGTCCGGCAATCTTGCCGGCGTCTTTCGTAGCCTGGCGCTGCGCGTCGTTGAAGTAAGCCGGAACGGTGATGACCGCTTCGGTGACCTTCTCGCCGAGATAGTCTTCGGCCGCCTTCTTGAGCTTTTGCAGAATCATCGCGGAGATCTCTGGCGGGGTGAATTTCTTTCCCTGGGCCAGCACTGCGACGTTGTCGCCATCGCGCTCCACTTTATAGGGAACCATCTTCAGTTCTTCGCTGACTTCGTCGTAGCGGCGTCCCATAAACCGCTTAATCGAAAAAACGGTGTTTTCCGGATTGGTAATGGCCTGCCGCTTGGCGACCTGCCCGACCAGTCTCTCGCCAGTCTTGGTGAATCCAACGACGGAAGGCGTGGTTCGACCGCCTTCTTCATTCGGTATAACCTTTGGTTCGCCACCCTCCATTACTGCAACGCAGGAGTTGGTTGTTCCCAAGTCAATTCCAATAATCTTTCCCATAGCACATCCTCCACTAAAATAAGTGCTTTACAATCAGTATATTAATGATTACGTCTTGGGTCATCCTATAACCTGAGCGAATCACTGTCAAGGTTTAGATGCAGACAGAGGGGGAGAGGATGCGAGATTGACTTGAAGGATCACAGTCCCGAATCTAGAAGCTTTCCCCGCTCGGATGTTGCTCGGGCAGTTTACGAAGGCCAGCAAGAGATTTAATGCGTTCCCGGGATCCCGTCGATTAGTGATTAAGACGGATTCGATCGGAGAATGTGGTGAGAATTACGCTTGGCAAGAAACTCGGTCTGAGCTTTAGCGTAATTCTTGGTTTGGCGGTCTTTGGCTCGGTTATCAGCTACCTCAGATTATCTCGTCTCACTCAAAGTTTGGACGTGACTTTCGAAGTTCGCTTCCCGTCTAGCGAGTCCGCTAAGGCGGTGCAACGCGATATGAACATGACTTCTGTCAAAGCCCGCCAAGCCATTCTGGCGGGGTCACAACCAGACCGACGGGAGATCGCGCTCAAATCATGGAATGGAACTTGGGCGACGCTGGCGAAGGACCTGGCGACCCTCGATGAATTGGCTCCGAAATGGGAGCTTCAGGAGAATCGGGACCGTCTACTGGAAACTAAGGGGCTGCTCGGCGTGCTTCATGACGCCCAGCGGGATGCGATCGACCATGCGGTCGGCAATCCCGACAATGTCATCAAGGCGGGCAACGAATATACGGAGCGGGGGACGTCAGTGGCGGACGAAGTCCGCCGCAATACCGAATCTATGTCCGAGTCGTTCCATCTGCTGCTGGAACACAATAAGGAAGAGGTGCACACGGCATGCCGCTCACTGAAACTGGCCTTGGGAGGAGCGACCCTGGTGGCACTGGTTTTTGGCGTTGTCGCAGCTTTTGTCCTGATCCGCCAAACCTCAATTGGCCTGCGCCGCTTGACGGAGATGATTCAGGATATCGCTGAAGGCGAGGGCGATGTCACGAAACGGTTGGAGGCTGCAGGTAAGTTCGGCAACGATGAATTGGGCGAAGTGAGCCGCCTTTTCAATCTATTTATGGACAAACTCCAGGAAATTCTGCGAGGAGTTGTCGTTCGTACACACAAACTTGCCGGTTCCAGCCAGCAACTGCTCGAGGCCAGCGCACAGATCACGTCCAATTCCGGAGAAACCGCCGTACAGTCGAAGTCCGTTTCGCGCGCCATCATCCAAGTCACGCGGAATCTCGAAAGCTTTTCAACGGGCGCCAGTGAGATGACTACGACAATTCAGAGCATCGCGATAAACGCCAACGAAGCGGCCAAGGTTGCAGCCTCGGCCGTCAGTGCCGCCCAAGCCGCCAATGCCACGGTTGCCAAGCTGGGACAATCGAGTACAGAAATCGGCGCAGTCATCAAAGTGATTACCTCCATCGCGCAGCAGACGAACCTGCTGGCCTTGAACGCGACGATTGAAGCCGCGCGCGCGGGAGAAGCTGGAAAAGGTTTCGCCGTTGTCGCCAACGAAGTGAAGGAACTTGCGAAGCAGACCGCGCAGGCCACGGAGGATATCAGCCGCAAAATCACGACCATTCAGACAGACACGAAGAGTGCAGTCGCTGCGATTGGGACGGTCACCGGAGTGATCGGTCAGATTAACGAGATCTCAGCCACCATCGCCGCCGCAGTGGAAGAACAGAGTGCGACAACTAACGAAATGACGCGGAACGCGAGCGAAGCCGCGAGCGGAGCCGGCGAGATCTCAGCCAACATCGCGGGAGTGAACCAGGCAGCCGAAAACACCTTGTCTCGGGCACAAGATTCACAGAAAGCGGCGGAGGGACTGAACTTGCTCGCGAGCGAACTCAGCGACCTCACCCGCCGGTTCAAGATTGAGCGCAGTGACCGGCGTTTCCCCGCAGATGTTTCCGTCACTCTCACTGCGAATGATGTTAATGGTGATGCTTGGGGGCAGGAGATACGAGTCGTAAACTTCAGCCGACAGGGTGCATTTTTGACTGGAGTCCGCGGTAAACTCCGACCGGGCAGCGCCGTTTCCCTCGCACGCCGAGACAAGACCGAAAAATTTCTCGTCGCATGGGTAGGAGCCGAGAACTCGCCCGCAGCAGGCCAGGTCGGGGTTTCTGCGGTCGATCCGGCGTCTTCTTTCTTTGAGGATTTGATCGAGGGAGCGAGCCCAGCCCCGAGACAGGAGTATTTCTCGAGCGAAAGTCCGGCGAAAGTCAAAGCGCACGCAGCGCATTAGCGGAGACTTCATTTCCGGAGTCATTCGTTCTACAGTCCTTCGGTTCAACGAGGTGACTAACGGTCGTCGTGGGCCGATTTTGTCCGGGATGATCGCGATTGTGTCCGCCTTACTGAGTTAGCGCTGAAGACGCTCCAGGGTTGACAGAATCTCCAGCGGCTCGGGTCGATTCGTATAGTCTTCGTCAGTGGATGCGAACAGGATCGTGCCGTCGCGGTCGAGAATAAATATGGCAGGAATGGGTAATTCCCAGCTGGGATCACCGTTGACGTGCGGCAGGTTGACGAAGGTACTGCGATAAAGACCCTGCTGTTCTTCGGAAACATGGTAAACCAGTCCAAACCTGCGTGCGATTTGGTTTTGCGCGTCAACCAGTATAGGGAAGGTGAGCTTGTGCTGATCGCGCATAAAGAAGGCCTGCTTTTCGGTCTGGGGAGAAACGGCGACGAGAAGAGCCTTGGCGGCGGCGATTTCAGGAGCGATGAAGTTCATGGCCTCCATCTGCGCCACGCAAAAAGGGCACCAGCGGCCGCGGATGAACATCAGCACCAACCGGCCCGCGGAGAGAAGATTGGAAGAGGAAACAAGTTTGCCGTTGTGGTCCGGGAGCTCGAACGAAGGGGACTTGTCGCCGACTTTCAGGGAGCGGGTTGCGAGCCCCATCGCCTTGAGTTCAGCCACGGCGCGAATGTGTACGGCCTGTACATCCTGAGGAACGTACTTGGCGATCGCTTCTTTGCGCTCGGCAAAGATCTCGCGCAGCGGCCGCATGTCGCTGTACGCGCCGGATTCAGATAAGGAACGCCACTTCATAAGAGCGATTGAATCATCGGATCATTCAATCATTGACTCAATGTCTTAATGATTCAATGTCTCAACCAGCTACATTCCCGGAAACTTCATTCCCGCCATACGGCGAGCGAAACTTGGCTTGCCCATCTGCTTGAACATTTTTTTCATCTGCGCATATTGGCGAAGAAGGTTGTTGACCTCTTGCACGCTGGTGCCAGATCCGCGGGCGATGCGCTTTCGACGGCTGCCGTTGATGACTTCGTGATGATTGCGTTCGTGTCCAGTCATGGAATTGATGATGGCTTCGACGCGGTTGATCTGCTTTTCGTCGACTTTGTCGGCGGCCTTTTGCAGTCCGGAAAACGCTCCGACCGAGGGCAGCATGCCGACCAGACTTTGGATTGAGCCCATCTTTCGAACCTGGCGCAACTGATCGCGAAAGTCTTCCAGCGAAAAGCCGTCGCCGCTCAGGGCCTTGGTCGCGAGTTCGCTGGCTTTCTTCTTGTCGATCTGCGATTCGGCGCGTTCGATCAGGGAGAGGATGTCGCCCATCCCAAGAATGCGGGAGACGATGCGATCGGGATGAAACGGCTCGAGCGCGTCATATTTTTCACCCACTCCGATGAACTTGATCGGCTGTCCTGTAACCTGCCGAATCGATAGCGCTGCGCCGCCGCGAGCGTCGCCGTCCATTTTGGTGAGCACGACGCCGGTGAGCGTAAGTTTCTTATGGAATTCGTCGGCGGAGTTGACCGCGTCTTGTCCGGTCATCGAATCGGCAACGAACAAGATTTCCTGCGGATTGAGCAACCGCTTCAGCGATTGCATCTCCTCCATAAGTTGATCGTCAATGTGCAGACGGCCAGCGGTATCGACGATGAGCACGTCGCAACCAGAGTTGATCGCTTCGCGCCGCGCTTCTTTGGCGAGCCGCTCGACGGTCTCCGTATTCGCCTCGCCGACTGTGCCTTCGTAAATGTTGGCCTTGATCGCGGCAGCGACAACTTTCAATTGCTCGCGCGCCGCCGGACGGTAGACGTCGACCGAAACGAGCAGCGGGCGATGTCCGCCATTCTTGAGCCAGTTGGCCAGCTTGCCCGAGGTAGTTGTCTTACCGGATCCTTGCAAGCCCGCCATGAGCACGATGGTAGGAGGTTGCGAGGCGAACTTTAACTTGGCGGTGTCCTGGCCGAGCGTAGCGACCAGTTCGTCGCGAACGATTTTGATCACCTGCTCACCGGGAGAGAGCGCAGTCAGCACCTCCTGACCGACAGCTTTCGCCTGGATGCGGTCGATTAGCTCTTTGACGACCTTGAAGTTGACGTCGGCCTCGAGTAGCGCCAAACGGATTTGTTTGAGCGCCTCAGAAATGTTCTCTTCGGTGAGGACAGCCTGTCCGCGAAGGGATTTGAATGCGCGTTGAAGTTTTTCCTGGAGATTCTCGAACATATGGTCTAAGGGCTATTTTAGCAGCTGGAGGTGCGGGCGTAGTTGGTCGATTGCCGCTGGTCGCGTTCGCTGTGCGTCGTTCGCCGTGATGACTAATCCACTTTGGGCCTTATCATCTCAAAGCGCTGGATGGTCCGGGTGTATTGCATTCCGCCCATGCGTCCGATCAGATCAAGCGAGTTTCGGTCGAGACGGCCTTCTGTTAAGTGCGCCTCATCGACGTGAATCGAGACGATTTCGCCAATTACCAGGCTGCCGCCGTCGGGTAATGGATTGAAGTCGAGAATCTGATGCAATTTGCACTCGAAGCTGACGGGAGACTGCGCCACGCGCCGGGGACGCACAACTCGCGAAGGGGCTGACGCCAATTTTGCGATTTCGAATTCGTCGATGGAGGCGTCATAGTCGCCGCTCGTCAGGTTCATGGCTTCGCCCAAATCGTAAGTCACTACGTTGATGACGAATTCTCCGGTCTCGCGAATATTGCGCAACGTGTCTTTCGGCGCCGCGGCGTTTTCTCCCTCCGGCCGAAGTTTTTCGGACACGCGCAGCGCGGGCGCGAACGCCAGGAGGGGAGGTTTGGCGCAAACTGCATTGAAGAAGGAAAAAGGCGCCAGGTTGGAGTGTCCAACGGCGCTCATGGTGGATACCCAGGCTATGGGCCGCGGAGCCACGGCACTGATCAGAATGTGATACAAGTCGCGATGCGCAAGTTGGGAGGGAACGACATCCATATTGTCGAGTATAGCTTTGCCGTCAGTGTTGACCGGGCTCAGCGCTTCGTGCTGAACACTTCTTTGGCGGCGATAATCGTGTTGCTGTGGATCGTAACCGTGTCCTCCACTTTCACCGCGTAGCCTCCGGCGAACGTGACCATCACCGGGATGCCGCGCGCTTTGGCGACGCGGAAGACGAGTTCGTCGCGCTTCTTCAATCCTTCGATTGTGAGCGACAGGCCCCCCAGTTGATCTTCGCGATAGGGATCGGCTCCCGCGAGGTAGCACAGCAACTCAGGTTGAAACTTTCGCAGGCCGGAGCTGAGCGCATTGTCGAGCCAGGACAGATAGTACTCGTCGCCAATTTCGTCGGGAAGGTCGACGTCGATCGAGGAGGGGGGCTTGCGAGCAGGATAATTGTTTTCTTGGTGCAGAGAGATAGTGAAAACATCACCTGCGAAGCCGCTCTGCACTCGGGTTTTCGGGACAATCGGCGCGGCCGCCGATTGATGAAGCGTCGAGGACGGCATGGAGGGCAGCGGTTCGCTCGTCGTGCGCGCTCCCGCAAAGATTGCCGCGGTACCGTTGCCCTGGTGGACATCGCAATCCACGGTCATCGCGGTCCGAATCTTGTCGTCCCGTTGCATACGCCGGATGGCGATGGCTACATCATGAATCAAGCAAAAACCTTCGCCATGGTCGGGGAACGCGTGATGGAACCCTCCGCCGATGCTGATGGCGATGCCGTCGTTCAGAGCATGGTCAGCTGCCAAAATCGATCCGCCGGCGGCAAGCCAGAAAGCGCTTACCAACTCTGGCGAGTACGGAACTTCCAATTCCAATTCTTCGCGAGCGCTTAGCGTACCGGTCTTTAGTTTCTCGACGTATTGCGGAGTGTGAACCAGCAAAACATCCTGATCGCTGGCGGGACGAGGAGTCACAAAATCCGAGAAATCTGCGACGCCGGAGGCGAGCAACCGCTGTTGAATGCGCTTGTATTTTTCGGCGGGGAAAACGTGGGAGCCGATCGGCAGATAGTAATCGTCGCTGTATACCAGCTTGAAAGGCAGCATCGCAGTTTCAGAACTCCCGACAGTCAGCACTCCCAAAAACGAGCGCAGAAAACCTCATATGATACGCGATTACGGCGAGCGGCGTCTGAAGCGAAGCTGTCCGCTGCCAGTCTCTACGTGCCACAATTCCGCGCGCCGCGATGGCGAAGAGTTGAAACTGTTAAACTTTACAAATTGGCTCCGAAGAAGAAATCAACGCCGAAAGAAAGTATCGCTCCCGACGGATCGCCTGTTGCCGCCCCGACCAAAGGCAAGGAAACAGCGCGCATCTTCCTGATCGACACGATGTCATTCATTTTTCGCGCCTATCATGCGATGGTGCGGCAGCGTCCGATGTCCACGAAAACCGGACTGCCTACCGCCGCGACGTTTGTCTTCGTTAACATGTTGCGCAAACTGCGCGACGATTTTTCGCCTGAATATCTCGCGGCGGTTTTCGACGTAGGTGCTCCGACTATCCGCACCCAGCAGGCGGAAGCGATCACCACCATTCGCAAGTTTGACATCAAGACCCAGACCTTCAAAGAATCGCAATACGGTGGTTACAAAGCCAACCGCGCCGAGATGCCAGGCGATCTGGTGCAGCAGATTCCATATATACGGCGGGCTCTCGAAGGATATCGCATCCCAATTCTGCAACTCGAAGGTTACGAAGCCGATGATGTTATAGGCACGCTGGCGAGAAAGGCGGAGGCTCACTCGTACACTGTTTTTGTCGTTTCCAGCGACAAAGACATGTTGCAACTGGTCAACGAACACGTCTGCGTGCTGAATCCTCCGAAAGACAATTTGATTTGCGATGCCGCGAAGGTGGAAGAAATTCTGGGAGTGCCTCCTTCGCGAGTCGTGGATGTAATGGCTTTGCGCGGCGATTCGGTAGATAACATTCCGGGAGCTCCGGGAATCGGCGACAAGGGCTCGGTCGATCTGATTCGGCGCTTCGGCAGTGTCGAAGCGGCGCTCGATCGCGCGGCGGAGGTCGAGAAGAAAACGTATCGCGAATCGCTGCAAAATAATCGCGACAACATTCTCTATAGCAAGCAACTCGTAACCATTGACACCGATGTGGCTGTCGAGTTCGAAGTGTCGGCGATGAAAGTTGGGGATCCAGATATCGTAGCGCTGCGTGAACTATTCGCCGAACTCGAATTCACTACTCTGTTGAAGGAACTTTTGCCTGTAGCTGAAGTGAAAGATGGCGACTACCGGGAAATTCATTCGAAGAGTGAACTCGAGAATTACACGAGAAGCGCCCACGGGGTTCCGTTGGCGATCGCGATTGAACTGGAGCCGGCAATAAGCGTCGACGACGAGAGTAGTCCGGAAGAAGAACCGGCACCGGCGCAGTCGGGATTTCTTGATTTACGGCCGGCAGATACGGGGGCCGGCAACGGGCCTCTCGAAACTATAACTCCGGAAGCGAAGCGCATCGCAATTTCGAACGCTCCCGAGGCCGGCGCGATGGTCACGCTCGAAGATCAAGCACTGACAGAGCGGATGCGAGAGTTGCTGGAAGATGCCGCCGTGCCGAAAGTAATCCACGACCTCAAGTCTGCACTGCATTATTTTTCTGACCAGTTCGTTGAACGGCCGATCGCTCTCGCGGGAGTCCTGCACGATCCGATGCTGTATTCGTACCTGCTGGATCCGACGTACTCGTCGCACGCGCTGCCAGAAGTTGCGCTTCGGCGACTGAACCTCAAGCTGAGCGGCAATCTGGCGGAAGCGGCCGATATTACAGGCAGGCTCGCGGCCGCGCTCCGTAAGGAGGTTGACGAAAAGGGGCTGACTCCTGTTTACGACACGATTGACGCGCCGCTGGTACCCGTGCTCGCACGGATGGAAGAGGCGGGGGTGAAAATTGATCTGGCGGCGTTGGACGAAATGTCGGTCAAACTGCAGCGCGAAGCGGCGCGAAAGGCGCGTGAGATTTACGAGTGCTGCGGCGTCGAGTTCAATATCAATTCGCCGAAGCAGTTGGGCGATGTGCTGTTCAATAAGCTGGCGCTTCCGATCCCAGTGAAATATGGGAAAGGCAAGAAGATCTCGACTGCCGTGGACGTGCTGGAGGGTCTGGCAGCGGAGCACGAAGTTCCGCGGATGGTGCTGGAGTATCGCCAGCTCACAAAGTTGAAATCGACATATGTAGATGCCTTGCCCGCGCTTATGCGCAGCGGCACTGGCCGTGTGCATACAACGTTTGGGCAGACTGGAACCGCGACTGGCCGCCTTTCTTCGGCTAATCCGAACTTGCAGAATATCCCGATCCGCACGGAACTTGGCCGGGAAATTCGAGCTGCATTTATCGCCGAGCCCGGTCATGTGTTGCTGGCCGCCGACTATTCGCAGGTCGAGTTGCGGTTACTGGCGCATTATTCCAGAGACAAACTGTTGGTGGAAGCTTTTCGCCGGGGCGACGATATTCACACGCTGACCGCGTCGCAGGTTTTCGGCGTTCCTCCGCTAGCGGTGACGCCGGACCAGCGCAGAGCGGCGAAGATTGTGAACTTCGGTATCGTCTATGGCCTATCAGCGTTTGGACTCTCGCAGAATTTAGGCATCGAGCCGGGCGAAGCGCGGAAATTTATTGACGCCTACTTCGAAAAGTATGCAGGCGTGCGCGCGTTCATCGATGTGACTCTGGAGCAGACGCGGAGGTATGGGAAAGTAACGACACTCTTCGGGCGAATTCGGCCGATTCCCGATATCAACAGCAAGAATTCCACGCAACGCGGGTTCGCGGAGAGAACGGCAGTCAACACTCCTTTGCAGGGAACGGCTGCCGACTTGATCAAATTGGCGATGATTCGCATCGATGAAGAGATCCGGAAGCGCGACATGAAGTCGCGGATGACGCTGCAGGTTCACGACGAGCTTGTCTTTGAAGTGCCGGAGACCGAGGTCGACGTTATGAAGGCGCTGGTCCGAGAACATATGGAAAATGCTCACGCCCTCGAAGTCCCGTTGCTGGTAGAAATCGGAGTTGGTCCCAATTGGCGGGACATGGAATAGCTGAAGTCTGGAGAAAATATTTCGGTCCGTCTTCGGATCGAATATGCTCGGCTCGGCTATACTTGGCGCACCGTTTCCAGGAAGCTTTTTGTTTGTCGTAAATTCCAGCCGCATGAGAGAAATTTGATTCTTGCGGAGGCTGTCTGATGAGTGCAGCACCATCGCTGGCGTTGGAGTCAACGCCGCAGCGCGGTTTTCCCCGGCACCCTATCGCTGTACCCCTGGATCTGATTGCTCTTCGGTCCGGTGTCCCTGAAACTCTACCCGGCCGCTGCACCGATATCGCGGAAGCCGGTTTAGGCGCCGTGATCGCCGGAGAATTGGCAGTAGGCCAGCAAGTCGCCGTGGAATTGCGCCTGCCGAATCTGGGTCTGCCGGTTCGAGCCCGCGCTGTCGTCCGTTATCAGTCACGGTTTCGGTGTGGTATTGAGTTCGTCGGGCTTTCGGCGCAACAGCGCGAGATGATCCGCTATTGGATTTACCGGTGTGAGTCGGACCCACTGGCGCCGAAGGTGGAGTCGAAGATCGACGAGCGAAAAGCGGCCATTAATCTGGTGGCGAGTGCGCCCCTGAAAGCTGATTCGCCAGAATCGGATGCAGCTCCGAGAAGACAACGGAAGCACAGGATTCGAATCGGGCGAAGCGGACTCTTGCTGCTCACACTCTTAGCCTTATCGCTGTTAGCTCTCGTGGTGTGGCATTGGCAGCGAACATGGAACGAATTGGAATCGCGAACGCAGTCTGCGGACGCGAGGCTGCAAGTTTCTCCTGAAACCATGGAGAAGCGGATACTAACGAAAGTCGATCCCGTCTATCCCGAGGAGGCGCGCGCGGCCTCGACTGAAGGACTCGTCGTACTCGACGCGATGATCGCGCCTGATGGAAGTGTCGAACGTCTTCGCCCGCTATCGGGCAATGACTTGCTGGTGCGATCCGCAACCGAGGCCGTGCGTTCGTGGAAGTTTGAGCCTTATTTGTCGAGCGGCAAAGCGGTCGGGGTAGAAACTACGATCGCTGTCGACTTCCGTCTGAATTGAGATCGCCGCTAGTCGAATGTCTCGGCGTCCTTTAAAGGCACGCCCCGCTGGTCTTTGGGCGACACAATTGCGGAACTGATTGGCTCCTCGCTGAATTCCCAAGCGATGTTCAGCGCGGGATCATTCCACAAAACCGACCGCTCGTGCTCGGGCGCGTAAAAATCTGTCGCCTTGTAAAGCACGTGGGTGGTGTCGGATACGACACGAAATCCGTGAGCGAATCCGCGCGGCACCCAGAGCATGTGCTTGTTCTCGCCCGAGAGCCGGAACGATTCCCATTTTCCAAAGGTGGACGAACTGCGGCGAAGGTCGAGCGCGACGTCAAGAATCTCGCCGGTGACGACACGCACTAATTTTCCTTGCGGCTGCTGAATCTGATAATGCAACCCGCGGACGACGTTCCTGGAGGAATAAGAATGATTGTCCTGGACGAAGGGATCGGTGATTCCAAGATCAGCAAATGCGCGCCGGTTGTAACTTTCCAAAAAGAATCCGCGATCGTCGCCGAAGACACGGGGTTCGAGCAGGATAACTCCGGGCAGCGTCGTGGCAAGTTGCTTCATGAAATTTGTGACCGATTAAAATACCGGCTCGCGCAACAGTTGCAGCAAATAAGCTCCGTAGCCGTTGTTTCGCATGGGCTGCGCCAGGGCGTCCAGTTGCGCAGCCGTGATGTATCCGGACCGATATGCGATCTCTTCGGGACAAGCGACCATCAGGCCCTGCCGCTTCTCTAGAGTCTGGATGAAGAGCGAAGCGTCCATCAGGGCTTCGTGCGTGCCCGTATCCAGCCAGGCGGTGCCCCGGCCCATGACGCACACGTTGAGTTCGCCGCGCTCCAGGTAAACACGGTTCACGTCTGTGATTTCCAGTTCGCCGCGCTTGGAAGGCTTGAGATTCGCAGCAATTTCGACGACCTCGCGATCGTAAAAATAAAGTCCGGTGACGGCGTAACGGGATTTCGGCTGCCTTGGCTTCTCTTCGATACTGAGCGCCTTGCCGTCCGCGCCGAATTCCACCACGCCGTAGCGCTCGGGATCATTCACTGGATAGGCGAAAACTCGCGCACCCTGCGGTTGCAGCGTAGCTTCGCGGAGTTCTTTGACGAGATCGTGTCCGTAGAAGATATTGTCGCCCAGCACGAGGGCGCAGCCGCTGGAGCCAATGAATTCCTTCGCAATCAGAAAAGCCTGCGCGATGCCCTCCGGCTTGGGCTGCATCGCGTATTGAAAGCGCACGCCGAAGCGGGAGCCGTCACCGAGCAGATGTTGAAAGCGATGCAAATCTTCTGGCGTAGAAATCAAAAGGATGTCGCGAATACCCGCGAGCATCAGCGTCGAGAGGGGGTAATACACCATCGGTTTGTCGTATACCGGCAGCAGGCTTTTCGGAAGCACGTGGGTCACGGGATAGAGGCGTGTGCCGGATCCACCCGCGAGAATGATGCCTTTGTAATTCGCTTGCGTCATTTCGGTCATGTCGAGTTCTGGGTTGTCAGCGCTCCGTGGCGTAGTTCTTTGCCATCCACTGACGATAGCTGCCGCTGGTTACATCGCCAACCCAGTCGGCATGCGCGAGGTACCACCGGACCGTCTTGGCGATTCCGCTTTCGAAGGTCTCTCCCGGCTGCCATTGTAATTCGCGCTCGATTTTACGAGTGTCCATGGCGTAGCGGCGATCGTGCCCAGGTCGGTCTTTGACAAAGGTCACGAGCTTGCTGTGCGGCATCACGGGATCGTTCGGCCGCAACTCGTCGAGCAACTGGCAGATAGCCCCGATGATTTCGAGATTCGTCTTCTCGCTTCGGCCGCCGACGTTATAGGTCTCGCCGGCTCGTCCTCGAGCGAGCACGGTACGGATGGCGCGGCAGTGGTCCTCGACATAGAGCCAGTCGCGAACATTCTTTCCGTCGCCGTATACCGGAAGCGCCTTGCCGCTGCACGCATTCAGAATCATCAGAGGGATTAGTTTCTCTGGAAACTGGTGCGGGCCGTAATTGTTGGAGCAATTCGTGGTAAGAACAGGTAGTCCATAAGTATGGTGATAAGCGCGAACCAAGTGGTCGGACGCCGCCTTGGTCGCGGAGTACGGACTGTTAGGAGCATAGGGAGTCGTTTCGCTGAACGCTCGATCTGAGGCCTCAAGGGACCCGTAAACCTCGTCCGTCGAGACATGGAGAAAACGAAAAGTAGCTTGATCCGCTCCCGGCAGTCCAGACCAGTAAGCGCGAGTCTCTTCCAGAAGGCTGAACGTGCCGTTCACGTTGGTGCGGACGAAGTCGCCTGGCCCGTGTATGGAACGATCGACGTGGCTTTCGGCGGCGAAATGAACAATGGCGCGTGGCTGTTCGCGGCGCAACAATCCCTGCAGGAAGTCACGGTCGACAATGTCTCCCTGTGTGAAACAATACCGTGGGTGAGCTTCGACCGTCTGCAGGTTGTTTAGGTTGCCCGCGTAGGTCAGTTTGTCGAGATTTAAGACACGAGAGGTCTCTGACGCCATCCACTGCAGGACAAAGTTGGAGCCAATGAATCCGGCGCCGCCGGTAACGACAATCAAATCTTCCATGTTTGAGGTGCCGCACCAGGAAACGTGCCGCAGGTTGATTCTAATCGAAGGCGCGACTCAAGTCCTATTTGAGTCCTTAGTCTTCGAGATGAGAAGTGCGCAATGTGTCCCGAGACTTGCTATCGAGTTGCTGAAACATCGACACCGACCGAATCGCGAGGCGCATCCATATTCGGTTCCCAACCCAATACATCGTAGTAGGCAAATTCGAGCCGTTGCGCTACGTACGGCCAACGGAACGCGGCTTGAATTCGGACACGCTCTCGGACCGCGGCCTGCCGCCGAAGTTCGGGATTGCGAAGCAGAAGAGCAAGCATGCGTTCCAAGTCGGTCTGGTCTCCACTCTTAAAGGTGAAGCCAGAGCCCTGTACTACCTCATCATTCTCGGGAATGTCGCTGGCGAGAACGCATACTCCCGCCGCCATGGCATCGAGCAAAGCAAGCGACATACCCTCGAGCGCAGAGGGCAGCACAAACAGAGCGGCGTTTGATAGTAGTTCGTCGAGATCGTCTCCTGAAACCCATGGCAGGAATCGAATCTGGTCGGAGGCGTGGCTCTGCAAAGCCTCGGTGTAAGCGTTGGAGTGACTCGACCCGCCAGCGAAGACCAACTTCATCTCGGTATCGAGGTCTTGAAAAGCGTTCACGAGGAGATGACAGTTCTTTTCTGGCGAAAACCTTCCCAAAAAAAGAACATAGCCGTCTGCCGCGAGACCCCACTCTTGCAGCCGCTTAGGAGTCTTTCGGACCGCCAGCTTTGCCCCATTTGGCACATAAATCGTTTGGGCTTGGTATTTTTCGAGGAAGTGTTTTTGCAGGGTGCGCGAAACAACCAACGTCGCATTGGGTCCGCGAATTGCGGCCGTTTCTCCAGCTTGCAGCACTCGCGATGCGAGCTGACCCCACTTGCCGCGCTGCCAATCGAGCCCTTGCACGGTAACTACTGTCTTTTTCCCGACGAGCCGAGGAAGAAAAGAAAAAAGCGCTGGACCGAGACAGTGATAATGAACGATATCGTAGTCCGACATCATGGCGTGAATCGTGCTGAAAACGGTGTGGATGAAGGTTTCCAGGTGTTTGGAGCGGATGGTAGGAAGCCGGCGAACTCGCATGCCCTTGTAGGTTTTAATTGGAGGCGTGAAATAACTCCGGCAGTAAAGAGTGACTTCGTGTCCGAGCTTCGCTAATTCGTGGCCGGCTTCCTCGTAAAAGGACTCAATGCCGCTGTACTTCGATACCACTCCGCGCCCTCCGATGAAAGCGACTCGTACGCGAGGCCGCGGGGGCGTGCGGTCGGGCAGCGTGGGAAACGATAAGACCTTCTTCGTGGATACGAGTCGGCCGTAGAGGTCCATCATCTTTTCTATGTGCCGGTCGGGATCGTGATTTGCGCGAACTTGATTGCGGCCAGCGGCGCCCATCTTCTGAATTAAGTCGGTGCGATCAAACAGAAATCCAATGGAGTGTGCCAATTGTTCGCGATCTCCGTCGGTGTATAAAAATCCGGTGACGCCGTGGCGCACAAGTTCGCGGCGAGAACCCAGATCCGAAGCGATCACCGGCCGCCCCCACGCGTACGATTCGAGAATGGATTTCCCCAGAGTCTCGTAAGCGTGCGACGGAAAGATCGAAAAACGGCAACCTGCGATGAGAGCTTGTAGTTCTTCGCCGTGAACCATCCCCGTGAACGAGACTTGGTTCAGATGCAACTCTTTCGCGAGTGCCTCCAGGCGCGGGCGTTCGGCGCCATCTCCCGCGATCACCAGCGGAATGTGGGGCAGGCGCACCATGGCCCGCAAGAGTTCGTATACGCCTTTCTCAGGTGAGAGCCGACCGAAATAAAGCAGGTACCCGCGCTCGGCCACCAGTTGTTCGCCCCGCGGTAAAGCCTGAAAGTGGGGAAGTACCTCGATCTTCTGCGGGGGAAATCCGGCATCGATCAATTTAGCGCGCACGAAATCGCTGGGGGCGAGAAATGCGTCGACGCAGCGTTGATAGGTTTGCAGCCACTTGTGGAGGTACGCCTCAGCCGCTAGAACCATGGCGCTCGAGAGAGGGCCTTGGTAGCAGCCCCGCGTTACAACGTTGTGGAAAGAGCCGTGCTGGCAGTGTTCTTCGCAGGTACGGCCATCGGCAACAAAGTTATAGGTCGGGCACAGAATCTTGAAATCGTTCAGGTGATAGAGTACCGGAATTCCTTGACGTCTCAACTCCCACAAGATCGAAGGTGAAAGGTGATGGTAGATGCCCCGAACGTGAGCGAGGTCGGGGCAAAAGTCGTGAATGCATTTTTGCATCGCCCTCCGGGAGGAGGGCGAGTAGATGGCGTGCGCCGCCATTTTGACTTTCTTAATAAAGCTGGCGTGGGGATCTTTAAAGTCGATCTGAGGAATGCGATACGCTCGGCCTGCAAATGCTGGATTATGGCCGTGGTCCATGCTGAACAAGGCCGTCTCGTGGCCGCGTAAATCCATTTGATGGATGAGTTCAAAGAGGTACGCCTCAGTGCCGCTAAACGGATAGTCGTACTTGTTCGAATAAAGGATGCGCATAATTGTGTTCCGATCGTGAAACGCGGGTTAGAAATTCCTCGGCGAAAACGCGGAGATTTCGCTGGCGATTGTAGGAGGCGTCGATCGTGGCCGCTGCGGCGCGCTGTATCTCGGCCAGCGACGGCAGATTGCCCCGGATCCACTCGACGGCGTCGACGAAGTCGGGCAAGGAACCTGGTTCATAGAGAAATCCAGTGCGCTGATGCTCAACGAGTTCTGGAATTCCTGTAATGGCGGGAGCCAGCACGAGCCTCTTATGGGACATCGCTTCCATCAAAACCACCGGAATGCCCTCACTCCTGCTGGTCAGAACGACGAGATCGGCTTGGCGGTAATAGTCGGGCAAACTCGTGCGAGGCAACTGTCCGGTCAGTCGCACGCGATCTCGCAGTCCAAATTCAGAGATTTGTTGCTCGAGAATGCCGCGCTCCGGCCCCTCGCCTACGATGGAGCAAACGAAGTCCATGCCGCGGTCGCGAAGCGCGCCACAACCTGCAATGAGAAAGCGATAGTCCTTCACCTGATGCAGTCGTCCTACGGAAAGGAGGCAGAACGGCCTGGGACCGGTCTCGACCGCGCCGGTGACTGGCCGAGTTAGGACCCGATCAACGCCCAGCCGTTGCACGGTTATTTTGGAGGCAGGAATTGAAGGATAGTTGCGAAGAATGTATTGCCGATTGAACTCCGAGACTGTGACACAGAACTGGCAGGCTTGCAATTTTGCCGAGAGCCAGTCGGCTCGCTGCAGCAAATCGGAGCCGTGCAGGGTGAAACTGAAGCCGATGCCAAGCAGATGCGCCGCAGTGCGCGCCATCCACGAAGCGAAATATCCATGATGAGCGTGAATGTGTTCAACATCGAGCGGCGCCAGTTGTTCGGCAAGTGCCGCGCCCATGATGGTGTGGCCAAGTCCGCGAAGGCAGCGGTGCAAGCCAGTACCTCGCTCCCACAGTAGGGGCTTCAACAACGGCGCCAGCTTGTGGCGATCGGACGCCAGGCGATGCGCTGCTCGCAGTATTTCGTCGTCGCAAAGCGGCTGAAAGTAGCGGGTCTCCTTCCACAAAGCGCGTTCTGCCAGGCTCAGATTGTCCGGCGAAACTCGCTTGCCGCTGCAGCAGATGACGCGAGTTCCGTGGCGCCGCAGTTCTGCAATCTCGTCCGCTATATACGGTTCAACGGGCGAAGGAAACTCATTGGCAATGTATGCGACGGTTTTCATGCGAGAGGCTCCTCGGAGGCGCACAGCATACCGGCCACGGTGAAGAGAAGCCCGATTACGAATTGGTAAGCCATGTCGACGAAAAAGGCGTTGAACAGATAGACGCTCAGGAGCAACGGCCAAATCCTGCGCAGGGCGGCGACGGCACAAGTTTCGTGCGCAGTCTGTTGCCAGGAAAGCCGGAAGAGGTTGAAAAAGAGAATGCCATAAAGGGCCAGACCTGGCACGCCGAATTCGACCAGCAAGGCGAGGTAGGTATTGTGTACGTAGAAGATGTGCAGGTGGTAGCCGTCCATACGGCGGGCAAGTTCCGCGTACATGCCGCCGGATGTCCATCCCGTAAATGGCCGCTCGCGAAACATCGACCAGCCCGCATCGTAGACGGCCAGCCGCGCCTCCACCGGACCGCGTTCTTCGGTGCGCTCTGACAAAGCGTTTTTCAGAGACGTGTTGCCGAAGCCGATCGCCACGCCGAGCAAAATTCCGGCAATCGCCAATAGCGCGCATATCGCCCGCAGGCGATGTTTGATAAAACGAAAACCCAGAGCGACGGTTGAGGCTGCGAATGCGATCCAGACCGCGCGCGTCATGGTCGCCAAAACGGCGAAGGGGAGAGCGAGCCAGAGCAAAGTTTGGCCGATGCCGCGCCTTCGAGAGAGCCCAATTAACAGGATGCCAAGCATGTTCATCGAGACTCCGTTGGCCACCGCCTGCAGAAACGGCCCGCGAGCGCGATCCGGATGGAAACCCAAGCTTTCGTCGAGAATGAAACGGGGATAGATGAGAGAGCGGGCATCTAGCAGAAAAGCGATGGCGATGAAAACGAGGTAAGCGAGCGCGATTAGAACGAAGATCTCAAAATGCTTGCGTTGCTCGGTGCCTCGAAAGACCAACATCGCGATGTGGAAGAGCGCGAAAGGTACGATGTACTTGCTGGCAATGATGCTCCAGATCTGTGCGTCGAAGGGGTCGCGGAGAGCGCGAAACACGGCAAGCGCCATTAACAAAAGCATGGGGACGCTCAACGGCGCGACAAAGGGGATTTTCTCTCGTCGCGCCATCGAACGCAGGGCGACAAAGCCAATAAGAGCGCCGAATGCGATTCGGTCGGCGTAAAACGAAAACAGGTCGGGAGGCCGGAATAAGAAAACCGCCATCGTGACCACATAAAGAATCGACGGGAAGGCGAACCCTAAATAGAAGGGCCGGAGGGTCCAACTCGCGATCCGCCCCAGCGGATCCGTGTACAGATCCCAAGAAAGCACGCGGCTGCTCATGGAGACGGTCAAGCCCCTTCCGGCGCAAACAAAACGCGAACGGTGCTGGCTAGGATGCGCAAGTCAAGACCGAGACTCCAGTTCTCGATGTAAGTGAGGTCAAGGTGCATGTTGAGGTCGAACGAAGGGCAGTCGCGGGCGGTAATCTGCCACAGGCAAGTGATGCCAGGTTTTACGTCCAGACGGCGGTAGTGCTGCAGATCGTAATGATTGACTTCGTCTACCGGATGCGGCCGTGGTCCGACCAGGCTCATGTCTCCTCGCAACACGTTCCAGAGTTGCGGGAGCTCGTCGAGACTGTAGCGGCGGATGATTTTGCCGATCCGAGTGATTCTCGGGTCGTCGTCGATCTTGAAGATGGGGCCTTGGCGCTGGTTGCGGGCGCGCAGTTCTTCTTTTAGGTGCTCCGCATCGCTGACCATGGAACGAAATTTGTAACAACGAAATCGGCAACCCTTGGCGCCTGTACGCTCCGCTGAATAGACAACAGGCCCAGCGGAGTCCAACCAGATGAGCAGAGCCACAATCGCCATGATGGGACTGGCCAACGCCAGCGCAAACGCTGCCCCGGTGATATCCAGCAGGCGCTTGAAAAGAATGGCTACTCCTGGCGTCGGTTCGCGATGCAGTGTGACGACCGGCACGTCCCCGATACGATCCACACTGGGGTCGAACCATGGCCCCGCGGGTAGTCCGGGCACGGCGCGAATGTCTAAGTGATTGCGGTACGCAATCTCAGCCGCCTCTCGCGCCTGCGGCGGCTGGGTGGGAATTGCAAGGATGATCTCGTCGATAAACTGGGCGCGAGCGAGCCAATCCAGATCGGCGATTCGACCGAGCACCGTGGGAGACAGGGGCAGGTCGTTATCTACGAAGCCACACACGCTGGCGCGATGAATAGGATTATTCCGTAGGGTTTGCGCAATGGATCGCGCGACCTGACCGCCGCCGACAATCAGAACTCTGCGTAATTCGGCTTCTTGGCGCCGCCTTCCCCAGACGATTTGCTTCAATCGGCGCAAAAGCACAAGTGCCCCAAGACTGCAGGCAAATATTGGGAGGGCCGCGAACGGCCGAATTCCTTTACCTGAAATTAGGACCAGGCTGACTGCAAACAGGGTCGAACGAAAGATCAGCGGCAACGCTCTGGCGGGAGAGGGATCCGAGTCACTTCTGTAGAGGCCTTCCGAGAAACCGAAGAGAGTTACGAGAACAGCGAAAATCGGCAAGTCAACGGCCGGCAGTCCCCACGTTGGGAGAAAACGCGATAACGCTCCGCAAGCGGCCAGCAGAGTAAGCAAATCAGCGGCCACCAGCTTAAAAAGCAAGAATCGATCTCCAGTTGGATGGGGCAACAGTTGTCCGATTTGTAGGTACTTCGAAGTCCGCCCGCAGGGATTGCCGGTGCCTCGATCTGTTTGCTGGCTCGCAGTTGCGGGCGCCATCGAATTTTCCTCGTCCGCGACGGTTGGCGAAGCCCCTCCACCGTTGCCGAGAATCATCCGGGAATAGGGAGTAGCTCCATCGATTGGCCTGCCGCTCCACAGTCGATTTGAGGCGAAATCCCCCATAGGATTTACAGGTTCTTGTACAAGCCTTGCGGCACTGGAAAGCGACGTTCGGCAAGAACGGTGCCGAGGAGTGGAACTTGAGCCTGCCGTAACTGGTCTCGCACTTGCGTCGCTACGATACGTCTCGTTTTGTTTGCGGCCAGGACGAGCACCAACCCGTCGCAGGTACGGGCAATGCTGGCTGTGAGCCAAGACACGGGAGCGCACCAGAGTATCGAAAAGTCGAACTCCGAGGTGAGTTCACGCAGCCTTGCCAGATCTCTTTCTGTGGCGCGGTTTGCTTCCTCTTCATGGAGCCAGTTCTGCCGAGGAACAGTCCAGAGGTGCGGTGCCACTGGCCAGGTTGCGTTGTCCGGGCTCGGAGGGTCCAATTGCAGTTGGCTATGCAGCGAGGGGGTTTCGGTATTCGCGTCGATCAGGCCAATGTCGTAGCTGCGGCTTTCTGCCAGAACCGTCGCAACTTCCAGGCATAGTCTCGCTGTCGAGGTTGAACCTTCAACCGGCGCAAATCCCACATGCCGGATCGCTTTCGACCTCTCGGAGAAAAAAAGCTGTTGTACCAATGCATGAAGTTGATCGTTTTGTACTGCTGCCGCGGCGGAAAGCGGCCTCTCTCGGCTCCGTTCGCGAAACGACTTCGCGAACTCCTGATCACTCTCCAATAGCGGGTCGAGAAGTTCCTGAACAAGGCTCACTGGAGTGCCGCCTTCCTCGGGTCCCTGCGCCCAATCGAGAAACTGAGTAGCGAGCGCGCCTGATCCTGCGCTGGCAACCATGCCAGGACAGGGACGGCGAGCAGGCCGCAAGCTTCGTCTGGCGTCCGAATCGTCGAATCGAAATACTCGGTTGTAAAGGCGATTCCGACGCTGAATGCCAAGGCCAGACCGAAGGCCAGTACAAAGTAAAGGATCATCGGGTGCGTGGGTAGGGCTGCGACCGCGGGTAATTCCACAATCGCCACGTTGAGAATACGGCGCTCGTCGAGCGCGTCGCCGATCCGCGCCTCTTCACGTTTGCGAAGGTAAAGCAAGTAGTCGTCTTCCGCGATCTTGGCGTTGCGCATCAAGTCTTGCTGATCCAATGAATACGCCTGCATTTTTTCGGCAAGTGCTCGGAGGGACGCAACCTGCGCTGAAGCGTCCGCTTGCCGAGCCTGCAATCCATCCCGCTGCACTTCCGCTTTTTCCATCTCCATACGCGCCCACTCATAATTGGGATCTTTGTCAGTGGTTTCGTCGCGAATGGGCGTCAGCGCTTCGGCCGCGATCGAACTGCGAGTTTCTGCGATCTCTTGTTCAACCTCTTGCACAAGACGGTAAGACGGTTCGAACCGGCTCAGAAGGTCAGTGCGTTTGAGCTGAAGCTCGAGTAAGTGTGTTTTCATCTTCTCGAGAGCCTCGGGATTATCGGCCCAGCGATTCAACGTGACTGATCGTGAGGGAAACGACTTCAGTTGCTCGCGCAGGGAAGAGATCCGGCGCTCTGTTTCGATGCGATCCTGATCAAACTGGCGGTATGCTGCCTCTGCTTCGCCCAGTTTCTGCAGGGCGATATCCCGTTCCAGAGCCGCCGAGACCACCTGCCGGGTACGAGTGAAGTGCACGAGTTCGGCCTCGGACTGGCGCAAATAATTCGCTTCTTTGTCGGTCTGTTGATCGAAAAACCGGGATTCGCCCGGAGGTCGCTGCAGATTTGTGTGCTCTTGCACATACAGCGTCGAGAGGGCCGACAGAATACGGGCGGCTCGCTCCGGATCAGTGTCTTTGTAGCTTACCTGGATCAGATTCGACTTCTTCAATGCCTCTACATCCAAACTTCGCCCCAACTTTCGAGCGGTGTGTTCAATTGCAGCGGGCATTTCTGAACTGGGGGTGTCCTGTGCCACCAAGCCAGCCATCTTTACAACCTGCTTCAGCAAATCTTCATCGCGCAGTAACTCCACTTCTGAGTTCAGTTCTTCCTCCGTAATATCTGGACGAGAGAAGTCCATGGCGCCGGCGGGCTGTGAGGAAACGACAGGATCAAATCGCCCCCGGCGCAGCAGAACTTTGAAGTGGGACTCATAGCGAGGCGAAAAGAGGACTACCAGCAGCGTTCCGAGTAGTATGACCCCGAAGGAGGACGCGACGAGCCGTGGACGCCGGAAAAGCGTCGCCGCCAGTTCGCGCGGCGTGGGGTTTGGGATAGCGATCGAATTTCCGATCTCTTTAGCGGACATATGAATCAAAAGCGCGCGTTCGCACTGGGCTACTCAGAGGCTTTCGAGAATAGTTGCGAAGGAACACCGCACTCCTTGGGATTAAGACTCGTGTCAAAACTGCAATGGATTCATGTACCAGCTCATCGAGTTAGTCGGGACATATCTGCGAATCTTTGAAACCCGGCTCTGCGGCACAAAGATAAAATCTCCCGGTCGAAGGTGAAGATCTTCATGAAGATCGTGAGCATCCAGCATCTTTTTCACATCGATCACGTGCGACTCCGCGACGTCCGCGGAAATTCGGCGAAATAAGATGACTTGCGAATGCCGCGCCTGTTGTGTAAATCCGCCAGCGATCGCGACCGCTTCATTCACTGTGAGATCGCCGCGCAACTCGTACTTCCCAGGTCGCGTCACCTCACCCGAAGCAAGAAAGTAAGGTTTGTCGAAATCCTTTAGAGTGATGGTTACTTCCGGATCGCGCAGAAAGGTGCGATAGGCTGTCTGAACCGCTGCCTGAATCTGTGTCACGGTGAGCCCTTCCGCGAAAAGGGTGCCCGCACCGCGTAGCGCGACGTAGCCATCGGGTTGCACCGTCAAGGTCTGATTGAAGTCGGGAGAAAAGGTGAAATTAACATCCACCGTATCGGACTTGCTAAGCCGATAAAGGGGGTGGCGCTCCCCTCCGAATGCAGGATCTCCCTGGCCACCCACTTTGTCGGGTTGTGCGATCGTTCCGCTGGTAGAAACCTTGTCGGGGCGGTTCTGGCTCTGCGAGCTCTCCACAATCGCAATGTTGCCGGTTGATGGAGCAGAGGATCCAGAGACCGAAGCTTTTGACGGCAATGTTTCCTGGGCGGATGCGGCCGCGGCGAACTGCAGGATGAGCGCGCCCACAGCTCCCAAAATTACATACTTATAATGCACTTTCATCTCCATACTCACCGTTGCTCTGAACGGCGAACTGACCAGCTCCAACTAAAAGCTGATTGCACGAAGTTATCGTTGGGCATCAAACGCAGCAAGACGTGGAAAGTACCGTACACAGCGGTATGGGGCACTTTCCCGCCACGGCAATTGTGATGAAGCGGCGAAATGAGCTGAAGGGGCTTGCCTTTCGGCCTGACAAACTGTTCGAGGCGTGCAGGACTCAGCCGCAGAATTCGTGCACGAAAGTAGATACACGAAAGTGGACTCCGAAAATGGGGATTCATCACGAACGGAGTGTGACCGAGCCTACATCCGGCCCGTACGCTTTCGGGCATGATGGGCAGGTGAGATCCACAAGCCCGATCACCTCACCCGCGGAAGACGAACCAGCCCAAGGCGAACCCTTGCGAATTCTCGTGGCTGACTCGGCTCCCATCCAATCCCAACTCCTCACCCGTGCGCTGAATGTACGGCGAGACTTCGAGGTTTCCGCAGCTCCCCTGGAGATATCCGCGATCCACAAATTCATGCAGTCGACACCAGCAGATGTGATCCTCGTAGCGGGCAATTCTCTGCCGGACTATAGCCTGCTGCGCTGGCTGCGTGTTTCCTATCCGAAAGCAGCGACGGTTCTGCTGGCTGAGAGTGGCGACCGCGACATCGTAGTCACCGCCTTGCGTGCCGGTGCGAAAGGAATTTTTCTATTCGCGGAGACTCCTTTTCCGATGTTGTGCAAATGCATCGATTGCGTTTTTCGAGGACAGATCTGGCTCAACAGCGAGCAGATGAATTACGCGCTGGATTCACTGGCCGAGGTGCCTACGCTGCGGGTAGTCAATTCCACCGGGCGATCGCTGTTGACGCCGCGTGAAGAACAGGTGGTTGCGCTCGTAGCCGACGGCTTGACCAATCGCGGAGTCGCTACTGAACTCGGCCTTAGCGAACACACCATCAAGAAATATCTACTGCGTATCTTTGATAAAGTCGGGATCTCGAGCCGTGTCGAACTCGTCCTTTATGCCATGTCGCATGGTGAGCATCGGCCTTCCGAATGGATGCCAAGCGTCGCCGCGTGCGCAAATGGCAAGACGGGCGGATACAATGCCAGCATGCAGAAAAAAAGCGAAGTCGATCAGTGACCGATCCGCGTGGTCAGTCTAAACCCGAGTCAGAGCGGAAACCAGTCCCGAGCCCTGTCCCCAGTTCCAAGTCGAGAGTTGCGCGAAGATGGACGGTGATTGCTTCCGGCCTGCTTCTTCTTGCACTCGCGCTGGTCGTCATCTACACCGGACCCAACACATTTCTCAGCCCGGTTGCTTTGGTTGTAGTTGCTGCCATAGGATTCGCCGCAGTGTTACTGCAGGTTTGGTTTCGGAACGACCTTCCAAGCATTCGTTCACCATTGTGGCTGAATGTGCTCGGAATTGTATTCTCGGTTGTTTCGACGTTCTCTGACTTTCTCCGATTGACGCGCCGAACACTCGATCTGACGGCGTTCGCAGCGGTCGTTTGTTTCGGAATCAGTGGGTCTTTGATCCTGGCCGCCCTGCGTCGCCGCACGCGACCCGTGAAGGCTCCAGAAAGCCAGTCGGACTAGGGTTCACGCTAGGCGGGACGAACGTGCGTGCCTCGATTCCGTAGCTAAGTCCGAATTACAATGCTGGTATGCGCATCACGCTTTTCGGAGCTTCGGGGCTTCTCGGACAGGACTTGGTACGAGAATTCGCTACTGAGCAACTCACGACCTTCTCTTCGCAAGATGCTGATCTCCGGGACCGCGCGCGCATACAGCAAGTGGTTGGTGAGAACCGTCCTGATTGGATTATTCTCTCTGCTGCTTACACTGACGTCGATGGATGCGAAACGAACCGCGACTTGGCTTTCGCGGTAAATTGCGAGGGCGCGATCCATGTAGCCCAGGCCGCACGCAAGGCCGGATCGCGCTTGCTCTTGCTCAGCACCGACTACGTTTTCGATGGAACTAAGCGTACGCCCTACGAAATCACCGACGCGAAAAGCCCTACCAGCGTTTACGGAGAGAGCAAAGCGCGGGCCGAGGAAGGCGTTTTAGAAATTCTGCCCGAAGCCTGCATTGCCCGGACTTCCTGGCTCTTTGGCCGCGGCGGCAAGTGTTTTCCCGCTACCATTCTCAAACTGGCGTTAACCCGTCCTGAGCTTTCTGTTGTGAACGATCAACGAGGGAGCCCCACGTTTACTGGCGATCTCGCGTCCGCTCTCGCGCAACTCTGCCGCGTGTCGGCCGAGGGAATCGTTCACATCACCAACTCCGGCAACTGCACGTGGTTCGACTTTGCCAGCGAAATCCTGCGCCAGTCGGGTTCGCTCACGAAGGTCAAGCCCGTGACTACTGCCGAATTTCCCCGTCCTGCGAAACGCCCTGCTTACTCTGTGCTCTCGCCCGATAGCTTGCACGCCTACAACATCCAGATGCGCGAATGGCGGGATGCGCTGCACAGCTATCTCTCGACCGCGCCCTCTTTGCCTCCGCTTCCCCCAGACCGCGAACGTAGATTCGGTCGTGGAAGTGGCAGCCGACCATGACTAAGTCTCGTTAGCGCTAGCCCGTCGGAGCAATATTCTCATTGCTTGCGACCCTCGCCGGTTTGTGTTGAAGGAGAATGGTTCTTCCCCGAATCTGCTTATTGGCTCGCCTATCGTTTTTTTGCGCCGATTATCAGAATGCGCCGTGATTCGTCGGCCGACTCTTCTGACGATTGAAAATCGGTACTCTCGTTCAGTGGGGCAAGACCAAGCGGATAAACCGAAAGCGCCTCAACACCTCGGTTTTTGAGTCGAGGGACGCTCGTCGAACGGCCATTCCACGAAGCCTGCTTGGGTGCGTCGTTCGACACTTGTGAGGTTGTCTGAGCGGAACTTAGAACGAGCGGGGGAACCCGGATCTACGCCTCTGGCCGCCGGCGTTCTGGTAGATGACGACGGTCGCCTACTCGACGACACCGCGACGAGCGGGTCGCCAGCGGAATTCCCACTACCGATAGTGGCAATTCCAATGGAGTCTTAAGCTCTAGGCGAGAGGATGGTGTGATTTTGTCTGCCTCTCGCGTAAAGGCGCGATCCACGGCATCGAAAAAATCTTCGATTAACACAATAGCACCAGAATCTTCACGCCGACTTCCGGCGTTCGACGGTTGCAATTAATCGCCATTTGCCATCTTTGATCCTGACTTCATCCCGCTTCAATATCTCGACAAGCGCATCGTGCACCTCGGTACCGCTGGCTCCCTGCTTAACCGTTCTAAAGTAAATCTCGGCGAAGTGGCTGTCGGGTCGCTCCCGCAAGCCTTCACGGACGTGATTCAAAACATCCTTCATATCCATCGGAGTATCCTTCATCTTTCGGCGACGTAAAGAGACGATGAGGTCGGGCGTAGAAGGATGCAGCGATTCGAAGGGGGCCTGCTGGATCCGTTACTGCGCAGAGAGAGGGAAAGCTGCCGTCACTCAACTTCCAATGAGGGGAGGGACTAACCCGGCAGCGCCCTTTTCATTTGACATTACCGACCCTAGCAGTCGTCGAATCGGCTGTATGTAGGGAAACGCCGTACAGCACAACCGGCCCAGTGATATCCCGCAATCTGGCTGTTACCCGAGTCTTGTTGTATCGTCTTGGGCAAGAGCTAACTTCAAAAAATCCCTTCCCATATCACCGTGCCGCTACCGGACACCCACTCCTCCGACCGCCTCTCGCGCAACCGATAGAAATGTTCGCACTCATGAAACCCACTCGCTGTTGTCGACGAGCGACCCGCCTATGAGTGCATTTCGGGGAGAGTCCCGGCAAGCCCCTTCGCGAACATTGTCGGCACAATGAACGCCGCTGTCGAGCGTGCGACTCTATTTCTCGAATCAGGGAAATAGCACCAGTGGCATTTCCTGTGGCGGGACCATTGGCGTTGGCTACGCGATCAAGCCGACGCAATCTGAATTCAACTGAGGGCCGATCCTTCCGACTTTCTCACTCACACTACAACAAGGCTGGAAAATTGGCTGTCCTGTTCTGCGTCTCAGGCTAGCGTCACGATGATGGGGGTGTGGTCCGACGGCTTTTCCTGCCCCCGAGGACCTTTATCGATTTCGCAGCTTTCCAGTCGATCCGCCAGCGTCGGGGACAACAAGAAGTGATCGATCCGTATGCCTCGATTGTGCTGGAACGCCTGCCGAAAATAATCCCAAAACGTGAAGTGTCCAATCTCGCCCGCGTGCAACGACCGGAACGCATCCGTGTAACCCATGCCCAACATCGCACGATAGCGGGCTCGTGGCTCCGGCTGGAACAAAGCGTCGTGCTCCCAAGACGACGGCTTGTGGCAGTCAATGTCCTCCGGAATCACGTTGAAGTCGCCGCCTACGAGCGTCGGCATACCCTCCTCTTTCCATTTCGCCATTTGTTGATAGAGCCGATCCATCCAAGCTAACTTGTACGCAAACTTTTCGCTCCCTACCGGATTGCCGTTGGGAAGATAAATATTGACGATACGGATGTCCTTGACAATTACCTCCAAGAATCGCGCATGGCTGTCGCAATCGTCTCCGAGGAGAGCCTTGGCAACAGTCTTTATCGGGTATCGCGACAGAATGGCAACCCCGTTATAAGCCTTCTGCGTCACCGCGACACTCTCATAGCCGGCCGACTGGAAGACTTCGGACGGAAATTCCGTTCCCTTCAATTCTTGCAGTAACAAAGCATCCGGTTCGCGAGCTTTCAGCCATGTCGTGACGTGGTTCAATCGGGAACGAACAGAATTTAAATTCCAGCTTGCGACTCTAAACATCGATACCCATTCTAGCGTCGAAGTGCGAAGTCGGCCCGAGCAAGGCGGTTTATAGTCACAAAATGGAGAATTTTACCCCGGCAGCCATTCCTGTTTGACGGTTGCCCCGTTCATGTTGGATATTGGGACGAATGGACGTTGAACGCACTATTCACGATATCGAGCAATTGCAGGAAATGTTTGAAGCGCCGGACATTCGCCCGCTGAGCGCAAGCGACATTTCTGCCGCCAATCGAAGGCACGACGAGACCCTCGCGCATAGCCCGTGGTTCCAGCTTTGGCAACGATATGGGGTCTGTTGTCGGACTGAATCCGACGGTAGCCTTCGCATTCAGAGCTAGTGCCGCCTCCGCCGTCTGGAAGACTTGAGTGTTCGAGGGTAGTCGGAGGGAGAGATGCAATCGATGGCTTAAGTTGTAAGTCGGCCAAGAACCCGACCCACCGCTTGCTTTATTGGATCCCGATCCTCCTCAAGTGAAGAGGACCGCACTCGCGCAAGCCGATCTAGGCGCGGACATGGATTCCGGCACCGATCTCGGTATGAAGGCGGCGCCGTCGTCTTGATGAAGAGTTCTCCCCCGTCAGAATGCGGAAATCTTCAACCTCTCGGCAACTGCCATTCGCGTTATCAAACAGAATCTGTTCTGGGGCTTTTTTCTACAATATTCTTGGAAACAGTCTCGCCGTTGCCGGAATTCTAAACCGATTTTGGTGGCTGGGGCCATGCTGTTGTCGAGTGTTTGCGCGATCGGAAACTCGCTTCGACTGGCGAACCGGCCGCACAGCCGCTGATTTGGTGGAGGGCTGGCTTCGCCGCCCGGCTTGATAGGCCAGATCTCGGTGTCTCTGCGCCGACCTTGTGGCCGGGTTTCAGTGAGCTACTTCCGCAATCTGCACGTGATAGGGTTCGAGAAGAGTTCCTGCGGCGTGGTCTACGCTGGCTTTGGCGACTTGATAGGTAACCTCCGCCTGGAGTAGATCGGACTGGGCCTGCGCCAGTCTGGTCTGTGCGTCGAGTACGAAGAAAATGGTCTCCGATCCAAGTTCGTATTTTCGTTGTTCGGCGGCGAGCGATTTCTGGGCCAGATCCAAGGCGGTCTTGCCGGCGGACAATGTCAGCTTGGCCTCTTCGAGTTGATGGATGGCATTCGAGACTTCCTGCGTGATTTGCTCCTGTACTAATTGCGCGGAGTATTGGTCGCGATGACGAGACACCAACGCTCCGCCCAATTCCGCTTGTGCACCTCGATTTTTTACTTGCAGGTTCAGGGTCAATTGGCCGCCATATCCGGGATAACCGAACCCAAAAAGTTGGCTGAACGACGACCCAAGTCCTCCGCGCGAGATCAGTTGCGGCGGAACTACATCCAGGTTGTATTGATCGCCGCCCAAGCCGTTGCTTTGATAAAAGCCGGTGAGCGAGAGATCGGGCTTGAGATGGTTATGGGCGAGACGAATGCTGGTGTCGTCGTTGGCCAGGGCATACCGAGCGGCCTCGAATTCCGGACGTTGGGCGAGCGCCTTCTGCAAGACCGCGGCCGAGTCGGTTGCCAGCAACTCGCCTTCGGGTTCGGGTTGCTCAGTAAGATTCAGATCGAGCGCGCGAAAAAATGGGTCTTGGTCCGCTCCGATGATCAGGCGGAGGTCGTCTTCCCTCTGCTTCACCGCGTACTCTGCCTGAATCATCTGGACGCGCCGCGATGCCACTTCGGATTCGGACCGGTAGATATCAAGCGGCGGCAATGCTCCCAATTCCAAAGCACGCTTGTCGCGTTGGTAGCTGGCATCGGCGGCTTCGAGCGATTTGCGCTGCACATCGAGGCTGCCTTGCGCCAAAACGACTGCCCAATAACTGTTCACAACCTGGAGGATCGCATCGCTCACCTGCGCTTCAAAGGTCGCACGGGACTGTTGCAAGGCGCGGCGCGCAATGATTAGCGGCGCGCGGTTGGCAAGAAATCCGGCATTCCGAAGAAGCGGCTGCGTAAATTGAAAGTTTAAGGTGGTGTTGTAGTTCGGATTGAAAAAATAAAACTGACTGTTGGTGGAATTCTTGGTAGCCGAGATACCGGCGACGATGTTGGTTCCCGTCTGAAATGTTTGAGTGTAGTTGACCTGACCGGACTGCGTCAGGGAGTTGAGAGCTGCTGTAGGAGAAACTCCTACGCCCTGCAACTGACTGTCGCCGGGAAAAGAATAGCGGTTGATGTTGAAGATGCCTTGCAGGACGGGATCAAACGGTTGGTACTTGGCGAGCAAGGAAAATTTTGCTGTTTCCACCTGCGTCTCTTGAATTCTAACGTTGCTGTTGTTCTCCAAGGCCAGCAATATGGCATTGTGCAGAGTCAGCCGAAGTTTCCCGTCGGCAACGTAGTCCCTCATGTGCTGAGGAGGCTGCAGTTTGTCGGAGAGCACTTGCGGTGTCATCAGCCCGCGGTAACTTTCGTTGATCCGGGGAGCCTGTGTCGGTGTTGTCTGCGTCTGTGCAAATGCGGGCGCACTCATGAGCAAGAATAAGAACGGAGCGAGACGGTTTTTTTGCATCTCTTCCTCCCAGATTTCTGCGGGAACTGTCTACAAACTATTCGTGCCGGATTGCTTCTACCGGGTCCAAGCGCGCCGCTTTCGTCGCGGGATAGATCCCGAAGACTAAGCCGACAGAAATTGAAACGAGGAAGGCGAGCGCGATGGAACTGGTTGTGACCACTGTCGACCACCCCGCCAGCAACGCAATCAGGCGCGACATCGCGAACCCAAAAGCGATTCCGATGATGCCTCCGCCAAAAGAAATCAGCATGGCTTCGACCACAAACTGGCGGACGATGTCAGACTGGCGCGCACCTACAGCCCGGCGCACTCCGATTTCCCTAGTACGTTCCAGGATGCTGGCCAACATAATATTCATGATCCCAATGCCGCCGACGAGCAACGAAATGGAAGCGATTGCGACCATGACGACGTTGAACAACCGCTCGGTGCGTTGCTGTTCGGCGAGCAGTTCGGCGGGAACAATTATGCTGAAATCGCCCGCATCATGATGCGACGAGTTAAGAATTGCCCGGACGGCTTGCGCCGCCGCTGGCATGTCTGCATTCTCGCGAAGATTAAGGTAAATTCCGTCGATCTCGTCGCGGACGTCGCTGTAACTGTCTTCCAATCGAAGAATCGCGGCGTTGAGCGGAACGTAGACGATATTGTTCAGGTCTTGCGCGGGTAATCCGGCAACTTCTGTTCGCGAGCTGAGCTGTGGGCCAGCCACTCCAATCACACGAAACCATTGTTCGTTGACCTTGAGGTACTGGTCGATCGGATTGGAAGCGCCAAACAGACTCGACTTGGCCGCGGCTCCCAACACGCAGACTGAGGCTCCCCGATTTTCTTCGTCCTGGTCGAAAAATCTGCCCTCCAGCAGATGAAGTCCCGCGATTTCGATATAGCTTGGGTTGACGCCATAAACGGCCGGCACATCTTCCAGAGATTTCGGAATGGTCTTCGAGGGCGTCATTCGTTTGCGCGGAGTCGAGGCGACGAGATCGCCCACGTCGTCACGAATCACACGGTAATCTTGGAACGTCAGTCCGGGTGAGATCTTGCGGATCTTTGAGTGCGCTTGCCACTCGGTGGTTTCTTTTGCTTCCACAATGAGATTGCGCACTCCCATCTGCGAGATCAGTGCCATCACTTTCTGCCGGGCACCCGCGCCGATCGAGAGCATGGAAACGACGGCGGCCACGCCGAAAATCATTCCCAACATCGTTAGCAATGAGCGCAGCCGGTGCAGCACCAGATTCTGCAGACCCAAACGCACATCTGGCGCCCATAGCTCGTATCTGCGGACTACACCTCGGGGACTTGCAGGACTAGCGATCGGCATTAAGGCGTCCCTCCGCCGCTGTCGGCTGGGGAAGGACCGGCACTGCTCGTTTTCTGTGACACTGTTGGATCCACTAAGGCGACTTCGGTTCCCGCCGTCAGTCCTTCGAGCGCAGCCCGGCTCTCGCTCTCATCCTGTACGTTCACTTCATGTGGTTCGAATCCGTTCCCCTTCTTTATGTAGACGACGCGCTTTCCGTCTTTCAGGAAGAGCGCTTGGCGGGGAACGCAAAGTACGTTCTTTTTTTCATCGCCCCGAATCACGATTTGAGCGGTCAGGCCCGGTCGCAGGCGTGGATCGATGCTCAGAAGTTGAATGGTGACATCGAACTTGCCTCCTTGGCCTTCCTCCCAAAATTGCCGCATCGACATGCCGCCGACGTTCTTGACAGTTCCGCGGAAAACCTGTCCGGGCAAGGCGTCAAACACAACTTCGGCGTCTCCTCCCGCCTTCATGTTGCTGCGGTCGTGTTCGTTGATCTTGGCGTTGATTTCCATTTCGTGCGCGTCGATAACTTCCGCGATCGCGCTGCCGGGCTGAATCTGATCACCCTCCCGGTAGTCCGGCAGACTCATTCCGTCAAAGAAAAATCCTCCGCTCGCATCGCGGTTCTTTTGGATCGAAACCAGGCCATCCATGGCACCGATAACGTGCATCTTGTCGATATTCTGCCGGGCTTGATCCATTGCCAGTCTTGCTTTGTTCTGTTTTTCTCGGGCGAGGTCAATCGTGGCTTGGCCAGACGCAGTGTGCGACTGACTGTCCTGCTGGAGTTCGGCCAGCACTCGCTGCGCCTGTTCGAGAGCAAGCTGGTTTTTCTTGACGTCAATTGCGCTGACCAGTTCGTTTTTCTGCATATCCAATTCGGCGCGCCTTACGTCGAAGCGAGCCTTCAGCAAGGCCACTTTATCTTGTGCCGCCAGCACCGCGGCGTCGGCTCGAGCTTTCGCAATTTCCTGCTCTGCCTGCAGTAACTCGGAGCGATTTTGTTCAAGCTTGTAGTGTTGTTCGCTGGGATCGAATTCGATGACAACATCGCCTTTTTTCACGGCCAGGCCGCCATGCGCGAGGCGGGTAATTTGCAAAGCACCGCCGCCGACTGGTGGGGCGGTCAGCACGAGAGTATGGCTGGCGCGCAACTCACCCGTCGTTACCACCTTTAAATCCAGGTCTCCGCGTTTCACTTCGCCCAAGGGAATCTCAGCCGCGCCGGGTGCAGGACTCGAGTGACGCGAGGTGGTTAACCCGGCGATGCCGCCACCAAGAATGATCACTGCGATTCCCCAGACGAGCGCACGGCGCTGTTTCATCGACTTGATCTCACTCCCTGGTTGTCGGATCTTTCATCGCCACGCGGTCGCCCGGACGCAACCCGCTAGCGACCAGGATGCGGTCCCGGCTTCTGCGCCCGACCTCGATCCCACGTTCCTGAAATTTCGAACCCTCCCAGACATAGGCGATGGTCTTGCCCGACTTCTGAAAAGAAGCCTCCACGGGAATCGTGATCGCGTCTGGAACGCGGTCCACAACGACCGTTAATTGAGCCGTCATGCCAGGTTTCAATCGCGCATCTGTCTGATCGAGCGCGATCTGCAGGTTAAAATTCCGTGGAATCGGCCAACCGGCGGAGAAGTCGATGGTGGCGATGGTGCTGATCTGTTCGATTTTTCCGGTGAACTGCCGGTCCGGAATTGCGTCAAGTTGGGCATTCACCGTTTCGCCCAAAGCGAGGCGTCCGCGCTCTGTTTCATCCGCGCGCGTTGAGATACGCAATGTGGAAACGTCCGGCAATTCCGCGATCGGCGCCCCGGGCCAAGCCCGGTCACCCGGTTTGAACGGAGATTCGCCGCCAGGACGCCATAGTGGCACGAGACTGATGAGTCCCGCCGAAGGCGCATTCAATGTCATCTGGGTCAGAGCGTGCTCCGCGCGCTGGACGTCGTAGGCTGCTTTCTTGCTGGCTTGAATTTTGCTTTCGATGGTGGCGTTGTTCACAGCTTTATCGGAGGCCAATTTCTCTTCCACTTCGTGCAACTTTTGCGCACAATCGGCCACTTTCAGCTTCGCTTCTGCGCCTTCGATTCGAGAGACGATTTCCTGCTTGCCGGCGTCCAATTTGGCGGTTTCGACGTCGAACCGAGCTTTCATGACCGCGGTTACATCCTCTTCCTCGGTGAGACGCGCCTGCGCCCGCGCTTGCTCGATTTCCGCCTGAGCGGATTTCAAAGCAGAGCGATTTTGCGCCAGATCCTGTTCGGTCTTCGTCTTGTCAAACTCGACTACCGAATCACCCTGCTTGACTTGTGTTCCGTCGGCTACAATTTTCACGATCTGAAGGTCGCCCGCCTCGGCGGGGGCGGAGAGGGTCACCGACTTCCTCGCCTTGACTTCGCCGCGAAATTGCACCGAGTCGACAAACTCGCCTCGCTTCACATCCCATGTGGGAACCTCTGGCGACCGAACGGAGAAACGAACAGCGCCCAGTACAACACCGCTGCCGACAAGTAGCGTGGCCACGATTACGACTGCTTTGTTCCGCATCCACAATTGTCTGATTCGGGCGATCATTGTATCCCACCGGACGAACCGTCATTGGCTGCTAGATGGACATCAACCGCGGCAGAAAGGTCGGGCATTAGTTTGCTGTCGCTGCCGGAAATTGAGAACACCACAGTGAAAGTGCGGAGCTTGGAGGAGAAGTCTCCGTTCCTGCCGATGGGAGCCATCTCTTCGAGCTTTCCGGGAAAAACCAGTTGGGGATAGGCATCAAGGTGAACGGTGGCAGTCTGGCCGATTCGCAAATTCAGGAAGTCTTGCTGATTGACCGCGGCTCGCACTTGCATTTTCGAAGGGTCGACAACTTGCATGAACGGAACGCCAGGCCGAACCTGATCGCCGTTCTGGACTTCGCCCATCTTGCCTTGCTTCCAGATCGTATTCAGAACGACGATGCCATCGATCGGGGATCGAACCTGCATGAGATCGGCGTTGGCTTGGGCGTGGAGCATCACGTCGCGGGTACGATCGCGCTGAATTTCCAAAATTCGAATCGCGGCCTGGGCCGCCTGACGTTTCAAATCGAAGGTTTCGCGAAGTTGTTGCAGCGTGGCCTTCGCCTCCTCGAGATTCTCCTGCGACTTTTCCGCATCGATGCGAGAGACGATCTCGACCTTCTCCATTTCCAGTTCGGCTTTGCTTAGAGCGTCTTCTGCCTGCTTGATCTCGGTTTCGTCTTTCGCCCGAGCTGCATCCTCTTTCGCCCGTTCCTCCAGAACCTGGTCAACCAATTTGCCATGCTCTGCCTGCTTGTCGATGTAATCGCGGATTTGCGTCTGGCGGTCGAACTCCACCAGCAGGTCCCCTCGGTTTACATGTTGTCCGGCCTCTGCCAGTCGCGTGATCGTAAGTGTGCCCACTTGCTCACCCGCGAGCAGTGGCGCCAGAATCGCACGAGCTTGCACGGCCTCGGTCGCCCCGTTAAGACGTAAACTCCCGCCGATGTCAGAGCCCGAACGGGAAGACTGGGAAGGAACACCGCGTGTCCCTACGTTCTTTTTCATCCCTACAAAAACGAAGATACCAACCACCACAACCGCAACAAGAAAAATGAGCAGGGCGCGCAAGGTTGGCTGGAATCGAGGGCTGTGAAATTCTGCATCCTCCGGCGCGCTCTCGCCTGAATCTGGCGGAGCGGTAGGCTCAGTCATCGCGTCGGCAGGGGAGGGACACATGCTGGATTACCCGTCCAAAGACATCCTACTGTTAGACCATAGATAGCTTATATTTTGAGTACTCTATTATCCACCGAAACGCTGCAGGATGCGACAAACCCCTGAGGCCTCGTGCATAGGAACGGGAAAGCCGAACGTACTTGCGTGCTGTAGATCGTTTTTTCCGGAACCGTCCGAAGGGATTGGTTGTTCAAACTCAGCCACGCAAGATCGCGGCGTGGCGTGCGACCAGGTTATAGCCCTTTGCTTTGGCGTCGGCCTCAATCGCGGTCAAATGTGCTCGTCCCTCGGCTGTCTGCCCCGCTTTCATTTCGAGTGTGGCCATCGCCAGGCGAGCATCAAGTTCCACTAGGAGATAGCCCCGCTCGCGCGACCTCGCGATGACGGCAGCCAACTCTTTGCGTGCCACCTTGGCGGAGGACGAACGCGCACCTTTCTCGTCGCCCTCGACTACCGCTGCCGCAATTGCGGTGCGCCAATGGACCTGAGGATTCTTGCTCTTGGCGGCGAGGGGCAACGCTTCTCCTATGGCTTCGCGGGCGTCGGCCATCTTGCCCTCCACGACCAGCGCGCGCGACAGGGTGCACCAAGCCCGCGTTTCGTTGTCACGGGCCTTTTGCTGCCGAAAAACTATAAGGACTTGCCGTATTGACGCTTCTTGTTCGGCTGGGGAGCGCGCCTCCTCCAGCGCGAGATCCGCAAGGGCCAGTTGCGCCTCAGAAATCGCGAACTGGCCACCTGCCGAGGTCCGTAACGTCAAGGCTTGTTCGTACATTTTCCGGGCACCCACGAAATCGGCCTGATCGAGCAGCACCCTTCCCAAACTCAGCATGACCCCAGCGGCATAGTGCTGATCGCCGACGTTCTGCAGGACCGTCAGGGATCGTTCGAGCCCCTCTTTTGCGTCTTGAAGGTTGCCTTGCAAATAGTGAATCACGGCGAGATTGCCAACAAGAGAGGCCTCTAGATCGGCGTCCGCGACCTCGCGATTCAACTCCACGCCATCCTCGGCGAGCTTGGTCGCACCCTTCAGGTCTCCTTGATCTCGGAGCGCCACGGTCAGGCTGTCGAGAGTCGAAGCCAAATCCCGTTTATCGTCGAGGAGTCGATAAATGGGAAGCGCTTGGCGCTGCATTTTCTCGGCTCTGGCCGGGTCCCCGAGCGATTCGTATAGATTTCCAAGATTGTTCAGCACATCGGCAACGCCGCGATCAGAGCCGTTGCGGCGAAAATTACTTTCGGCCTGCTCATACAAGCGGATGGATTGCGGCGGGTCGGTTTGTGCAATCGCGTCCGCCCAGGTTCGAAGGACATTGGCTTCGTCCTGCCGGTCTCCGGCAGCAGAAAAAATGTCAGCGGCCTCGCGACAGGCTGCAACCGCAATCTGCGGCTGCCCGAAATGGTAATAGATCCAACATTGATTTTGCCGCGCCAGCGCCAGAAGAAAACGGGAACCCTGCGCTCTCGCCTTCTCGACAGCCAATGCCGCAGGTTGTTCTTGTTGCTTAAAGTCGTTTAAGAAGTCCCAAGCCCAGGCGGCCGCCAATTCGATGCGAGGATCTTCCGAGGCCGGAGGCGGAAGTTTGCGCAGCAACTCCACCGTCGCCAAAGCGTCATGCTCTTTGCCGCCGCGGGTCTGCGCCCAGGCTAGGCGGAGACCATAATCCCGGTTATCGGGAAACAAAGTAAAGAGCGTGCGGTAGACGTCGATCGCCTTCTCGTATTCGTGACCGATATAACGATAGCGGCCTTCCACCAGCAACTTCTCTTCCCGCGAAAGACTGGAGGAGAGATCGTAGGCCTTGCGAGCTTCCTGCTGGGCCTTCTTGGTGTCGCCCATCAGCCCCCAAGCTTCGGCCAAAGCGGAATGGGCGAGAGTGAATTTGGGATCGGCCGCAATGGACTGCTGCAGAAGATCCCGACCGGCGAGGATATCGAACACGCGCAACCGCGCGAGTCCCTCCGAGTACAGGCGTGTAGCCTCAGGATTCGAAGGCAATGAGGCACGAACATACACTTCTTCCACGGGAGAGACAGCCTCTACGCCGAGCTTCGCGCGCAATTGCGAACCAGCCCGCGAGACCATATCGAAAAGGTCAGCCTCGTTTCCAACTACAGCGACGTCGGCAACGGTTTCTCCCGCGGAGGTGTCTTGCAGCGTAACGTCGAGACGGATGCGAGTGCCGGGCTTTTCGCCAAGCGCTGTGTAGGAGCCGAGCACGATTAAGTCGCTGTCCAGGTTCTTGTGTAGGCGCGATAGTGTTTCGCGAGAAAGGCTGTCGGTGTCGGCCAGCGGAAGTTCGAGCTTCGTCCGCGCAATATCCTCCCCTGAGACGAGCCGCAGCTTCTCTCCCGCCACCAGTTCGGTGCTCAACATCTCCGCCAGGGCAGTCGAGAGCCATGCCTCGTCGGGTCGCCTCGACAGGTTGCGGAAACCGATGACGGCAATGGAACGACGGTGCGGGCGCGAGGCCTCGCCCGAACGAAACAGGGCTGGCGCGGGGTGGAGCTTTCTCCAACCGTAAATCCCCACGACCGCAGCCGAAACCAGGAAAACCGCGATGAGCCCTGCCATGAAGCGAGTTCGCGAGATGGGCTGAGGCGCTTCCTTCTGCTGCGTGATGATGCTGGTTTCGACGGTGCGCTGCTGCCGGAATACAAACTGGTTTGACGGATTTCCGCGCTCGATTTCATCCCCGGCGGCAACACCGAGGCTCTCAGGCCCAACCAGGTTTACCGGAGATATAAATTGATAACCGCGGCCCGGAAGGGTGACGATGTAGTTGTTGTCTCCGGGCTTCTCGGCTAAAGCACGGCGCAGTGATGAGATGCTTTGCGCCAGATTGTTTTCGTCTACAAAGGTGTCGGGCCAGACGTTCTTCAGCAGTTCATCCCGGCCGAGGATCCTTCCCGGGTTCTGCACGAGGTACAACAGCACATCGAAGGCGCGGCGATTGAGTGTTACATTCTGCTCATTTCGCCGCAGGGTGCGTGACACCGCATCCAGCTGGAAGCCGTTCCCAAACCGAAATATCCCGTCTTTTTTCATGGACTTATAGACATTTCAGAAGTTGTCAAGTCTTGTCAGAAGGCGTCACTGGCCTTTAATTGGCGCCTGCGGCAGTATTCGCGTCGAGTAAGCAGCGAGGTCGCGTGAACCGACTCTACCAATGGTTGGGCGGAGGGGCAAGCCTCTTCCGGTCGAGCAAATCCTCCAGCAGTGCTGCCAATACGGTTCGCACTGAGGTAACGGTCCAGCGCGAAAGCACAATCTTGTTGGTTTCAGGGCCAACCGCGGCCTTCGATACCTGTCCGCTATGTGGGCAAAATTTAGCCCCGGAACAGGCGGAGCAGGCGAGACTTCGGCTGCAAAAGGGTTCGGCGATCAGAAATTTCGACTGACCAGTTTTGGTACAAGCTTCCCAAAAACTTAACGAAGGAGCATCTGTATGAAAAAGATTCACGTAGTCATGTGTTCGGCGCTGCTGTTCGGCAGTGCATGGAGTCAAGCGCAGTCAGTTTCACAACGCGAAGACGCGAATGCGATCCTCGCCTCCGCGCCCAAGATCAACACGAGCGTGCAGGGCGTCCACGCCTTTCCGGCACCGCCCAAGAATTTCAATCCGCTGACCGCAACCAATCGCGAGTTGCTCACCTATGGCTTGCCCCAGCGTCCGGATGGAAGCGACGAGAAATCGTTGCTTCATTGGCAGAAATCGATGCAGGCATTGAAGACTCATGCGGTTGACGTCAAAGCCCAGCCCTATTCGAGTACGAGCATGCAGTCTGGCGCGGCCGTAAACTCGAATGTCGACGGGACGGTTTCTTATACCTCTGGAAATTGGAGCGGCATCGCGAATGTCAATAAAGATAAGACCTGGAATAAAAAGACGTCTTTTGACGAAGTTGTTTCTTTCTGGAACGTACCGGTTCCGAACCACCCGTTTGGCAACCTGCCGTGCTCGGAAGGCCCGTGGTTTGAAGTTACCTGGAACGGCATCGACGGCTTT
>Ga0182012_10000481_pt1 | contig 44430 bp, 36 predicted proteins | sample 612S2SmetaG_FD_120486 | JGI IMG/M metagenome (GOLD analysis project Ga0182012, IMG submission 120486) | Permafrost microbial communities from Stordalen Mire, Sweden - 612S2S metaG | ecosystem: Environmental > Terrestrial > Soil > Wetlands > Permafrost | place: Sweden: Stordalen | collected... | reverse complement strand
TCCAGGGCGCGGCGCCTTCGCCGAACAGAACTTTGTAGCCGTTGTCGGGTGACCAGTCTTTGAGATGGAGCGAGCGGATGCGCCCAGGATGCTGCTCGATCCAGGCCACGGGGTCGGCACCGGCTTCAACGCAGGTCCCGACGTCCAATTGCAGCATTACGCTTTTATCCGTTCCGTCCGCCAGAATGTCGAGCGGGCGCTGGCCGTCGACCGCATGCCATTCCAGATCGTGATTGTGATAGCCCGCGTGCATCTTGGCTTTGTTGAATTTTTCGTTGCCTTCGTTGAGTGTCTCGGCTACGTGCTTCCAGCCGTCGATGGTCTTAACGTCGCCGGCGCTGGCGAGCACGATGTAGCGAGCGCCTAAAATGCCGTTGAGTTCGATGGCTTTGTCGGTCCCTTCCGGCGCATAGGCGTTCAAACCGTTGTGCGTGGAATGGCATTTCAGGCCGGCCGTATCGAGATGCTGACGGACCTGTTTAGCGTAGTCGTCGCTCCAGGCTAAGTACGGGGAAAAAAACTCGACGCATTCATAGCCTTGCTTGGCTACGGCATCGAGCGTGGCGGGCAGATCCTTTTGCAGTTCGTCGCGCACCGAATATAGCTCGAGGCCCACCGGGATCTTCTTGGGCTTGCCAAAACTCGTAAGAGGCACAGCGGCGAGAGCGGCCAACACGGTGCGCCGGGAGACGGGTGATGATTGAAACATGGCAAAAGAAAGATACCACAAAAGCATTTAGCGGTTAAAAATGGTGTTTTTTCATAGAGTAGAGCGATAATAAGAAAAGTTCTGATGGATCAGTTTCACACATGAATACGGGCATTGAACGGCGTCCTTTCAAGGTGTTAAGACCGCTGAAGCATTCAACCGCTATGGTGATTGCCAGATATGCGAATCGCGAGGCGGCCGTGCTAACGCCTGCCCCGCTCGAAAATAACAATTTGCTTTGGAAAGCATTGCGCGTGGCCAGCTTGTTTGCGGCCTGCGCTTTCGCGTTTCTGGTGCTGCGCGAACGGCATGTGTTTGAGCGCAGCGGCTATACGTTGGGCAAGCTGCCCGATTCAATTCAACGCGTGCCCTTTGGCGCTAAGCCGATTTCACCTCCGCCGGCGGCCCCGGTAGCGGATGGCAAGACTCTGTCAGAGATTGTTTTGCCGGAAACGGACGAGCAAAACGTGACCAAATTCAGCCTGCCGCTCACTCCTGAGTTTCAAGAGGTCGGCGACGTGCGCTTGCGCTTAGCAGGTGTAAATGCTACGGCGGGCAGTTACGATATCACGGTTAAAACGCGAGCACGCGAATTTTATCGGCAAGATGTAAAGATAAACGAGCATGTGCCGCTGCTAAAAAATTCGCCGCATGGTCCCGAGTTGGTGGTCGCGGCAGTTGAGCCAAACCGTGTGGTCGGCTATTTAAGCGAACCGCTCCATCACTCGCGTCGTCGCCATCACCGCCGCGGCTAGCATCCGCTGTTACTGGCCGTCCGGTTTGAATTCGAAAATGATCGTGTGACTCGTTTCCACTTTTTGGCCACGCAGAGTCGCCGGTTGGAAAGTCCACTGCCGGGCGGCAGACATGGCGGCGGATGCCAGTTGCGGCTTCACGTTAGGCGTCTCCAAATGCGCGGCCGAGACACGGCCGTTAGTATCGATGCGCACTTCCACCTCCACGCGCGTCACCTCGGAAATGAGATTCGCTGGAAGGTTACGGGTACTCGGCGTCACCTGCAACAAAGCTTTTGGGCCAACGAAAGCAACGGTCCTCGCATCGGGCGGGGTTGCATCTTGCTGCTGTGGCGGCTGAGGAGCCGCCGGCTTAGCGTCGGGGAGATTAGCGTCCCAGCCGTTTATCGCCGTTTTGCCGGTAAGCGGCGTTGTAATATCCGGCCGAGAGTTCTGTTTAGGCGCGCCCGTGGAAGGCGCTGGCGTAGCCGCAGTGGGCCGCTGTTGCACCACCAGTGGCGGAGGCGTAGCAATTTGTGGTGCCTTGGCTGTTTCTGCCTTCGCAGTGGATGCCACTGCCGGCGGATTCACTTTCTCCGCGACCTTAAGTGGCGTAGCGCTAGGCTTATTGTTAGTTACAACCGCCTGCTTAGCCGCATTATTATTCGCCACCGGCTCACTCACGGGCGCATTCTCAGCGGGCGGCGGAGGTGGTAGAACCTTCTGCTGAGTCGCTGGGGTATCGCTATCCGCCGCCGTTTTGCTGTCACTAATTGTTTGAACGCCCGTGGCATCCAACACACGCAAACTGCTCACCGCAATGGATTGATCCGTTCCTATCACCTTGAGCTGGAATGTCACATCGCCGGTGACCGGACGGTAAAGTACCGACCCGTTCGCCACCTGAATGGGGTCGAGTTTCCGCTCAAAATGTTGTGGCCCATCGGTAATGGTGAGCATCGCGTTCAACGCCGATGACACTACCGGATTCTTGCGGTTCCAGGTCAACAACAGCCGGTCGCCGCTGGGGTCGGCCCGCAATTCCAGATCGGTGCCAGGGAACAGCACCCGCATCACCTGGCTCAGCTTACTCGAACCCGTCCCCACGCCATTGAGCGCATAAATCCCAAAAGTAACTCCGGAGCAAAGAATAGCTACCACCGCCGCCGATACCCAAGGCGTTCCTTTCGCGGCCTTCGGCTTATTCTTCGGAATTACCATCGGCAAGCCGCTAATCTCGGGCACCGCGGGTTGCCGTGCGGCTCGGCCGGCATCATACGGAGCCAGCGCGGTCGGTGTCTCGACAGCCCCGCCTAACGACACGGCTTGCGTGAAAGCGGGCCGGCTCTCGCTATCTTTAAATAGCGTGCGCGTATCGAAGGCGCGTTTGCCAAATGGCCCGTCCGATGGTTCCGGCTTGGGCCTGGGCAGCAGCGTTTCGGGGCTATCCTCGTCGTCTCCGCGGCTGTGTCCCGGCAACAGCGCTAGCATCGTGCGCTTGGCGGCTGAACTAATCTTCTTCCACTCCTCGCGCCGTTCTTGCTTATCCACCGACGCGTAGGTGCGCACATACAAATCGTCATTCGTTCGAATGCGCATCACCAGATCCACCGGCTGGCTGACGCGCCGCAACTCGGTCGACAAACGCACCGAACTCCAGCGGTAGTCTTCGCTGCTGAGTTTGCCGCCTTCGGTCGCGTAAAGTTCCGCCGTGATCTGCGTTTCCCCTTCGCGCCAAACCAGCAGAGCTATCTCGTCGGGATCCTTAAAGTGGCGATTGTGGAATTCAACGTCGCTGTTGATCAAACCGCCGCTGCCGCGCAGCGAAAACCAGCCCAGCAATTTGTAGGCCTTAAACTCGGCATCGTCCTGCGCCAGCGCCATCGCCGCGGTAAACGCCTTCTCCATCCGTTCGCGGCGCGCCAAATCGCTACGCGGCCCCGAATCTTTGAAAGTTTTCAGCGCTTCAACGTTGACGAACCCTTCTTCCGCCTTACCGAACAAAAGTCCGCTAATCTCGGTTTGGGCATGAGTCTTGTCCTTCACCGCCCGCGAAAGTTCGCACACGGCTTCGACAAGGTATGGCGCAAGCCGCACCATCAGCGCTTTATTGCGCACCGGGCTTACGACGCTGGAACTGGCAACACCCATACGGCCACCTTCGCCCCTCTTAACAAAATTTAAACCGGATTTTCCAGTTTACGCCAAAAAGAAACAACTGGCGCTATAAGGATGGTGCTTCTTGACCGGCATGAGTTCTCTCCGACACCTGCAAAAGAATCGCCCGGTCTGGCCGCAAAAGCATCCCTACTCCGATTGCAATACTATCCCCATTAGAACATGAGATACGCCATTTCCGACCCAGGTTCGTTAGTGCTAGTACTCCCTCCAAGCGGGCAAACGATTCTCCTATGCACATCTTGGCGCCGCCGCCAAACGGAAAATAAGCAAACTTCGCGGGTGCTTCCGAATGCAGCCACCGCTCCGGCCTAAACTGTTCGGGATCAATAAAATAGCGCGGATTCCGCTGCGTAATATAAGGGCTGACGAACACGCTGGCTCCCCTGGGAATGACGTAACCAGCCAATTCCACGGCCTGTATCGCCTTCCGCGCAAAAGCCAGCGCGGGCGGATAAAGCCGCATTCCTTCCTGGAAAACGGCGCTGGCATAGGGCAATCGCGGCACATCTTCCAACCGGGCCGGTTCAGCCCCCAGCACCATATCCAACTCCTGGTAAAAGCATTCGGCCACCGATGGGTTTTGCGCCAGCAAGTAGAGGGTCCATGTCAAAGCGGTAGCCGTCGTCTCGTGCCCCGCCAGCATGAAGGTCACAATCTCGTTACGCACTTCGTCGTCCGTGAGCGGCGCATCTTCTTCGTTGCGAGCGTTTAGAATGAGCGACAGGATGTCTTTCGTGCCCCCGCCGCGGCGCTGTTCCAAAATCGGCGAAATAATCGCTTCCAGTTGCGCCCGCTCTTGGCCGAAGATAATGCTCGGCGCTTTTGGAAAGCGCCGGCGGTACGCCAGAAAGAATGGTTCCAACAAGATCATCAGCGGCGCAACCCAGCGGGTTTTCGCAGTAACGCGCTGCAACACGGCGGATACTTCATCCGCGCTTTCCCGGCAATCGGTGCCAAACAGCGCGTTGCCGGCGATCGCCAGCGTGAGCCGGCGCATCTCTTCCCGCACATTTATAGTTTCGTCATTTGTCCATTCATCGGCAAAACGTGCGCTTTCGGCGCTCATAATTTCCGCGTAATGGGCAATTTGCTCGCGATGAAACGCCGGCTGCAAAACACGGCGGCGTTCGCGATGCAGCGGCTCTTCGCGCGTGATGAGCGCATCGCCCAACAACTCCCGCAGCAACGTCGCCCCCGTATCGCGTTCAAAACCGTGCTGCTGAGTGACCAGGACTTCCTTCACTAAATCGGCATCGTCAATCACATACACGTGCTTATGCAGAATGCGGAAGTAGGAAATGGGTCCGTAACGGCGCGCCGTGTCGCGCAGGAATGTGAGCGGGTTGCGGTCGCTGCTGCGCCCGAAAAAACGTAAAACTTCAAGGCCGCGGGGCCCGGGAGGAACCTTCATAAGCTTTATTGTCGCCTGATTTCGATAAGATGTCGGAGGCAGGAGATGTTCTTCATGATGCGACTTACTGTTGGTTTACTATTGGCGGTTTTCTTGCTGGCGGACGAGCCCCATCCGACGCTAGCGATCGGTGCGGCGGCGCCCGATTTCGCGCTACAAGGCATTGACGGCAAAACACACCACCTCAAGGATTATGCCGCCGCCAAAGTGCTGGCTGTTGTCTTCACTTGTAACCATTGCCCCACGGCGCAGCTTTACGAAGGGCGCATCAAGAAACTGGCCGACGATTATCGCGGCAAGGGCGTGACGCTGGTCGCCATTCAGCCCAACAATCCGAATGCCATCCGGCTCGATGAACTCGGCTACACCGACGTCAGCGACAGTTTCGAAGATATGAAAGTGCGCGCCGCCTACCGCCACTTCGATTTTCACTATCTGTATGACGGAGATACCCAAACAGTCGCGCGCGCTTACGGGCCCAAAGCGACGCCGCACATTTTCATCTTCGATCAGGAACGTAAGCTGCGCTATGAAGGGCGCATAGATAACAGCCAGCGCGAAAATCTGGTAAAGACGCAGGATGCGCGTAACGCGATTGATGCGCTGCTCGCCGGCAATGCGCCGCCGGTGGACCACACCGGCGTCTTCGGCTGCTCCACGAAATGGATGTCAAAAGAAGCCGCGCGCTTGGAAGAGCAGAAACGGATTGAAGCCGAGCCGGTAACAGTGGATTCAGCTTCGGCCGACGATTTGAAGAAGCTGCGCGCGAACGGCACCGGGAAAGTGCTGCTGATTAATTTTTGGGCCACCTGGTGTGGGCCTTGCGTGCATGAGTTCCCCGCCCTCGAAACCACTTACCAGATGTATAAGCATCGGGACTTCGACATGGTGATGGTTTCTACCAACATGCCGGATGAAAAGCCCGGCGTGTTGAAGATGTTGCAACGGCAGCACGCTGCTGGCAGGAATTTGATTTTTGGATCGGACGATACCTACGCCATGCAGGCGGCTTTCGACCCTAAATGGGATTCACCTGTTCCGTTCACTGTGTTGCTTTCCCCGGAAGGCAAGATTATCTATCAAGAGTTAGGAGAGGTAGATATTCTAAAATTGCGCCGCGTCATCTTAGGTAATCTGCCCGACCCCGATTACCTTGGACACCGCGCTTATTGGGCTAAATAGCGGGATCGGTCTCCCAATCCCGCTTCGACCTAAAGCTTAGACTTAGGTTGTATAAAAAAACTCTTCATGGGTGATCTTGCCGTCCTTCACGGTGTAGAGCGCTGCTTCGTCCATCGTGAAACGCTTCCCCGCCATCGGGCCCGACTTAGCTGTTACATCATACTTAAACCGTACGACAAATCGGTCGCCGTGCGGGAAAGGCCCTTCCACTTCGGCCTTATGCACTTCGTGGTTTGTTTCCCACCACGTTGCCTTGCCTTTGATCGCCTCCATGCCTTCCATGCGCTGCGGCATGGCCGGGCCGCCGGCAGCCGCTTCCACGCTCACGATGTGGTGGCTGTATAGCGTATCCATAGCTTCATGAATTTTGCCCTCCCGGCATAGTTCCACTAATTTCTTCCCGACTGTTAATGTGTCGCTCATGTGTTACTCCTTGGTGGCGCTTTTTGTTTAGCGCCACTTGATCTTTGTAGCAGACCAGCAGACACATTGCAAATTCATGGAATTGGAATGTTATGGGCGGTATACTTTCCAGTGACAATTACGGATCGAATCTTGACTCATAAACTCTTGCGAACAGCAGTCTGCTTCTTCTGCCTATCCATTGCCGCCTCATGGGCACAAACAGCCGGACGCAATTTCCCCAAGCACGTTCCGCCGAAACGCTCGTCGCAGATTCAAAACGGCTTCGGCATCAATTCAGATCTCCCGCGCGAGCCATATCTACCGTGGAATCGCTGGTGGTGGACTCGTATGTTCGACGCCGGAGTAAATTGGATTCGCATTGGCCAGTACGAGAACAGTTCAGATCCTACCAGTTGGGATTGGGTGGAACGCAAGCGCGGCGTTTTCGCCATGGCCCCCGAGATTGACGACTATGTTGACTCACTGCTCGAAAACGGCGTCAACGTGCAAATTCAATTGATGTACGGCAACCCCATGTATACCGGGCCAAACGGCAAGAAGCCGGACGAAATAACTCCCGAGCCCGGCACCTTCCACAATGACGACCGCAGCATCAACTCCGTCTTCTGGCCTCCCAAATCTCCCGAAGAAATATCCGCCTTTATGCGCTACGTTAGGTGGATGGTAACTCATTTCCGAGGCCGCGTCCACTATTACGTGCTGTGGAACGAACAGGACATCGGTTATTGGAACCCGTGGGGCAATCCGGAGGAATACGGCCGCTTGCTGGCTGCTTTTGCGCCAGCGGTGCATGAGGCCGACCCAACAGCCAAAATCATCTACGGCGGACAAGCCGACCCGGTGAGTGACTGGGCCAAGCGGGCTCTCGACGAATGCAAGTGCGCCTCGCAAATTGACGTTTTTGCCTATCACACCTATCCTGGCTACGGTCAAAATGTCAACCCCGAGGCCATGGATTACGGCGCGTACGGCGCTGAATCACCCGCTAAGCTGCGCGATCTGGTCAAGAGCTACCCCGGCATTCGGAAGGATATTGAGTTCTGGGATGACGAGTTCAATTCGATCGGCACCTGGATCGGCTCTGATGAAACCGTTCAGGCAAAATACATACCGCGCGGCATCATCTACAACCACGCGGCGGGCGTGCGCACTTTTGTCTGGCTCCTAACCGCGGGCGTAGATGGCAACGAATACGACGATTTCGGCTTTATCCACGGCCTGCGCAATTTACCCGATGATTTCGCGCCGCGGCCAGTATTTTACGCGCTGCAGAACACCAACGCCCTTTTTTCCGACACGAAGCTCGACCCATCAGTAAAGATAGAGCCCGAGGATTTATTGGATCTAAAGCGTCAGAATGAGTCGCCCTTTTTCGCCTATGGCTTTCGTAACGCCAGTGGTAAAACGATCATCGCCTATTGGCTGGCTGCCCACAGTGTGCCGGGAGGCGCGTTCTCTCCCATAGCGACCAAGGCGACTCTCAAGAACTCCGGCATTAAGAATCCCGTACTTATCGACGTCGTTTCCGGTGAGATCACCGCTCTGCACTGGAAGGCCGGCTCGGACGACACGCTCGAAGCCTTGCCCGTGCGCGATACCATTCTGGCCATCTCGGACGCGAGTTACTTTAATTGGCCCGTTATACCGGAGGCGCCCAGTGGGCTCTCCGCGCAGCTTTCCGGCGGTCATGTCACGCTCCGCTGGCAGTTACATGAGGGTAATCCTGCCAAGATTGCCGTGGAACGCCGCATGGGAAACACCGGCAAATGGGAGCGCATCGCTACCCAACCGGCACGTACCGAGTTCACCGATTCATCAGCTATGAACGACTCAGTGGTCAGTTACCGCGTGCGCGCTCTGAATGATGCCGGTGAGTCTGCTTATTCCAACGTGGTGCGGGTAACATCAAAGTGACTGAAATCCGTGTCGTACCCAGTCTAACTCAGGAACAGGAAGATGCCATTGCCGCCCTGGGAGATATTTGGCAAGCGGCACATCTGGGTTTAACTTGGCGTCCGAAGACCGAACACATCGTCCAATATGTAGGCGGCGTCATGGCCGCGAAAGTCAGTCTTCTCAAGCACTGCGTCTTGGTTGAAGGCCAGGAAGTGTGGGTGGGTGGAGTGGGCGGCGTCCTCACCATGCCCGAGTTTCAAGGACGAGGTTATGCAGCGGAACTTCTACACTACACGTCAGGCTATCTGCGAGACCAACTCAAGGTTCCCTTTGGATTGCTTTTCTGCCGGGATGCGCTGGCGCCGCTTTATCGGCGCTTTCGCTGGCAGATCATAGAAGACAGTGTTACGATTCAACAACCCGCCGGAGCCATTTTGATGCCGCTTCATACCATGTCTCTCAGTTGCGGCACGATCGAGTGGCCCAAAGGAAAAGTAAATCTAAACAGTGAACCTTGGTGATCGGGAGAAATTAAATATGTCTGTTTCAAGAAGAGAACTCCTTCGCACAACCGCGAAGACCGCCGGAATATTGGGGCTGGCTTCGCATCTTGCGCCCGAACTCCGCGCCGACCCCCTGGGTTTGCCTATCGGCTGCCAGACCTACCCGGTAAGAGCAATGATCGCCAAAGATATCCCAGGCACTTTGAAGATCCTCTCCGATGCTGGATTTCAGACTATCGAACTCTGTTCACCCGTCGGTTACGCCGATGCCGGTTTCGGCGGCTTTGCCAAGTACAAAAGCGCGGAGTTTCGCCAGATGCTGGCCGATATGAATCTCACTTGCCAGAGTTCCCACTTCGACATTAACGAACTGCGCAAAGATCTGTCAGGGCGCATCGCCTGGGCAAACGATATGGGCATCAAGCAGATGATCGTTCCTAGCCTCGACGGACCGAAGCGTCCGACTCTCGACGATGTGAAGCGAGCCGCCGAGGAATACAACAAAATCGCCGAACAATCGGCCAGCGCCGGCCTCCAGCAAGGTTTGCATAACGAGGATTTCGAACTGACCTCGGTGGACGGCAAGCGCACCTACGATCTGCTTCTGGAGCTACTCGATCCGAAGCTTGTCAAATTTCAATTTCAGGTCTCCACTATTAGTCAAGGCTATGACGCGGCGCAATACTTCACCAAATATCCGGGACGCTTCTTCTCGATGCACGTGCAAGGATGGTCTGCCAGAACGCGAAAAATCACGGCGGTGGGCAAAGGAACTTTGGATTGGCAAAAAATCTTTTCCGCCGCAAAAACCGGCGGCGTGCAGAACTACTTTGTAGAGATGAAGCTCGAGTTGATGAAAGAAAGCGTCCCGTATTTACGGAGTTTGCAGGTCTAGTGCCCTGAGGCAAACTCCTGCCAGTGCCAGCGCGATCTGCCGTCAACTAAAGAAACTTTGGGAACTTGGCCCCGCTACGCTTGCAGGCAAGGGCGAAAGCAACTCCGGCAATCAGCAGCAGCGAGACAGGCTCGGGCATGGCGGACACTGCGGGCGTGATAGTGAAGGTAGCGGTTTCGTAGACGTCGGTCGAGTGTACGGGATCAAATAATTCACGGGATTGATCGGCCGGACTGTAACAAATTTGCCATTGATCTCCGTCGGCGGTATCCCACGAAATACCTCTGCCATCGACGTGCGGTGAGGCAGATCTCGTAATAACGAAATTCGTTTGCCAGCCGTGGTGCCCGTTGTAACGCGGTTAGAAAACCTCGAAGGCCGCTGATTTTCGCTGCCCGCTCAGGATGTCTGTTACTTCAATGCTCCAGCGCCCGGTTGCGTCATTCTGCGCAAAGGGCAACGCTCTGGCGGCCACGCCGTTCGGTGCCCTCAGATTGCCGGAGAAATATTCAATGAGCTTGCCGGCCGGATCGTGGACCTCCACATGAAAAATGTGCGTGGTAGCCGCCGTGCGCCCATCCAGCGAAATGCCGGCTGCGGCGGTTTCGCCGCGCGCAATCAGTTCAGGCACCGTTACCCGAATAGTGGCAATTGCTGTTGGGCTGAATGCCACCAACAGGGGTTCATAAGGTCCGGTCGTGAGTGTCAATTCATCCACCAGGCCGAGAGCTTTGCCCACGCGGATGTCATATGCATACATTTTCGTTCGCGCCGTTAAATGAACCGTCTGGGTCTTCTCGAACCGCTTTTGCGACTTGAAGTTACCGGCGGTGTCCGGCGTACCCAGGTCATCAATTTGCATTTGCGGGTTACTCAAAATTCCCACAATGCTAACTCCGCCATTCTGGAATAGGTGTGTCTCCAATCCCACTATAGGTTTGCCTTTGGCATCCTTTACAGCAAATGCCGGTTCCACTTGCGCTTTTTTAACGATCTCTAGCATGGCGGTATGAAGTTCAGTCTCAGTACCGAGGATGCGTTGCTGCGCATACCGGAGAGCACTGAAGCGCACCACCGAGCCTTGCCCGGTCGAACCCTCGAGTAGCTCCTTCAAGCTGGATTGCGGAAGCCTACGGCTATGTTCATCAAACGTCCCGGCTTCGCCATCCACCACAAGTAAACCCCCTTGCCGGACGAAGGCTTTGATCGCCGCCGCTTCAGCTTGGGAGAGTGAGTTGGAGTGCGGCAAAATCAACATACGGTAGCCGCGGCGCAACAGTTCTCCCTGCTCTATCTGCCCGTAGGCGACAAAATTGTATTGGCGTCCCGTGTCTTCAATTAAATGGCAATACGAATTGCGGAGGGCGAGAAACTCACTGTCTTGCCGCTCAGTCCAGGACATCCGATCCATCCAAGCATCACCGGCGGCGCGCTGCTTGAGCATCCATTCCGTCCGCATGCTGGCCTGGGAATAGTGAATGGCAATCGGATCGGCCTGCCGCACGCTGTTTATCAAGAGCGCGCCAACGCCGCTGCGCAGTTCCTGCCAGTTTTGTTCGACGTCTTTGCCGCGCGGCCCCAGCGTTCCATCAGCGTTGACGATATCAGCTTTCTCGTCCCAAATGATGTGGCCGCGGGCCCCATGCAGAAGCTCGTACCAAAGCCTTTGTTTCTCCCAAGGCCCTTGGGCAAACGCCGTTGTGACGAATGCAAGTTTAGCGTTGAAAGAGCGAATGATTTCTACATTGCTGCCGATGTCATACGGCTCCATCGCCTCCACGGCGTTGCTGAGGCGATAGTAGTCGTATCCACCCCAACCCGGCATTTGCGCGCCTTCAATGCCAACCAAAGCCGAGTGATCCACTGAATGAATGGCGTCGACACCTCTCTTGAGGGCGCTGGCGAACGATACGTCCATCCATTCCTTGAAATCAGCCCATGCGGAGAAGTTTTCGTCAGTGCGTTTCATGGCACTCCGAGTAGTGTCGGGAGTGACGTCCTCCCAAGCGGAGAAGTTTGTCTCCCACTGCCGATTGAGATTGCTGAGAGTGCCGTAGCGGTCGCTAAGCCAGGTCCGGAAAACGTCGAGGGAATGATCCGAGAAATCAAAATCCCAAAACGCCGCTAACTCCGCTATGCCGGATTCGTCGGCCAAATTGTAGAAGAGCGGCCGGTAGGGCGAATAGGTGCGGGCATAGGCAACTAATCGGTCGTGAATCTTCGCAATCCACTGCGGATCTTCAAAACTCGGATAGCGCCTGAGACCATCCCGGCCGTTTGGGTTGTTCTTATACTGTGCTTTCGCCCGCAGAAACGCATAGTTGTAAGGGCGGTCCGGCCGGTAAATGTGGTAAGCGGAGTAAAAATCGGTTGCCATATTCTCGACATACCAACGCAGGTTGTTGCCCAGTAACGATTCGGGGATGGTCATCGTATGTTCGGCGGATTTGCCGGCACTGACGCCGACCGGCTTTAGTTGCTCAAAGTGCTTCGAGTTGCCATCTTGCCACATGATGATCTGGTAATCCCACCAATCGCGATCCGGCGGCCTAGCGATAAATGCGGCGGACGCCTCTTCCTCCCGATGATCCTTTTCGCCTTTCTTATTCACCCCGTCAAAAGTGAAATGAACACGCAGCTCATTTTGCATGGCGACAGCGCGGGTTAGATCCAATGCGAAACGGATTTCATTCTCGTCGAGGAGGTCGACGGGCACAGCCCGATCTTCGACAAGACGGCCGTAAGAATCGGTCCACAGAATATGCAGTTGCCCGTGGCCGGTGGCTTGTAGATGCGTCCTAAAAACAACGGTTATCGGTTGATCGCGCTCCAGGGCCGGCGTGGGCAAGATTAACTCAGCCGCACGGCCGAAGCCGACGAGACAGATCAGTAAAATGGCGGTTGAAGCAGTTTGTCGCATGGTTCATTTGCCTTGTGGCGCGACAGTATCGCCCCGCAGTTCAAGTCGTGCGGCCAAAAGGTCAGGCCGGGCTTCGAGCGCACTGTTCAGCAGGGTCTGCGCTTCTTTCGCTTGGCCGTGATGTTCGCTCACGAGCGCCAGCAGATAGCGCGCTTCCGCCCTGTGTGTGGGATTCTGCGAATCCTTTTCGGTCTCGGCGAACTTCACGAAGTGTTGCTCCAGTTTTAGAGCTTCGTCTTGCCGGTGGAGGCGATCGAGGGCTAACACCATGAAAAAGTTCTCGCTATTCCAGCTATCACGATCACCCGACAATTGTTCCACTCCATCGATAGCTCGTTCGTAAAGAGTGTGGGCCTCGCTGCTCTTTCCTTGAGCCTCCAGCGCGCGCCCCCGATAATAATCGAGCCGCGGTGAAGCCTGGCTCTGAAAAGTATCGATGCCTAACGAGACGGGCGGATGAAGTGCGGCGTCGAACAACGACTGCGCCCGGTTAAAGTCTCCATGGTTAAATGCCTGACCTCCCAGACCGTAGCGCAGGGCGCGGTATTCATCGCGCAGGGTATAACTGCGGTGATGGGTCGAAAAGGTGTGCGTCTCAACAAGTTGTTCTGCTGAGTCGTAGCGGGCGAGATTGAGATAAGCGGTGAGAAGGCCTTCGGCAAGTTCGTCGCTATCTGGTGAACGCTCTTGCGCTTTTTTTAACAATGCAATTTGTTCATCAAAATGCCCGGAACGCGCATAAAGCGCACTCAGATCGTCAAACGTGGGAACGTGCGATGGCTTTAGCTCAATCGCCCGCTGCAATTCGGCTGCTGCTTTTTCTATCGGAAACCCTTGTTCGGCGTAAGCCAGACCAAGAGCACGATGAGAAGAAAAGTCGTTCGGGCTGGCTTGCGTCACTTTCTCCCACTCTCGGATTGCCTTCTGCGGCATGCCTCGGAAATAGAGTAGGCAAGCAAGCTCGAAACGAGCTGTCGTGTCCTGTGGATCTAACTGTACCGCTTCCTCTAAAGGCGCCAAGCTCTCCTCGCGATAGGGGAATCTGTCCACATGACCAGCAGCAGCGCGCGCCTTTATCAGCCATTCATCGGCAGCCACAGTGTTTCCAGTTTTACGCTCGCAATAAGAAAGCGCGTAATAGAACTCAGGGGTAGTGCCCCATGGGTCGCGATTATTTTCCTCAGTCAGCCGCATAATGGCGACCGCCTCTTTCCAACGCCGCAAGTGCCGGTAGAAAAAGGCCGTTTGCATGGCTTCCTGGGTTTGACCACCTAGCAAGCGAAGCAACTCAGCTTGATTGGCGTGATCCGGCTTCGCTAACCACCTCTCGGCTTGCACGATTCGATTGGGAGGGTCGAGTTTTTCCACTGCCAGTAGCTCTTGCTCCGCTTGGACGGCGTCTCCCGCTTGCCGAAACAGCACCGCCAAAGTGAGCCGCGCCAGCAGGTCGCGTCCATTCGCCGTCACGGCATTTCTCAGGTGACTCTGCGCGTTTTCGAGATCCCCGCGACGCATCGATAGCAGGCCAAGTTGATATTCACGCTTGCCATAATGCGCGCTGTCGGGCCAAATGAAATAGAGATTTCGTTCTGCCTCGGTATCCTTTTCCAGAGCCAGTTGAGCCATGGCAAGGTAATAATACGCTGTGTCGGCATAAGGATCTCTTTTTATCGATTCACTGCAGTTCGTCGCTGCTTCTTCGTAATGGCCGTTATTGAAATCGGTGATGCACAGAAGAATGTGTGCTCGGGAATTCCCGGGATCGTGTTGCAGTGCCTGATTTAGCAAAGCGCGGGCACCCGGCTCGTCCAGTTCTTTCAGCAGGAATTCCCCAGCCAGCGTCAACTCCTCTACAGACATTTCGTCTGGAGATTTGCGCCGCTCTTCGAGCGGCTTGGTGAACGGCGTATATTCGGTTCTGCCTGGATCGCTGTCGGGCCGTCTGTAAAGTAACAAGACGTGGCCCGCGGAATCTGTCACCGTCACAGTTAATTCCTTTTGAGCCTCGTTGCCAGGAATCTCCGTCTTATAGGGCACAGCCGGGTCAAAATCAACTTGGGCGGTGAACAGCGTTCCCGCTTGGGAGGTTACGACCACTTTTGCCGCCGCCAGAACTCGTGTCGCGGCCAAAGCGAGATGAATGGGACCTGCGCTTGTATCTAATCTCAAGGCCAGATCGCGCGTCAACGTGGTCAATCCGCCTGTTTGTGAAACCGGAATCCACCACTCACTCCAACTTTCCACCGTGTGAGGAGCTACCCATTCATAGTGCCCATCCCAAACGTGACGGCCGCTTTGCAGCTCTACGTAGGGTCCCGCATTGTCGGTATAGCCGCGCTCGAAAGTCTTCGCCCCTTCGCCATAGCCGAACGTCCAAAGTTTCATGCCTTGCACAATGCGCCGGTCGGCGAAGCGAAAGATTCCGTAGTCGCGATCAAACTGATAGGCGCCCTGAAAATTGTCGTAGATGTCGATGCCAAAGACACCCAGCATGTGCATATTATTTCGATCCAAGCTATAGTCGATCCCGTTGTAGATCGGCCAGTCCGCGATATCGGCGGTGGTGTGTCCGACTGTGCGGCTCATCGGATAGGTAAAGCGTGTTTTGGGAGTCGCGGCAATGGCGGTGTTTACCCAGAGCATTTGCGGTTTGCGGCCGTCGCGGCCGTTGTAGCAAAAAATGCCGATTTCGAGCGCGGCAATGCCCGGATGCAGCGTGGCCGTCAGATCCACATTCATGCTATATACCGGATCAACCTCGCCCAGCGCGAGCGAGACGCTGCCATCTTCCTGCCGGACCACTTTATTCGCCCAATATGGCTCGGAATATAAGGTCAACATATGCAGGTCGTGCGGACCCGTCAACTCAAGACCCGATTGCGGCCAACTGTTGCGCGGATTGTAAGGCGCGGGTTTAACGACATCGTTGCGATACAACATCTCTCGATTGCGCAATTTGTCGAACACCGAGTAGATGCGTCCGCCAAATTCGCTAATGTACGTAACCTTCAAATATTCGTTTTCGAGAAATATAGCCCGATACTGCTTGGGGTTCGGCCCCGGCTTATAGGGCATCAAGAAAGTCGTAAACGGATACATACCCGCTACTGCTGAATTGGCAAATAATGGCGGTTCTGTTTCGCGGGCGGAGTGCTCGTAGGTAGGAATAGTGATCGTGCCTTCGTATGTTTTAACCGGAGTGACCGCGCAGGCGCTCGTCACGGCAGATAGCAGGATCAGCCACTTCACCATGAAGATACTTTACCTGATCAACAAAGTACTGGAGCTAGGCGGCATCTTGCAAAGAACTCAATTCCCTGGGAGCAATGCGGAATCCCCTGGTCAGGACAAGCAAGTAGGCAACGCCGATCAACAACCAAATGAATCCAGCGATTTTCGCGCGCATACTGAGACTTAGCCACAGGTAGGTACACACCAGCGCGCCTAAGCTGGGAAAAATCAGATTCGAAAACAAATGCCTTCCAGCCCGCAGACGCAAGCGGAAATAAAAATGCCGGATGACACTGAGATTCACCAAGATGAAGCCGGCGAAGGCGCCGAAATTCAACAGCTCAACGGCAATCTCGAAACGCAGGAAGAGCGAACCGAAGAGTGAAACCGCACCCATGAGATAGATGCCGCGCGTTGGAGTCGAAAAGCGCGGACTGATATATCCAAAGAAGCGGCGTGACAGCACTCCATCGCGGCCCATCCCATACAGCAGACGCGAAGCACCGGCTTGTCCCGTTAAAGCGCTGGCCAGTCCCGCTACGAGCAGCACGAACGTAAGACTGCCGAACATCCATTGGCCGCCAATGCGTCTTCCTATGTCGAGAATGATCGTATCGGCCTCCGGAAAGCTGCGGTAGTCGGGCCAGACAATGGCGGCCAGATAGACGGTTGCCACACAGATGACCGTTTGGATCATACAAACCAAGATAGTGGCGAAAGCAATGTCTCGCTCCGGCTGCAAGGTGTCTTCGGCCAAAGTGGAAATCGCGTCAAAACCGATGTAAGAAACAGCGGCCACCCCAGCGCCGAGCATCAGCGCGCGCAGCGAAAATGTGGCGGGACGAAACAGCGCCGTCGTTTCAAATAGTGCATTGAATCCATGAGCCGAAACAATGTAGCGAATGGCAAGGCCGATGAACGCGACGGCGCAGACCGACATGATCGCCATCATGACCTCGCCCGCGCGGGCGGTTACTCGAATGCCGGGAATATTGATGAGAGTGAGCGTGACCGTGAAGACTACCGCCCAGAGTTCATACGGAATTGCGGGCAGCAAACGATGCGCGGTGAGCGAGGCGTAAAGGATGCTCAGCAAAGGGATTAGAAAATAGTCGAGAATCATGGCCCAGCCGGCCAGGAAGCCAATATGAGCATTCAGGCCTCGCCGCGCGTAGGTATAGGTTGACCCAGCAGCTGGAAACGCGCCCGACATCTTGCCGTAGCTCGCGGCGGTGAACAACATCGCTACCATAGCAGTCAAATAGGCCAGCGCCGCATGGCCGTTCGAGAGTTGTTGGACAATGCCGTAAACCGGATAAGGAGCAGTGGGCGTGAGAATCACCAAGCCATACAGCACCAAATCTCTGCGCGAAAGAATGCGCCGTAGAGAGCCCTTGACTTCGGTCATCTAGCGGCTCGCACGCTGACAAGATTAGCCGACCGGCCATCGAAGATGTCGCTGAGCGGCAAAGTAGCCGCGCCGATCAGGGCCGCTTCACCACCCAGTGCCGAGGGCCGAAGCAGCAAGTTGCGCGAGCCGAATAATTCATGCGCTTCGGGAAGATGACGCCAGAGCACCGGCTCAATCAGCCCCCACGCTTCGTTGAAAGCCGCGTCCACGACTATGGTGTCGGCATCCAAGCACCAAACAAGATTGGAGATACCGATCGCTAAAAAGCGCGCCGTCTCCTCTATAGTCTCTTGGGCAATGGCCTCCCGGCTATTGGCGATTTCGGCGATGCGGCGTACCCGCGCCGAGGTATCGCCCACATTGGTCTGCCGTTTAGCTCCGCTCAGTGCGGCGTGCCTGTGGCAAATTGCGGGGTTCGATAACAGCTCCTCCATGCAGCCTGGACGGTCGAGCCGTTTGTCGCTTGAAGAGGTGCTCACAACCATCTGCCCGAATTCGCCGGCAGCCATATGGGGCCCATGGTAAAGCTTGCCGTCAAACAAAACGCCCATGCCGACACCCTCGTCGATCTTTATGAAAACAAAACAGCGCCGTCCGGCCATTTCTGTCGCTGCGTAGGTGTATTCGGCCAGTGCGGCGGCTCGCACGTTGTTCTCCACGATCACTGTTTCCGAGAGACGCGCTTCCAGGAACTCGCGAATCGGAATATTGCGCCAGTCCGGCCGGCTGCCCAGCACCAAGGTTCCCGTGTCGCGATTCACGATGCCGCGCGCGCAGACGCCTATCGAAGGTAAGCGGTCTTCACCATACTTCTTGCGAAAGGTCTTGAACTCACCGGCGATCATCTCTAGAGCTTGTTCGGCTGACGCAGGCGTGCGAAAGCGGCGTGTTTCCACAATCCGCCCGCGCATGTTGCTCACCGCGCAGCGCGTTTCCCAATTTTGAATTTCCGCTCCAAACACCACGCGCCGCGGTTCGAGTGCTAATCGCCGTCCAGGACGCCCACCGGTGGAATTCTCCTCACCGTCTTCTTGCACAAGACCGTCCTCCATGAGGCCGGTGACAATTCGCGAAACAGCTCCCTCGGACAAGCCGCTTTGGCGTGCCACGTCGGCGCGCGATAAGGAGTCGTAGCGCTGCATGAGCAAAAGCACCGCCGCCCGGTTGGCTCCGCGCACCTCAGGCGGCCGCATCACGCGCTTCGAGATGACGCCGGACTTAAACATGCCCTTAAAATTTAGCAAAGCAAATAACCGCGGGTTGACGAAGAGCGATAAACTCGCCTAAACTTACTTGCGAGGGACAAATAAGCAAACTTTTCGTCTCCGTATGACACTTGACTTGGAACTCGAACGATCCCTCGGCGATTTCGTCGAAAATCACCAGGAACGGCTGATTCAAATCACGCGTGATTTGATCCGCATTCCTTCCGAAAATATGCCGCCTCATGGCGCTGAGAATGAATGCCAAGCCTGGATTGCCAATCGACTCTCCGCCCTTGGTCTCCTACCCGATGTTTATTTGCCCTCGGCGGTGGCCGAATTAGGGAGTCACCCGTTATACCTAAAAGGCCGCAACTACACGAAGCGGCCCAACGTCGCTGCCAGGAAAAAGGGCAGCGGAGACGGCAAATCTCTTTTACTTTCCGGACACATCGACACTGTTCCCGCCGGCACTCAACTCTGGACCAGGCCGCCGTTCGGCGCGCAGATCGAAGGCAATCGCATTTATGGCCGCGGTTCTAACGACATGAAAGCGGGAGTGGCCACCAACCTATTCGTTATGGAGAGTCTCAGCAAACTGGGATTGCCGCTCGCCGGAGACTTAGTTTTTGAATCCATTGTCGACGAAGAATTTGGCGGGGCCAACGGCACACTGGCGGGCCGGCTCCGCGGGCACAACGCCGATGCCGCCATCCTTTCGGAACCATCTTCGCTTCGCATATGCCCCGCGCAACGCGGCGGGCGCACTGCACATATAATTTTCAGAGCTTCCGGCGGAGTCTTGCAAAACGGCCGCTTCCCTGCCGGTATAGTGCCGCAACTGACACATTTTCTCTCAAATTTGCCCAACTTTGCGGCGAATCGGAGAGCCAGCGCGGTGGTGCATGAACTGTATGCCTTATCTGACGATCCGGTGCCGGTGTCGGTTACCAAGATCTTCACCGCGCCTTGGGGATTCAAAGAACCGATCACAGTTCCCGAGAGTGTCAACATAGAGCTCTATTGGCAACTTATGCCGGGGGAGACTCAAGTGGATGTTGAGAATGAGTTTTTCCAATGGCTGCGACAGTTAGTGGCCGGCGCGCCGGAGATTTTTCCGCAGATGCCGGAAGTCACCTTCCCGATTCGCTGGATGCCTGGTTCAGCCATCGCCCGGTCGGAGCCGATTGTGCAAGAGCTTTCGGCATGCGCCAAGAAAGTGCTTGGTTCCGATCCAGCCATCGCTGGAATTGAGGGGCCGTGCGACCTTTTCATCTTCCAGCAGGGATTCGGTATTCCCGCGGTGATTTGGGGCGCCAGAGGCGGTAATACTCATGCCGCCGACGAGTATGTTGAGATCGACAGTCTGGTGGCGGCAGCCAAAGTGTTGTTGCTTTTCGTGGTTGAGTGGTGCTCATGACGATTCGCATATTGCCGGTTATTTTGTTTTGTTCGATCCTTTCAGCGCAGGTATACTCGCCCAAACTGCTGGAGCAAGGCCAGCCTGATCCCACGGACTTGAGCCGCTTGGCCGAAGGCATCTACGCGCAAGCGCATGCGCAAACAGCGCGCGAGAAGGCGGAAGCCATTTGGCGCTTCTTCTTGACAGACGGGCGCTATGTAAAGCCCGGTTTTTGGTATCACATCGCCGGCTGGGCCTACGAAGAGCCTTATGGGGAGGTGCTTGATCCCATTAAGCTTTTGAACAGTTATGGATTTGGCCTTTGCTATCACATTGCACCGCTGTTGCAAGCGGTGTTCAAAGCGGGTGGATTTGAAGACGCGCGCACATGGTTTCTGACCGGGCACACCGTTACGGAGGTTTTTTACGAAGGCGCTTACCATTACTTCGATTCGGACATGATGGGCTACAACGTCGCAGGCGTTGGCTCTTTCCAAGGCAAGCCGGTTGCTTCGGTCCGGCAGATTGAGCGCGACCCTTCCATCTTCCTCGGCAAGCTTCAGACAGCCAATCAGGTTAAGGAAGGGACGGTTGATTATCCTTGGTATCCGGCGGATGTTCACGAAAAAGCGATAGCGGATCTGGCCAACCTTTTCACAACCACGAACGACAATTATCTCTACTCCGGCAGCCGCTATGCCATGGGACACAGCATGGATTTTGTGTTGCGGCCAGGTGAGAAACTGATTCGCTTTTTTAAGCCGGAGGAGCCTAATCTTTATTACTTGCCCTACAAGTTCGACGGGCAGAAGTGGAGCGAGTTTCCCCAGGAGATCGCGGAATACCAAATCCGGACTAACGATGGTCCGCGCAGCCAGAAGGACGCGCGGCTTTGGGCTACGGGACGAATCGAGTACGCACCTAAGCAGGGACTTGAGCAACCGGTGACGGTGATCCAAATGCCGAGCCCTTACGTGATTATCGATGCACGCTGCAAGATGAATCCCCAGCTCGCAAGTAAGGAGGACGGAGTCCGCGTGGAGACGTCAGTGGACGGAGGCAAGACGTGGCTCGCAGCCGGGGAGATCAGCGGACCTCGGAACGCTGAGTGGTCAACCGAACCGAAGGTGATCGTAAAGAGCGAACATGGGCGGCTCACGGCAGTGAGTGGCTCGTATGGCTATCAAGTGAAGATCACGCGCTTGGGAGGAGCGCGCGTGCAGGCCGGCTCGTTGCTGCTGGTTTCGCGAGTTCAATTGAATCCGCGTTCGCTTCCCGCCGTGCATCAAGGAGAGAACAGCTTTGTCTATTCCTCGAGCCTCGCACAGGAGCGCATCAACATACCTGCCCCGCTCGATAAGGCCAACGTTCATGACCTTGAGTGCAGCAGCGAACAAGGTCAAGAGTTGCTTCACCCTTCGTCAAGTTCGCCAGGCGAAGCCGATTACGTGCTGGAAGCGGATGGACGCTCGCTCAATGGATTCGATGTAGGCGCACGGTTTCTTGACTTGAGCAAAGGTTTAGCGCCGGATAAACTCACGGCCGAAACGCGCACAACGAAACTTTCCACGCGACGTGGGGTCGCGTCTATTACTAGGGCAAGCATCGCTTGGGCCACCAGTCCGGCGGGGCCTTTTCAAACCATTTGGGCGTATCCGACAAACATCCATTGGCCGGACGGTGAAGCGGTTGACCGGCTTTTGAACTGGCCCGAGGCGTTTCAGCAAATCCGCAATCTGCCCGCCAGCACGAAGCGAGTTTATGTCAAGTTCCTCAGCGCCGGCCCAGCTATCGATAACATCCGATTGGCCGTCTATGCTGCCGCCGCGCCGACCGCAACGGGCCTGACCATCACTCAGCAATGGCGGGAAGGCCAAGCAATGAAGGAGCACGTGGAACACATTACGGGAGCGGCAAAAAGCTTTCGGTTTCAGGTGAACTCTCCAGCGGGCTTGCGGAATGAAGCGCTAGTTTTCTCGGCCGAGTAGTTTTGTGTTTCGTCAGCTTACGCTCCAATCTTTCTCGCCTTTTGAGCAGGTTTGCTGTCCTTCCAAGCCCCAACGCCTGGAGGGTGAACTCCAGCGCCACGCCATAATTCTTTTCCTCATGCTCATAGTATTTGGCGAGTTCTTCCAAGGCCGCTACTCTGTGCACATTGCGGCAACCAGCGAGTTCGGTAAAGATCTTTAACGCCGCCGACGGCCGTTGCACCTTCTTCTCCAAAGCCGCCACATCCCACAAAGAGCGGAACAGCAATTTATCGGGCAGGCCTATGTCGATGGCGCGCTTCATCAAATCGAGCGACTTCTCCGTCTCGCCTGAGTTCAACAGCCAGCGCGCGATGCCGACCAAGTCTTCCCCCCGGCGCACGCCCACCAGGTTCAACGCAGCCGCGTCGGTGGTGCGGAATGCTACCGGCACAACGGCGGTCAGGCATGCCAGCGTCAAGATATCCATGGCGTTGTGATGGAAAACCGGCACCAGGCGAGCCGCTTCGCGCGAACGCAGATATTCAAAGTAAACGTAAGGAATCAACTCACCGGGCAAATCGCCTTCGCGAAATACACCCAATATTTGTTGTTCCAGTTGCACCAGCCGGCAGCTTTCCAAGCGCAGCTTCCACAAACGGCGCGCGCCAAACAACAAATCTAAATGCTCCAGGCGCGAAAAAGGCGGCTTATGGCGGCACATCCGGTAGCGTGTTTCGAGCAGCGGTTGATCATAGCTCTTGCCGTTGTAAGTGATCATGACTTCGAACTCGCTCAAGTGCGCTTCCAGAGCCGCCAGTACACTTCTCTCTTCCGCGTATTCGCGCATGAAGAACTGCCGCACGCGAAAACCTTCGGCGGTGATGCGGCCGACGCCAATCAGAAACGCGTAGGTACCCGAGCCGCCGGCCAACCCCGTGGTCTCGGTATCGAGGAACGCCCACTTCTCCGGCGCGATGCCGGCGATGGCATTGTCACTCAGCGCGTCCAACAGACATGGCGGCAATTCACTCAACGACCCGATGTCGACAGACCCATGTTGTTTGAGCCTAGAAAAAAGGCGCTCGGTTTGAAAATGTTCGCCAAACTGATTCTTGACAACGGCGCCTTCCGCCCATTCTTCAATAAAACTACGGGCGTGCAGAGGCTGCAGCGCGGGTGCGGCCGCGGCAGGCGTGCTATCGTTACGGGCATACTTTTGGGCGAACTGTTTATCGATCGCGGCGACGCGCTGTTTCAAACGGTTCAGCTGTGTCTCTATATCCAACATGTCCGGACGAACCTTCTTCGCCTTTTATTTGCCAGTATACTTGTTGCTCCCTTGGCTGGCTAAGGCCGCCGCTGATTTTGACGTTAAAGCGAACTATTCCAAAGCCGAATACGAAATCCCGATGCGCGATGGCGTGAAGCTTTACACCGCTGTTTACACGCCGCGCAATTCCGCAGGTTCACTGCCTATCCTGTTCACGCGCACGCCTTACGGCAACATGCCTTACGGCCCCGCCAGCTACCCTGGCCACCTGGGACCGGCAGGCTTTGCCGAAGAGAAATTCATCTTCGCGTTGCAGGATGCGCGCGGACGGTTTATGTCCGAAGGCGAGTTCGTGGATGTCCGCCCGATTAAAGAAGTTTTGAACGGCGCGCAAGATACCGACGAATCGACCGATGCCTTTGACACCATCGATTGGCTGATTCAGCATGTGGCCAACAACAATGGCAAGGTCGGCATGATCGGCACTTCTTATAACGGCTACTATACGTCCTGCGCGCTGGTTCGGGCGCATCCGGCACTCGTCGCCGCTTCGCCACAAGCGCCGATGGCCGATCTGTATCGCGGCGACGACGCTTATCACAACGGCGCCTTCTTTCTGGTGGCCAATTTCTCGTTCTATACAGACTTTTATCCGCAAAAGAATCCGGTGGCGGTTTCCAACATCACTCCTTTCGATTACGGCACGAAAGATTCCTACAAATTCTATTGGCAGATGGGGCCGCTCGCCGATTCAGACCGTCTTTACCTGCTCAACAAGAATCCCTATTGGACCGATATGTACCGGCACACCAACCAGGACAGCTATTGGCGGGTGCGCAACATTTTGCCGCACTTGAAAGCGATCACGCCGGCGGTGCTGATTGTGGGCGGCTGGTACGACGCGCAAGATCTTTACGGCACTCTCATGACCTACCGGGCGATCCGCCAACAGTCTCCGGCAACCGACTGCAAACTCATCATGGGTCCGTGGCCGCACGGCGCATGGAACTTTGAGAAAGGCGACCGGCTCGGCGACATCACCTTCGGCTCGAACACGGCGGACAAACTACGCGAACTGCAACTCCGTTTCTTCAAACAACACTTAAAAGGCGGCGCTGCCGCCGACATTCCGCCGGCGTTGGTCTTTGAAACAGGCAGCAATCAATGGAAAACAGAAACGCAGTGGCCGCCGGCCGGCGCCAAACGGAAGATTTATCTGGCGGCGCATGGCGCGCTCTCGTGGAAGACGCCGCTGCCACAACTGGCTTCCGATTCCTATATAAGCGACCCCGCGAACCCAGTGCCGTATCTGCCTTCCGCGCCACAGAAAATGGTGGAGGAATACATGATCGCCGATCAACGTTTTCTCGCCGGCCGCAAAGACGTTTTGAGCTACGAGAGCGATCCGCTGGACGCCGATCTGACCATCGCGGGGCCGGTGTCGCCCGATTTATTCGTCTCCACATCCGGCTCCGATGCCGATTTCGACGTTAAACTCATTGACGAGCATCCGGCCGACAGCAACGAGCTAGCGGGCTATCAGCAATTGGTGCGCGGCGAACCATTCCGCGGGAAGTTCCGCAAGAGTTTTGAAAAGCCGGAAGCTTTCACGCCCGGCAAGATCGAAGAGCTGCGTTTTAGCATGCCGGATGCCTATCACTGCTTCAAGAAAGGCCACCGCATCATGCTTCAGATTCAGAGTTCCTGGTTCCCGTTAACCGACCGGAACCCACAGACTTTCAGCGAAATTCCAGACGCTAAGCCAGAGGAATTCGTGGCGGCGACGGAACATGTTTACCGCGCGCGGCGCTTTGCTTCTTACGTGGAAGTAAACGTGGAAAGCGCGGGCGAGCGTTAAAATCCCGTTATCTTAAATTCCGCTCATTTCAGGGCGAAGGTGTACAACTTGGTCCACCTTAGGGCGTCTTTGATCGCAGGACGGATTACAAAACAATGTTCAAATTTATGTTCGCGCTGGCGCTGCTGCCCGGATGGCAAATGCTACAAGCCCAAGGCTATCCGCCGGCACAAGCTTACCCGCCCGCCTCAGGGGGCTACTATCAACGTCAACCCGCTTCGCCCGCCGAGCGCACCATTGAAGACCTGCGGCGGATTTCCGAACGCGAGACTTTTTCGCACGGCGAACACGACCGTTATCAACACGCGATTGAGCATCTTTCAGAATTTTCAGGCAGACTGTATGCCGGCAGGTTCGACCGCGGCAAACTAGACCGCAGTATCGACGACGTGCGCAACGTACTGGCGCGCAACCGCATCGATCCGCGCGGGCGAGACATTCTGAGCGGCGATCTGAACGAACTGTATCGTTTCCGCGCTAACTACGGCGGATATCGCTATTAAACTGGCCCCACGCACCGGTTTAGTTTTTGTGTTTTTGCGGAACGAAGCCAATTTCGCAGTTTGTCTTTTGGTTTCTTGGGTTTAGAGGGTCATTTTCTTAGAGTTTTCCGACAAGTGTTGGTTTGCGTTGGAGTCTCCTTTCGAGGTACTTGGTAGAGCCCGCCAAGCGGGCTTTGCTGGTTCGAAACTACCTCGAGGCGAAGATCTGACCATACGCGGATGCACCTTTTTGGGAGCTGAAAAAAGACGGTAAGTGGTTGGAAGAATTGGACTTGAAAATATTTTGCAGTTTTTTTCAAGTCTTGTGACTGGAAATTCAAAGGGCTAATTATGGGAGCTACGGCTGCTAAGTCCGGCGATTTCGCTCGCGGTCAGGTCGCGCCAACAACGTGGCGCCAAGTCGTCAAGTCGTAGCGTGCCGATGGCTACGCGCACCAAGCGCAGGGTCGGCAGCCCAAGCGCAGCCGTCATGCGCCTGACTTGCCGGTTGCGGCCTTCGGTTAGCGTGATCTCGAGCCACGACGTTGGTAACTCGCGCCGATAGCGAATGGGCGGCTCACGGGGCGGCAAGGTTGGCTCAGCGATCACTTTGGCCTGCGCCGGCCGCGTGCGGTAATCCTGCACCTGGATACCAGTTCGCAAAGGAGCGAGCGCTTCGTCGCTCGCAGTTCCTTCCACCTGCGCCCAGTAAGTTCGCGGATGGGCATAGTTCGGGTGGCTTAAGCGCTGCTGCAGCGCGCCATTGTTGGTGAGCAGCAACAGGCCTTCGCTGTCAAAATCCAAACGGCCTACCGGATAAACATCCGGCACGGCGATGTAATCCGCCAGCGTGCGGCGCGTACCTTTGCCAGACGGCGTGCTGCCTTGGGTAAACTGGCACAACACGGCGAACGGCTTATTAAACAACAGGTAGCGGAAGGGCACACGAACGAGTCTAAACTTATGCTATGGCTTTGGTGAATCCAGCAGCGGAACCGGACGCCGAACGATCATCGATTTTTTCCAAGCTGACGCGTTTTGGCATGGTTGGCATTGTGCTGGCCGCCAGCTATGTGGGCTACACGTTCTACGCGCGCCATGCCTCCGACGAGCAAGCGGCGCGCGAATTGGCCGCTAAAAAAGACGCGGTGCGCCGGCATCAGGCGGAACTGATCTTTGGCTCCGGAGAAACAAAAATCACCAACTTTGGGGTTGATAAGGGAACGCTAGAGCGCGGTGAATCGGCTGACCTTTGCTACGGCGTTGTAAATGCGACGAAGGTGACACTAGATCCGCCCATTGAAGCGGCGAAACCGTCTTCGCTGCACTGTATTACGATCACGCCCCGTGTCACGACGAAGTACACACTCACGGCGTCGAACGAGCGAGGACAGAATCAGTCGCTATCGGTTACGGTACATGTGCGCTGAATGAACGACTTCGCGCCGATGATGAATCGGCCAAGCCGCTCACGCGGCTATTCTCGACACGAGTGTCGAGACGGCAAACACGAGTGTTTGCGCCGTGTCACTGGTTCCATCAGGTCCAGTCCGAGACGGGTTCGAGGACCGTGACGGTTTTGTCGCGTTCGATCCAACTGCCGCTGAGATAGTCGCGGTTCATGTGGGCGATTACACCAAGGGGAATGGCCTTGGGGCAGACGCCGGTGCATTCGCCGATGTTGGTACAGCCGCCGAAACCTTCCACGTTCATTTGAGTAACCATGCGCAGGGCGCGCAAGTGGCGTTCGGGTTCGCCCTGCGGCAAGACTCCTAAATGGGTCATTTTGGCGCCGGTAAAGAGAGCAGCGGAGGCGTTGGGACAGGCGGCGACACAAGCGCCGCAGCCGATGCAGGTGGCGGCATCCATCGACTCATCGGCGGCTTCCTTGGGAATGGGGATGGCGTTGCCGTCGGGCGCGCTGCCGGTAGAAACGGAGACGTAACCGCCGGCGGCAATGATGCGGTCGAAGGCACGCCGGTCGACGATCAAATCCTTGATGATGGGGAAGGCTTTGGCGCGCCAAGGTTCGATGATGAGTTGCTGGCCGTCTTTGAAATGCCGCATGGTGAGCTGGCAAACGGTGGTGGCAGGCAGCGGGCCGTGCGCCACGCCGTTGATCATAAAGCCGCAGGAACCGCAGATGCCTTCGCGGCAATCGTGCTCAAACGCCACCGGCTCTTCGCCTTGCTGAATAAGGCCTTCGTTCAAAACGTCAAGGCATTCGAGCATCGACATGTCGGGGTTGGCGTCCACCTGGTAGGTGGCGAACTTGCCGCGGTCCTTAGCGGTTTTCTGCCGCCAGATTTTCAATTTGATCTGCATTTACTTGTAGCTCCGCTGGCTGGGATGAACATATTCGAAATCCAGACGCTCTTTGGAGAGCTCGGGATAGTTGCCGTAACCGCGATAGCCCCAGGCGGCGACATACGAGTAGTTTTCGTCATCGCGCTGCGCTTCGCCTTCGGGCGTTTGAAATTCTTCGCGGAAATGGCCGCCGCAAGATTCGTTGCGATCGCGCGCGTCAATACACATCAATTCAGCCAGTTCAAAGAAATCGGCGACGCGGCCGGCTTTTTCGAGACTCTGATTCAAATCTTCGGCGCTGCCGGGAACATTCAGATTGGTCCAGAATTCATCACGCAGCTGGCGTATTTTGCTGATGGCTTCGGTTAAGCCTTCGGCGGTGCGGGACATGCCGCATTCATCCCAGACGATCTTGCCTAGAGCGCGATGAAACGAATCGACGGTGCGCTTGCCTTTGATGGCGAGCAGCTTGGCGATGGATTGTTCGACACAGGAGACGGCGTTACGGGCGTCGGGATGAGATTCGGCGACAGGCGCGAGTTTGGCGGTGGCGAGATAGTTGCCCACGGTGTAGGGGACGACGAAATAACCGTCGCTCAGTCCTTGCATGAGAGCGCTGGCGCCGAGACGGTTGGCGCCGTGATCGGAGAAGTTGGCTTCGCCGATGACGAATAAACCGGGAATGTTGCTTTGCAAGTTGTAATCGACCCACAAGCCGCCCATGGTGTAGTGGATGGCCGGGTAGATGCGCATGGGAACTTTGTAGGGATCTTCATCGGTAATGCGCTGATACATCTCAAAGAGATTGCCGTAGCGCTCTTCAATGACGTGCTTGCCGAGGCGGTTGATGGATTCCGAGAAATCTAGATAGACGCCGAGGCCGGTTTCGCCGACGCCGCGGCCTTCATCGCAAACGGCTTTCGAATTACGGGAGGCGACGTCGCGCGGGACGAGATTGCCAAAGCTGGGATAACGGCGTTCGAGGTAATAATCGCGCTCGGCTTCGGGGATGTCGCCGGGAGCGCGTTTGTCGCCGGCTTTACGCGGCACCCAAATGCGGCCATCGTTGCGCAGCGATTCGCTCATGAGAGTGAGCTTGGATTGATAATCGCCGGAGACGGGGATGCAGGTGGGATGGATCTGGGTAAAACAGGGATTGGCGAAGAGAGCGCCGCGTTTGTGCGCGCGCCAGGAGGCAGTGACGTTGGAGCCTTTGGCGTTGGTGGAGAGATAGTAAACGTTGCCGTAGCCGCCGGTGCCGAGGATGACGGCGTGGGCGATGTGAGTTTCGATTTTGCCGGTGACGAGGTTGCGGGTGACGATGCCGCGGGCGACGCCATCGACGACGATGAGGTCGAGCATTTCGGTGCGCGGATACATGGTGACGGCGCCGGCTTCGACCTGGCGTTCCAGAGCTTGATAGGCGCCGAGGAGGAGCTGTTGGCCGGTCTGGCCGCGAGCGTAGAAGGTGCGCGAGACTTGCGCGCCGCCGAAGGAACGGTTAGAAAGAGTGCCGCCGTATTCGCGAGCAAAGGGGACGCCTTGGGCGACGCATTGATCGATAATGCTGACGCTGATTTGCGCCAGGCGGTAGACGTTGGCTTCGCGGGCGCGGAAATCGCCGCCTTTGACGGTGTCGTAGAACAGGCGGTAAACGCTATCGCCGTCGTTCTGATAGTTTTTGGCGGCGTTAATGCCGCCTTGCGCGGCGATGGAATGGGCGCGCCGCGGTGAATCCTGAAAACAGAAGCAGCTGACTTTGTAACCCAATTCGCCCAAACTGGCGGCGGCGGAAGCGCCGGCCAAACCGGACCCAACTACGATGACGGAAAATTTGCGCTTATTGGCCGGATTGACGAGCTTCATATCGAAGCGCGCGTTGTCCCATTTCTTTTCGATGGGACCTGCGGGAGTGTGTGAGTTGAGTTCCATTTACCTGACCAGACCTGTGAGAACGCTAACCGGAATTGAGATGAACCCGGCGATGAGAAAAACGGCGAAAATGGCCGCTGCTCTTTTGATGACGGGCGTATGCCGGGGATGGTTAAAACCTAGCGACTGCAGAAAACTGGATGCGCCGTGGCCCACGTGCAGGCCGAGAAGAATCATGGAAAAAATGTACCAGGCGGAGACGTACCAGACCTTAAAGCTGGCGACCATGTTGTGATAAATATCGCCCTCGACAAAATCGGCGCCCGGATGGACGAGGCCGGCGGTGAAATGGAGTAAGTGATAGACGATGAAGCAGAAAAGCAGGGGGCCGCTCCAATACATGGTGCGTGAGGCGTAGCTCGAAACCGTATTGGTTTTACGGGCGTAGCCTTTAGGGCGGGCGGAATTGTTGCGCAAGGCGAGCCCGATGCTGGCCCAGATGTGCAGGGCGACGGAAATAAGCAGCGTGACGCGCACGCCCCAGAGCAATTCAGGGATGCTTTTCAAGAACCGGCCGTAAGCGTTGATTTTTTCGGGGCCCTCGTAGACTTGCAGGTTGCCCAGCATGTGCCCGATGACGAAGCCGAATAGAATCACGCCGGTAACGGCCATAACGATTTTTTTGCCATTGGTGGAGGCCAGAAAACGCGCGGGGCGCTCGTGGCGGACGCCGATGACGGAGGTAGCCATAGTTTTAGATTGTCCTAATTTGAGGATACAGAAGAGAAGAGAATACAGAATAAAGAATACAGAATAAAGAATGAAGAAGGGAAGAGAAGAGAATACAGAATAAAGAATACAGAATAAAGAATGAAGAAGGGCTGGAACCGGTTTCCTGCGCCTAGCGATCGAGCGTCAAGGCTGGGTTTGGTAGACGATTTGGCTTTCGGCGGTAGCGTGTTTAAAATTTTTGTTTTCGAGTGAGATGGTGATGATGCGGTTGACGAAAAAGACGGCTTTGAGGCGGAATTCGGAGCCGAAGCTCTCGGGGAACCAAATGTCTTTATCGAGGCGGCGATAGCGCACGGAGAATCCGAGTCCCGGTAGGTCGGTTCCGAGGAGGGCGCGGACGGCGAAGGGGAGACGGCGGGATAAGCGGGTGTATACGCTAACGGGTTGGAATTCTTCTTCATCGATGAGGGCTTCGCCGGCCCAGTCGATATCGTGGGAATCTTTGGGAGCGAAGTGGATGCGGTACGCTTTGCGGCCAGCGATCAGCTCTTCGCCGGCCAGGTCGAAACGCAGATCTTTTTGCTGATCCGTAGTGAGTGGGAAGAAGTCTTTGTCCAAGCCGTCTTTGGAGTCCTTGTCGAAGAGAGATTCGCGGAAGCCGCCGACAAGACCGGCGTCAAGGCCACTATCGGGAACGGGGTCGCCGCTGAACTCCTGGTAGGCGCCCTTCCTTAGATAGCGGCCTTGAATAGCAGTTTGTTTGCGGTCAGCGCCTTTGGCGGTGGGGATAACGGTGTAATCGGCAATTTCTTCGCGGGCGAGTTTGCCGTTGGGGTGGCGAGTGGAGACTTTGACGTGCTGGTCGTAAAGATAGTTCAGACGTTCGTTCTGGGCGCGGTCTTGACTGGCGGCGACGCGCTGCATGATTTCGGCGGCGGAGAGATCGGCGGCGGAAGAGATGCAAGGAAGGCTGAGTAGGAGAATGGCGAGAAAGGCGAGTTGCATCTAAGGCAGAATACGAAGGAGAGCCGAATTGAGATTCGAAAATATGCGTTTCTTGTTAACTATTATTTTGCTTATTGGCTGGCCGCTTTTCGGCGATTTCACCGCCGACTGGAACAAGCCAGTGACGCCGTTCCGGATAGCTGGGAACACTTATTATGTGGGCACGAATTACCTGGCTTCGTATCTGATTAAGACGCCGGAGGGGGCGATTTTGATTAATCCGGATTATGCGGAATCGGTGCCGCTGATTCAGCGCAGTGTCGAACAGTTGGGGTTGCGCTTTACGGATATCAAAATCATTTTGATTAGCCATGCGCATGACGACCACGCGGCGGGCTGCGCGCTGGCGAAGAAGTTGAGCGGGGCGAAGTTGATGGTGATGGATGCGGATGTGCCGGTGATTGAGCAAGGCGGGGCGGGAGATTTTTACTATAAGACGCGCTGGGCGGCGGCGAAGGTGGACCGGGTGCTGCATGATTTGTCGGAGGTGAAGTTAGGAGGAGTGACGTTGACGGCGCATTTGACGCCGGGGCACACGAAGGGGTGCACGACTTGGACGATGGATGTGACGGAGGGCGGCCAGTTGCTACATGTGGTGATTGTGGGGAGCCCGAACGTGAATACGGGATACCGGTTGGTGAATAATGCGCAGTATCCGCAGATGGCGGCAGATTATGAAAAGTGTTTTCGCGTGCTGCGCGCATTGCCGTGCGATGTTTTTCTGGGGGCGCATGGGGTGTATTTCGGGATGGACGAAAAGTTAGCAAGGATGAAGGCGCGTGCGGGGAATCCGTTTATTGATGCGGCGGGGTATCGGGCTTATGTGGAGGAGCGGGAACGGGCGTTTCGCGAGGAGTGGAAGAAGCAGAAAGGCGCGATTTAGCTAGCGGCGGCGTTTGGTGATGGAGGCGTAGAAGCCGAGGCCCACGAGAGCGAGAAAACCGAGGCCCCAGATTTCGAAGCCGAAGTCGCTGGCGGCGACGATCCAGGAATCAGGCCAGATGAGTTTCGCGCCGGCGGCGAACAGACCGCCAAACAGGCCGATGAAAAACCAGGTTCCGAGAAGAACGAGCAGCGGCGCGCGCAGCCAGAGTTTTTCGACCCGCGGCGGCAGTTTTTGCCGGAGCGATTCCCAGGAGTATTGAGCGAGAGCCAGCGCGGCGGGTCCAGCGCCTCTTCGTTTGAGAGGAGTGTCTTCCTTCTTGATGCCAGTGGCGGCGGGGATGTCGGGCGGTGCTTGGATGGCGGCCGTCCAATAGGCGGATTGCAAGTTGTTGGCGAGTTCGGCGGTGCGAATGTAGTTACCGTAGCCGCCGGCTTCCAAGAGGCGATGGCCGATTTGGATTAGGGACGAGGGCGCGGTTTCCCAATGTGCGAGCTTGGGCCAGCCGGCATTTTCGAGCACTTGTTCAGCGACGGCCAGTTTGGTTTCGGCGTCCATTTTGGCAACGTTGGTGAGGCGAACGAGAAGCTGCTCTACGGTGTTGCGGATGGGCTCGATATCGGGCATAGAGCGCAGTTCGTCGGCGCGGGCGGGATCGGTAGTGACGGCTTCAATGAAACGGCCGACGGCCCACTCGCGGCGGTCGGAACGGATGGCGGCGACGGTTTCCTGGATCAATTGATCGACGCGGGCGACGCGTTCGGGCTGCACGGCGGGTTGCAAAACCTGGGCGAGCTTGGCGAGATCGGCCACGGCCAGTTCGCGAATGTCGGCGCTATCGGCGAGGACAGCGGTAGTTATGGATGATAAAGGGGAAGTTCCGCCAGCTCCGGCCACTGGGCCTGACGGGCCAGTCTGTGGTGTGAGTTTCGCTTCGGAAACCCCAGTCCCTGCCGCGCCTCCTAATGGCGCTATGTGCATCTAGTTTGATTGGAGCACATTGCTTTGTGAAGACGCTAAACGTGCCCTTATTGCTTGGTGTCTGTTGGGTGGGAGGATTCTTCAAAAAATTCGCGTTGCAAAGCTAAGCTGCGCTGATCTGCCTTAACGGCGCGGATGGCGTTGACGACGGCGGCAGTGGAAGCCTGCATGTCGAACGCGCCGAGTTCGTTGCTGGCGGCGGCACCGTCGCCGGCATAATGATTGGGGAACTTGGCGTACCACCAGATGCCGGTGTAGACGCCGGTGGGCAAGTCTAAGCGATTCAGATCTGCGCCTGATTCACGTCCAGAGCGATCGAGGTGGACTAAGTCGGGCCGGGAAATGAGAGTGTGGGCGGTTTCCGATTCGCCGGCATGGGCATCAACCTTGGTTCGCATGGCGGGACGGCCAGGCGGATACGGGCTACCGGTGTAAATGTAGACGACGTAATCATGCGGCGTGGCGAGTTGTGCTTGAGCGAAGAAAGGCAGAAGATGATTGTTGCCGCCGTGGCCGTTGACGATCAAGATCTTCTTGCAGCCGTTGCGCGCCATTTCGTCAGTGGTTTCCTGAAGGAGTTCGAGCTGCATTTTGGCGCTATAGGCGAGAGTGCCGGGCTGATGTCTAGCCTCGAAAATCTGGCCGTAGAAATAAGGCGGAAAGACGACGGCGAATTCTTCGGTAGCGGCGTGTTCGGAGATATAACGGACGTTAATGAGGTCAGTGCCGAGGGGTAATTGCGGACCGTGCTTTTCGATGATGCCGAAGGGTAAGAGACAGGTTCCTTGACTCTGTTTAAGCGCGGACTGAAAATCTTCGGAGGTCAGTTCCTCCCATTTGACGGGCAGCTTTTGCGCGAGACAGAGAGAGGCAAAAAGAGCGGTTAGGAGAAACAGTTTCGCCATGGAAAGAGTCTATCGCGGTTAACCGAAGTTCGTTACGAAAGGGGAAAAAACTAGGCTAAGCCATTTAGAATCGGTTCAGGCAATGACCGAGTCTACACTACATTCGCGATTAAACTGAAGATGGTCTGGAAGATGGAAGCCAAGCTGGCGGAGCAAAGTTTTTTGCGCGACGGTGGGCTTGGTAATGCGGCGCAGCCGAATTTCGCGGCCATCGGTGGTGGGCAGAACGATGTCGGCGCTTTGCAGTGTGGACAGCAAGGCAATCGCCTTCATTGGCGTCATCGGAAGGGCATCATCGGTTCCGTCTTGTGTGGCAACAGGCGGTCCAAGCAACGGTAAAAACGCGTGTCGTTGATCTTGCCTTCTTCGATCTTCATTAGATCGTCCATGGCGGTGGATGAGTACCAGCGCTGCTCGATGGCCAGTTCGCTGCCCGGCGCGCACAACGGATTGATGGCCAGCAACGCCGCCACCCTTGACCAGGGCACGTCGGCTTCCTCCTGATCCATCGCCTGTTCGAAGAAGCGATCTAGCTCCAGGCACTGCCATAACTCCAAGCCTAGAAAAGACGCTCCGAATTGACGTGTTCGTTCCAGCCGAACTTTGTTCAGCAGTATGCGCGCCACTTGCGCGTCGTCAGCCGGCACCGCCACATCGGAAGGGAACAGTTTCAGTTGCTGAGCGTCCCCCTGCTCGTTGAAGACCTCGATCGTTCGCTGCCAGCGTGTCTGCGCTGAACTGTTCAGTTCGCCCAGATAGCAGAGAGTTTTCTGGCGCGGACCATCCGGTGTGCGCACCGTTTCTACCAGCGACTGGCGGCAGCAGAGGGTTCGCGAGCCTACGGATTGCTGCATGGCCGGACGTCGTAAGGCTGGCATTAAGCTGTAAGGATGCCGGATTTGTTTCGTTTAGATGGAAAAGTGGCGCTGATTACGGGAGGGGCGAGCGGTATAGGCGAAGCCACGTCGCGAATTTTCGCCGAAGCGGGCGCGCACGTGATTATCGTGGATATCGACTTGGCTCGCGCGCAGGCGCTGGCCGAAGCGCTGCCGAAGGCGAGCGCGAAAAAGTGCGACATCACGAACGAAGCCGAGGTACAGCAATTATTTGCCGGCCTCCCGGCGCTGGATATTTTGTTCAATTGCGCCGGCATTGGTCTGGTTGGCAACGTCGAAGAAACGGAATTAGACGATTTCCAAAGGCTTTTCCGGGTCAACGTTGAAGGCACGTACCTGATGACAAAGGCCGCGCTGCCGTTGCTCAAGAAGGTTAGGGGCTCGGTGCTGAATATGGGTTCGGTGGCGGGTCTGGTAGGGGTGAAACGGCGTTTCGCATATTGTGCAACAAAAGGGGCGATTACTGCACTGACAAGACAGCTAGCGGTAGATTACCCGGTGGAGATCAGGGCCAATTGTATCGCGCCAGGGACCGTAGACTCGCCGTTCGTGGAAGCTTACTTAGAAAAATATCATCAGAACGAGAAAGAAAAGGTGCGCGTCGAACTAAATCAGAGGCAGCCGCTGGGCAGGTTGGGGCGGCCTGATGAAATTGCGAAATTAGCCCTCTATATTTGTTCGGATGCAGCCGATTTTATGAATGGGTCCATTATTACGATTGATGGTGGCTGGACCGCAGCGTAGTCCGTAAGGGGAGTTATTAAGGAAGCTTAAACTATGGCAAAAACTCTTGCGTTGACGGCGGGCGTATTTGTTCTTAACATATAAGTAATGTTGATCGATCTATATCGGTCGGCATTTGGTGGTAACGTTGGTTTGTGAAGCTCCCTTAGCAGGTCGCCTAAGGAGGAGAGAGAATTTCGAATGTGGCTGCTCGATATTGAACAACGGGTTCGCGAAAGAAGTCGGCGCTTTGGCGGCCGCATTTTGGCAGGTCTGTTGCTGCTGATGGTCTGCTTCTTCGGGCAGCCAACGGCAGCATCGGCGGCGGCTGTTTCGGCGACGGCGAGAAAGCACGTTGTCCATAAGAGAGTTGCGGCGCACGGCAAAAAGGTGCTCCATGCACGGGTGGCAGCGCAAGCGCGCACACGTACGGGTATTTTACTCACCAGAACGGCAGCGCGGCGGCGCGGACGACACCGGGTTTTCTTCAATCCTTGGACAGAACCAACGTTTGCCGATTCAACCGTGGGTGACAGCATTGAAGGCGACGACTTAGTTGTTCGTAAAGCGGCGGCCGATGCGCTGGGCCGCTATAACGGCACGGTGGTGGTGGCCGATCCGCAAACCGGGCGCATTCTTTCCATCGTTAATCAGAAACTGGCGTTGAAGGGCGCGTTTCAACCTTGTTCCACCGTGAAAGTGATTGTCTCTTTCGCGGCGTTGCGGGAAGAAATTGTCAATGCCAGTACTCCGGTCAAATTGTCGCGCCGCTATTCTCTCGACATGACTAGCGCCTTAGCCCGCTCGGTGAATAGTTACTTTGCGCGCCTGGGAGAGGAACTCGGTTTTCCGCGCGTGCAGCAATATGCCAAGTTGTTCGGCTTAGGCGAGAAAGCCGGTTTGGACATTCCGGGCGAAGAAGCTGGCTATTTGGCTTCCGAACCGCCGAAGACGGGCGTCGGCATGATGACGAGTTTTGGCGACGGGATACGCCTAACGCCGTTGGAATTAGCGAGCATCGTCACGGCTGTGGCCAATGGCGGCACTATGTATTATCTGCAGTATCCGAAAGACCAGAGCGAGGCGCAGCATTTCGTTCCGAAGGTGCGGCGGCAGCTTGACATCGCTCGTTACATTCCGGATATCAGGCCGGGCATGATGGGAGCGGTTGAGTATGGCACGGCGCGCCGCGCGGTATTTGACCAAACTGATCCGGTGCTTGGGAAAACCGGCACTTGCACCGATGCGGCGCAACCCGGTGTGCATTTGGGGTGGTTTGGATCATATAACGAAGTCGGGAAAAACCGGGTCGTGGTGGTGGTATTACTCACCGGCGGGCGCGGAGTGGCGGGTCCGGTGGCGGCGCAAGTAGCAGGCGGGGTATACCGCAATTTAGCCGCACAGAATTACTTTGGGCCGGAGCCGGCGGCCGCACCTACTAAACTAGTCTCCATGCAGAATTGTTGCCGTCAGTAGTTCCGACCGGCGGCCGGCATAGACTGGATGACTGAGACACTTGGCGATTCCTACGACTTCTTTTTCCGCGCAACTTTTGTTGATTCTGGCTTTTCTCCTTCTTGGGTTGTGGTCGAGTACTTTCAAAATGGCCGGCAATCGCTGGCGCTTCGAGCTTTTCTCTCTTGATTTTGCGGTGGGCGCGCTGGCTTTTGCGCTGATTGCTTCTTATACGTTGGGAAGCGCGGGCAGTGACTTGGGCTTCGCCGAGAATCTGATGCTTGCCTCCCGTACCAGTCAGGCGCTGGCGTATTTTGCCGGCTGCTTGTTTGCGCTGGGCAGTATGTTATTGCTAGCGGCCATCGCGTTACTGGGTTTGTCCTTTGGTTTCGCCATAGTAACTGGTTCGGCCTTAGTCATGCTGTGCGCCTTGCAGTTTGCCGGTTACCGGGCTTTGTATCTCGGCCTGGCGATCGGGGCGGCGCTGTTGACTCTGATTTTCCAATCGATGGGTGTGGGCGGCGGGGAAGATACTTTGCCCGCCGCCAGTCTGCCGGTGCTGGTGCGCAAACCAGCGTCGAGCAGCCGCCGGTCGAAAGGCAAACAAGCACCGCCCGGCATGAAGAATTCCAGCAAGGGAATACTGGTTGCCCTTTTGAGCGGCTTAGCGTTGGGTGGTTCGCTGGTGCCGTTTTATTCGTCCATGTTCGGTTCTTTTGGCTTGGGAGCATACGCTGGCTTGGTGCTGTTCTGTTCCGGCCTGCTGACGGCGACGATCTTCCTGGATTTCTGCTTCATGAATATCCCGATCCAGGGTGGCAGTCTGGGCCTGAGCGCTTACTTTAAAGGAAGTTTGCCGCAGCATTTGCTTGGCTTGGCGGGCGGCGTTTTGTGCTCGGCCGGGATTCTGCTGCTGTCTTTGCCGTTTAATTTTCCGGCCGAAGCCCAACCAAGCCATTGGGCAATCGCTGCCGCCGGCCTGGGAGGCAGTTTGCTGGCAATGGCGCTGGGCCTGAGCCTGTGGCGCGAACTGGCGAAGAGTCCGGGTTCCGTGCTGCGGTTTCTTTTGGTTGGGGCGTTGTTCCTGGTGGTGGGAATTGGCGCGTACGCGCTGGCCTTAGATAAGACTCCACCACCACCGCCGTCAGCGGTGCCGCAACAAGCGGGTTGACTTTATAAGCCGAGCCTGGCAGCTAAGGCGAGCGCGCAGTTTGGATCGGGCAGGTTGCCTTGGGCCAGCGTGGCTGCGCCACCGCCTTTGCCGCCGAATTCGGCCAGGGTCTGTTTGAGAATTGCCCCGGCATTGATACCGGCATCGTTCGAACAGGCAATTAGCACGCCGGGCGGTTTCTGACCCATGGTCATGACTAACGATTGCGGACCAGCGGCGAAGGCGAGCGCCTTGGCGCGCACGGTGTCGTCGATTTGCTCGACGTTCCATAAGACGCGGCGTATGCCGTCGGCGGCGGGCGGGGCGGCGGCATAAAGTTCGCGGCCCTCGCGCTGCGCCAAGTTGCGCGCGACGCGCTCACGTTCTTTCTCGGCATCGCTGAGGCGCTGTTTGAGCGCGCTGAAAACCTCGGGCAGCCGATCCATAGGGGTAACGCCTTGCCGCGCCAGTTCCTGCAGGAGGCGATAATCCTGCTTGGCGCGTTTGGTTGCGCGGCCGCCGCACACAAACTCAAGGCGGATATTGCCGCGCACCTTGTCGAGCCGGCGGATCTGCAAAGGCAGAGTTTCGGCTAGCGAACGCACGTGAGTTCCCCCGCAGGCGCTTTTGTCGACGCCGGGAATTTCGATAATGCGCAGCAGGCCGGAGCGTTCGCTTGGTTTCCGCAGACCGGACACCTGTGCGGCCTCTTCGAAAGTGATATGAACGGGAGGCGAATGGCGGGCGAGTTCGCTGGCCCGCGCCTCAGCTTCATCTACTTGTTTGTCGGAAATGTCGTTGACGCCGATTTCGATGGACGAAACCTCTTCGCCCATGTGAAAGCTCAGGGTGGGAAAGCCGAACAGTTCCTCCAGCACAGCGGAAAGCAGGTGCTGGCCGGTGTGTTGCTGCATGTGGTCGAAACGGCGCGGCCAATTTATTTTGCCGGTGACGGGACCGGTGGGGACGGACTCAGAAAGGATATGGGCGATGCGATCCTCTTCGTCTACCACCTCGACGACTTCGTTGGCGCCGAGCCAACCAAGGTCAAAGGGCTGGCCGCCGGAGGCAGGATAGAAAGCGGTGCGGTCCAGGTAAACCCGCAGACCGTCGCGAGACCTGTCGACGATTTGGGCCTGAAATTCAGTTAAATACGAGTCGGTGTAGTAGAGGCGTTCGGTTGCCACTTTTAACATGTAGCATCTTTAACCGGGATGCACGCATCGTTCATAATGAACAGATACACTAGATGCCTTTGCGGGAACACATCCAGGCGATAAAACGGGAAGATCCGGCTGCCAAGAGCAGCCTGGAAATCCTGCTTTGTTATCCGGGCCTGCATGCGGTTTTGAGCCACCGGCTGGCGCACTGGCTGTATGAGCGGCGCTTGTATGTTTTGGCGCGCTTGGTGTCGCATGTGTCGCGTCTGTTTACGGGTATTGAAATTCACCCGGGTGCGAAAATCGGCCAGCGGTTGTTTATCGACCATGGCTTTGGCGTGGTGATAGGCGAGACCGCTGAGGTGGGTGACGATGTGCTGCTTTACCAGGGGGTCACTTTGGGTGGAACGGGCGGCGAACGCGGCAAGCGCCATCCAACGATTGGCAACCGGGTGGTGATTGGCGCGGGCGCAGCGGTGTTAGGCAATATCGAACTGGAATCCGACGTAAAAGTGGGCGCTGGTTCGGTAGTGGTGCACTCAGTGCCGGCGGGCGCCACGGTGGTGGGCATACCGGGTAAGGTGGTCAAGTCGCGCGGTGAAGGGCTGGGAGCGCTGGAGCATGGGCGCGTGGCGGCCTGCGGTGAATCGGAGCCAGCGGACCTGGAGCAGGTGAACGACCGAATCCGCGAGTTGGAAGCGCTGATCCGGTTGCTGCTGGAAGAGCGGGTGGGTCAGGCGCGCGGCTAACGGAAAGCAAATTTCAGGCTGTTCGCCGCGATCTGACGCATTTCGTCGCGGCTAAAGCCAAAGACTTCGGCGGCGATTTGATATTCGTTGAGCAAGCTAGTTTTGAAGAGCGCCGGATCGTCCGTGCCGAGGACAATCGGCACGCCAGCGGACCACAGGCGGCGCAGCGGGTGACTCGCCAAATCCGGTACGGCCCCGGTGCAAACGTTGCTCGAGAGGCACACTTCGAGCGGTATTTGCTTTTCCCGCAGGACAGCTAAGAGGCGGGGATCGTCAATGGAGCGGATGCCATGGCCGATGCGCTCGGCGCCGATTTCGAGTGCCTCCCAGACGCTTGCGGGGCCAGTGACTTCGCCGGCGTGCGCCGTGAGACGCAAGCCGGATTGGCGAGCCTCCGCATAGAGTTGCTTGAAGAGAGTTGCCGGACCACGCGCTTCATCGCCACCGATGCCGATGGCGACTACCCCTTCGTTGCGCATTTCTTTAGCGGCAGCGAAAACGCGGGCGGCGGGCGCCGCGCCGAATTGGCGGATGGCATCGAAGATCCAGCAAACTTTTACCGTTGGCGATTCACGGGCGGCACTTTGTATTGCACGGAAGATGGCTTCGAGATTCTGTTCCTTCCAGAGAATCACGCCCGCCGATAGCGTGATCTCGGCATATTTGACATTCTGCGCAGCGAGCGTTCCGAGTAAACGCCGCGCGGCAAGCGCATAGGCGGCGGGCGAAGTCAGTTGGCGCGTGACCCAGACATAAGCCTTGAGGAAACCGGCGAAATCGGCGTATTCCATGTTGCCGCGGATCTCAGCCACGGATAGTTTGGGATCGAGCTCGTGAATGGTTTCGGCATCCACTGAACCTTCCAAATGCAGGTGCAGTTCGGCCTTGTCCAAGGATTGAATGAATTCGGAGAGAGAGTTCATGGGTCTGGCTGGATTCGCTTGTTGTAATAATAAACGTGCCATGACTGTTCAAGAGATGGAAGCCATTACAGGCGGTTATCACGGAGATCCTTTCGCACAGCTCGGTCCGCACATGGTGGAGCGCGACGGAAAAACCGAATGGGAAATAAGAGCGTTTCTGCCGCAAGCGGCAGAGGTGGCGCTGCTACAGAGCGGCACAAACGTTGCCATGGAGCGCACGCACCCCGGCGGACTTTTCAGCGCAACGCTTGAGGCCGAGCCGGCGGCTTACAAGCTGCGAGTGACAGACAGGCAAGGCAGCACGATTGAGTTGGAAGACCCATATCGCTTTCCGTCGGCGCTGAGCGACTTTGATCTGCATTTGCATTCGGAAGGCACGAACTACGAAGGATATAACTCCTTCGGGGCGCACCTGATTACGTTGAACGGCGTGGCGGGAACGCGCTTTGCCGTTTGGGCGCCGAACGCCTTTATCGTGAGCGTAGTGGGCGACTTCAACAGCTGGGATACGCGGCGGCATCCGATGCGGCAGCGCACCGGCGGCGTGTGGGAAATCTTTATGCCTGGCGTAACGGTGGGAACGGCTTATAAGTACGCGGTGAAATCGCGCTTTCGCGGCTATAGCCAGATGAAGTCCGACCCGTATGGGTTTCTGATGGAGACGCCGCCGAAATCGGCGTCGATCGTCGTGGACATGACATACGAATGGCACGATGGCGAATGGATGCAGCAGCGCGCGACTGCCAAGCCGCTGGAAAGTGCGATGTCGATTTATGAAGTGCATGCGGGATCGTGGGTGCGGGCCGAGCATAACCGGCCGCTCAGTTATTTAGAACTGGCAGACAAGCTGATCCCGTACGTGAAGAAGATGGGCTATACGCATATCGAACTGATGCCTATCGCGGAGCACCCGTATACGCCGTCGTGGGGCTATCAGGTGACTGGATACTTTGCGCCCACCTCGCGCTATGGTTCGCATTTGGATTTCATGCAGTTTGTAGATCGCTGCCATCAAGCAGGCATTGGCATTATTGTGGATTGGGTGCCGGCGCATTTTCCGAAAGATGCGCATGGGTTGGCGTTTTTCGATGGGACGGCGCTGTATGAGCATGAAGATTCACGCAAGGGTGAACATCGCGATTGGGGCACACTGATTTTCAACTTCGGGCGCAATGAAGTCCGGTCATTCCTGATTTCGAATGCGTTGTTTTGGCTGAAGAAATATCACATCGACGGCTTGCGAGTGGATGCGGTGGCGTCGATGCTGTATCTGGATTACTCGCGCAAAGCGGGCGAGTGGATTCCGAACGCCTATGGTGGGAATGAAAATCTGGAAGCGATCAGTTTCCTGCGCAAGGTGAATGAACTGGCGCATCAGGTGCCGGGGGCGATTACGGTGGCGGAGGAATCGACCTCATTCACCGGCGTTTCGCGGCCGGTTTATTTGAATGGGCTGGGTTTCACCATGAAGTGGAATATGGGCTGGATGCACGACATGCTGAGCTATTTCGCCCTGGACCCGATTTACCGCCGGTTCCACCAGAACGACATTACGTTCAGCATGATTTATGCGTTCACCGAAAATTTCGTGCTGCCGATTTCGCATGATGAAGTGGTTTACGGCAAACGCGCGCTGCTGGATAAGATGCCGGGCGACGAGTGGCAGCGCTTCGCGAATGCGCGCGCGTTCTTGAGTTACATGTGGGGACATCCGGGAAAGAAGCTACTGTTCATGGGCTGCGAAATTGGGCAGACGCAGGAATGGAATTCGGAAGGACAGGTGGAGTGGTGGCTGCTTGACCATGAGATTCACCGGCGCTTCCAAAATTTCTGCGCGGCGCTGAATTGGCTCTACCGCAGCGAACCGGCGCTGTATGAAGTGGATTTCACTCCCGCCGGGTTTGAGTGGATTGATTTTCACGACGCGGATCATTCGATTGTGTCGTTCGTCAGGCGGGCCAAGCGGCCGGAGGATTATCTGGTGTTTGTGTGCAATTTCACGCCTATGCCCCATAAGGGCTACCGGGTGGGATTTCCAACTGCAGGATTGCATAAGGAGATTTTCAATTCGGATGCGGAGATGTTTGGCGGCAGTAACATGGGCAATGGCGGGGTGGTGAATGTGGAGGCCAAGGCTTCGCACGGACGGCCGGGATCGGCCGAGTTGGTGATTCCGCCGTTAGGTGTCGTGGTGTTTAAGCCGATGAGCGTGGCGTAGGCCGCTTAACGTTCGGTAGCAGCGGCTTTGATAGGTTCGAAGCGTTGCGTGTCCGGGGAATACGTAGTAACCAAACCGGGGCCGATGTGGTAAACCCAGCCGTGCAAGCGGAGATCGCCGGCAGCCAGGCGAGCGGCGACCGTGGGATGAGTGCGCAAGTTTTTCAACTGCGCCGCCACGTTGTGTTCGGTGAGTGCTAACAGAAATTCCGGGCTCGGCGAGGCTTCGCGCTGTTGCACATCGGCGTAGCGCAGCCAGGCAGTGACGTTTGGATAAGCATGCAGCACTTCCGGATTGAGCGCGCCTTTCATGACACCGCAATCGGTATGCCCGCAGACGATCACTTCCGGTACGCGCAGGACGCCGACGGCGTATTCGATGGTAGCGGACACGCCACCGACTACTTCCGGATACGGCGGCACAATGTTGCCAATGGCGCGGCAGATGAACAGTTCGCCCGGTTTGGTTTGGGTGAGCAGGCAGGGGTCGATGCGGGAATCGGCGCAGGTGATGAAGAGCGCCTCGGGACGTTGGCCCAGGGCTAGTTCTTCGAATAGGTCTTGATGCTCGGGATAAACGTGTTTTTGGAAATGGGAGATTCCCTCTAGGAATTTGTCGACGGACACAACAGTTATTTTCGCATTATGAGGTGCGCTAATTTGAAGAACATTCGTGTGCGAGTAGCAGCAAAAGGGGGTGAGCAATGAGAAAAGGGGATCCGCTTGTTGGTCGGACCGGCTGGGGTGGCATAATCAACCGGGCATAGGCGTTCAAATACTATTTTGCCG
>Ga0182012_10000480_pt1 | contig 44443 bp, 45 predicted proteins | sample 612S2SmetaG_FD_120486 | JGI IMG/M metagenome (GOLD analysis project Ga0182012, IMG submission 120486) | Permafrost microbial communities from Stordalen Mire, Sweden - 612S2S metaG | ecosystem: Environmental > Terrestrial > Soil > Wetlands > Permafrost | place: Sweden: Stordalen | collected... | reverse complement strand
GGCGATGGTTTCCGCGTTGTTGATGACCGTGGGGCCGCCGTAGATACCGACGACGGCAGGGAAGGGCGGCCTGATGCGCGGTATTCCCCGCTTGCCTTCCAGCGACTCCATCAGCGCCGATTCCTCGCCGACCTCATAGGCGCCCGCGCCGGTCTGGGTGATGATCTGAAATTCTGCATCGGAGCCGAAGATGTTTTTGCCTAAAAAGCCCTTCGCGTAGGCGTCAGCAACGGCTTTTTCCACGATTTCCAGAAGATAGCGGTATTCACCCCGCAGGTAGATGAAGCCCATTTTTGCGCCGACGGCCAACCCGGCAATGATGGCGCCTTCGATTACCGCGTGCGGGTCATGGAGGAAGATCAGGTGATCCTTGCAGGTTCCCGGCTCGCTTTCGTCGCCATTGACCAGAACATACTTGGGCTTGGGATTTTGCTTGGGAACGAAGGACCATTTAAGTCCGGTGGGGAAGCCCGCGCCGCCGCGTCCGCGCAGGTTTGAGGCTTTCATCTCGTTGATGATCCACTCGGGGCCTTGCGCGAGACACTTCTTTGCCGACTCGTAGCCGCCGAGCTCAATATAGCGATCGATGTTGGCAGCGCCCTTGCCGAAGCGGCTGCTGACGATCTTTACTTCGTCGGGATGGGAGACCAGTCTAGGCATGATTGCCCGCCCCTTCCGCCTTAGCTTTACCACGGTAATCGGCCAGAATGCCGGGCACGTGGTCGGGACTGAGTTCGTCGTGGAAGTCGTAGTTCACTTGAATGGCGGGAGCCCAGCAGCAGGCGCCTATGCACTCAACTTCTTCGAGAGAGAAAACGCCGTCGGCCGTTACACCCTTGTGGCCGATGCCGAGTTCTTCCTGGAAGCGCTCGTAAACATCGTATCCGCCGCGCAGCATGCAGCTGATGTTGGTGCAGACCTGGACGTTGAATTTGCCTGCCGGCTTGAAGCGCAGCATGGAGTAGTAGGTGGCGACGTTGCGCACGTCCAATTCAGTGATGCCGATGCGATGGGCGACTTCGGCGATGACTGCGTCGGAGAGGTAGCCGATCTCGTCCTGCGCGTAAAGAAGCATGGGAACCAGGGCCGAGCGGCGGACGGGATACTTCAGTACAAGCGCGTCAAAACGCGCCACCATCTCGGGAGAAAACAGGCTCATCGTGTCCGGGCTCATTTCCTGGGGACTCATAGCATCAGCTCCCGGGCCCAACGTTCCGCTGCCAAATCCATCGCTTCCTCGTCTACCGGGCCACGCAAATGTCCCGCCTCAGTCAATTCCAATTTGTAACTGCGCCCATCTTCGCGGTGCCAACTCACGGTTGCGCCCTCGCGGTGCAAATCAAGCCACTGCTCGCCGTGGCGTACCAGAATCCGTTCTTCGCCGAGCTCGACTGTTGCCTGGCGATTGCCGTTCAATCCGTGCGCCGCGGTGTAGCTGCGGAGCAGGGAAGCCAGCGATACCCAAAGCTCGCGATATAGAGCTTCATTTTCCATCCCACCTCAGTCGCCAGCCAGCATCCATCTGCAATGCAATTCCACCACTTTGTTCAATCGACGCTCCTCTGAATCACTTCCAACCAATTCAAAATCGTCCCACCCAGAGGCATGATACGAGATCGCGCCGCAGTCTCCCTCTTTGCTGTCACGGCGGCTTGCAAGGATTTCTGTAGTCCCCGAAAGAGTGAGCCACACCTGCCGCTTTGGAGCACCCGAACCGTGGACCGAAGAGATACTGAATCCTTCATTCGTGTCAGGACCAATTTCAAGCCGAACGTCCGATTGCCCTCTGCCTTGATTCAATTCCTTCATCAGCCCGATGAATGCCTCCTTCATCGATTGCAACAGCGGTGTGCGTCTTTCTTTGAGCATCGCAAAGTAAGAATCTTCCAAATCGCGCCCAGTAATACCCTTTTGGCGCGCTGCTTCCTCCCAGGGTGCGAATTGCACTGGCGAACTCAACGGTCAATCTCCCCCAGCACGATATCAATCGAACCAATCACCGCGACCACGTCGGCCAGCATACGGCCGTGGCACATGGTTTCAAGCGCCTGCAGCGTGGCAAACGACGGATAGCGCATGTGCACGCGATAGGGCTTGGCGGTGCCGTCGGAAACCACGTAGTAACCCATCTGCCCGTGTCCCGATTCAATGCCCTGGTAGACCTCACCGGCCGGCACTGCAAATCCCTCGGTCACAATTTTAAAGTGATGGATCAGAGACTCCATCTGCGTCTTCATCTTTTCGCGATCGGGCAGTACGATCTTGGGCGCGTCAGCCTTGATCGGCCCTTCGGGCATGCCGTCAAGGGCCTGCTGAATGATCTTCGTGCTCTCGCGCATTTCTTCAAGACGAAGCAAATAGCGTGCCCATACATCGCCGTCTGTCGAGGTCGGCACCTTGAATTGGAATTTCTCGTAGCTGCAATACGGCATGTCGCGGCGCAGGTCGAAATCGATGCCAGAGGCGCGCATGACTGGGCCAGTAACGCCGAGAGCGATGGCGTCTTCCTTCGAAAGATAGCCAACACCCTTGAGCCGGTTTACGAAAATCGGATTGCCAGTGAGCAGGTTGGAATACTCATCGATCTTTTCCGGAAACGTCGAGATGAAGGCCTGGATGCGGGCGAACATGTCAAGCGGCGGCTCCAGCGCAAGGCCGCCGATGCGGAAGTAGCTGGTCATCATCCGCTGTCCCGAAACCATTTCGAAGATGCGCAAAATGTCTTCGCGCTCGCGGAATGTGTAGAGGAAAACGGTCAGCGCGCCGATATCCATGGCGTGCGTGCCCAGCCAGATCAGGTGCGAGTTCAGGCGGGTCAGCTCGGTGAGCAGCACACGGACCCACTGGGCTTTCTCGGGAATTTCGAGTTGAAGCAGCTTTTCGACGGCCAGGCAGTAACAAAGGTTGTTGGCCATGGGGCCAAGGTAGTCGACGCGATCGGTGAGCGGGACGACCTGCTGATAAAACTTTGCTTCGCAGGTCTTCTCGATGCCAGTGTGCAAATAGCCGATTTCGGGATAGAGGCGAACGATGATTTCGCCGTCGATCTCGAGGACCAAGCGCAGAACGCCGTGTGTGGACGGGTGTTGCGGGCCCATGTTGAGGACCATGTGCTGGTCTTTGGATCCTTCCGCCAAAGGGGCTTCGAGGATGGGTGTGCCAATCAACTCTGTCATCAGCGATACCCCTCCACCGGATAGTCCTTGCGCAATGGATGTCCAACCCAGTCGTCCGGCATCATGATCCTGCGCAGATTCGGATGGCCTTCGAAGCGAATGCCGAAGAGATCGAAGACTTCGCGCTCATAGTAGTTGGCCGCCGGCCAGACGGGCGTGATGGACTCAACCGACGCGCTCTCTTCATACACCAGCGCGCGCAGGCGAATGCGTTCCTTGTAGGCGTGCGACAGGATGTGATAGCTCAACTGAAAACGAGGTGACGAAGGGAACCAGTCGACTGCGGTCATGTCTTCAAAGAAGTTGTATCCGGCAGCCTGCACGGTGGCGGCGGCGGCGCGAATTTGGTCATTGGCGATGGTCAGTGTCAGCTCATTGCGGTCAAAGGTCGCGTCGGTGAGCGCCAGCGCATTCCATTCGAGAATCGCTTTGAGAGCAATGTGATCAGGAAGGCCCTCAAGCACAGCCGCCTTGCCGATGAGCGAGTTGTTGGTCGTCTGGCCCATGTTAGAGATCCGCCCTGTCGTTGCTCCAGTTGAGGATACCCTTGCGCACGATGTAGTAGAGTCCGACGCCGACAAAGCCGAGATAGACCAGCATCTCCCAGAAGCCGAAGAGCCGGCTCCCCGTGATGTGAGGAAGCTGGCGATAGATCACCGCCCACGGCATCATGAAAACCGCTTCCACGTCGAACAGGATGAACAGGACGGCAACCATGTAGAAGCGCACGCTGAATCGGCCGCGCGCGTCGCCTACGGCTTCGATGCCGCATTCATATGCAGCCAGCTTGGTTTTGGAGTTGCGGTGCCGTCCGATGAACCAGGAGGCCGCAACCATTCCCGCGCCAAGACCAAATGCAGCAAGAATCTGCATCAACAGCGGTAGATATTGCCAGTAGTAAGGAATAATCGCCGCCCAGTCCGGAAATGTCCGGTAGAATTGCCCCCGCTTCGCCGTAACCCGGATTGGCTTCGATCGAAGAGGACGCTAGCTTGAGCTTAGGTTTTCGGGCTCATCCCGTCAAGGCAGAGACGTGAAAGGATACCGGAAAACGCGAGTGGAAGAGCGAATTGGCAGGGCTACGCGGGATGCACACTCCTTTTGGGATTGTTTCGCGTTGGGGTGAAACCTTGGATGAAACAAGGAATCTATCGTTCTGTTGGGCAAGATGAATCGGGCAGCCACGTTCTCTCGCTCCCTGGGTTGAACCGCTTGGGAGCACAGTCGTGAGGAGCGTCACATCGTTTCCCGAATTGGATCGAGATAATCTCGGTGGTCGAAGTTGGGACACGGTACGTTCGTCATCTGAAAAAGAAGGTGCAGCGGCCGAAGAACAAGGTGAGGATGGACACCATGGCAGCTTCCACGACAACCGGTTTTTACATTCAGGCTTCTTCACCAGCCGCCACTGCTGCTGTACGGGCGAACGCACCGCGCCGACGCCGCATTACTCCCCGGGCGGGACATGCGTTGGAAATCCTGGGCCACGCGATTGAATACCTTGCAGACGAGATTGTGCACGATGGGCTCTCCCTTCCTGCCAGCAACGGGCGAGTGACGGCGGTGCAGTTGCTGATGACGCTGAATCGTCAGGTGTACTTCGAGTGTCCGGAGGTGCCTACTTTCGGCGAGCGTTGCCGCTCTCTCCTTCACCTGTGAAAGCCGTTTCTCCTATTGCCCGAGGGCAAGAACTGCGAAGAGAATCAACCAGGCCAATCCCATGGCGTGCCAGTACCATGTGGTGGCATCGACGGCCACCTGGCGGTATTCGACGCGCTTAAGAAGGTTCAAAGCCGCCAGGCACAGAATCAGCGCCAGGACGCCGGCAACCAGGTGGGCGGCGTGCAGGCCGGTGATCATATAGAAGAAGTAACTTGCCGGAGTAGACGCTCGATCGAAGGCGAACCCCTGCGCCGTCAACTGCCTCCACGCCATGGCCTGCCCGATGAGGAATAGCGACCCGAAAAGGAGTGTTGCTGCTATCCACGGGAGGGTGCGGCGTAGCGCAGGCCGACCCAGCCCCAGCCACTCCTCCAGTACATCGATCTCGCGGAAGATGCTTCGCCGTGCCCATTCCATGGTCAGGCTGCTCAGCAATAGCGCCGCGGTATTCAAATACAGGATTGGCGGCAACTGGACTGGATGCCAGTCGCCGATCGGTTGGAGCGTGCGCGGGTCCATATGAAAGCTCGCCTGGCGGGCATAAAAGACAATAACCAGAACGGCAAAGAACACCATGTCGGTGGCCAGGAAAAGAAAGACGAAAAACCGAATGCGGTGGAGGAGTTCGCGTGGACCGCGGCGTTCATTTTTCCAGTCGTCATCTCCGCCGCCGCCCCCTCCACCGGTCGGCCGGCGGTCAACGGGCGGTTTGCCGCCGATTCCCGGCTCTTTCCGTTCCGTTTCTCTGGAGGTGGGGGTAAAAATGGACGGCATAAGGGGCACCCGTGGAAATGAGACTACTCCACTTTTTCTTGGACGCATACGGATTCCAAGAGGATGGATTGAATTTGGCGAAACCGTGCGCTTCAGTTCAGGTCAAGAGCCCGATTCAGGCGGAGCTGTCTATCGTGCGCGTCCTGCGGCAACGGTCCTCACAAATAACTGATGCACGCGCCGGTCGGAGGAGAGCTCGGGGTGAAAGGTCGCCGCCATTATCAGGTGCTGCCTGACCAGGGTAGGGGAAGCATCCCGAAAAGCGAGCACTTCGACGCCCGGGCCGGTCGAGACGATCCGCGGTGCACGGATAAAGACCATCTCCAGCGGACCCCCGGGAAGCTCGGTTTGGGCGGTCAGGATGGTGGAGTCGATCTGACGGCCGTAGGCGTTGCGCTCCACGACGGCATCGAGCACGCCCAGAGAGCGCTGCGGCGGATTCACAACTTCCCGAGCCAGTAGAATTGCGCCGGCACAGGTGCCGAAGACCGGTTTTCTGCCGCAGAACTCCTGCAGAACTTCGAAGAAGTTCAGCTTCTCAAGGAAGCGGAGGACGGTGGTCGATTCGCCGCCGGGAAGAATCAGGCCGTCGAGGCCGGCGAGCTGGTCCGGCTTTCGCACCTCGACCGGCTCAGCTCCCGATTCGGAAAGCGCCTCGGCGTGGGCGGCGTAGTCGCCTTGGATGGCCAGGACACCGATGCACGGCAGCGTATTCTCCTGATTCAAACCAGGCTCTCCTATTGATTGGTGATTTCCAGCACCGGCACAGGGCACCGCACGCTTGCGACTTCTTCCCCGTGGGAAGAGGCGAAGCCCGTGCGAGCGGCTAGCGAGCGTCCCCCGGACCGCACGTGCTCACCAGCCGCGGGTTTGGAGGAGTTGGGACTCTTCTAAACCGGCGGCGGCCAGGCCCTTCATGGTGCCGGTGACCTGTTCGGCGACTTCGGTCAGGATCTTCGGATCATTGTAGTGGGTTGTGGCCTGGACGATGGCCTTGGCGCGGGAGACGGCTTCTTCGCGCTCCTCGGGGTTGCGCGGCGTGCCAACCTCTTCCTTGGAGCAAAGGCCAACTTCAGCGTCACTGGCGGTCCAGTTCTCCACGTCGAGCGGCGTGGCGCGCTCTTTCATAAAGATTCCCGAGCCGACGAAGATGGCTTCCGCGCCCAGTTGCATCATCAGCGAGGCGTCGGCGGGGGTGGCGATGCCGCCGGCGGAGAAGTTCGGTACTGGCAGTTTGCCGGTCTGGGCAACCATCCGAATCAGTTCGTAGGGTGCCTGGTGGTCCTTGGCAGCCTTGTAGAGCTCCTGCTCGGAGAGGATGGTCAATGCGCGCATCTCACTGGTGATCTGGCGCATGTGCTGCACGGCGTGGACCACGTCGCCGGTGCCTGCTTCGCCTTTGGTGCGGATCATGGCCGCGCCCTCGGCAATGCGCCGAAGAGCCTCGCCCAGATTACGCGCGCCGCAGACGAAGGGCGTGGTGAAGGCGTGCTTGTCGATGTGGTGCGCCTCGTCGGCGGGGGTCAGGACTTCACTTTCGTCGATGAAGTCGACGCCTAACTCCTGCAGAATCTGCGCTTCGGCGAAGTGGCCGATGCGGGCCTTGGCCATTACGGGAATCGAGACCGCCTGGATAATCTGCTTGATCAGGCTGGGCTTGGCCATGCGGGCCACACCGCCCTCGGCGCGAATCATCGCAGGCACGCGCTCCAGAGCCATCACCGAAGTGGCGCCGGCCTCCTCGGCGATGCGGGCCTGCTCCACGTTCATTACGTCCATGATGACGCCGCCCTTGAGCATCTCCGCCAGACCCACCTTCAGGCGCAGAGTGGTTCCGGTAAAGCTCTTGCTTCCATTCGCTTCCGACATTGTCTTCGACCTCGATTCAAGACGGCGTCCGGGCTCGGTTGAGGCCGGGAAATCCGCAATTTCCTGTCAACTTCCAGTGTAGCAGCGATGCAGGTTTCTGGTGTTACAAAGCAGAACGTGCTGAAAGGGTCGTTGAGAAGCTGTCGCATAAATGATCTTGCACCCCAAGATCGTCCCTCAGGGGTAAAGCCCCGCGGTTTTTGCGGCCTTTTCGTCACGGCTGAAGTCGCGCCTTTTTAAGAGGCAATTTATGAGACCGATCCTAGAGCGGTTTCGATTCACCTGTTGACCTTTGAAGATCATGCGAGGTGGCATTTTCTTGGGAAAAATGCCACTTGGCCTCAAGCTTTCTGTAAAGAGCGGAATCGAAACCGCTGCAGCGCATGAGTTTTTCCCAATCTGTCTGTCTCGCTTCTGGTCATGTTTCTGCATGTTTCCTAAGCGATGGCAACCGCACAACCACTGCCGGCGCCGCCAACGCGGCCTGTTCAGCAACCGAAAGCGGCAGGCGGCAACGAGGCTGCGGCGGAACAGGCGCTGATCCCATCCCCTCCGCAACCGGAGGAAGAGGATCTGATCGAGCTGAAAGGGCCGCTGGGCCGCCTCCCGGTGGAACTGGAGGTGGCAGTGCCCGCGCGGGAGTTTCGGGTTCGTAATCTGCTGGCCCTTGGGCCCGGCAAGTTGATTGAGACTCAGTGGGCCCACGGTGAAGATCTGCCGCTGGCCGCGGGCAATGTGCAACTTGCGTGGAGTGAGTTTGAGGTGGTGGATGCGCAGTTGGCGGTTAGGATAACCCGGCTGGCGTAAAAAGTGCGGCATTCAGCCGTCAGCTTTTAGCTCTCAGCCTGAAGGCCGGGGAGCGTGGCAGTTGGAGCCAGGGCGCAACCGAGTTGGAAACATGGAGTCAGGAAAGGCCGGGGAATGAGGTTCGAAAAGGATGGAGGGATGGGCAAAGCAGCGGCAGGCGGGCTGGCCGGTTGGCTGCTGGAGAAGTTGCGGCGGACTCCACGTTCGAGGCCGCGGCTGGCGCTTCTCGAGCGCATCGCGCTGGCGCCCCGGCAGTCGCTGGCGCTCATTGAGGCGGATGGCAGGCGGTTCCTGGTGGCGACCTCGCCGGAGGGCGCGCCTGTGTTTTATGCGCTGGATGCCCCAGCGCGGGCAAACGGCGAAGTTCTTCGCGATGAAGCGCCACGCTCAACATCCGATTTTGGACCGCGTTTGCCCCAGCCAGCAGCCAGGGCTCGCAAGTCGAGGGCCGTATGGTAGGCCTTTGGATTGCGGCTCGGGTGGCATCCGGCGTTCCCGCGCCTTTGTTGCCCGACCTGAACGCGCGTCTGCATTCCGGGGATTCAACTCCCTGGACGATTCTCTTCGTCCTGACACTGATCACTCTGTTGCCCGCGATCCTGATGGCCATGACGCCGATGGTGCGCCTGCTGGTGGTGTTTCACTTTCTGCGCCAGGCGCTGGGCACGCAGACTGCGCCCTCCAATCCGACCTTGATGGGCCTGGCGCTGATGATGACCTGGTTCCTGATGACCCCGGTGCTGAACCAGGTGGACCAGCAGGCGGTTGAGCCGTACCGGGCCGGTCAAATGACGGGCTTGGAGGCGATCGATCGCGGAGCCCAGCCGATCAAGCTCTTTCTGCTTCGCTATGCGCGAGAGAAAGACCTGGCCCTGTTTACCGCGGCTGGTCAAATTCCGCGCCCCAACACGCCCGTCGATCTGCCCATGCGCGTGGTGGTACCGGCTTACATTCTTTCGGAGCTGAAAGCCGGCTTCGCAATTGGCGCTGTGCTTTTCCTGCCGTTTCTGCTGATTGACATGGTGACTGCGTCGATCACCACATCCATCGGCATGTTTCAGTTGCCGCCGGTGGTGATCTCTACGCCGTTGAAGATTCTGTTGTTTGTGATGGTGGATGGCTGGAACCTGCTGGCCAACTCGTTGCTGAAGAGTTTCTAAGGAGACCCGATGACGCCCGACCTGGTTGCCGAACTGCTGCGACAGCTCATGAAAGAATCCATGATCCTGGCAGCGCCTGTGCTGATTGCAGCGGCCTTGCTGAGCTTCCTGTTGAGCCTGGTGCAGACGCTGACCAGCCTGCAGGAACAGTCGCTTACCAGTGTCCCGCGCCTGGCTGCTGTAGCGCTGATTCTCTTGGTGGGAATGCCATGGTTCCTGGGGCGCATGGCGGCTTATACCCGCATGTTGCTTGTCGATCTGCATCGCTACCTGGGGTGAGAAATCTGAAGGCTGAGAGCTAAACAACAATGGCCGATTGGACAACATTTCTAAGCGCAATGACGCTGGTCCTGGTCCGGGTCAGCGGGATGGTCGCCTTTGCGCCATTCTTCTCCTCCACGGCGCTTCCGATTCGCACCAAGGCGGTGTTTGTCGGAGCGGTTGCTTACCTGCTGGCGCCGCTGGTGGCCGCGCTCCCGCATGCGCAGGTGTCGATGGGCTTTTCGGCGCTGCTGGGTGAGCTAGCGGTGGGCCTGGTCTACGGCCTCACGCTTACGCTGCTGAACGAGATGATGCTGTTTGCCGGTCAGATCGCAGGCGTCCAGTTCAGCTTCTCGATGGTCAACCTGCTGGACCCGACATCCTCCATCCAGACGCCGCTGCTGGGCGACCTATTTCAACTGATGGGAACGCTGGTGGTAATCTGCGCCGGCCTGGACAGGATACTGCTTGCCTCGATGGTGCGCAGTTTCCGTGTGGCCCCGCTGGGCAGCTATGCTCTGGCGCCAACGACCGCGCTGGCCGTTGTTCGCGCGGCAGGAGGAATTTTTCTGGCCGCGATAGAACTGGCCGCGCCGGTGCTGGCGGCGACCATGCTGGTTGAGGTTGCCGTGGCGCTGTTGGGCAAACTTAGTCCGCAACTTCCGGTGATGAACCTTACCGTGCCACTGAAGACCCTCACCGGATTTGCGCTGCTGACCGGTTCGCTGGCCCTGTGGCCGCGGTTCATCGAGGCGCGTTTTGGTGGACTGCTGGATTTGGCCGAGCGGCTGATCTCCGCTCCGGGCGCCCTTTCGGCCCCGGGACTGAGAGGGTAACCCATGCCCGGAGAGCGCACCGAACAGGCAACGCAGCACCACCGCGAACAGGCGCGCAAAGAAGGCGACGTGCTGCATAGCCGTGAGCTCTCGGCTGCGGCGGGAACCCTGGCCGGTGTTCTGACCCTGGGCGCGCTGGGCAACCGCATGTTGATTTCCTGGCGGGACACTTTTGCTGCCTTTCTAGCTCTCGGAATGCCTGCGCGCTGGGAGCCGTCGGAAATCCAGCCAACGCTCTACGCCCTGCGTCGGCTGACGCTTGGTCTGCTCGGAGTTCCTGGCGTGGTGATGGCGGTGGTGGCAGCGGGCGCTCTTGGAGCGGGAATTCTGCAAACTGGCGGCGTGAATTTCTATGCCGGTGCGATTGGCTTCAAGCCGGACCGCATCAACCCGATCTCCAACATCAAAAACCTGTTTTCCCTGCGCGCCGCTTCTCGCCTCGCCAAGTCGCTGATTCCTGCCAGCATGCTGGCGGTCTTTGCTCTGCAGCGCATCGGCCGGCAACTGACCCTGCCCCCGTTTTCCACTGCGCGCCTGGAGATGCTGGGCTCAGACGTCTACGGCCTGCTGCTTGCCACCGCGTGGCTGCTCTTCGGCTGGTCGGCTATCGACTACCTGGTGGAGTGGCAGAGTCGCGAGTCGCGGTTGAAGATGAGCCGCGAAGACATGCGCGAGGAGATGAAGCAGACCGAGGGCAATCCGCAGATTCGGGGCCGCATCCGCAACCTGCAGCGGCAGGCGCGCCGCCGCAGGGTCAAGAACGACGTCGCGCATGCGGCCGTGGTGCTGGTCAACCCCACCCACTATGCCGTGGCTCTGGGCTTTGACTTCGGCACCATGGAGGCGCCGAAGGTGATGGCCAAGGGCCGCAATCTGCTGGCCGAGGAGATCAAGGCCGAGGCCCGCTGGGCGGGTGTGCCGATTATCGAGAACCCGCCGCTGGCGCGTTCGCTCTACCGCTCGGTCGAGGTGGGCCAGCCGATTCCGGTGGATCTCTATGCCGCGATAGCCGCCATTCTCGCTTATCTCTATCGCCAGCGCGTGGAGGCGGAGCTACGCGATCGCCGCGCCCGTGAGACGGCTGCGCGAGCCAAGGTTCAGGAACAGGCGGCACGGAATAGTGGTGCGCCGCCGTCGAGAGGAAGAAACTCATGAGTACAAACGCGGTGGCCCTCGGCTCCATTCACGGCCAATCCCAATCGATCTGGCAGCGACTGCGAGAGGTGCTGCTGCCGCTGGCTGCCATCAGCGTGATCTTTGTGATGCTGGTTCCGCTGCCGGCCGCGGGTCTCGACTTTCTGCTGGCGCTCTCGATGGCTGCGTCGATTATTGTCTTCCTCTCCGCGGTGCAGATCCGGCGGGCAGTGGAACTGAGCGTCTTTCCCACCTTGTTGCTGCTGCTGACCCTCTTTCGCCTGGCCTTGAACATCGCCTCAAGCCGCCGCATTCTGCTGCACGGCTCGGAAGGCACCGCGGCAGCCGGGAAGGTCATCGAAGCCTTCGGCCAGTTCGTGGTCGGCGGTAATTATGTGGTCGGCTTCGTACTGTTTCTGGCTCTGATCGCGATTCAATTCTTAGTCGTTTCACATGGGGCGGTCCGCACCGCCGAAGTCACCGCTCGATTCACGCTCGATGCCTTGCCGGGCAAGCAGATGGCCATCGACGCGGACATGAACGCCGGCCTGATCGACGAAGCGGAGGCTCGCCGCCGGCGGCAGGGCATCGCGCGCGAAGCCGAGTTCTACGGCGCCATGGACGGGGCCGCACGCTTCAATCAGCGTGATTCGCTGGCCACTATCCTGATTACCGGCATCAACATCATCGCCGGCTTGCTGATCGGTACCCTGCAGCAGGGCATTGAACTGGGCGAGGCTGCGCGCACTTATACAGTTCTGACCGTAGGCGACGGTCTGGTCACTCTGATTCCGTCGTTGCTGGTATCCATTGCGGGAGGAATTACGCTGACCCGCGCCAACTCCGCCGGCATGCTGGGCGGAGAGATTAAGCAGCAGTTATTGGGCCGTCCGTCCACGCTCTACATGGCCAGCCTGGTTTCGGCTGCGATGTGCCTGATTCCGGGACTGCCGAAGTTCGCGTTCCTGGCTGTTGCCGGGGGGCTCTATTGGGGCGCACGTCGCGTCGCCGCCCATCCCCAGGCAGCTGCTCCCGTGGAGTCGGCAGCCGTCGAGAAAAAGAAGGCCGACCAGGCGCAGGGCTCCGACCTGGCCAACCTTCTGCGTCTTGAAGAGCTGACTCTGGAGATCGGATTTCAGTTGATTCCCCTGGTCGACGAGAAGCAGGGCGGGCAATTGCTGAGCCGGGTCCGTTCGCTGCGCCGCCATCTTTCGGCCGAGCTGGGCTTTCTGGTGCCGCCGGTGCATATCTCAGACAATCTCCGCCTGAGGCCGCGGGAATACCTGCTGTCGCTGCGCGGCCTGGAAATTGGCCGCTGGCAGACCGAGGGGGCGATGCTGCTGGCTGTCTCGGGGGACCCGGGACGCAGGCCCCTGGCAGGCAAGGATGCCCGCGAGCCGGCATTTGGAGTCCCGGCTGTCTGGATTGCCCCTGCGCTTGAGGACCAGGCCATCGCTGCCGGCTACTCGGTGGTCGATGCAGTCACCGTAATTACGACCCATCTTGGGGAACTTGTGCGCAAGCACGCGTACGAGCTGCTGGGACGCGCGGAGACCAAGCGGCTGATGGACTCGCTCAACGAGAGCCATCCCAAGTTGCTGGAGGAACTGATGCCCAAGCTGCTCTCGCTGGGAGAGATCGAACGGGTGCTCGAGCAACTGCTGCGGGAGCGGGTTTCCATTCGGGACCTGGGCTCAATCCTCGAGGCGTTGCTCGAGACCGCGCCCGTGAACAAGGGCCTGGTGGCTCTGGTCGAGGCTACACGGCAGGCGCTGGGTCGAAGGCTGGTCCGGCCGCTGCTCGACGGCGAAGGCCAACTGCCGGTTCTGCTGCTCGAACCGGCGCTCGAAGAGGAGATTCTGATTACCCTGACGCCGGAGATCAGCCAGCGGCTTCTGTCTGCTTCCGGGACACCGGCGACACCGCTGGTTCGCCGCCTCGCCGATTCTTTGAGGCAACTTATCGGCACCAGTTCCGCTGCGGCCCTCCCCGTGCTCCTTTGCCCTAGTCCTGCCCGCTACCACGTGAAGCGTTGGCTGGAGCCGGTGTGGCCACGTCTGGCGGTGGTTGCCGCCGGAGAAATTCCTCCAGAAATACGTCTGCGGCCGGTAGGAACAGTGCGTTAAGTGTTGAGGGCTGGGAGCAGTTCGACGAAGGGACTTGAGATGGGAAGCGACAGCGTTGGAGCCGTTGGGAGCAAGCGGGGATTGGGCAGGAATGACGGGTATCCGCCCGCTGCCGCGGGAGCCCAGGTTCTCTCTGGCGAACAGGAGCGGGTTTTGCTCGAGCATCTGCCGATTGTGCGCTTCCTCGCGCGCCGCATTCACGAGCGCCTGCCGCAGCATGTGGACATCGAGGACCTGGTCTCTGCCGGAGTGGTGGGGCTGATGGATGCTTTCGCCAAGTTCGATCCCGGCAAGAAGGTGCAGTTCCGCAGCTATGCGCAGTTCCGCATCCGGGGAGCAATTCTGGACAGCCTGCGCACGCTCGACTGGAGCCCGCGCGAACTGCGCCGCAAGGGCCGCGCTGTCGAAGAGGCAATCCGGGTGCTGACGGCTCGGATGGGTCGCGCCCCCGGTGAAGCCGAAGTGGCGGCCGAGATGGCGCTGGGCCTGGATGAGTATCAGCAGTTGCTGGGGGATCTCAAGGGTCTGGAGATCGGCACGCTGCATGTGGAGCGCAATGAGGACTCCGGTGAGGAGCAGTTGGCCTACGTCCCGGGCAAGCCGGAGGAGGATCCGCTCTTTCGCTGCCTGCGGGGCGAGCTCGAAGAGCGGCTTACCGGCGCCATTGCCAACCTGCCCGACCGGGAACGCCTGGTAATGACCCTCTACTACTACGAAGAGATGACCATGCGGGAGATCGGGCTGGCGCTCGGGGTGGTCGAGTCGCGGGTCTCCCAGGTGCATGGTTCGGCGGTGGTGCACCTCAGGGCCGCACTCAAGGATCTGGCAGCGCACGGCGCGTTTGAGCGAAACTTGCCGCGCAAGGCGCAACCGCGGTGTTGAGGAAGCAGGCAGTTTTTCTGCCGGAAGAAGCGCAATGAACAGCGAGAGAGGTCGAGGAGGCCGCAATTGACGGAGAAGATGCTCAAGCAGGACGAGATTGACGCTCTCTTTGAGGCGGCAAGAACCTCAATCCCGGAAGCGTCGAGGCCGGAGGTGCGGGCGCGCGTAGTGCCTTATAACTTCTCCTCGGCCGGCCAGATCTCTACCGACCAGTTGCGTGCCATCAGCATGTTGAATGACCTCTTCGCCCGCAATCTGACCCACAATCTGGCTGCCTGGCTGCGCACCCGCTTCCAGGTGAACCTGGTTTCGGCGGAGCAGATTCAATTCAATGAATTCGTCCTGCGCATTCCGGAGATCAGCTATGTGGCGTCAGTGCGCCTGGAGCCGCTGGGGGCGCTCTCCGTTCTGCAACTCGATCTGGCCCTGGCGCCGCCGGTCATTGACCTGCTGCTGGGCGGCGACGGCAAGGACGGGCCGCTGCGCGAACTGACTGATATTGAGGAATCGATTCTGGGCAGCGTGGTTGAGATTATCTGCCGTGAGCTGACCGTGGCATGGCAGCCGGTGGGGCTGAGTTTCAATTTCGAGCGCCGCCAGATGCAGACCCAGGTGGCAAGAATTATGTCGGTTACCGAAAAGACCCTCTGCCTCAGTTTTGAGATTCGCATGCCGCACAGCGCGGGGCTGCTCAACCTGGCCTTTCCCGCGGTGGTGGCCAATACCATCCTGCGGCGGCTGACCTCGGACTGGAGCCGGCGTCGCCGCCACGGCGGGGAAACAAGGGAACGGATGGAGGCGGCGGCTCGGCGGATTCATTTTGGAGGTTCGCTGCAGCTTCCCACCTTCCGGCTGGCGGCCAGCGCCATTGAAAGTCTGGAGCCGGGCACAATCCTTCGCTTCGACCTTCCCGCCAACACGTCACCCGAGTGGCGAGTCGGCGGCCAGGCGCTCTCCCAGGCGCAGGCTATCCGCCAGGGCCCTCATCGCGCCGCGCGTATTGAACGCGCGTTCAATGAGGTGGAAGCATGAAAACGTACCTCGAGTGCTGGATCGGCGCAGCGGAGGCCCTCTTTTCGCAGGCCCTGGCGGGAGAACCCAAGCTGGTTGAGTCGCTACCCAAGCCACTTGCGGCGGGCTCTTTTGGCTTCGCAGCCACCGTTTCGGGAGAGGTGGAGGGACACTTTGCGGTGCTCCTTGACGCCGGAATCCTGGAGTCGCCGCTGGTGGGCGAAGGAGTGGACCAGCGCGCCGGGTGGGGCGAACTGCTGCGCGAGGTGGCCGATGCCGCTGCCGGGGAATTGCTGGCCAAGACTGGGAAGAAATGCCGCGTCGAGAAATTCGAGGAGACGTCGTCCGAAAGCAAAGTATCGTTGGCCTTCCAGTTGAATGGCGGGGATCGCTCCTGGACGATTCTGGTCCTGGACGAGGTGCGCGCGCAAAAACCTGCGGCCAGGCCGGAAGCGATCAAACCGGCCGCGCCTCCCTCATCGCCGTCCGCTGCGGGCCCAAGTTCCATTCAAATCCCAGGGCCAGCCTCGAGCGCAGGCCTTGAACTGCTGCTCGATGTGGAGCTCGAGGCCACGCTTCGATTTGGCTGCCGCGAGATGCCGCTGGGCGAGATTCTCGACCTGGGACCTGGCGATGTGGTGCAACTGGACAGACACGTCAACGATCCCGTGGATCTGATTGTCGGGGACAAGATTGTGGCCCGTGGCGAGGTGGTGCTGATCAACGGGAACTTCGGTTTGCGGGTGACCGATGTGGCCTCGCCCAGGAAGCGGCTGGAGAGCATTCGATGCCTCTTCTGAACCGGAAGCAGGAAGGTGAAAGGTCGGCACCTGTTCGCGACCAGACCTCCGGCGCCCGGGGTCAAGAAGAACCGGTCCTCATGGCACACTCTTTGGACGGGGCAAGAGGCCTGTTCCAGGAACCGCGCAGGAGCCTGTTGGCAACCTGTGCCAATCCGGTCTGCGCTTCGGGCTGGCTGCATCTATGGCGCAGCCGCTCGACGCCCGTTTTTGAAGGCGGCTGGAACTGTTCGGCGTCCTGCACACGTGCCCGAGTGCAGGCCGCGGTGTGGCGGGAGATGGATGGCGCGAGCAGTGTGGAGGAGAGCCACCGCCATCGTATTCCGCTTGGCCTGACGATGCTTGAACAGGGGTGGATCACCGCAGGCCAGTTGCGCCAGGCGCTGGACGCTCAGAAAGAGGCTGGGGCGGGCCGGCTGGGCGTCTGGCTGGTCAGTAAACAGGGGGTAAGCGAGCAACTGGTGACCAGGGCGCTGGGATTGCAATGGAGTTGTCCGGTGTTGCCGGTCGAGTTCCATGAAGCCGAGGCGCTCACTGCGCTGGTTCCGCGCCTCTTTGTGGACGCCTTTGATGCTCTGCCGCTGCGCCTGGCAGCCGGCAAGCTGCTTTATCTGGGATTTGAAAACCGGCTGGATCCGGTGCTGGCCCTGGCCGTCAAGCGCATGACGGGGCTGCGTGTGGAGAGCGGCCTGGTGCCGGGATCGCTGTTTCGCGCCGCGCACACACGGATGTTGGGCGCGAAGTTTCCTCCGGTCGATCTGATCGAGGCCGCCTCGGAGACGGCGCTGGTCGACGTGCTGGCAAAGGCGGTGGAGCGGGTGCGGCCCGCCGAGTCGCGCCTGGTCAGGATCCACGACTGCCTGTGGCTGAGAATGTGGCTGCATAACCCATCGGGGCCGCTGCCCGCGATCAATTCGATTCAGGACATGATCTGTTCGAAGAGAACATAATGAAATCTGCCGCAACTGCGGACCTGCTTGGCGCGTCCGGGGTCCTTGCCCGTGGTGAGAGCGGGGAAGGAGGCGACTGTCTCTTGCGAGACCTAACCTCGAAGGCATGTTTTTTGCCTCGCTCATGGTTCGGCTGAAAGGGCCGATAAACACCAGAGCAGAGGAGCCTGGGCATGAGTGGAATTCGAACCCTGATCGTTGACGATTCCTCGGTAATGCGGAAGATCGTAGAGCGTTCCCTTCGTCAGGCCGGCCTGGATCTGGTGATGGTGCACGAGGCCGGCAGCGGTACTGAAGGGCTGGACCTGTTGAAGAACAAGGAAGTGGATCTGATTCTCTCAGACATCAACATGCCTTCGATGGACGGACTGGAATTCCTGCGCCAGCTTCGGGCGCAGAATCTCGCTCCCGGCGTTCCGGTGGTAATGATTACCACCGAATCGAGCGAGGAGCATGTGAAGCAGGCCATTCTGTCGGGGGCGCAGGGATATATCCGCAAGCCGTTCACGGCCGAACAGGTGAAGGAGCGGGTGCTGCCGTTGATCCATGCGGCGTAGCCGGGAGGCATTCCCATGCTTTTGAACGGGGTGCGGGCAGCCGCCATCGCGCGAGCGAGCGCAAGCGGCATCAACGGAATGGAGCGTAAGATGGCGGTCTCGTTGCGTCAATCCGTGCAGCAGGTTTCCGATCCGCGGAACCTGGATGCGAGCGTGGAAGAGGTCTTTCATCTGATGCTGGGAGTCAACTGTCAGCGTTTCGACGGGCCGATTGAAACCGGACCGGAGTCGGTCACAGCGGTGGTTGGTTTCGGCGGTCTTCTCAGCGGGGCGTGTGTCTTCCGCACGAGCGGCCCCGCAGCCATGAAGATTGCCGCGCGCATGACGGGCATGGAGTTTGACGAGATCGACGACACCGTCAAGGACGGGATCGGCGAAATCTGCAACATGCTGGCCGGAGGGTGGAAGGGCAAGGTTCCGGATCTGGCGGCGAACTGTGGCTTGTCGGTGCCGGCGGTCATTACGGGCCGGGATTACAGACTGCATGTGCAGGCTCCTGAATTCCAACTCCACCACGGGTACCGATTCGAGGATGCCGGCTTTGAAGTAACCATCATCTGCGACGGAATTCAATAATCTTCGGCAAGGTGTGGGTCGGCGGCGCAAAAAATGGAGGGAATGCGAGCGGCCAGCCGCGGGCACAGTGTATTTGCTCCCGCCCTATCGATTCCACGTTGCCTGAACGACCCACCTCCTTTTCATGATTATGCTCTAATCCTTCCACCCGCCCTTTCGGTCCTTCACCTGCACTTCTCTTACCGCGATAGGAGGAGCGCCGATGGATAGCGGATACTATGCAGCGATGACCGGGCTAATCGCGCGCACCCAGGCGTTGGATATCGCAGCCACCAACCTGGCTAATGCACAGACTCCCGGATACCGCTCCGAGCAGGAGTACTTCCGCTCGGCGCTGATGGGCCCCGATGCCGCGGACTCACAGCTGGGGCGGACGGTGAACAACTTCGGCCTTTTGGGCGGCGACCGGCTCAACCTTGAACAGGGCTCGCTCGACCCAACCGGGAATCCACTCGACCTGGCCATTGAAGGGGAAGGCTTCTTTCAGATTCAGACGCGCAACGGTCTGCGCTACACCCGCGATGGCAGCTTTCACCGGGCTCCGGGAGGCCTGATGGTGACGGCCGGGGGCGATCCCGTGTTGTCCACGGCCGGTCAGCCAATTCCGGTTCCTCCAGGACAGATCACGGTGGGTGTGGATGGCGTCCTTTCGGCCGCGGGGGGCGTCGTGGCGACGGTGGGCGTCTTCTCGTTTCCTGCTGGAACACAACTGACTGCCGAGGGAACCAACCGCTATGTGGCGCCCGATCAGGCGACGGTTTCAGTTTCGAAGGCTGCGACAATTCACGAAGGTGCGCTCGAGACCGCCAACCAGGGCGTGATCCCAGGGACCTTGAATCTGATTCTCGTTCAACGCGAGGCGGAGATGATGCAAAAGGCGCTCACCATCTTCCATACGGACTTTAACAAATTTGCTACCGAGGACCTACCCCGTGTCTGAAAAACAGTGGTCAATGATCAGTTGTCAGTGGTCAGAAGCGATCCTCCGTCTGGACGAGAGTGGAAGCGGGAAAAGCGCCGTCGCAGGCTGTTCACTGACAACTGACCACTTAGAACTGACAACTGGCGACTGAAAGGAGCCACAATGATTCGAGCTTTGTACACGGCTGCCAGCGGCATGAGCGCGCAGCAGTTGAACCTGGACACCATCGCAAACAACCTGGCCAACTCTTCGACCACCGGATTCCGTCAGTTGCGCCTGGAGTTTCAGGACATGGTCTACCAGAACCTGGTAACGCCGGGCGCGGCGCAGAGCCAGTCCACGGTCTCGGCCGGTCTGCAGATCGGGTTGGGCACCAAATCGGCGGCCACCGAAGTCATCATGACCCAGGGTTCGCTGAACCAGACCTCCAACCCGTTGGATGTGGCTATTGAAGGAACCGGCTTTTTTCAGGTTCAGCGGCCCGATGGGACCATCGCGTATACCCGCGCGGGACAGTTTCAGCTCAACAACCAGGGGACCCTGGTCACCACGGATGGCGACCCGGTGATTCCGACCATCACCATTCCCTCCAATGCGACTGCGGTCACCATCACGCAGTATGGCGTGGTCAACGCAACCCTGGCAGGTCAGCAGAATCCTTCGCAACTGGGCCAATTGCAACTGGCCACGTTTCCCAACCCAGGGGGCCTCGAGAGTATGGGCTCCAACCTGCTCCAAACCACACTTAGCTCAGGGGACCCGGTATTGGGCAATCCCGGCGGCACCGAGGGACTGGGCACGCTGCAGCAAGGCTACCTCGAGAACTCGAATGTCGACGTGGTGACCATGTTTGTCCAGATGGTTCTAGCCCAGCGAGCCTACGAATCGAACTCAAAAGTCATTAAAGCCGCGGACGATATGTACTCTCAGGTCAATAACATGACCCGGTAAAGTCCAACTTTCGGCTGAAGAGATGGATGCGACCCAATCGGGCCGGGAATCAGGCTGGAAGAACAGGCAGCGGAGATGGGATCGGATGCACACCGGACCGAAGATGCGGAGAGGAATGGCGCTGGTAGCTCTGGCAATCGCGCCGATGATCCAGGGTCGGACTGCGGCCGCGCAGGCCTCGGCTCCCGAGGCCGAGAGAGTGCTTCATTCCAACGGGCAAGCTTCCATCCCTCCGGGCGATCTCACCGAGATTGTCCGTGAGATCGACGATCCGCACAATGGAGCGCGCTGGTTGCTCATGCGCAATCCCGATCACCCCGGCGGCCCGGGCCTCCTGGTGATGGTCCCTCATGCCCGCTCCGCAAACCAGCAGCGGCTGACGGGAGGACCGCTGCCCAGCCCCGTTGCGGAGCCTCTCCAACCCGTGATTCGTGCTGGGGAGCGGCTTGTTGTCGAGGAGAGCTCGCCCGTGGTTGAGGCGCGCCTGGAGGGGGTGTCGCTTGGTCCTGCGGTCATCGGTTCGCCATTGGATGTGCGCCTGAAGATCGGCGGAAAAGTGATGCGAGCCGTGGCTCTCGGGGCGGGCCGCGCGGCTCTTCAAGCGGAAGCGGGGGTGCGGCCGTGAGATTGAGGCTGTCGAGTTCAATTCTGCTTTGCTCGATCCTTGTGTTCCATGGGCCGCACGCGCTGGACGCCCAGACCAAGAAACATATTCCGTTATTGCCGGCCGCCAAGCCGACGCCGCCCGAAGCGGCGCTCCGTACCTACATTGAAAAGGTTCGGGCGCAGCAGGCGGCGGAGGTCCGGACAGCGGGCTCGATCTGGAGCCCGGAGGGCAGGTTGGTGCGATTCGGCACCGATGCCAAAGCAGTCCGTCTGCACGATGTGCTTTCGATTGTGGTCACGGAAAGCCTGGCAGCTTCGACCGACGGTCAGGTCAAGAACTCCAGGGCATCGAATGCAAACTCCGGGCTGACCTCCTTGTTTGGAGCGTTGAAGTCGTCGAACGCTCTGCAAAACCTAATCGGAATGACCGCTTCATCCGGATTAACGGCGCAGGGGCAGAGCACGACAAACTCCAGCCTGGCTACCACGTTTGGCGGCGAAGTGGTTGACGTGCTTCCCAACGGGATGCTGGTGGTGCAGGCCACCAGGCAGCTGACCTTCTCGCAGCAGACGCAGCTGATCAAGCTGCGCGGTTTGGTGCGACCGGAAGACGTCAGTGCGCAGAACCAGGTGCTGTCAACGGCGATGACGGATCTTGAACTGGAAGTGACGGGCAAGGGAATTGTCAACGACTCCACATACCGGCAGAACCCGCTGGTGCGCTTCCTGGAGAAGCTGCTGATTTTCTAGAAGCAGGGAACAGGGACTAGGGAACAGGGAATAGGGAAGCCGATGCTCATCACACGAGTCATGGCGGGCAAGAGAAATCAGCAAATGCACGGCTGTTGGTTGGCTCGGGGATTCACCCTTGCGTGTTTCGGATTTCTCGTTCTGACACTGGTACACGCCGAACCGGCGGCACAATTGGCGCGCATCAAGGATGTGGCGACCATCGAGGGCATTCGCGACAACCAGCTGGTCGGTTACGGATTGGTGGTGGGCCTGCGTGGAACCGGGGACAGTTCGCAGACAGTGTTTCCGGCGCAGACCCTGATTTCGGCGCTTGAGCGAATGGGCATTACCGTGCCGCAAACCGGTTCGAACAGCGCCAGCAACATGCAGGTGAAGAACATGGCAGCGGTCTTCGTAGTGGCCACGCTGCCGCCCTTCAGCAGGCCGGGCTACAAATTGGATATCACGGCCTCCTCGGCCGGAGATGCGCGGTCGCTGGAAGGAGGGATTTTGCTGATGACACCCCTCTACGGCCCTGACGGACAGATTTACGCACAAGCCCAGGGGGCGCTGGTTCTCGGGGGCTATGTGGCGGCATCGGGAGGCAACAGCAAACAGCTCAACCACCCGACCACAGCGCGTATTCCAGGCGGAGCGCTTGTGGAGCGGCTGGTTCCGTTCGACCTGAAGCAGATGCGCTTGGTGAGCGTGCTGCTCAACGACGCCGATTTTCATACCGCCGAACGGATGGCTGCGGCGATCGATGAAGCGCTGGGCGCTGCGCGGGCGCATGCGGTTGACAGCCGCAGGGTGGAGATTGCCGCGGCGCCGGACGAAGACGTGGCGGCTCTGCTCGACCGCATCGAAGCGGTCGAAGTCGAGGTGTTTCCAAGGGCCCGCGTGGTGGTGAACGAGCGCACCGGCACGGTCGTGATTGGCGGGACTGTTCGTTTGCAGCCGGTCTCTATCCTGCATGGAGGGCTGAGCGTAAATGTGATCTCCGAACCACTTGTCTCACAGCCCAGCCCCGGCTCGGCAGGTACCACGCAAGTGGTACAGCAGACCACCATTCAGGCCCAGGACAAGCCGGTGAACCGCATCGATCTGAAAGAAGGCGCAACGGTGGAGGATCTGGTGCAGGAATTGCAACGTACAGGGGCGGGAGCACGGGATGTGATCTCGATCCTGCAGGCCATGAAGGAAGCCGGTGCGCTTGAGGCCGATCTCGAAGTCCTGTGATGGAAGTGCTTTGATGGAGACACTTGGGATGCATACGATAGCTGCAACGGCGGCGGAAGCGGGTTCGGGTAGTTCAGTAGCGTCGCAGCCCAGGCTGGTGCGTGCGGCCAATGAGTTTGAGGCACAGATGATGAAGGAGTTGTTGAAGCCATTGACCTCAGGCAGCACGCTTACCGGCGAAGATGATGATTCGAGTTCCGGCTCCGGCGGAGCGCTGGGGGAGTTCGCGTCGGAATCTTTGGCGCGCGGGTTGAGCGAACACGGCGGTTTTGGGGTCGCCAATCGCATCGTGCGAGAGCTTTCCCATCCTGGGAGCGCGAGCGGGGCACCAGGAGTAACCGGGAAATTGCACGGAGATACCGTCATAAGAGGGGATCAATGACTAAAGTGATTAGCCGCTACGCCGATGCAACCGGCAAGGAGCAATGTTCATGGACATTCGAACCAGTTTGGACGGACTAAAATCGCTTTTGGGCGTCACGCCGCCAGAAACGGCTACAACGCAGCCAAAGAGCAATCCGGCAACCACGGGCTCTGGTCTAACCAGCGACCGGGCAACATTCAGCTCTGCCGGGAGCGAGGTTTCGCTCACGGCAGCGGAGCCCGAAGTGCGCGCCGACAAGGTAGCGAGCATTCAGGCTGCAATAGCGGCGGGAACCTACAATGTGCCGGCCTCGGCGGTGGCGTCGAAAGTGGTGGACAGCATGATGGGCGGCGAGTCCTAGGACGGAAAGAAAGTTGACCAATGGCTATCGAAGCCAACCCGGAGGGAACGAATGGAGAGCTGGGCATGGAGCGGGTTGCGGCGGCCTTGCTTGAGACAGGCGAGGAACGTCCTGTGTTGAGGGAGATTGTGGTTGAGGCCTCGAAGGCGCTTGCCCGTCTGGATGCCAACCGGCTCGAGGAACTGGCTCGATCGTGCGAGGCGCTGAATCGAGATCTGCCTCAAGGGAATCCGGAGATTCGCGCCAATCTTGCCCGCCAGGCAAATGAGTCTGTGGCTGAGATGGCGGTCTTTGGCCGGGTCTTGGAAGCAACGCGGGCGAATTTGAACGTCATGCAACGTCTGCGCGATTTGCGGGCGGGACGCCTGGAGTACGGCGAAATGCCGGCGCAGGGATGGGTGCGGACGGAGAGCGGTCATGGGGACAATTAACTCCGCATTCTCGCTCATATCGGGCGCCCTGGATGCCGACCAGGCGGCACTCAGCATCATCGCCAACAACGTCGCCAATGCCAACACCCCCGGTTACACCCAGGAGACGCCCAACTGGAAGCAGAACCAGCCGCTCGAAATCAACGGAGTGAGCTATGGCGATGGGGTGACGGAGACGGGCGCCACTTCGCTCCGGGATAGCGTGCTGGAGGAGCGGCTGGATCAGCAACAGCAGTTGGCCTCGGCCTCGGGTGCGCGATTGACGGCGCTCAACAGCGTCCAGGCGCTGTTTACGCCGGATTCGGGCTCGACCAGTTCAACGGCAGGCGACATTGGCAGCGACCTGACCGGCTTCTTCAATTCCTTTTCGTCATTGGAGGCCAATCCGACTGACAACGCCTTGCGTCAGCAGGTGCTTTCTTCGGCCACAACCCTGGCCGGCGATGTGTCCAACGCAGCGGCCAGCTTGAATTCTCAAAGGTCGGCCCTGGATCAGGAGGCGTCCGGCGTGACCAGCCAGATGAACTCGCTGACCTCAGCCATCTCGCAGCTGAACCTGCAGATTCAGTCAACATCGCCCGATGCCGATGGAGGAACGCTCGAAGACCAGCGCGACGAGGATATCAGCCAACTTTCGCAGCTCATCGGGATCAACCAGGTTCCGAGCGAGAACAACGGCCTTTCGATCACCACGACCTCCGGCCAGTTGCTGGTTGCCGATGGGACCGACTTCCAACTGACGACCGGGTCGGTGGGCGGCGTGACGGACTTCTTTCTGGGTGGTTCGGATATTACAAAGCAATTGATGAGCGGAGGAGGTCAGTTGGGAGGGTATCTCACGGCGCGCGACAGCGATATTCCCACAGCGCTCACTTCTCTCGATCAATTGGCCTACAGCGTCTCCACCTCGGTCAACACGCTCAACAATAATGGCACCGATCTGGATGGAGTGACGGGGACCGCGAACAGCCCTCTCTACATCTTCAAGGAGCCCGCGACGGTTGCCGGCAGCGCTGCCAACATGGCCGTGGTCATGACCGATCCCAACCAGATTGCGGCTGCCGGACAGGGTGACGGAACCGGCGATAACTCCAATGCAACCGCGATGGCGAAGCTGACAAAAACAACATCGACTACTATCAACAACCAGACGCCGACCGACTTCTATTCGAGCTTTGTCTCGGCATTAGGCGCGACGGTTTCCGGGGTGCAGTCGGAGAACACCGCGCAGAACGCTTCCGTTACGCAATTGCAGACCCAGAACAATGCTCTTTCAAGCGTCAACCTGAACGATGAAGCCGCAGCCATGTCTACCTTGCAGAGCAGCTATCAGGCGGCATCGCAGGTCTTTACGATGTTGAACACAATCATGGCCGCGGCGATGAATCTTGGAGATCAAACGACGGTTGCCTGAGCGTGAACGCGCGGGCGTTTGGAAGACGCGGAACGAAAGGCCGATGAGGGCAGGGAGGAACCGAATGCGGGTGGATCCAAGTTATGTTTCGAATCTGGTCGGCTCGCTCGATCAGGCTCAGCTGAACGAACAGCAGTTGACGGCCGAGCTGTCGAGCGGCGTGAGCTTCAACTCGCTCAGCCAGAATCCGGTTGGCTCGGGAGAGAATGTGATTCTGCTCAATCAGATTCAGCAGGACGACTCCTTCACGCAGTCCTCAAGCTTGGTTACGGGTCAGTTGCAGGTAGCCGACTCGACACTGGGTTCCGTGGTTTCTCAACTTACGCAGGCCATTTCACTGGCAACCAGCGCCAACAACGGCACCATGAACGCGAGCGATGTCCAATCGATCGGCAGCCAGATTTCCGGCATCCTCAATGAGGTGCAATCTCTGGCCAACACCAATTATCAGGGCCAGTACATTTTTGCAGGCGGACAGACTTCCACCACTCCTTTCACAACATCGATGGGCACCTCGCCGGGCGTCACGACCTATAGCGGCGATGAAGACGTGAACTATCTTGATACGCCGGACGGCCAGAAAATCCAGTTGAACGTGCCGGGGAACCAGATTTTCTCAGGCAGCGGATCCAACAGCGTGTTTGGCGCCCTGAATGGCCTGGTTGCCGATTACTCGAGCGGTACGGTCAACACCAGCCAGGCGGTGAGCGATACCGAGGCGCTCAGCACGGCTCTGAACTACGTCTCGCAACAACGTGTCACCATCGATAACTCCATTTCGCAGGCTTCCGCGGCCTCCGATGCCGTAACCGGCGACCAAGCGCAGTCGACGACCGCGCAGACCAATCTGATGCAGGCCGATGTGGCGCAGGTTTCTACGCAGCTTTCTCTCGCGGAAACCCAGCAGACCGCCCTTGAAGACGTGATCTCGGAACTGGATTCGGCCTCCAACAGCCTGTTCAGCAAAATTCAACCGTAAGGCCTGGGAAATTCGGAGAATAAAAGATCATCCGTGAGGATCGTTTGCGCCGCACACGCTCGCCCCACACGCTCATCGATCGGCCGTTTCCTGAGGAGATAACCACCACCTTGGCGAATGCCGCGCCGAAGCAGTAACCGTCTATACTTGAAGCGGAAGGACAGACCTTGTTTGCTCCCATTCGTTTCTTATGGAATGCGACCCGCGGGCACCGGCTTGCCCCGTGGCGAAGCGAGTATCTTCGCTGGCGAGTTGAGACTTACTCAGGCATGCGAGCTGAGACGCTGACAACGCGGAAGATTCTGGGGTTTGTGTGGATCTCTCGTTGGGAGCTGTTGAGCTTTCTCGCCTGGACCGGCCGTCTGGAACGTGAGGCGCGCAAGCGCACATGAACAGAATTCAATACGGAGACTTCAAGCGAGTGTCCCGACCAATGCGAAAGACAGCAATTTGCGCTGCGTTTCTCGCGACTGCCGCACTTGCTGGCGCGCAACAGATGCCTCCAGCCGAACCTCCTCTGCCCATGCCTTCGGCGCAATCGAACACGCCGACCATCCGCGTGACCACACAGGAAGTGCTTGTGCCCACCCTGGTTGTCAAGCGTGGCGGCGGAATCATCTACGGCCTCAAGCAGGGGGACTTCGTGTTGGAAGACAACGGAGTGCCACAGAAGCTTCGCGTGCAGGAAGAGATGGACACCGCGCCGGTCTCGCTGGTGGTGGCCGTGGAGCAGGGCGGGGTGAGCGTACTGGAGTTCGACAAGATAGCGAAGCTTGGCCCGCTGCTCGATCTCTTTCTTGCGGACGGTAGAAGCCAGGCAGCACTGGTTGGCTTCGACTCGACGCCGCATCTCATTCACGACTTCACTCACACCAGTGACGACCTGAACGACGCCCTCAAGCACATGGAGCCGGGCAACGGCGGCGACGCAATCCTGGATACGGTGAGTTATGCCGTCGATCTGCTAGAGTCGCAGCCAAAGGAATATCGCCGTGTGCTGCTGCTCATCACGGAGCCGCGCGACCACGGCAGCAAGCACACCAAGCCGGAAATGCTGATAAAGAAGATTGGCCGATCCGACATACTGGTGCTGAGCGTGGCGTTTTCGCCATCGCGTGCCGAGTTCCTCCACGACGTGACCGACTCGGGCGACAACCGGGCGATGAATCTGATGTCACCGTTGATCATGGCCGTGCAAGCCTTCAAGAAGAATGTGGCCAAGGAGGTCGCGTCGATGAGCGGCGGGGAGTACACAACGTTCACCGGCGACAAAAAGTTTGAGGGGCGGGTGGTGGAATCGGCCAGGGATACGCGCAACCGCTATCTGATCAGCTTCAGTCCATCCAACCCGACCCCCGGTCTGCATACGATCAAAGTCCGCACCGCGCAGGATTACGGAGCCCGGATCGTGGCGCGGGCCAACTACTGGGTGACGGCGGGACCATAAAGAGTAGCTTTCGCGGAGAGTGGGATTCAGATCGCACTATAGACCTTTGCAGATTAAAGAAATTGGAAGTCGCTTCGGCAAAATACCCCAAATGGTACCCCCTTCGAGAATTGACTAGGGTCTCATTGCCGATGCGTAAAGGCGATACCATCAGTGAGCTTATGCGCCTTGTGGCTGTGTTGAGGCCGCCTGGATTAGCGAACCTTCCTTTTACCTCAAGTGAATTCCCTATCCAATTGATTTCATCGATAACGCACAGGAAAAAGCAAATTAAGGTGAATCCGGCTCGTCAGGATCGCAGGTATCTGTCTGGCCACTTTTGGCCGATACGGCCATCTTGCATGACAACGGGTAGGCTGAAGGACAACGGCCGAGCACGCTGGGTACTTTGCTCGCCATAAGCCGGCTCAGGCATAGTCCAGACACTCCGACGGACACTGTGACTTCCAGTCAGTTACTCCTCTTTCCAAACCCGATAAAACCTGACCTCCAGCACGCGTAGTGTGCGATTTGTGTGGCCACTTCCCGCCAGGAGGTATTCTTGATCAGGAAAGCGGGACAAATCATCACGCGGGTTTCGAGCACTTGGCTCGTCCATGTGTCACTTGGCCGCGATCCGGAAACCGGAACGCGGAAGTGTCGCAACAAGACCATTCGCGGTTCTTTCCGCGCATCACAGACCAACCTGAAAGCAAAGCCCCATGAAGGAAACATCGGGAGCATTGCGCCCGCGGCGGCGCTCCGGCTTGGTTCATTTCTGGACCAGTGGCTTGTAACGACAGCTAAGCCAAGACTGCGGCCCAAGACCTACACAGACGCAGAAGCGCCGCCGCACTTTTGGATGGCGACCTCAGTCCAATGCGCCGATCCATCACGGTTGCCGCCCCTTTCGAGTTCTGGGCTTCCTCATGGGTAATTCAGGATAATCCCGTGCGACGTCCCTTAAGAGAGCAACTCTTCTTATGAAGGATAAGAAACAGTTGAGCAACCCTATTGTGCTATTGTGCTATCAAAGGACATGAGGCTTCTGCGGTATTGCCGCTCCTGGCAACCTGCAAACTTTCCCTTGTCAAGACCTCACATCGGGCCCGGTGACTGTGCATCTTTTGGGAAAAAGTCGGCGATCTGTTTTCCTTAGGATCCTCGCGTCCCTGGGACTGGCTATCTGCGTCTTCTCCTGGGGGTTGCAATATAAGCTTTCCCTTTATGACCCACCGCAGGCCGCATCTCATCAAATCCCGAGTGCCAAGCTAATTTCCAAGAATGAGCAATCGAGAGCAACGGACAGCCCGAGGGTAGTTCGGACAAGGACCTCGGCCAAGGTTATCTATAGCGCTCCGACAGGCATTTTCCTGATTTTGTTGTTACTCCCCAGTTTCTTGATCCTGCAAGTATCAGGCAAAAGGCAGAAGTGTGTGAATGGCTTGTGGCATCCACGCCATGTCTTCTTGAACATCCCCTTTGTCCGCCCTCCTCCCGTTCTCGTCTAGCGACTCCCCCATGTTGAAGACTGCAGCATTCGGCCTCGATTGACAGGCGGGCTGTATGGCATTCACGTTTTCGGTGAATGTTCCAACCCTTTGTGGACCTAACAGTCAATACTCATTCAGGGGTGCATTCGAAATATGCGAAAGCGATCCTCATTAATCTTTGTCGCAGGAATGTCGCTGCCTCTTCTTGCCAGCTTCATCGCGTGCAAACCCGGTGATCAGCATTCAGGCGCGCATGCCGCGGAGATTCCATCGGCGAAAGTAGCTGCGGCGATGCGGGGAGATATTGCACACACCTTAAGCCTCGCCGGGCAATTCCAGCCCTATCAGGTCGTAGATGTTCATCCGAAAGTCACTGGCTTCATGGTGAAGATCAACGTCGATATCGGTGACAAGGTGCGGAAGGGCGAGACGCTGGCGGTATTGGAAGTGCCGGAGTTGAAGGCTCAGTTGAAGGGCACTGTCTTCGAAATGCAGGGGGCAAAGGACGATCTGCTCCGCGCACAGCATGAGATCAAGCGCGCAGAGGCCATCCATTCGGCGTTGCATGCGGACTATGAGAGATTGCTTGAGACATCAAAGGCACAACCTGGCTTGATTGCGCAGCAGGAACTGGATGATGCGCAGAGCAAGGATCTGTCTTCGGAGTCGCAGGTGGACGCGGCCAAGGCCGCCGCGGCGGCTGCGCAGCAGCACGCAGAGGTTGCCCATACGGACAACGACCGCGTGCAGGCGATTCAGAACTACACGAATGTAGTGGCGCCGCTGGACGGGGTGATCGTTTGGCGTTATGCCGATACCGGCGCGCTTATCCAGAGCGGCACCAACTCAAATGAACAGGACATTCCCATCGTCAGACTCTCGCAGAGCGGCCTATTGCGGCTACGCATGCCGATCCCGGAGAACGATATTCAGTTTGTCCATATCGGCGACCCGATGCAGGTTCGCGTCGATGCCATTGGCCGTTCTTTCACGGGGAAGATCGTGCGATTCACACGCGACGTGAACTTTGAAACGCGGACAATGGAGACGGAAATCGATGTTGAGAACCAGGATCTTTCCATCTCGCCAGGTATGTACGCCAATACTGAAATGCAACTCGCGCGTGCGTCGAACGTAACCACCATTCCGGTCGAGGCGCTGGTGTTGAAAGGAAATCGGGAAGCGGTTTACTCGTTGGATGCGAGTAATCGGATTCACATCCGGACTGTAGACGTCGGTCTTCAGGGATCGAAGCTCGCGGAAATCAAGAGTGGCCTCAAACCTGGCGATCGGGTGGTTCTGGGAGGTCAGGAAAACTACACCGAAGGCGAACAGGTATCTCCGATCCTTACGCAGACACCTTCTTCCGATGTTATGCGCGAGTCGGGAGGCGTGATCGACATGAAGGCAGACGCGGAAGGGAACAGCGGAGGAGCAAAGTAATGCCGAAGTTTGCTCTCAGATATCCGTTCTTCATCATCATGCTGTGCCTGATGGTCTCGCTTGTGGGAGTGGTCAACACCGTTCGCATGCCCGTCGATCTATTTCCCAAGATCGATATGCCCGTTGTTGTAGTGGCAACCTTCTACAACGGGATGCCGCCGCAACAAATCGAAGCCGACATTACGAACACCTTTGAACGCTTCTTTACGCTGGGCGCCAATATCGACCACAGCGAATCGCGCTCTCTGACGGGCGTGAGCCTCATCAAGATCTACTTCAAGCCAGGTACGGATCCTAATTCAGCTTTGAGCAACATTGCCAACCTGGCCATGGCAGACTTGCGACGTCTTCCGCCGGGGACGTTGCCCCCGGTGGTGCTTGGCATGGATGCGTCGACGCAGCCAGTATGCCTGGTGACCTTGAAAGGGCAGGGGCTCAACGAGACGAACCTGAAGGACATGGCGCAGTTCCAGGTGCGCAATCAGATATCGAATGTCCAGGGCGCCTCGGTTCCGCAGCCCTATGGAGGGACCTACCGTCAGATTCAGGTATATGTGGATCCGGTAAAGATGGAGGCACGTAATCTAAGCCTCAATGATGTGGTGGAGTCAGTCAACAGCTCGAATCTTATCCTTCCCGCCGGCGACGTGCGCATCGGTTCAAAGGACTTCAACATCTACGCGAACAGCCAGTTTCCGGATGCAACCTCAATGAACGAAATGCCACTCAAATCAGTGGGCAACGCCTCGGTGCTGGTGGGGGACATCGGCAAGGCAGAGGACTCGGGCGCGCTGCAGTACAACATCGTGCGCATCGACGGTCAGCGCTCTGTCTACATACCAGTCTTCAAGCAAGGCGGCAACAGCAACACGATCACCATTGTCGATGGGATGAAGACCGCCATTAAGCATCTGGTTGACATCCCGGCCTCTCTGAAAACAGCAGTGGTCTTCGACCAATCCATCTTTGTAAAACTCGCCATCAAGAATCTGGTCAAGGAAGCGAGCATCGGCCTGGTGCTCACAGGCATCATGATTTTGGTTTTCCTTGGCAGCCCGCGAGCAACGTTCGCGGTCCTTCTGTCGATTCCGCTTTCAGCGCTTGTATGCCTGCTGCTGACCAGTGCCATGGGCGGCTCGATCAACACTATGATTCTGGGTGGACTGGCCCTCGCATTCTCGCGACTGATCGACGACTCGGTTGTGGTGCTGGAGAATATATTCCGCTACATGGAATTGGGATTTCCACCGCGAGAAGCGGCGGAAAAGGGAGGCATGGAGGTATCGCTTGCGGTTCTTGCAGCAACCTCGACAACCTCCATCGTGTTTTTTCCCGTGAGCTTTCTCTCCGGCATCAGCAAGTACATTTTTACGCCGCTCGCGCTGGGAGTTGTCCTTTCGATCTTCGCTTCGTACTTCTTCGCAATGACAGTTGTACCTCTCTACTGCGCTAACTTCATCCGTTTGCGAGATGAGGAGACGCAAGGGAGAGGCAACAGGCCAGAATTCTTTGCCCGATTCGAGCGCAAGTTCAACGAGAAGTTTCAAAGCTTGCTCACATGGTATGAAGGCCTTGCCAAACGAGCAATGCGACGCCCAGGCTTCACGGCTGCCGCGATTTTGGGCGGCGTTGCGCTCACAATGCTTGTGCTGTTCCCGTTCCTTGGACGCGCCTACTTTCCGCGCACAGATCCCGGCCAATTCGTTATCGATGTACGGATGCCCAGCGGCACGCGGCTTGAAGTCAGCAACGATGACATCGCTAAGGTTGAGACCATCATTCGCAGCGTCGTCAAACCGTCCGATCTGGATATGGTCGTATCCAACATAGGCGTCTACCCTGACCTCTCCGCCATCTATACGACTAACGCCTCGATGAATACCGCCTTCGTGCAGGTCAGTCTGAAAGAGGACCATGGCATTGCCAGCTACGAATATATGCGGCGTGTGCGGAAGAAACTCTCCGCCGAGATGCCGGAGCTTGTCACTTACTTCCAGGCGGGTGGCCTGGTGGATAGCGTAATCAATCAGGGCCTGCCGGCACCGATCGACATCCAGGTTAGTTCGATGGATATCGATGGAGCTTACGCACTTGCAAAAGATCTTTCCCAGAGAATCAAGGCGATGCCGAACGTGAGTGGCGTTTATATTCCGCAGGATATTGACTACCCAGGCATTGCCCTGAACATCGACCGTGAGAAGGCCAACCTGATCGGCCTTTCCGCCAAGGACGTGGTGCAAAACGTAATTACCGCCATGACATCCGATGGCATGGTCGCCCCCAGTTACTGGATCGATCCAAAGAGCGGCAACAACTATATGGTGACGGTTCAGTACGCGAACAACTTGATCAACGACATGTCGATGCAGGATTTCGATAATATCCCTCTCCGTGGCGTTCATCCAGCTGGATATAGCCCATTGCAGCTGGCTCGCCAAGCCTCCAGCGATTCGCATGAGTTCTGGAGAGGCAACCACTCTGCCGGGTACACGCCGCTGAGCTCGGTTGCGAGTATCAGGCAGATCACGACTCCTACGGAAGTCGACCATTACCAGATTCGACGTGTGATTGACATCTATGTCGCGACAAAGACTGAGGCGCTGCAAGGGGTGGGCGGAGATATAAAAAAGCTGCTGGCGAATACCAGGACCGACAAGAATACAGTCCTGAACCTGCGAGGCGCAGTGGTCAGCATGAACCGTTCGTTTACGGAGTTTGGCCTGGGGCTCATTGTATCTGTGCTGATGGTCTACCTGATCCTTATGGCCCAGTTCAGGTCATTCATCGATCCATTCATCATTTTGATGGCCATTCCACCTGGACTTGCTGGGGTTGTGATCATCCTTTTGGTCACTGGCAGTTCACTGAACATCATGTCGCTGATGGGCGTGATCATGATGACCGGCATTGTGGTCTCGAACAGCATTCTGATCGTCGAATTTGCCGGCACGCTGCTTAAAGAGGGCCTGCCGCTATTGGAGGCCGTGGTCCAGTCCTGCAAAATACGCCTGCGCCCAATTCTAATGACCTCCCTTGCAACGCTTCTGGGCATGATTCCGATGGCACTCGGAATGGAAGCTGGAAGCGAGCAATATGCGCCGCTGGCGCGTGCAGTTATAGGTGGCCTTGCAGTTTCTGTGGTCGTAACCGTCTTTCTTGTGCCGGCAGTTTACCTGATCGTTCACGGCGCGCGGGAAAAGAAGTCCGCGGTTGCGGGGGGGGCATAGAGAATGGCAATTCGCATCAGAGGTTGTTTTAGCGATGGACGCACGCGTCCAATCCGAAGGAAAGGTGCAGTGATGGCGATTAACGGAGGTGGGAAGTAATGCCGAAGTTTGCACTCAAAAACCCTTTCTTCATCATCATGCTTTGTCTGATGGTCTCCCTTGTGGGGGTGGTCAACGTCGTTCGCATGCCAGTCGATCTGTTCCCCAGGATCGACATGCCAGTAGTCGTAGTGGCAACGTTCTACAACGGAATGCCGCCGCAGCAGATCGAAGCTGACATTACGAATACCTTTGAGCGCTTTTTTACGCTTGGTGCAAATATCGACCACAGCGAATCGCGTTCATTGACGGGCGTGAGCCTGATCAAGATCTACTTCAAGCCGGGTACCGATCCTAATTCGGCGTTGAGTAATATTGCCAATCTGGCCATGGCCGACTTGCGCCGCTTGCCGCCGGGCACGCTACCCCCCGTCGTGCTGGGCATGGACGCATCGACGCAACCGGTTTGTCTGGTGACCTTGAAGGGACAGGGGCTGAACGAAACGAACCTGAAAGACATTGCGCAATTCCAGGTGCGCAACCAGATTTCAAACGTGCAGGGCGCTTCGGTTCCGCAGCCCTATGGAGGAACCTACCGCCAGATTCAGGTTTATGTAGACCCGCTGAAGATGGAGGCGCGTAATCTCAGCCTGAACGACGTGGTGCAGTCGGTAAACAACTCAAATCTCATTTTGCCGGCCGGTGATGTACGCGTGGGGTCGAAGGACTTCAACATCTATGCCAACAGCCAGTTCCCCGATGCGAACTCGATGAATCAGATGCCCCTCAAGTCGGTGGGCAACGCATCCGTTCTGGTCGCCGACATTGGTAAAGCAGAGGACTCGGGCGCGCTCCAGTACAACATCGTGCGCATAGACGGACAACGCTCCGTCTACATACCTGTTTTCAAGCAGGGCGGCAACAGCAACACGATCACCATCGTCGATGGCATGAAGGCCGCCATCAAGCATCTGGTCGACATACCGGCATCATTGAAGACGGCGGTAGTCTTCGACCAGTCCGTTTTCGTCAAGCTTGCAATCGGCAATGTCACGAGGGAAGCGGCCATCGGGCTGGTGCTGACTGGAGTGATGATTCTTATTTTTCTCGGGAGTCCGCGGGCCACGATTGCCGTGCTTCTGTCGGTTCCCCTCTCTATGGTGGTCTGCCTGCTAATCACCAATTACATGGGCGGGTCCATCAATACCATGATTCTGGGCGGTTTGGCGCTGGTTTTCTCCCGGCTCATCGATAACGGAGTCATCGTACTTGAGAATATCTTCCGCCACATGGAGATGGGAGAATCTCCGGCAGTTGCCGCGGAACTCGGCGGAACGGAGGTCTCGATGGCCGTGCTTGCTGCCACGTTCACCACCTCCATCGTGTTTTTTCCAGTCACGTTTTTTAATGGCATCAGCAAATATATCTTCACTCCGTTGGCGATGGGGGTCGTGCTTTCGATTTTCGCCTCGTACTTTTTTGCCATGACCGTTGTCCCGCTCTATTGCGCAAAGTTTATTCACGTGCATCACGGAGGCGAAAACCAGAAACAGTCGAAACCTGGCCTATTTGCCCGATTCGAGAGGCTATTCAACGACAAGTATGAAAGGATGCTGAATTGGTATGAGAGCCTTGCCAAGCGGGCGATGCAAAAGCCCGGCTTGACCGCCGCCTTGATTCTCGGTGGTGTGGTGCTCGTGCTTGTGGTGACGTTCCCCTTTCTGGGCCGCGCTTACTTCCCCAGGACTGACCCAGGGCAATTCATCATCAATGTTCGGATGCCTAGCGGTACGCGCCTCGAGGTTAGCAACGATTACATCGCGAAGGTGGAGGCGCTAATCCGCGGCGTCGTCCCCCCCAAAGACCTGGACATGATCGTTTCAAATATCGGAGTTTATCCCGACCTATCAGCCATCTACACCACCAATGCTTCGATGGATACCGCGTTCGTGCAGGTCAGCCTGAAACAGCAGCACAGCATCGGCAGCTACGAGTATATGCAGCGTGTGCGCGATAAGCTCTCCAGCGAGATGCCAGAACTCACAACGTACTTCCAGGCTGGGGGGTTGGTGGATAGCGTGGTCAATCAGGGTCTGCCCGCCCCGATCGATATCCAGGTGAGCTCGATGGACCTTGATGGATCTTACGCATTGGCCAAGGTGCTGGCCCAGAAGATCAAAGAAATGCCAAACGTGAGCGGCGTTTACATTCCGCAGGATCTGGACTATCCAGGCATTGCCCTGAACATCGACCGCGAGAAGGCCAGCCTGATCGGGCTCTCCGCCAAGGAAGTGGTGGACAACGTGGTAACCGCCATGACCTCCGACGGCATGGTTGCCCCCAGCTACTGGATCGATCCGAAAAGCGGAAACAATTACATGGTGACAGTCCAGTACGCCAACCGCATCCTCAACAACATGTCGATGGAGAAGTTCGAGAATATTCCGCTACGCGGCGTTCAGCCAGCCGGCTACAGCCCGATGCAGGAGGCTCATGAGTCCAGTGACCAATCTCGCGAACTGTCGAGAGGTGACCACACCGCCGGATATACGCCCTTGAGTTCGGTTGCAGACCTCAAGCTGATCAACACTCCGACAGAAGTGGATCACTATCAGATCCGACGGGTCATTGATATTTACGTTTCCACAAGGACGGAGGCTCTGCAGGGTGTAGGCAGCAGCATCAGCAAGCTTCTTACGAACACAAAAACCGATAAGAATACAGTTCTGAATTTGCGCGGAGCCGTAATCAGCATGAACCGTTCGTTTACGGAGTTTGGAGTTGGCCTCATCATCGCGGTCCTAATGGTCTATCTGATCCTTATGACCCAGTTCACTTCCTTTATCGACCCCTTCATCATTCTCATGGCCATTCCGCCAGGGCTGGCTGGAGTTGTGCTGATCCTTCTCGTCACGGGGAGCACGTTGAACATCATGTCTTTGATGGGCGTGATCATGATGACCGGCATCGTGGTTTCGAATAGCATTCTCATCGTCGAATTCGCCGGTACTTTGCATAAGGAAGGGTTGCCGCTTAAGGAAGCCGTTATTCAGTCATGCAGAATCCGCCTCCGTCCGATCCTGATGACATCGTTGGCCACACTTTTGGGCATGATTCCGATGGCGCTCGGAATGGAGGCGGGGAGCGAACAATATGCGCCGCTAGCGCGTGCGGTTATCGGCGGACTGGCAGTTTCCGTGGTCGTAACCGTTTTCCTGGTTCCGGCGGTTTACTTGGTTGTTCACGGCCGGCACGACAAGAAGTCCGCGGTTGCGGGGGAGGTTTAGGGAATGGCCAGACAGAGTAGATTGAGGCTTCGATACTGCAGGTTTGTTCTTTCGCTGGTGAGCGTTTGCTCCATGTCACTCCATGGACAAACGACAGGCATCACGACGCAGCTTCCGGATGCTCCTCAGGTCTCGCTTATGGCCCTTGCGCGGCAAAGTGCAACGCCGATGCCGGGGGGAATTGGGCAGGCAGCGGCGACGCAACCGGATAACGCTGCTCCCGGCCAAAACCCGCGCCTAACGCAGGAAGATGCGGAGAAGATGGCGATCAAGAACAATCCGCGAGTCAGCGTTGCCCACCTGCTTGCGCTCGCACAGCATCAGGTCGTTCGTGAAACGCGAGCCGCAGAATTGCCGACTGGAGTTGCCAGCATTACTGCCGAGGACGCTGAGAATGCCAGCCGTATCTCGGCAGGCTCGTTAACTACCTCGCGTCTCTTTGAACATGCTGGCGCTGGCGGAGGCTTCACGCAGCTGATCACGGATTTTGGAAAGACAAGCAATCTTGTGGCTTCGTCAAAGCTTCAGGAACGAGCCCAAAATGCGAATGCACTAGCCACTACCGCGGATATCGTTCTTGCCACCGACCAGGCGTTCTTCAACGCTCTTCAGGCTGAGGCGCTGCTTAAGGTGGCAGAGCAGAACGTAAGCACCCGGCAGACTACCGAAAAGCAGATCAGCGAGTTGACCAAGAACAAGCTCAAATCAACGCTCGACTTAAGCTTCGCGGAAGTCAACTTATCGCAAGCGAAGCTCTTGCTTCTTGATGCACAGAGTAACGTCGACTCGACAATGGCGGCATTGGATGCGGTGTTGGGTCTCGATCGGCAGGTGACGTACCAGCTGGTGGAGAATAGTGCTCCATTGAACGCTCCTCCGGCGGACGCCGATCAGCTTCTGCAACTCGCATTTCAGCAGCGCCCTGATCTGCAGGCACTGAACTATAGCCAGCAGGCAGCAATCAAGTTCAGCCATGCCGAGCGCGATCAGATGCTGCCCAGCATCACGGCCGCAGGAACTGCCGGTACCGTCCCCATTCGCCCCGCAACGTACTACCTCAACAATTGGTGGGGTGGAATTGGCGTGAACATGAACATTCCCATTTTTAATGGCTTTCTCTACCAGGCCCAGGCCAAGGAAGCTTCCGTCCGCGCTCAGGCCGTCTCAGAACAGAGCCGGGATCTGCGCGATCGAATTGTCCGCGATGTTCGTACAGCATGGTTGGCCGCAAATACTGCTTATCAACGGGTTGGGGTGACGCGCGAACTCTTGAACGAAGCAAATCTAGCGCTCTCGCTGGCGGAGACTCGTTACCGGCTGGGACTCAGCTCGATTGTAGAACTCAGCCAGGCACAGTTCCAACAGACCGACGCGGCGATCGGCAATACAGACGCACTGTATCAATACCAGCTCGCGCTCTCTACGCTCAACTACCAAATTGGTGCGACTCCATGATTGAGAACTTCAAATTGAAGGTGTTCCGCGTCGTCGCGGACATGTTGAATTATCGAAGGGCGGCGGATGAACTGCATCTCACGCAACCCGCTGTAACGGCACAGATCAGGTCCCTCGAAGATAGTCTTGGAATCGCTCTCTTCGATCGGATTGGCCGCGATACCAGCCTCACGCCTGCCGGCGTGACGCTGTTGGGATTTGTTCGAAAGATTGAGGCAATTACCAACGACGCAATTGCCGCACTTGCTCCGTTCGGAGGTCAGGAAGGTGCCGAACTGAGTATTGGAGCTTCTCATACGGTTGCCGTTTATCTCCTGCCAAAGGTCCTTCCTTCTCTTTTGCGGGATTGGCCCAAACTGCGAATTCATGTTGTGGGCGGCAGCACGACAGAAATCCTTCAGTCTCTGACCAGCCATCAGGTAGGAGTCGCTCTGATTGAGGCTCCCGCCCATCGCCCGGATTTGAAAATCGAAGCATTTGGAGAAGATGAGTTGGCACTCATTGTGAGACCGGATCATCGCTGGACGAAAAAGCCGATGGTTCGTGCCGCGGAACTGGTTCAGGAACCTATCCTGCTTCGAGAAGTGGGTTCTGGCATGCGTCAATTTGTTGAAGAATATATCGAGCGGAATGGCGTTTTGCGTCAGCAGCTTCGAACATTCATCGATATCAATTCCACCGAAGGCATTATTTCCGCGGTGGAGGCTGGACTTGGCGTCGGCTTTGCTCCCTGTCTTGCGATTGAAAAGGCGTTGAAGCTGGGGAGTGTCAAGGCAATTCCCCTCGACAACGGTCCCATACGGCGCCAATTCAGTATTGCGCTTCTCAATGGACCAGATCCAAGAGGACCTGTCGGCCAGTTGCTGGAACTTCTTCGGGAGAATGGAGCGGTTAAGAGACACACCTCGGAAATGAGTCATGGGAGCGATGAGCCGAGAACGGCGATCATGAACGGGAATGCACAAACAGAAAAATGCCTGGGGGCAATTTCCTGAATGTGTGTTCTATCCTTCACACTCGGAGCATTTGGCACTTCGATCCTGGCCGGGTTGCTCGGTGCTTTGACGGGGCTGGGCGGGGGCGTTGTAATCGTTCCTGTCCTGTGTGTCCTGTTCAAAATAGACATCCACTATGCGATTGGTGCTTCGCTTGTTTCTGTGATTGCGACCTCTTCAGGAGCTGCCGCCGCCTATGTCCGAGAGGGATACTCGAATATCAGAGTCGGAATGTTTCTGGAAGTGGCAACCACGCTCGGCGCTTTATTTGGCGCGTATTTGACGGCCAAGGTCTCAGGAAATTGGATTGGAGTGATCTTTGGCGTAGTGCTTTTTTACTCGGCGTGGGCGTCTTTGAACAAAACCTCTTCAGAACCGAAGAGGCTCCAACCGGACGCTCTCGCAATCCGATTGAATCTTAGAGGCTCCTATCCTGTGAAAGGCGACAAAGAGGAGCATGTCGCTCGACATGTCCCGGCCGGCTTCGGCATCATGTTTTTTGCAGGAGCGTTGTCAGGGTTATTGGGGATCGGATCGGGGGCAGTGAAGGTGCTGGCAATGGACCAAGTCATGAGACTGCCATTTAAGGTCTTGACGACTACCAGTAACTTCATGATCGGCGTAACGGCAGCGGCCAGCGCGGGATTCTATCTGAGTCGCGGATACATTCTTCCGGGGTTGTCGATGCCGGTCATGTTGGGGGTTCTCGTTGGGTCACTGGTTGGTTCGCGCATCCTGGTCAATGCGCATGTCAAGACCCTTCGCCTGGTATTCAGCATTGTCATTGTCGCGCTGGGGTTAGAAATGCTCTTCAACGGCCTGACAGGGAGGCTCTGAGTGTCTTCTCAACAGAATCAGCGTCTTGAAATCGCAATGGGGCGCATGCTCCAAATCGGTGTGACTGTCGCGGCACTGGTCGTCCTGCTCGGGGGCGTTCTGTACCTGAAACAATTCAGCGGTCCCATACCCGACTACCGGCAGTTTCATGCTGCTCCAGGTAAATATGAAACTGTTCACGGGATATTGGTTGGTGTTAGCAGCTTCGACAGCCAGAGCCTAATCGAACTGGGCATCCTGTTGCTGATCGCGACGCCGGTCTGCCGCGTTATCTTCGGTGTGGTCGGATTCTCCCTTCTGCGGGACCGTCTTTATGCCACGGTGAGTGTGATCGTGTTGATCATTCTAATCCTGAGCTTTGTTACGAGGAGATAGCCACCATGCCGGTGATCGGTGACAAACCCGAATTGAATCTGAAGTCGATTGTCTATGGAACAGATTTCTCTTTCTGCGCGCAGAACGCGGGGCTCTACGCCTCACGTATAGCTGCCTACTTCTCAGCGAAGCTTTTGGTGGCTCATGCCTTCACCCTTTCGCAAGCGGCCCAGGAGGTTGAGCTTAATGACAAACGAATTAGCCAGCAGAGAAAAGACCTAGAGCGTTTGCTCTCCGAAGAGGCTGCTCTTTTAGGCGCGGACTCTATTGAAGCCATTCCAGCTCTTCTGGAGGGTGATCCCAAGGACGTTATTCCGGGTCTGGCTGATAGTTACGAGCCGTCCATGATCGTTTTGGGAACGCATGGTGGAGGGCGGTTGGAAAGGGGCGTCATTGGTTCCATCGCGGAAAAGATTCTAAGATCTACGCGTTGGCCAGCGCTTACAGTTGGACCGCGGGTCAAGCCTGTGTCTGCACAGACCTTTCCATTTGCGAGAATTCTTTTTGCGACCGACTTTACTTCGGCGGCTGCGAACGCGGCAACCTATGCGGTGACATTCGCGGAAGTGTTTGGGGCCAAGATTGATGTGCTCAATGTGATTCAGGACGATGTCATTGAGCATCCGGATCGTCTATCCGAACTTCAGACCCGCTTCTTTAGCGCTCTTGATGGTCTTGTACCGCAACAGGCGAAAGAGTTCTGTCATCCGAGAACGTATGTGGCTGTCGGCGAGGCATATGATCAGATTCTCGAACACATAAGAGACCGATCTAGCGATCTCCTCGTGCTCGGCATTCGGAGGACTTCGCATCTAAGCATGGAAATGAGAACATCGGGGGCCTTCCGGATCATAGTCGATGCGGAATGCCCGGTCCTAACGATCAGAAGGTAAAAACGACCGTGTTTCACACGCCGCCATCGACGCTGTCCCTCTCGCGGCTGGCATTATCGGATGGTGCCCGGCCTTTCTGCCATTCGGTCGTCAGACTTGTAAGCCGGCCAATTAACCGGCGAGGTTCCCACTTGCCTGGACCGAGAGCAAACGAGAGACCTGTCTCGGGACTGCTACAGGTGAATCCACCCGGAGCGGATCAATGCCAGTGATCCCACAGCAACGATCACCCAGAGCAACACCCCTTGCAAGAGCGGCCGAACCCCGACTTCACGCAAAGTCTCCTTCGATAGCCCGGTTCCGATGAGGAATAGCGTTACAGTCAAGCCGATGACGCCAAGGTGTTGGAGCGAAGGATATACCGGCTGAAGGATGTGAAAGTAGGTATTGGCAACAGCTGCCAGACAGAAAAAAAGAATGAACCACGGCCAGTGAATGCGTGCCTTGCTCTTGTAGACAAATGCCGTACCAACGGACATCGGTACGATCCAAAGTGCGCGAGCCAGCTTGACGGTTGTTCCGACGGCAAGGGCGACGACTCCGAACTTCGCCGACGCACCAACGACGGAACTGGTGTCATGAATGGCAAGTGCCGCCCAAAGACCAAACTGCGTTTGCGTCATGTGCAACGCGGACCCGATTGGCGGAAATGCGAGCAAGGCAACTGAGTTCAGCACAAAAACTGTTCCCAGGGAGACTGCAATCTCCTCTTCACTCGCACCTGAAATGGGCGCGACTGCGGCGATGGCACTACCTCCACAGATTGCCGTGCCCGCAGAGATGAGAAACGAAATCCCTCTCTTCACATTCAGAATCTTTCCAAGCCCCCAGCCGAGCAGCATGGCAAAGGTGATGCTTGCCGCAGTGTAGATGAACCCGGACCGGCCTGCATGCAGAACCTGCTGCAAATCCATACCGAATCCGAGACCGACAACGGATACCTGGAGCAGAAGCTTCGACAGCCGCCTGGCATCGAGATGATAGGGGTGAACAAAGGTAAATCCGTAAATGAGCCCTGCCGCGAGCGCGACTGGTGGTGACAGATAGCCGCTTGCGGCGAGGATTAATCCTGCAAAAAAGATGTTTTTGGACACACATCAAGTATTTCCAAAGAATATGACCGTGTCCAAGCAGAAGTAATCATGCCTCATTTGCGTTTCTTATCGGTCGTGGCAGATGGTGATCCTTTGGAGGTGCGCAGGATTCTTTCGATCCCTGCGCCCGCAAGGAGGAATCTGCGAAATTCAAGGGCCAGGCCCTGCGGCTCGGGACCGGATTGTAGCGCAATTAGAAATTCGCGTCTGATCCGCAATCCCTCGACTTCCACAATCTTGAAGCTGCTATCGAGCCTCTGGTCCTTGGCGATCGCCCAACGCGAGACGAACCCAATTCCGAGCCCCGCTTCCACAGCGGATTTGATGGCTTCAGTTGAATCAAGCTCCATAACAATCTGCAACGACTTGCGTTTGAGGCCTTTCCGCTCCAGCGCCAACTCAATCACATGCCGTGTACCAGAACCGCGCTCCCGCATGAGCAAGGGAGTGGAAGCTAATTCGGCACAGGAGATCAGATTCTGATCGGCCCACTCGTGCGAGGTGGACGCGATAAGGACCAGTTCGTCTTCAAGAAATGGCTTGGTATTGACCTCGCGGCTACGAGCCGGGCCCTCGATGAACCCCAGCGAAATCTTCTGCTTCGCTACGGCTTCAACAATGTGCTCAGTATTGCCGCTGATCAGAGTCGGATGAACACGAGGATGTTCCCGGCAAAACTTTCCGAGGAGCCGAGGCAACACATACTGGGCAATGGTTGTGGAGGCGCCCAGCGCCAGTTGCCCGGCATGTTCTCCGCTTAACGCCGCAATCTCATGCCTGGTCTGGGCGAGAAGCGTCCTGACCTGTTCACAATAGTTAAGAAGAACCTGTCCCGCACTCGTTAGCGTGATGTGCGCACCCGCACGATCAAAGAGTTGAACACCAATATCCTCTTCCAGCGCCTTGATCTGGAGACTCACAGCGGGCTGCGTAAGGTACAGTTCTTCGGCGGCCTTGCGGAAGCTGAACTGTTCCGCAACTGCCCGGAAGACCACGAGACGGAAGTTTTCAAGACTCGCCATTCGATGATTAGAACCCCAGTTTACTGCGTGCTGCGATGGTGCGGCTCCATGACCGGTCGATTTTGGGCCTGAAATATCAGGAGCGGTCCAGACCTGATTCGCGACACCGAACGGCCCAGATGTCTTAAGGTCAGTGAGTAGCGAGAAGACTCCGCAGCGAGGCTTCGATTTTACCGAGATCGGTTTCGCCTTGGAACTTCGCACGCACTATCCCATTCCGATCGATGAGGAAGGTCAACGGCAGGCCAAGTACGCCGCCATAGCGCTGACCCAGCGT
>Ga0182012_10000477_pt1 | contig 44549 bp, 40 predicted proteins | sample 612S2SmetaG_FD_120486 | JGI IMG/M metagenome (GOLD analysis project Ga0182012, IMG submission 120486) | Permafrost microbial communities from Stordalen Mire, Sweden - 612S2S metaG | ecosystem: Environmental > Terrestrial > Soil > Wetlands > Permafrost | place: Sweden: Stordalen | collected... | reverse complement strand
GAAACTCTGGGCCGGCACGGTGCTCATCAATCCGAACGCGAAGACCGGGGCCCATCATCACGGGGCGTTGGAAAGCGTCATCTACGTGGTGCGGGGCGCGGCCCGCATGCGCTGGGGCGAGCGTCTCGAATTCACCGCGCGGGCCGAGGCCGGCGACTTCATCTTCGTCCCGCCCTATGTTCCCCATCAGGAGATCAATGCGCTCTCCGATACGCCGCTCGAGTGCGTTCTCGTGCGCAGCGACAACGAGTCGGTGGTGGTCAACCTCAACATCGACGCGGCCGAGCGGGTCGAAGAGATCTACTGGATCGATCCCATCCATCGACGGCCTTGATCCATCGTCCATGGCCGGGACTGCCATGGACGCCCCGGAGTTTATGCTAACCTAAACGGCACCTTCGACGAGGTGGATCGATGAGACGATTGCTGCTCTCCTGCATGGCGCTCGCGCTGGTCTGCATCGGCGGACTCGCCCGCGCCGACGGCCAGAAGCTGCGCATCATCACGTGGTCCGATTACGTGCCTGCGGACCTCATCGCCGCGTTCACCAAGGAGACCGGCATCGAGGTCGAGGTGACGCTCTCCAACAATGAGGAGATGATCTCGAAACTGCGGGCCACCGGCGGCGCCGGCTACGATCTTGCGCAGCCCTCGCAGGATCGGATTTCATCCGTGGAGCGAGACTTCGGCATCTACAAGCCGATCGATCTGTCCAAGGTGAAGATCGAGGAGTTCCAGCCCGCGTTGCTCGACATCGTCAAACGCAACGCGACCATCGACGGCAAGTTGTACGCGCTGCCCTATCTCTGGGGCACCGACGGGCTGGTGGTCAACACCAAGAAGACGACGATGGCCGACTTTCCGGATCTCTGCCGTCCCGGCCTCGAGGGCAGGACCTCGATCCGCCTGCGCCGTCCCATCCTGATTGCGTTCGCCTTCGCCGAGGGAAAAGACCCGTTCGCCCTGTACGGAAATCCGAAGGCGTACGGCGAGCTCATGAACCACGTCGGCGACGTGCTGATTGCGTGCAAGGGGAACTTCAAGTTCTTTTTCGACAACAAGGACCAGCTGCTCAACGGTTTCCGCTCCGGGGAGCTCTGGGCCGCGGCCATGTGGGACACCGGCGGTTGGACGCTCAACCGGGACAACCCGGACATCCAATACATCGTGCCCAAATCCGGCGCGCTCGGCTGGCTCGACACCTTCGCGCTTCCGGCCCGTGGCAGGAACGATGCGGCGGCGTACGCCTGGATCAACTTCACCATGCGCCCGGAGAATGCGGCGCGGGTCATCAAATCGGTCGGTAACTTCTCGGCGGCCAAAGGCACCGCGCCCTTCGTGGACCCGCACCTCAAGGCGCAGTTCGTGGCATCGTTTCCCGACAACGCCTTCAAGAGCATCCATTGGTACCCCGCCATACCGCCCGGGCTGGAGGAGATCGACGGTCGCGTGCTGGATCGGATCAAGGCCGCGAATTGAGCGTCGCCGCGGATTTGGTCGCCGACGGCGTCGTCAAGCGCTTCGCCGATCACCTCGCGGTGGACTCCCTGTCCTTCAGCGTCGCGCGGGGCAGCTTCTTCTCGATACTCGGGCCGTCCGGCTGCGGAAAGACGACGCTCCTGCGCATGATCGCGGGATTCATCTCGCCCGACCTCGGCGATATCTCCATCGGCGGAAGGAGCATGCGGGGCATCTCGCCCAATCGCCGGCCCGTGAACATGGTGTTCCAGCAGCTCGCCCTGTTCCCCATGATGTCGGTGGGCGAGAACGTGGCGTACGGCCTGGCGCGGCGCGGAATCGCGCGAGCCGAGCGCGCCCGCAAGAGCGGCGAGATGCTCGAGCGCGTGGGCCTCGGCGGCGCGGCGGACAAGAAAGTCGACGAGCTCTCCGGCGGCCAGCGGCAGCGGGTCGCCATCGCGCGAAGCCTGGTGCTGGAGCCGACCCTTCTGCTCCTCGATGAGCCGCTGGGCGCGCTCGACTTGAAGCTTCGTGAGCACATGAAGATCGAGCTCAAGCAGCTTCAGGCCGCATTCGGCACGACGTTCGTATACATCACCCATGATCAGTCGGAGGCCCTCGTGCTGTCCGATCATGTGGGAGTCATGAACCAAGGGCGATTCGAACAGCTCGGCTCGCCGCAAGATCTCTACTACCGTCCCCGGACCCCTTTCGTTGCGGGGTTCGTCGGGGCCAACAATCGCATAGTCGGACGGGCGACGCACGTCGCGGGATCGACAGTGGAGCTGACCACCCAGGACGGCTGGGCGGTTCAGGCGGTGGCCGAGGGCGGCGTGCGGGTGGGCGATGCGGTGGAGGGCTTCGTGCGGCCGGAGATCGCAAGCCTCGGGCGCAGCGAAGCCGAGCTCCCGCCGGGGCAGCCGCCTCACCGGGGCGAAGTGGAGAGCCTTTTGTTCGACGGTGCGAACTCGGCCGTTCTTCTCAAGGAGGAACGCACGCGCCGCGAGTTCCGCATCGCCCTGCCGCAAACCGGGCGGTTCTCCGATTTGCGGCCGCAGGAAAAGGTTTTTTTCAGCTTCGATCCGGCGCGCGCCGTGTGCTTTCCGGCGCGCCCGGGCGCCATGGATCAGAATGTCTAGCGCGGCCGTCGGGTCGGCTGGCGTCGAGTCGAAGTGGCACGGTCGGCTGGGATTGGCATTGCTCCTCGCCCCCGCGATCTTGTGGCTGGGAGCGCTCATCGTCCTGCCGCATGCCGATCTTGCCGTGTTGTCGCTGCGCGAGCGGATCGGCCCGCGGCACTACGTCCCGAGCGTGGCCCAGTACAGGACCTTCTTTACTGAGCCGCTCTACTGGCATGTCTTCGTACGCACGGCCGTCATGTCCGTCATCGCCACGCTGCTGACGCTCATTCTGGCGTTCCCCATCGCCTGGATCATCGCGAAGCTCGCCAGGGGCCGCGCCTCATCGCTCCTGTTCATCGTATGTCTGATCCCGTTCTGGGTGAGCGAGACCGTCCGCACGTTGGGGTGGATGATTCTGCTGCGCGAATCCGGCGTTCTGCCGACGCTGTTGGTGAAGCTCGGCATCACATCGGTGCCGATCGAGCTTCTGTATCACGATGCCACCATCCTGGTGGGCCTCGTATACACATCGCTTCTGTTCATGCTGATCCCCCTGGTCTCGAGCCTGGAGAGCCTGGACAACTCGCTGATCGAGGCGGCCTATGATCTCGGCGCGGGCGGCTTCACGACGCTGCGGACGATCGTCATTCCGCACGCGGCGCCCGGCATCACCGCGGGCTGCATCGTGGTGTTCATGCTGACCCTCGGCAACTATCTGACGCCGACCCTGTTGGGCGGCAAGAGCTCGCAGTGGTTCACCGAGCAGATCTACAACCAGTTCATCACGCGCTTCAACTGGGAGCAGGGCGCGGCCCTCGGATTCCTGCTGCTGGGGCTGTCCACCTCCCTGGTGATCATCGGCCTGCGCCTCGCGGGCCAGCGCTTCGGCGACGTGATGCGGCGGACATGATTCCCTCCCTGCCGCGTCCCCGCTGGCTGCGCACGGTGACCGCCGCCTATCTCGCCGCGTTCCTCGCGTTTCTTTTCCTGCCGCTGATCGTCGTCGCCGTGTTCGCGTTCAATGACGCCCCTTATCCGGCGCCGCCGTGGCGCGGCTTCACCTGGGATTGGTTTCTGGGGAACGCCGGATCCGGGCGTGTCGGTCTGTTCAAGGACGCCGACCTGCTCGGCAGCATCTGGACCAGCTTGGTCGTGGCGGCGTGGGTGACGGTGCTCTCGGTTCTGATCGGCATCTGCAACGCCTTTCTGATCGAGCGCAAGAATTTTGCCGGCAAGCAGATGCTGTCGCTGTTGATGCTCGCGCCGCTGGTGATTCCCGGGGTCATTCTGGGAATCTCCATTCTCGCCTTCGCGAGCCGGGTGGCGGAGTTCGTCGACGACACCTTCGGCTGGGATTGGGAGTACCTGCGTCCCGGACTTCCGCTGGTGGTGCTCGGCCAATTCTCCTATATCGCCACCCTCTCGACACTGACCATCAGTGCACGGCTGCGGCGCTTCGACCGTACGCTGGAGGAGGCCGCATTGAACCTGGGCGCCGGCAAGCCGGCGGTGTTGCGCACCATCGTGCTGCCCTACCTGCGTCCCGCCCTGATCGGCTCGGCGGCGATCTCGTTCCTCATGTCCTTCGCCGACTTCAACACGACGCTCATGCTGGTGGGTGCGCAAGCGCCGTTGACCGTGGAGATGTACGGCCGCATGCGCGAAGGCGCGACGCCGGTGCTCAATGCGGTGAGCCTGTTTTTGATGCTGGCCTCGGCGGTGTTGGCGCTCGGCTTGATGCGCGGCGGCTCGAGGAACAAGGGCACCTCGGCCGGTTGATCCGCGCGGTTGCGCGCATGGCGCCGATGCTAAGGCGCCTGCGCGCCTTTGCAAAGCCGCTCGGCGGTGCTCTCGATGCCGCTCACCAGCCGCTCGAACATGATCCGGCGCTCCAACCCCGGCGGGATGAGAGGAAGCACCTCGACTGTGATGACGCCCGGCGGCCTCGAGAACGATCGGCGCGGCCAGAAAATCCCCGAATTGAGGGCTGCAGGCACGCAGGGCACGCCGAGCGCCGTGTAGAGGTGACTGATCCCGGTCTTGTAGTTGGCCGGTTGCCCGACGCGGGTGCGCGTGCCTTCGGGAAAAATCACCACCTGCTTGCCCTGGGCCAGGGCTGTGCGCGTTCCGCGCACCATGGTATCGAGCGCACTCTTGCCGGTACCGCGCTTGACCGGAATGCACCCCAAGCGCGCCAGCGCCCACCCGAAGAACGGAATGAACATGAGCTCGCTCTTCAGCACATAGACCGGACGGTCGAAGATCGCGAACATGGCGCAGGTGTCCCACACCGATTGATGCTTCATGGCGATGACGCACCCGCCGACCGGCACGTTCTCGCGTCCCCGCACCTCGTACGACACCCCGCAGATCTTGCGGTACATCGCGAGCCAGCTATGGGACCAGAATCGGGCGAATGCGGGGAGCCGCTTGGGCAGGATCAGGGAGATGAGCGTGGCGAGCACGGCGCTCACGGCGAACCACGCATAGAAGAGGATCGAAAACACCAGGGAGCGAAGCGCGAGCATCCTAGCGGATATCCGGGCGGTTCATCGGCGGCCGGCGGACGCGACCTCGCCGGCGCTCGGCGCAGACGGCCCCGTTCCTGAACGCAGCAATTCAAGTCCCGCCGCCTCGCTCCGCTGGAAGCCTTTCCAGACCGTGATGCCCCGCGATCCCGGACTGTAGGCATCGTAGGGGATGGTGGGTGCTCCCGGCGCCGGCGCCGGCCATGCTCCGTCGGAGGAGCGGGCCACCGGCACGTCGAGGTAAGCCGCGCGCGAGTCGTCGCCCTTGACGTAGCGATCCAGGAACGCCGTGATGAAATGGGCGTTGATGGCGTTGACGCGCTCCGCTCTCCACACCGGATCTTGAAACCATTCCTGATCCCAGAGGCGCTTGCGCATCGTCGCAGGCGGCGGATTGAGGCCGATCGAGTGGCCGGCTTCGAGCAGCGTCAGAAGGTAGCGCGGCGCATTGACCGCCCCTTCGAAGATCGCACGGGCGCCGGTGGCGTAGTCGACGGTGCGGTCGTGATCGCCTTGGATGAGGAGCAACGGCGTATCCAGATCCCGCAGTCCATCCGCGCCCCAGGCCTGGAGCGTCCCTCCACCCGCGGGCGAGATCGCCACCACCGCTTTAAGATTCTGCACCGTGACATCGCCGGCTTGGGCGCCTCCGCGGACGAACGGCAGGATCAATCCGCCGGGAATCATTTGAGTCGGCGGCCCTCGCGGGTCCAACGTGGCCCCCGCGGCCGTCAACACCCCGTACCCCCCCATCGAATAACCGATCAACGCCGTCAGCGTCGGATCGATCAGCCCTTCCTGCCCCAGCATGCGCTGAAGGCTGCGCGTCACGAAGGCGATGTCGAGCGGACGGCGCAGCAGCGGGCCGATGAATTTGGCGCGGTCGGTGATGGGCGGATCATCGTGGTGGATGCCCGCGACCACATAGCCCTTGGAGGCCAGATTCTCGGTCAGCCAGATCATCGCGGCCGGGTCGTTGCTGTAGCCGTGAGACACGACGACCAGCGGGAAACCCTTGCCGGCGGCAGGCGCATCGCGCACCGCGAGCCCCGCGACACTGAAGCTCGCAGGCGGCGAAGGAGGCTCGGAGGGAAGCTGCGCCGTGTACACCGCGACCGCCGCACCCGGCTTGGGAGTGGCGGGATACCAGAGGTCCACGGTCAGTGCACGGACGCGCTTGGGCGCCTTGCCGGTCGCGGCATCGAACGCCAGCACGTCCACTTGTGCCGCTTCGTCGAGGTGCAGCGTGCGCAGGCCCACGGCATGGCTGCCGAGCGGCGCAAGTTCAGGTGCATCCACTCCGAAGCGGCCGGGAGGCGCGGGCTCCAACCCCTGCGCCGACGCCCGCGTGGGCGCTTGAAGGACCGCCAAAAACAGCACCGCAATCCCCAGCGTGGTCCGCTTCATGAGGTCCCCGAAGAATTCGAAATTGCCGGCGTGTCTTCGCCCTCGAGCAACAATGGCGGCAGCTGCGATAGACCCTCGATCAGCGCGTCGCACGGCAGATCGCGCGGATCGTTGCCTTCATTGTAGCCGTAAGGCACACAGATGACGGGGATCCGCGCCGCCCGTGCGGCCTTAACGTCGTTGATGGAGTCACCCACCATCAGCGTGCGGGAGGGCGGGGCCTGCAGGCGTTCGCAGGCGAACAGCAGCGGCTGCGGATCGGGCTTGCGGCGCTCGCAGCTGTCGCCTCCCACCACCAGATCGATCCACTGTCGAAGGTGCAGGCGCCGCAACAGCCCGTTGGCGAACCGCTCCTGCTTGTTGGTGACGACCGCAGTACGAAGGCCGGCGCCATGCAGCACCCGGAGCGCCTCGCTCGCGCCCGGGTAGGGTTGCGCGCCGAATTCCTCGTTTTCCTGCAGCGCCCCATAGTGATGGAAGAAACGCTCGACCATCGCGCCGGAAGTTGCCTCGTCGAGTTTCCGGCCCTGCGCCGCGGCAGCCCGCTCGATCAGCATCGGTGCGCCGCGGCCGATCATGCGCCGCACGTCATTTTCCGACAGGGACTCCCAGCGGCGCTCGGCGAGAGTGCGGTTGAGGGCGATGTGGATATCCCCCGCCGTATCCAGCAGGGTACCGTCCAGATCGAACAACACCGCATCGAGGGGCTGACCCCTCCATCGAGGCTGCGAGCTCATGCGCGCCGCCGCCTCATCCGCGCAGGGTCACGCTGACGGGGCAGTGATCGCTGCCCATCACATCCGCGTGAATGTCGGCGGCGCTGACCCGTCCGCGAAGCGCCGCGGATACGAGGAAGTAATCGATCCTCCATCCGACGTTGCGCGCCCGCGAGTTCGCAAAATGGCTCCACCAGGAATAGTGCCCGTTGCCTTGCGTGAAAAGCCGGAAGGTATCGACGAAGCCGGCGTCGATGAAATTCTGGAAACCCTTGCGCTCTTCGTCCGTGAACCCCTTCTTGCCGCGATTCGGCTTGGGGTTCGCGAGGTCGAGCTCGGTGTGCGCGACATTCAGGTCGCCGCACAGGATGACGGGCTTGGCGCGCTCGAGTTGGCGGCAATAGGCGAGGAAAGCCGGATCCCAATGCTTGAATCGCAGGTTGAGCCGGCTGAGGTCGTCCTTGGCGTTCGGCGTATAGACGGTGACGACGTGGAACTGCTCGAATTCGGCCGTGATCACCCTGCCCTCCTCGGCGCTGTCGCGCTGCAGCTCGTCCGCGAAGCTGAAGCGCTCGGCGAACTCCCGGGGAAACCCGTTGACGACGCGGATCGGCTCCTGGCGCGAGAACAGGGCCGTGCCGGAATATCCCTTCTTGGCGGCGGAGTTCCAGTACTCGCGGTAGTCGGGGACGTCGATCTCGATCTGCCCGCGCTCGGCCTTCGTTTCCTGCAGACATAGCACGTCGGGACTGTGGGCCCTCAGGAACGATTGAAACAGGCCCTTCTTGAGCACTGCGCGGATGCCGTTGACGTTCCAAGAATAGAATTTCATGGCAGACCATAATACAAGCAAAATGAATGACTTGCCGCTGAACCGTCAATCTTATTGACAATCATTCGCATTCGCGTTCACAATACGCCCTATGATCGTATGCGTATGCAAGGCAGTATCCGACCGGCACATCCGGGCCGCCGTCAACGCCGGCGCGACCCGGCTGCAGGAAATCAGCCGGCAGACCGGTCTCGGCACCTGTTGCGGCAAGTGTCTGCCGGAGGCGAAGCTCACGTTGAGCGAGAGCCTGGCCGAGCGTATGGCGGGTCCTTCGCTCCTCTCGACCGCTGCGCAAGCCGCCGCCTGACGGTCCGCGCTCACCGAGGCTATAATGCGCCATGCAAGCTGACGCCAAAGTCTTGGACTTCCTCAATCAGGCGCTCAAGAACGAGCTCACCTCCATCAACCAGTATTTTCTGCACGCCCGCATGCTCGACAACTGGGGCATGCGGCGGCTGGGCAAGATCGAATACGACGAGTCCGTCGACGAAATGCGCCACGCGGACCGGCTGGTCAAGCGCATCCTGTTTCTGGACGGCCTGCCCAATCTGCAGGACCTGGGAAAGCTCTTCATCGGCGAGGATGTGCGGGAGATCCTCGAATGCGATTTGAAGCGCGAGATGGCCGCCCACCCGATGTACCAGGCGGCAATCGCACACTGCGAATCGGTCAAGGATTTCGTCACGCGCGAGCTCCTCGTCGAGATTCAGAAGAGCGAAGAGGAGCACATCGACTTCATCGAGGAACAACTCGGCCTGATCGAGAAGATGGGGCTCGCGAACTACGTGCAGAGCGCCACCGGCGAATTGCACGAGGCCTCGGCGCACTGAATTCATCCGGGCGTAAGCGCCCGCCGCGGCCGATCAGCCCGCTGACGGAGGCACTGCGAAGAGCTGCCCTTCGATGTCGCGAAACGCTTTGAATTCCAGTGCGTTGCCGCTGGGGTCCAGGAAGAACATGGTGGACTGCTCACCCACCTGACCTTCGAAGCGCGTGTACGGCTCGACGAGGAAGCGCGTCCCGAGCCGCCTCAGGCGTTCGGCCAGCGCGGACCACTGCGCCGGGCGCAGCACCACCCCGAAGTGGGGCACTGGGACACCCTGGCCGTCCACCGGATTGAAGTGACTCTGAAGCTTGCCGTTCTTTCCCAGCTTCGGATTCAAATGGCAGACGAATTGATGCCCGTAGAGGTTGAAATCCACCCATTGGGCATCGCTCCGTCCCTCGGAGCACCCTAGAATGTCCCGGTAGAAGCCGCGCGCCTCGGCGATATCGCGCACTTGCACGGCGATATGGAAAGGCGTCAATGGCGCGGGCGACATCGAAGGATCCTGCATGTTTCTTCTCCGTCATGGCCAAAGCTATTTTAACCTGCACTTCAATCTCACGCGCGTGGACCCTGGAATCGAGGATCCGGAATTGACGCCGCTCGGGATGCAGCAGGCCGCCGCGGCCGCCGAAAAACTCGCGAATGCCCCGCTCACCCGGATCATCGTGTCGCCCTACACTCGCGCACTGCAGACCGCGCAACCGTTCCTCGAATCGCACGACGCGCCGGTGGACATCATGTCCGAGGTGCGCGAGCGAACCGCCTTCGTGTGCGACGTGGGAAGCACACCGGAATCCCTCGCCGCACGCTTTCCTCATCACAGCTTCGGCCACCTGCCCCGGCGGTGGTGGCACCCGGGAATCGAGTCCGCCGAGGAAACCACCGCGCGCGCGAACGCATTTCGCACCTGGATCGCCGCACGCGCGGACAGCGCGACGACGCTCGTGATCAGTCATTGGGCTTTCATCCTGGCGCTTTCGGGCAGCTCGGTCGCGAACGGCGAGATCCTCCAATTCGACCCCGCCCAAAGTCCGCCCGCGGGAGTGCAGCCACGGTGATCGGCAGGGTGCGCCTCTTCCTGGGTCTGCGTCCCCTGGCGGGCCCGGGCGTGGCGCGCGATCTTTTCGCGGGACTGAAGCTCGCGGCGATCAACATTCCCCAGGTGCTCGGGTACTCGCGCATCGCCGGGATGCCGGTCGTGACGGGCCTGTATACGCTGCTTCTCCCGCCGCTGGCCTTCGCGATTTTCGGAGCCTCGCGCCATCTCGTGGTGGCCGCGGACTCGGCGACCGCCGCGATCTTCGCAAGCTCGGTCTCGCATCTGGCCGCCGCAACGAGCCCACGCTACGTGTCCATGGTCGGGATGGTGGCGCTGACCACCGCGGCGCTCTTGTTCCTGGCCCGGTTGTTCCGATTGGGATTTCTGGCCGATTTTCTCTCGCGCACGGTGCTCACGGGCTTTCTCGCCGGTGTGGGATGCCAGGTCGGCATCTCGATGCTCGCCGACATGCTGGGACTTGGCGTCAGCGCCCACAATTCGCTGGCAAAGCTTTGGGAGATCCTGGCCGCAATGCCGGGGGCGAATGCCCCCACGGCGCTGCTCTCGGGCGTCATCGTCGCCGGCGTTCTCTTGGGAAATCGCTTCGCGCCGCGGGTGCCGATCTCGCTCGCTGCGGTGATGGCGACCATCGCTGCGGGCTATTTCCATCCGTTGAGTGCACTCGGCATCGCCGTGCTGGGGCCGATTCCCGGCGGACTTCCAAGCCTGGGTCTTCCGCAGGTCACGTGGAGCGAGTTTCTGGCCCTGCTGCCGGTCTCCGCCTCGTGCTTCGTCATGATCGTGGCTCAGAGCGCCGCCACGGCGCGGGGCTTCGCGTTCAAGTACCGGGAACCCGTGGATAGCGACGCGGACATTTTGGGCCTCGCCGCTGCGAATGCGGCGGCGGCATTCTCAGGCACGTTCGTCGTCAACGGCAGCCCCACGCAGACCGCCATGGCGGATCGCGCCGGGGCGAAGAGCCAGATGGCCCAGGTGGGTTTGTCCGCAGCCGTTCTCGTCGTGCTGTTATTTCTCTCCCGAGAGCTGCAGTACCTGCCGCGATGCGTGCTCGCCGCCATCGTCTTCACGATCGCGGCCGGCATGATCGACTGGAGGGGACTGTATGGAATCCGCCGAGAAAGTCCGGGGGAGTTCTATCTCGCGCTCGTCACCGCGGCGACCGTGGTCGCCGTCGGAGTGGAGCAGGGCATCCTGCTTGCGATGGCGCTGTCCCTGTTCCGCCACGTCCGCCACAGCTATCGGCCGCACACCATGATGCTCGTGCCGGATACGACGGGACGCTGGGTGGTCGCGCCGGCCGCGCCTGGTCGGGTCACCGCACCCGGGCTCATCGTCTATCGGTTCGGCGCGGACTTGTTCTACGCCAATCAAAATCGCTTCTGCGACGAAGTGCACGAGTTGGTGGCGCGGGCGCCGGGCCCGTTGCGTTGGTTCATCGTCGATGCCGACGCGATCACCGACATGGACTATTCCGCCGCCCGCAGCCTTCGAGACCTGCTCGATGACTTGAGGCGCGCGGGCGTGCAAGTGATCTTCGGGCGCGTGAGCCCCTACCTGCGCTCCGACATGGATCGGCATGGCATCACCGCCGCGGTGGGCGCCGAACATATCTTCGCGAGCCTGCACGAGGCGACCGCCGCGGCCGGCCTTCGTGCACCCCCGGTCGGTTGAGCACGCGACCGGCCGCAGACGAGGTTTACGGCGGGAGCATCCCGGAGATTTGTCCGGCGAACCGTTGAATGTCGATGGGTTTGACGATATAGCCCCGGCACCCCGCGGCTGCCGCTCGTTCCTCGTCGCCCTGCAACGCAAAAGCGGTCAAAGCGACCACCGGCACGTGTCTCAGCCGCTCATCCGCCTTGAGCCGGCGCGTGAACGTCAAGCCATCGATCCCCGGTAATGCGATGTCCGTCACGATGAGGTCCGGCACCCGGCCCAGAAGAATGCGTTGCGCCTCTTCCGCGTCCGCGGCAACGTCGACCTCGAACCCATGAACCTTCAAAATCTCGGAGGCGAGCTTCAGATCGATCGGATTGTCGTCGACGATGAGAATGTGTCCGCGCATCGACTGCTTTTATACGCTAATGAGGGTGCACGCTGCACGGAGGCTGCCGGGGGCACGCTCCGCTCCTCGGACAGATCACGCTCGCCTGCGAATCGAGCGCCTCGGCGATCCACGCGATGTTGAGGACCTGCGAGGCCGCTCGGATGCTGCGCGCGGCCTCGTCGGGTATCTTGCCATCGCCCCCTCCGCGCCGGCAGGCATCGGCGACCTGCGCCACCACGGCCTCGCCATCGAAGCCCTGCGCGTCGAGCGCGGGCACGAGATCGACGCCGACGGAGAGCACGTGCCATTCATCGAGCGCATCCCGCGTCAGCAGCGAGTGACAGCAATACAGGCGCGCAAGCTTGCCGTCCTGCATCACCGAGATTTGCGACTTGGGCTTCTGCGACGGGGGCGTCGTCGACGGCGTCCTCAGCAGTCTGAACACCGCCCAGCGGGGGCACGGATCGGATACCAGGCTCATGTTGCCCCAGGGAAGCGGAATCCCGTTGCCGCGATACACGGCACGCAGGTACCCGGGGCTGTAGGCATCGAAGAAATGCCAATGCCGGTAGGGCGACACCGCCGTCATTCGACGCATCACCAGCGCCGGGGTCACACCGAGCTTCCCGCAGGCCGACACATTGTGAGCTTCACGGATCAGGAATCGCCGGAATGGGATTCTCGGGCACAGCAGCGCGCCGGCGAAGAAGCTGCATTCGAAGTCGCGCCACGCGAACAGCACATCCTGCGCGCCCATCCCGGCGGCCGAGGCCATGGCCTCCCCATCGCGCGCGTGGACGGCGCTGTGCGGAGAGATGGCGCCGTCGCCGTTGTGCAGGATCTTGTGGCCCACGAAGAACGCCAGCTCGTACTTGAGGCGTTCTTCCTGATTGCGCAGGCGCTTGTTGATGAACACGGTACCGGGCGCCTCGAATCGGGAGCGCACCAAGGCACCCCCCGGTTTGCGGCCGTCTCCGTCGAACCAGCGGATCTCGAGCCCGTGATGCCTGCAAATATCGAGTACCGCCTCCAGGTCGAGCGGCATCTGCCGCTTGCCGCACTGCTCCGCCGCCCGCTCGATGTCGGGGAAGCTGTTGTGATGATTTTCCTGCCACACCCGGATGAGGAGTTGGGCGAATTGCCGGCCGGTCGTGCCGGTCTGCGACAAGAGCTCGGGCAATGCGCTCTGCAGCAGCTCGTGCGAGAACAGAAACGCGGGCTCGAGCGGCATGGCAGCGAGCCCGCCCCGCGCGCGATCGCGCGGGGCGGGCTCGACCTCCGTGTTCTCGTCTAGAAACCAGCGCGGGTCCTTGCTGAAGATGCCGGCGAGCATCGCGAGCGTATTGGCGGAGGGCGTGCGTTTGCCCGTCTCCACCATGCTCAAGTAGGACACCGACGGTGCACTCTGGGCATCCACTTGCACGCAGCGCGCGGACAGCTCATCGAGCGTCAGCCCGTTGCGCTTGCGCAGCGAGCGCAGCTTCGCGCCCAGCAAATGTCCCTGACGGATCAGTCCGGACATGGCCGGCTTGGGCAGCGGATGTCGTTCATGGCAGATCACCGATCCGGTGTTAAATTCACATTGTAAAATTTCGATTGTGTAAATGCTCTGTCCTTTGACTTTAGACTCAGTGCCTCATGAATTGCAAGTCGCGGAGCAGGAGATATGCGGACGAGCGATGAAGGCACCCGTGTCGCCGCCTAAGGACCAGGCGGCCGCGATCGCCGAGCATTTTCGCGCCTACAACGAGGAATTCGGCCGCATCACCCGGCGTGCGGCGCTGAATTTCCTCGCGGAGGATTGGCGTGCCGCGCAGCTCGATGCGGTTGCCCGCATCGAGCTCTACGAACAGCGTGTGACCGGCTGCGTGAAGGCGCTGGATGCCGTGTTGACACCGCATCTCGGCGATTCCGCGCTGTGGGCGGAAATCAAGCGCTCGTACGAGATTCTGGTCGCGCGCCGGCCGGACAGCGATTTTTACCGCACGTTCTTCAATTCGGTCACGCGCGATCTGTTCGGAACGGTGGGCGTCAATCCGGACGTGGAGTTTTGCTCGACGACGGTCGGGCGAGCCTCGGGGGCCGTGCCGATCCGCGTCTATCGGGTCGGAGGCTCGCTGCCGACGGCGGTGCGCGAAATCCTGGCCGATCTGCCGTTCGGCGCCGCGATGCAAAACCCGGACGCCGCGGTGCACCGGATCAGCGCCGAGATCGGCCGTTATTTCTCGACCGGAAGGCTGAGCGGCGCACCCGAGTCGATCGAGCTCATCGAGCCCGTCTTCTACCGCGGTCTCAACGCCTTCACCGTCGGCCGCATCATCGGCGACGGATCCATCACGCCTCTCGTCATTGCATTCAGCAATTCACCGGAGGGCGTCCGGGTCGACGCGATCATGATGTCGCGTGCCGAGGTCGGATCGCTCTTCGGGTACGCGCGCTCGTATTTTCACGTCGATCTGCCGGTGGTCAGCGCCGCCATCACGCTGCTGCGCTCGTTCATGCCGCGCAAGCCCATCGACGAGCTGTACACGGTGCTCGGGCGGGCCAAGCAGGGCAAGACCGAGCGCTTCTTCGCCCTGCAGCGGCATCTGGCGTCGTCCATCGACAGCTTCGTGCACGCCCCCGGCGAGCGCGGCCTGGTGATGATCGTGTTCACGCTGCCCTCGCACGACCTGGTGTTCAAGGTCATCCGGGACCGCTTCGGCGCGCCCAAGACCACGTCGCGCGCCGACGTGATGGAGCGATACCAGTTCGTGTTCCGCCACGACCGCGCCGGACGCCTGGTGGATGCGCAGGAATTCAAGCGCTTGAGACTGCCGCGCGATCGCTTCATGCCGGGGCTTGCCGGCGAGCTCCTGGGCGAGGCGAGCGAGAGCTGCCGCATCGAGGGCGAGGACTTGATCGTCGAACACTGCTACATCGAGCGGCGCCTGAGGCCGCTGAACTTGTTCCTGCGCGAGGCGGACCCGGCGGCCGCCGAGGCCGCCATCATTGACTATGGCCAGGCGCTGCGCGATCTTGCCGCGAGCAACGTGTTTCCGGGCGACCTCCTGCTCAAGAATTTCGGTGTCACCAGCCACGGGCGCGTCATCTTCTACGACTACGACGAGCTGTGCCTGTTGACCGACTGCGTGTTCCGCGATCTGCCGCAACCGAGCTGCGAGGAAGAGGAAACGGCGGCGGAGCCGTGGTTCCACCTGGGACCGAACGATGTGTTTCCGGAACAATGGCTGCAATTTCTCGCCATCCCGCCGGCCTTGCGGGACGTGTTCCTCCAACATCACGCCGCATTGCTGACGGCCGGATGGTGGCGGGATCAGGTCGCCCAGATCACCGCCGGCGCCGCGGCGGCGGCGGTCGCGCGCCATTCGGTCCCGTCCGGCACGCAGAACGCGGCCGCCCTGGGTTAGCTGCGTTTGCGCAAGATCATGATTCCCTGAGCGGGAAGGTTCATCGCGCCGCTCATCTCCTCCGGATGCGCCGCGTCCTCGGCGGATCCGGACGCGAGCGCGAGATCCCAGAATCCGGAAGGCAGGGGAATGCGCCGTGAGGTTTCGCCGAAATTGAACAGGGCCGCCAGACCCGCATGCTCGAAGCGCAGCCACTGCGCCTTATCGTCGAATCGGACCTTCGGTTTCGCGCGCCCCAGGGGCAAGGATCGCGCGGCGCGCAGCGCGATCAGCCTTCGGTGCCAGTCGAGAATTTCATCGTGGGGAGGGCGTGTCAATTCGGACCAATCGAGCTTCGAGCGCTCGAAGGTCTTCGCGGCTTGAGGGTCGGGAACCTCGCCCGCCCATCGAAAGCTCGCGAACTCCCGGGTACGTCCCTCCGTCACGGCCCGCCCCAGATTCGGATCCTGATGGTCGGTGAAATATAGAAACGGAGTGCGCGCGCCCCACTCCTCCCCTTGAAACAGCATGGGCACGAACGGCGACAAGATCGTGAGCGCCGCGACCGCCTTGAGCCGCGGCACATCGAGCAGCATCGACAGCCTCTCGCCGCGCGCGCGGTTGCCGATCTGATCGTGATTCTGCGCACACACCACCAGCTGCTCCGAGGCGACGCCTGCAGGCGGGCGCCCGTGTCGACGCTGCCGAAATCGCGAGTACTGCCCCTGGTACACGTAACCGTCGCGCAGTGCCACGGCAACGTCCTTCAGCCCTTCGAAGTCCGAGTAGTAGCCCGCATCCTCGCCGGTGAAATAGCGGTGGATGGCGTGATGAAAATCGTCGCTCCATTGCGCATCGAGGCCGTAGCCGCCGCGCGCGACGGGATGCACCAGCCTGGGGTCGTTCAGATCGCTCTCGGCGATCAGCACGAAGCGGCGATTGAGTTCCCGGCCCAGCCGCCGCACCGCCGCACCGAGCTCTTCCAGGAAATGGGTTGCCTCGAAGCTGAAAATTGCGTGCACCGCGTCGAGGCGCAGGCCGTCGAAGTTGTAATCGCGCAGCCACATGAGCGCGTTGTCGACGAAGAACCGGCGCACCTCGTCGCTCCCGGCGCCGTCGTAATTGATGGCTTCTCCCCACGGCGTCTTGACGCGATCGGTGAAATACGGCCCGTAACAGCCGAGGAAGTTCCCGTCGGGGCCCAGATGGTTGTAGACCACATCGAGCAGTACGGCCAAGCCGCGCCGGTGGCATTCCTCGATGAAGCGGACGAGCTGCGCGGGCGTGCCGTACGCCGGCAGCGGCGCGTAGAGATCCACTCCGTCGTAGCCCCAGCCGCGCCGGCCCGGAAAGGTGGCCAGAGGCATGAGCTCCACATGAGTCACGCCCAGGTCGGCCAGGTACTGCAGGCGCCCGGACGCGGCGTCATACGTTCCCGCCGGCGTGAAGGTGCCTACGTGCAATTCGTAGATGACCGCTTCCTGCATCGGCTTCGGACTGAATGCGACGGCGTCGCCGGAGCCTGACGCCTCGCCCGGCACGATGTGCGACGGACCGTGCACGCCGCCGGGCTGCCATCGCGAACGCGGATCCGGAAAGGGACCCTGACCGTCGATGACGTAGCGGTAGCCCCCGGCCGCCTCTGCGTCCGCGACATCCGCGCGCCACCATCCGCCCGCCTCCCGGCGCATCTCGGTCCTTCGGGTCCCGCCGCCCTCGTCCATGACCAGTTCGACGCCTTGTGCCGACGGCGCCCAAACCGAAAAGATCACGGACCCTCCCGGTGCAGCAGAGCGACTGGGAAGACGCCGAACAGCTCCTCGGGTGCCGCCCCGTCCCAGACCCGCGCCTCGGTGAAGCAGTTCTTCCAGACGCCCCGCGGCAGGGGCAATCGTGTGTCGCCCCAGTCGCCGCCGATGGTCATGTTGAAGCGGGGCACCACGGCGATCAGATTGTCCCCTCGCCGGAACGCGAGCAGGTTCCCGAGATGGCTGCCCTGGGCAACCAGCGGCTGATACTTGCTGTCCGGCCTGAAGTCTTCGGCCAGCGCCCGCCTGACCGCCAGCACGCGGGCGGTCATCCACAATTTCGGCAGCCCCGAATCCCAGTCGCGGACCGCCTCCGCCGCCGAGAGCCCGCGGCATTTGCGCAGCAGGCTCGAACGCAGATCGAAATCGACCGCACGCCGGTTGTCGGGATCGACCAGGCTCAGGTCCCAGAGCTCCGTGCCCTGGTAGAAATCCGGAACGCCCGGCGCGATCATCTTGATCAGCGTCTGCGCGAGCGAATTGATGCGGCCCGGCATGATCAGCGGTTCGATGAAACTCTGCAGACTCGCGAGAAACGGCCCGGTCTCGAATACCCCCTCGACGAATCCGCGGATGTTCTCCTCGTAGCTGACGTTCGGCTCATGCCATGAGGTGCGTATTTTGGCCTCGCGGCAGGCCTTCAGCATGTACTGCCAGCATCGCTCGTGAGTGATGGGCCATGCACCGATCAGAGTTTGGTACAAGAGGTACTCGGCATGCCGGTCCGGCGTGCGATTTCGCCACGCGGGCGCGGTGAGCTGCGACCACTGGTGGAGCGCCTCGGACCATCGGTCCGGAATCTCGGAGAGCAGCGAGATTCTCGTGCGCACGTCCTCGCTGCGCTTGTTGTCGTGGGTCGAGGTGGCCAGCATGTTGTTCGGCCAGCGCTCGCTCAGGTAATGGCAGAACTCGTGGAATTTCTCCGCGGAGATCCCGACGAGCGAGGCCTGCGAGCCCACCTCGTTGCAGGACACCAATCGGTCGAAGCAATAAAACGTCGTGTCCTCCACCCCCTTGGCCATCACCGCGGGGGACAACTGCTGCCACTGGGCGACGAACTCTTCCTCGTCCCGATCGAGTGCCGGCTTGGCGAACACCGCCGACAGGAAATCGAACACGCCGCCGTCGATGTCCGGCGAGCCGATGCGCGCGCTTTGCACGGCCTCGGCGAACACCTTGTCGTCGCCCGGATGGAGCGTCTCCGCGGTGCGGTACGTCCGATACACCGGGAGGACGGTCGTGACGCGGGCGAGCGCCTCGCGCAGCTGCCGGGGACTCAAGTCCCGCGTTCTCCAGTCGGTGCGCGCAATGCGCTCCGCGCTCTTTCCCAAGGCGTCGAAAGCGGCGGAGAACGTCGACTCGACGATGGCCCGCTTCTTCTCGCGCACCAACGCGCCGAAATTCACCGGATGGCCCGTGAAGTCCGAGTAGGTGGCCGTCAACGCGTCGATTCGCTGATCGTCCATCCAGAGCCGGTTGACCTTGGCCAGAAAATCGTAGCCCACCGTTCCGTCGATCGGCCAGTCCTCGACGAGCCGCTCGTCGTTCTCCAGGATCTTCTCCACATACAGGCGGCCGTCCGGCAGGAGGCGGCGCAGGCGCTCGAAATACGTCCTGGGATCGCGCAGGCCGTCCGGATGGTCTATGCGCAACCCATCGACCTCACCCTTCGAGATCATCGTCTCGATGCGCGCATGCGATGCGGCGAATACCTCGGAGATTTCGGTACGGATCCCGACCAGCGAGCCCACGTCGAAAAAGCGCCGGTAATTCGTCAGCTCGCCCGCGAGCTTCCAGCCATGCAGGGTGAAGAATTGCCGCTCGATGATCCGGTCGAGGGTGTCCGGATCGCGCTGGGCGCGTTCGATTGCCGGCTCGAGCCGCCCGTCGCGGTGTGCATCGGCGAGACGAGCCTCCGCCGCGGCGGCGGCGAGACGGTAGGCCGCGCGATCCGCATCGCCGATTTCGGTGAACCATCGCAGCCGTTCGAGGTCCTCGAAACACCCATTGATGCGCTCGCCGTCTCCCGGATCGTCCGCCTCCAGCAGCACCCCCCACGAAGCGGGTCCGAGCGGCCAGGAATTATCGAAGTGCTTGAGCCGGGGCCGCCCGCCGCGCGACTCGAGCTCGAGCTCGCCCTTTTCGAGCGACTCGCCGTAGGCGTGCGCCAGCGAGCAGATGTTGATCCGAAAGGGCTGATGCGGCTCCTTGCGAATGTCGAAGAATTCCACATGCTCGCTGAACGGGCCGTGCGCCAGCACCTCGTCCCACCACGCATTCTGTTCCGCGGCCGCCATGTGGTTCGGGACGATGTCGAGCAGGATCTTCAGGCCCCGCGCGCGCGCGGCGCCGACGAACCCGCTCCACGCCTCTTCGCCGCCGAGATCCTCGCTGATTCGGGCGGGATCCGTGACGTCGTAGCCATGCATGCTGCCGGGCATCGCCTGCAGACAGGGGGACAGGTACACGTGGCTCATGCCGAGGTCGGCCAGATAGGGCAGCACCCGCGCGGCATCCTCGAGGGTGAATCCTGCGTGCAGCTGGATGCGGTAGGTGCCGACCCAGTCAGCGCTCATGAGTCAGCACGACGAAGGAGCGGGGCGCGAGGTCCACGAGGCGGTTGCGTTTCACCGACTCCTGCTCCACGGCCAGGTCGGGGCGGGCCGTGTCGAAGGCGATCTTCCAGCCGGCGTGGTACAGCTCGTACGAGATGCGGAACGGCACCGGCTCGTGATGAGCGTTCAGCAGCAGGAGAAAATCAGAGTCCTCGGCGCACTCCCCCGCGCTGTCGCGGATTTCCGGCGCGGCGCCGTTCAGGAACATGCCCATCGTTCTCATCCAGCCGCCGTTCTCCCAGTCCTTGCCGTTCATGCGCTTTCCGTCGGCGCGGAACCAGACGATGTTCTTGTCCGGATGCGTCGCGTCCGGATCATGGTCGTAGAACGCGTAGCGGTGGAAATTCGGGTGCTTCTTTCGATAACTCACGACGCGACGGGCGAATTCGAGAAAATTCCTCCGCCGCTCGTCGAGCTCCCAGTGATACCAGGACAGCTCCGAATCCTGACAGTAGGCGTTGTTGTTGCCCTGCTGCGTGCGGCTCAACTCGTCGCCGCCCGAGATCATCGGCGAGCCCTGCGCGAAAATCAGCGCGCACCAGAGGTTGCGCTTCTGGCGCTCGCGCAGCTCGACGATGGCGGAGTCGTCCGTGGGGCCCTCCACTCCGCAGTTCCAGGTATGGTTGTCGTCCGCCCCGTCCCGGTTGTCCTCGCCGTTCGCCTCGTTGTGCTTCTGCTCGTAACTGACGAGATCCTGCAGCGTGAACCCGTCATGGGCGGTGACGAAGTTGACGCTCGCCGACGGCGGCCGCCGTGTGGTTTCATACAGATCCGCGCTGCCCGCGAGGCGTGTGGCGATCTCGCCGTGAAGGCCCATGTCGCCCTTCCAGAACTTGCGCACCGTGTCGCGGTATTTGCCGTTCCACTCCATCCAGCCCAGCGGAAAGTTGCCGACTTGATAGCCGCCCTCGCCGAGGTCCCAGGGCTCGGCGATGAGCTTCGTGGGCGCGAGCGTGGGATCCTGATAGATCGCGTCGAAGAACGCCCCCAGCTGGTCCACGTCCTTCAGCTCGCGGGCGAGCGCCGAGGCCAGATCGAAACGGAACCCGTCCACGTGCATCTCGGTCACCCAGTACCGAAGGCTGTCCATGAGCAGCTGAATCGAGTGCGGGTGGACCATGTTGAGCGTGTTGCCGCAGCCGGTGAAGTCCATGTAGTAGCGCTGATCGTTCGGCAGGGTGCGGTAGTAGGCGAGATTGTCGATGCCGCGAAATGACAACGTCGGGCCCGCGTGGTTGCCCTCTGCGGTGTGGTTGTAGACCACGTCCAGGATGACTTCGATGCCCGAATGGTGCAGATCCTTGACCATTTGCTTGAACTCGCGCACCACATCGCTCGGCCGGCCGGACTTCCTTGCATACGTGGGCTCGGGCGCGAAAAAGCCGAGCGTGTTGTAGCCCCAATAATTGCGCAGCCCTTTATCGACCAGATGGCGGTCATCGAGAAAGTAATGCACCGGCATGAGCTCGATGGCGCTGACGCCGAGCGAGTGCAGATGGGCGAGAACGGGCTCGCTGGCGATTCCGGCATAGGTGCCGCGCAGCTCCTCCGGCACGTCGGGATGCATCATGGTCATGCCGCGGACGTGCGCCTCGTAGATGATGGTCTCGTGCGATGGATAGCGCGGGCGCCGCTCTCCGCTCCAATCGAAGGCGGTGTCGATCACCGCGCCCAAGGGGGCGTACGGCGCGCTGTCGCGCTCGTCGAACACGAGATCTGCGTCCGGATCCCCCACCTGGTAACCGAACAGCTCATCCGCCCACTTGAGCTCCCGGCCGATCGCCTTGGTGTAGGGATCGAGCAGCAGCTTGTTGGGATTGAATCGCAGCCCCGTGTGCGGGTCGTATGGGCCGTACACTCGGTAGCCGTAGAGCTGGTCCGGTCCGATGTCGGGGAGGTAAAGGTGCCACGCGCCGCTGGTGCGCTCGCGGATGCGAATGCGGGTCTCGTTTTCCCCGGCGCGGTCGAACAGGCACAGCTCCACCGATTCGGACCCTTCTGAAAACAGCGAAAAATTCACACCCTTGCCGTCCCAGGTGGCGCCTCTCGGAAACGGCAATCCTGGGGATTGGCGCGATCTCTCGCGTTGCGATGCGGAGGGTGGCGTCACGGGCGCGGACGCTCGGGCGTGCCGCGCGCCGCCGAGATTGGCTCATTCATGGAGTGGACATCCTATGGGACAACGAATGTTGGCGTCGCTTCCGCCCCTTGGCTGTCGGCTTGCCTCCCCAGGGTTTGTAGGACAAGCGAACGGGGCCGAGAGTCATCCCGGCCAAAGCCAATTGCGGATTTCCGGCATGTCCTCCCCGTAGCGGTTGATGTATTGACGGTGCTCGATCAGCTTGTCGTTCAGCTGTTGCTTCAGGTAGGCCCCCTCGCTGCCGAGCTGGGGCAGGCGGTCGATCGCGTCGATCACCAGGTGGAAGCGGTCGAGATCGTTGAGCACCGTCATGTCGAACGCCGTGGTGATGGTGCCCTCCTCCTTGTAGCCTCGCACGTGCAGATTGTCGTGATTGTGCCGTCGATAGGTGAGCCGATGGATCAGCCAGGGATAGGCATGGAAGGCGAAGATGACGGGCTTGTCCCGGGTGAACAGCGAGTCGAAATCGTAGTCGGTCATGCCGTGCGGATGCTCCGACGCCGGCTGCAGCTTCATGAGGTCCACCACATTGACGACTCGGACCTTGAGCTTCGGCAGATGCTCCCGCAGGATCGAGACCGCGGCGAGGGTCTCGAGCGTCGGCACGTCGCCGGCGCAGGCCATCACGATATCGGGCTCGCCCTGCTGATCGTTGCTCGCCCATTGCCAGATGCCGGCACCCTCGGTGCAATGCCTGCGCGCCGCCTCGATCGACAGCCACTGCGGCGCCGGATGCTTGCCCGCCACCACCACATTGACGTAGTGGCGGCTTCGCAGGCAATGATCCATCACCGACAAGAGGCAATTCGAGTCGGGAGGCAGGTAGACGCGGACCACCTCCGCCTTCTTGTTGATCACATGGTCGATGAATCCCGGATCCTGGTGCGTGAACCCGTTGTGATCCTGACGCCAGACATGGGAGCTCAGCAGGTAATTGAGCGATGCGATCTTGCGCCGCCAGGGGAGCGAGTTGGTCACCTTCAGCCACTTGGCGTGCTGATTGAACATCGAATCGATGATGTGAATGAACGCCTCGTAGCAATTGAACAGTCCGTGACGCCCGGTGAGCAGGTAGCCTTCGAGCCATCCCTCGCACTGATGCTCGCTCAGCATCTCCATCACCCGCCCGTCAGGCGCGAGGAACTCGTCGTCGGGGATCGTTGCCGCCTCCCATTGCCGGCGCGTGGTCTCGAAGACCGCCTCCAGACCGTTCGACTTGGTCTCGTCCGGACCGAAAATCCGGAAATTTCTCTGCGCCGCGTTCCCGGCGACCACGTCGCGCAGATACCGGCCGAGCACGTGGGTGGCCCCGATGCCGCCGATGCCGGGCTTCGCGACGTCGACCCCGTACTCCGCGAAATCCGGGAGCTTGAGGTCGCGAAGCTTGAGGCCTCCGTTCGCCGCCGGATTGGCGCCCATGCGCCGCTCGCCTTTCGGGGCCAGAGATTTGAGCTCGGGCTTCAGTCGGCCGGACTGGTCGAACAGCTCCTGCGGGCGGTAGCTCCTGAGCCAGCTTTCCAGCAGCTCGAGGTGCGCGGGATTGGTGGCCGGATCGGTGATGGGAACCTGGTGGGACCTGAACGACCCTTCGATGCGCTTTCCGTCGACCTCCTTGGGCCCCGTCCACCCTTTCGGTGAGATGAGCACGATCATCGGCCAGCGCGCGCGCTGCGTGTTGCCGCCGGATCTCGCGGCTTGCTGGATGGCGCGGATCTCCTCCAGGGAGCGGTCCAGGGCATCCGCCATGGCCCGGTGCATCGGCATGGGCTCGTGCCCTTCGACGATGTAAGGAGTCCAGCCGTAGCCCCGCAGCAGCTGGTCCAATTCGGTGCGGGAAATTCGCGCGAGCAGCGTGGGATTGGCGATCTTGTATCCGTTCAGGTGCAAAATCGGCAGCACCGCGCCATCCGTCGCCGCATTCAGAAACTTGTTGGAGTGCCAGGCGGTCGCCAGCGGGCCGGTCTCGGCTTCGCCGTCTCCCACGACGCAGGCCACCGTGAGGGACGGGTTGTCGAACACCGCGCCGAATGCATGGCTCAGTGAATAGCCGAGCTCGCCGCCCTCGTGGATCGAGCCCGGACATTCCGCCGAGGCGTGGCTCGGCACGCCGCCGGGAAACGAGAACTGGGTGAACAATCGTTTGAGCCCCGCCTCATCCTCGCTGATGTTGGCATAGACCTCGCTGTAGGTCCCTTCCAGATAAGTACCGCTGAGGACCGCGGGCCCCCCATGGCCGGGACCCGAGATGTAGATCATGTCCAGGTCGTACTTGTTGATGGCGCGATTGAGGTGGGTGTAGATGAAATTCTGGCCCGGTGTCGTGCCCCAGTGCCCGAGCAACATGCGTTTGATGTGCTCGGGCGCCAGCGGCTCGCGCAGCAACGGGTTGTCGCACAGATAAATCTGTCCGACCGAGAGATAATTGGCCGCGCGCCAATAGGCATCCATCCTCTGGAAAAGCTCCGTATCGGCGGGCGTTCCGGCGCCTTCAGGCGTCATGTGGCTCCTCCTGCTGATCGATCGTCGAGCACCTGCGTGGTGAGCTGCGCGATCACCGACTCCTCGTCGGTGCGGATGACCCGAACCGTGACTGCGCGAGTACTCTCGGCCGAAATCACGTCGGCATTGCGGGCGTTGTCCCCGGCGCAAAGGGCGATGCCGAGGAAGCCGAGACCGTCGCAAATGCGGGCACGAATCTCCGGCGAGTTCTCGCCGATGCCGCCCGCGAACACCAGCGTATCGACGCCGCCGAGCGCGCCCGCGAACGAGGCGATGGCTTTCTTCGCGAGATAGCAGAACAGCCCGATCGCCTCCGCCGCGCGCGCATCTTCGGCCATGCACTTCAAGAGATCGCGGACGTCGGCGCTCGTGTCGGAGACGCCTTTCAATCCGGACTCGTGATTGAGCATGCGCCTGAACTCGGGCGCATCCATCCGCTCGCTCTCTGCGAGGTAGATCAAAACCCCAGGGTCCAGATCGCCGGAGCGGGTGCCCATCATCAACCCGCCGGTGGGGGTGAAGCCCATGGTGGTGTCGACGCAGCGTCCGTCACGCACGGCGGCGAGGCTCGCACCGCTGCCGAGATGCGCAAGGACCACCCGGCCGTGCGCGGCATGAGGATCCCGCAATCGCGCGAGCTCCTGCATGAGGTAGGTGTACGACAGGCCATGGAACCCATATCGCCGAATGCCCAGGGATTCGTACCGTCGCGGGATCGGCAGCTGCGTCGCGCGCCGCGGCATGTCGCGGTGAAACGCGGTGTCGAAACACAGCACCTGGGGAAGGTCGGGAAGCTTGGCGCCGATGGCCTCGACCAGCTGGATTTCCTGCGGCAGATGTTCGGGATCGAGCGCCCCGATCCGCTTCAGGTCGCTGAGCAGCCCGCGGGTCGCCCGTTGCGGCGCGGTGTGGCTCATCCCGTGGACCACGCGATGTCCGACGGCCTCGACCTCGCCGAACCAGGGCTGGGATTCGAGCCATTCAAGCAACTCCGCGACGGAGGAACTGAAACTCGTCCCATCCACCGCGACGGGCGCTTGCGCCTCGCGCGCCGCCGCATCGACCACGCTGAGCTGCGCATCGGCAAGACCGATGCGCTCGATTTTCCCGCCGCGCGCGCGCAGCGGCGGCGAGCCGCGCTCGAAAAGCGCGAACCGAATACTCGAGGAGCCGGCGTTGAGCGCCAATACGGACATGCCGTGAGTCTGCCACAGGGAGTGTGACATTGGATTATCCAGCGACGCCTGCCCGTTTGCGGCTTGCCAAGCGGGCGACGCGGCTCTTACCCTATGCCGCCGACCAATCATGGTAAATCTTTCAATTACGACGCTCGCCCCCCCGCCGGCATGACCTCCACCGAGGCTTTCTTGGTATCGGTAAGCAGCATCTCGGTCGCCGAGATCGGCGATCGCACCCAGCTTCTCTCGTTGGTTCTGTCCGCTCGCTATCGCCGGCCACTGCCGATCCTCGCGGGAATCCTGTGTGCCACTCTCGCCAACCACGCCGCCGCCGGTCTGATCGGCAACTTGTTCGGAGACCTCGTGCGCCCGCGCACACTGCAGATCGCCGTCGGCGTCAGCATGATCGGCATGGCGCTTTGGACCTTGAAGCCCGACACACTCGATGAGGGCGCCGTCAGGGCGAGCGCGGCGAATGCCTTCGTCGCGACGCTCACCAGCTTTTTCGTCGCCGAGATGGGCGACAAGACTCAGATCGCCACCGTCGCGCTCGCCGCCGCCTATCCGAGCCTGCTGGCCGTGGTCGCCGGCACCACCCTCGGAATGCTCGTCGCCAACGCGCCGGTGGTGGTCTTGGGCAGGGCGTTCGCAGATCGGCTGCCACTGAAGGCGATTCACTACGCCGCGTCGCTCCTGTTCCTGGTGCTAGGCGTCGTATTCCTCGCCCGCGTGCTCCTTCCCTGATGCGCCACTGAGTTGCAGCTGCCGTGCGTGCCCTGATCAGTCGAGCCGCTGCCGCCTCGCTCGCAATGCTGGCGATTGGCGCCGCGTCAGCCGATGAGCCCTCGGAAACCTTCGCCGTCCACGGCCAATTCACGTACACGGAGCAGGACTCCGACGGATTCGACGCACCGTATCGGGGCAGGAACAGCCTCACGCCCAATACCGGCGCGGAGACGGTCGACGCGACGCTGTTCATCGGCGCGCGCCTGTGGTCCGGGTCGGAAATCTGGGCGAGCCCCGAGATCGATCAGGGATTCGGCCTGGACGATACGCTGGGTGTCGCCGGGTTCCCCAGCGGCGAGGCATACAAGGTGGGGAAGAACCAGCCCTACATCAGGCTGCAAAGGCTTTTTCTACGCCAGACAGTCGATCTCGACGGCCGCCGCGAACCGGTGGATTCCGCGCAGCTTCAGCTGGCCGGTGCTCGAAGCCCGGATCGGCTGGTGCTGACCGCGGGCAAGATGAGCGTCGTCGACATCTTCGACAACAACCAGTATGCGCACGATCCGAAGAACGATTTTCTGAACTGGGCAGCGATCGATGCCGGTACTTTCGACTATGCGGCGGACTCCTGGGGCTATTCGGTGGGCGCGGCGCTCGAATGGTACGGCGGCCCCTGGGCGGCGCGATTCGGTGTGTTCGATCTATCGGACGTGCCGAACAGTCCGGATCTCGAGCCCGCATTCCATGAATTCCAATACGATGTCGAAATCGAGCGAAGCTTTGCATTGGTCGGCCGTCCGGGAAAACTTCGCGTGGGCGCCTTCGACAGCCGCGCACGCATGGGATTGCTCGATGCGGCCGTCGCCAGGGCGCTGATCACCGATTCGCCAGCGGACGTGGCGTCGGTGCGCAGTTACCGCAGCCGGCTGGGGGCCTATCTCGATCTGGAACAGGAGCTCTGCGACGGGCTGGGTTTGTTCGCGCGTGCGGGCAAGGATCAGGGAAACGTCGAGGCCTATGAATTCACGGACATCGATCGGACCGTCAGCGCCGGACTGTCCCTGCAGGGCACGCGATGGAGCCGCGGCGGCGACACCGTCGGGTTTGCGGCGATTCTCGATGGCATCTCCGCCGACCGGGAGCGCTATTTGAATGCCGGCGGCCTCGGCGTCCTTGTCGGTGACGGCAAGCTTCCGCATCCCGGGCCGGAGAAGATCATCGAGAGCTATTACGCGCTCTCGGTGCTTCAATACGCGCACCTGAGCTTGGACTACCAATTCGTCACGAATCCCGGCTATAACCGCGACCGGGGCCCGGTGTCGATCTTTGCGGTGCGGGTGCACGCGCAGTTTTGATCGGGCCCTGCTCGGACCCCGCGCGCATGGCGCTTGCCGCTGCGGAGCGCGCTCAGTACCATCCCGCGAGGGCGCAGGGAACGAATAAGGAGAGAGCCGTGAGTCTAGCTTCGGAATTCAAAGAATTCGCCATGAAGGGGAATGTGGTCGACCTGGCGGTCGGCGTGATCATCGGAGCCGCCTTCGGAAAGATCGTTTCGTCATTGGTGGGCGACATCTTCATGCCCGTGCTCGGCAGGGTGATCGGCGGCATCAACTTCTCCGACCTCGCCATCGGCCTCGGCAAGGATCCCACCGGCAAGGACGTTCTGATCAAGTACGGAGCGTTCATCCAGACGATTTTCGATTTCGCGATCATTGCCTTCGTCCTGTTCATGACCATCAAGTTCATCAATCGGCTCAAGAAGCCGCATCCGGCGGATGCGCCGCCGCCCGCGCCTCCGCCGAAATCCGAAATATTGCTCGAGGAGATCCGCGACCTGCTCGCCAAGCGCGTGTAGCGATCCGCCGCGCGGTCGGGCGCCCGAGCCCGGCCGCGCACCTAGCGGCGCAGCGCCAGGAACCAGGCGCCGACGATGACGGCAAGCGCCGCCGCCCCCGCAACCCATTGCGGGCGGCGGCTCCGGGTCCGCGGGAGCCCCAGGCGCGCATAGGTCCAGCCGAGGAGAGTGCCCATCGCGAAGCCGAGCGCGTGACCGAGCACATCCACGCGTTCTCCACCGGCGCCCAGCATCGTGAGCAGGAACAATCCGCCGAATAACGGCGCCCAGCGGTATCGGAATTGCTCGCGCACACTGAGTCTCAGCCGCCAGGAGAACCCCGACAGGAGCCCCAGGGCGGCAAACACCGCGGTTGACGCGCCCGCGGCCCGGTGCTCCGGCGGCGAGATCAGCATGTCCAGGTAATCGGCCAGGGCCCCCGCTGCGAGAATGCTGGACCAGGCGATTCCGGGACCGAACGCACCGCCGGCCAGCGTGCCGAACACGGCGCCGAACAATAGATTGCCGAGCAGGTGCGCCTGGTCGAGGTGCAGCGTGAGCGCCGTGACCGCGCGCCACCATTCGCCCGCTCCTCCCACCCGGGCATCCAGGGACCCGGCCGCCAACCAATCCTCACCGAATGCCTGAATGCCCGTGCAGTAAGCGGTGGCCAACAGCACGACGACGAATGCGCCGCTGCCCAGGCCGGCTCCCGGGAATGGCACGATGGCGGGCGGACGGGGACGCGTCGCGCGACGCTCGGCCGCATACCGTGTGAGCTCGTCGCGGGCAGCGGCCGCTGCAGCCGGCGCGCACACCAGCGACCAGTCCGCACCCGACGGCATCAGATCGAAGGCAATGCCTTTCGCCTCGAGCACCAAAGCGGCCTCGGCGCAGGCGGCGCGAGGCCCTTCGAAGATCACCTCGGGAGCGTCGATGTCGATGTCAGGTACTGCTTGCCTGCTGCGCAAGCATGCGATAGATCCTGAGCACCTTGGGTACGTAGGCCATGGTCTCCGTGAACGGCGGAATCTGGCCGCCGTTTCGATCGACGGCGTCCTCGCCCGCATTGTACGCCGCGAGCGCGAGGCGGACATCGTGCCCGAATCGATCCATCAAAAACTTGAGGTAACGGGCGCCGGCGTGCACGTTCTCCCGCGGATCGTAGGGGTTCGACACACCGAAACGGGTTGCCGTCGCCGGCATCAGCTGCATCAGGCCGACCGCGCCCCGCTTGGAGACCGCGCGGGAATTGAATCCGGATTCCACCACGATCACCGCGCGCAGCAGATTCGCCTCCACCGAGTTGGAGGACGCCGCCTTCTCGATGATGGCATCGTATTGGGTGGCCCGGGCGAGGAGCGAAGGATCGTATCGATCCCCGCTTTGCGTCATGTCCTGCGGCGACATCACCAGGAGGCGGTAGCGGTTGTCGTCCGGTACATCGGTGAAATGCCGCACCCCGTCCGCATCAAGGTACGTATAGATCTTCGGATGGCCCTGCGCCGATGTGGCGCCGAGCACGGCGGCGAAGAGTACGATGGACTTCAATGACATCGGAGTTCCGGCTGTTGTCATCGAAGGCTAGCCTGAAGCGCGGCGTGCCGATGGGATGTGCATCAAGGATCGGACAGATCGGGTTGACATAATCGCGCTAAAGCTTGTGCCGGGACGGCCGATTTCATTGCAGTCAAACCAACGCCTCCCCGAGAGTTCGTGCCCGACACCACCGATTGGAAACAGAAGTATCGCGACTCCCTTCGCGAGATGGAGGCGCTCGAGCGCAGCTGGCGGCAGGTGGAGCAAGCCTTGCGCCGCCTGGTCGGCCGTCTCTGCGCGGCCGGCATGGGCGTCAATCCGGATCTGGACCTGGAGCTCCAATCGCTTGCCGCCGCCAATCGGCGCAGCGCGCCGGCCGACGAGCTCGAGATCCTGGCCGGCACGCTGACCACCACGATCGTCGCGGTCGATGCCGTAGCGCCGGTGGGGCCGGGGATCCCGGCGCCCGCCCCGCTCCGCTGGGAGTCGACCTGCGCCGCCGTGCTCGTCATTTTGCAAAGCCTGAAGGACGCGGGGGCCGGGGATCAGCCGCTCGAGCAGCTCATGGGCCGGCTGCCCGGTGCAACGACCGACGCGATGCTTGCGGGCATCGTGACTGGAACCGCGGACCTGATACGTGCGCACCACGAGGCCAGCGCGCGCGAGCGGCTCAAGTCCGCGAGCTTCTTGTCCGACTTGACGGCCCGTCTCGGCGAGATGACTCTCTATCTGACCGAGAGCGGCCTGGCGAGCCGTGCCTCGTTCGATGACACCGCCGGCCTCGACAGCGGGGTGATGTCAAACGTCCGCGAGCTCTCCGCGGAGGTCAATGCGGCCACGGAACTGGCCGCGCTTCAGTCGCTGGTGAGCGCCCGCCTGGAAAGCGTCACGCGGCAAATGTCGGTTTTTCGTGAGCGCGAGGAGACGCGCCGCAGGGAGCAGGCAAGCCGCACCGCCCACATGCACGAGCGGATCGAGGAGCTGGAACGCGAGGCCGAGGACTTGTATCGCAAACTCGACCACGAGAAGCACGGAGCGCGGGTGGATGCGTTGACCCGGCTCGCCAACCGCAGATGCTTCGATGAGCGGATTGCCCGGGAGATCGGAGTGCACAGCCGCGCCGATGCGCCGCGGGTGATGCTGATCTGGGACATCGACGATTTCAAATCCATCAACGACCGGTTCGGTCACCGCGCCGGCGACCGGGTGCTCCAAAGCGTCGCCAATTGCTTCGCCTCGGGGCTGCGCGCCGAGGATTTCGTCGCCCGCATCGGCGGCGAGGAGTTCGTGATCTTGACGTCCGGCCTCACGGCCGACGCAGCGCTCGCAGTCGCGAACGAACTGCGCAGCTCCGTGCAGGCGTTGCGCTTTCACTTTCGCGGCACGCCGGTCCGCGTCACGGTCTCCTGCGGCATCACGCAGCTGCAGGCAGGGGATACCCCGGGATCGGCATTCGATCGCGCGGACGCCGCACTTTACCGCGCCAAGCGGGAGGGCAAGAATCTCTGTATCGCGGCGTGAGCCCGCCCGCGGGCGGTCTGGCCGTCCCGAGATAACGCATATTTAACCCATAGTTTGGCGTATGCGCACGGATTTTCCGGCGGCCCGCCGGATAGAATTCCTTCGACTCCAGAGTCGTGCCAAGATCCGCCGACCACGGAATGCCGCAGTGCAGCACCATAAGGCGAACAGATTTCATGAGCACCCCGGACCCCACGCTGTCGCAGCCCTTGACGCAGCCCTCCCTCGGCGGATCCGTCGGTTACGCCGAGGCCCCGGCCCAGACGCGCAGCGTGGCCGGTGCACGCAGCTGGCTGCTCACGGCCTTTCTGTTCCTGATGCCGGTGGTGGCGTACTGGCCGACCACGTTTCACGACTTCGGACTGCGGGACGACTACTCGAATCTGCGCGAAGCGCATGAGGAGCCGGGAAAGATTCTGCAGTTTTGCGCCTCGCATGCGCGCCCCATCTATGGGTTGTTGCTGCAATCGACCTATGGGCAAACCTCCACGGTCGATAATTTGCGCTGGATGCGCCTGGCTGCATCGCTCATTTTGGGCGCGATTTCCTGGGTGATGTTTCGCGGCCTGCGCTCGCTCGGCTGGACGTTCGACGCAAGCCTCGGCGTCGCGCTGATGCTCGGCCTCTTGCCGGCCTCGCAGGTCATCGCGGCTTGGGCCGTGGGATGGCCCTATGCGGCAACCGCGCTGCTCGCGCTCGGCGCGTTCTTCGCCGTGGAGAATGCGCTCGCCATCGCCCCGGGCGCAGTCACCTGGCGCCTCCAAGGGCGGCTCCTCGCCCAGTGGCTGGTCGGCCTCGGGCTGATGGTGGCGAGCGCGCTCATCTATCAGCCGAGCGCGTTGTTCTACGTGGTCCCGCTGGCCGGCGCGCTGATCGCGCAGCCCCGGCGCGGAATGCAGCGGACTGCGAGATGGGCGGGTGCGCATCTGTTCTTCGTCGCGGCGGCTCTCGGCCTGGCCTATTGCATCATGACGTCGCTTTACTCGTCGGGTGTCTTCGTCAAGTCCGGACGGGTGGCGTTCGAGCACCATTGGGGTGAAAAGGCGGCCTGGTTGCTCGGCGAGGCGCTGCCGAATGCCCTCGGCATGCTGGTATTGAACGACAACAACCATCACGACCGCTGGCTTTACCTCGGCTGTGCCGGTTTGACGGCTGCGGTACTGCTCGCCGGCGGGTGGCTCGAATGGAGGCGACACGGACGTGAGCGCGGCGTGGTCTGGCTCTCGGCGCTGATCGTGCTGCCGCTCGTCGCCTTCGGCATCAGTCTGGTCGCGTCCGAACGGTATGCCACTTACCGCACCCTGCTCGCGATGAGTGCGGTGCTGGTGTGTTTCCTGGCGGCTTCTCTTGCATCCTTGACCGAACGCTGGGGCGTTTCCAACCGGCGGCTTCTGGCCTCGGTTCTTTTGACGGTGGCATTTTTGACCGCCCGGCACCACGCCTATGCACTGATCGCCGTGCCGCAGGGCAATGAGTGGCAGCTCATCCTCGACGGCGCCAAGCAGGTCCGATTGAGCGCGAGCTCGCGCCCGCGCATCTTTGCGATCGCCTCGAGCCCCGCGGACATCTCGACCTCGACCATATATCACGACGAATTCGGCTCGCTGTCGTCCAACTCGGAATGGGTTCCCAAAGAGATGTTCAAGCGCGCCATGCACGACCTGCATCCCGACATCGCGAACCTCAATTCACGTTACGTGTTCGCAACCGGGCCGAGGCTTCCTGCGGATCAGCAATTCGACGTGATCATCGATATGCGCCGGCTGAGGCAGTTCTACACGGACAATTGATCCGCGCTCAAAGGCCGAGGAAATCGCCCAGGCGTTTGTAGAGGATGGCGGCCTTGACACCGGCCGGCCAGAGCGGATGGAACGCGATGGTTTTCATGTCCGTCACCGGCATGTCGAACGGGACATCGGGTCGGGTGATCCGCCGCGCGAGCTGCGCGCCCATGGCGGTTGCCATCGCCACTCCGCGGCCGTTGTAGCCCAGGCACACCAGCACTCCCGGCGCCGGCTCATGGACGTGCGGATAATGATCGCGCGTCATGGCCAGACGGCCACCCCACGCGTGCGTCCACCTCACCCCCTCGAGAACCGGCCAGAGCTTGCCTGCATACGCCACGAGATGCGGGATGGCGCCGACGGAATGGATCTCACGCATCGGTCCCCGACCGCCAATGAGCAGTCGTTGGCCCGAATCGATCCGGTAGTACACGGTAATCGCGCCGCTCTCGTAGAGAACCGAACGGCTCGGCATGATTGCGCGGGCCGCAGTCTCGGGAAGCTCCGCGGAGGCCGCGATGGCACCGAACAGGGGCACTATCGAGCGCCGCAAGCCGGGCCACAAGCTGTCCGTGTAGCCGTTGGTGGCAAGCACCACGTTCGCAGAGACCACGGAGCCGCGTCCAGCATCGAGGCGCCAGGCGCCTGCCTCCCGCCGCAGGCTTGACGCCCGCGTCCCACCGTACAATGCCGCTCCGGCTCCGATTGCCGCCTGCGCCAGCCCGCGGGCGAAGCTCAATGGATTGAGATCCCCGCCGCGCCGATCGAATAGGGCCCCCACGTATCGGTCGGTGCCGGTCAACGCCGCAATGGCGCCGCCCTCCAGGTACTCCACGGGCGCGCCGCGACGCGCGAGTTGATCGACCGTGGTGCGAATTGCGGCGGCATGCCGGGGCCGGACCGCCGCACGCAGGGTGCCGTTGCGCCGCGCCTCGCACGCAATTGAATGCCGTTGGATGAGATCGAACACCAGGGACGGTGCAGCGCCCGCGAGCTCATTCATGCGTCGCCCGAGATCCGGCCCGAAATCGCGCTCCACCGTGTCCGGGTCCGGTTTCAGGCCGGGGTTGACCTGGCCGCCGTTGCGCCCGGATGCGCCGAATCCAGGATCCTGCGCCTCCACGAGCACCACCTTGGCGCCCGCCTCCGCGGCATGCAGAGCCGTGGAGAGCCCGGTGATCCCGCCGCCCACGATGGCGACATCCGCACGCACCGGCCCATCGAGGGGCGGCGTCGGCGGAGGAGGCGCGGCGATGTCACGGTAGAGGATCGGCATATTTATGCGGCGCGCGCCCGTCTTGATTAGGATCCCGCCGGCGTCCATGATCAGGTGCATCACAAACGGGATGGGACACAATGCAATACGAAGGTGTGGGCGGATTAATCGTTCTGGTCGCGGACGTTTGGGCAATCGTCAATATTTTTCAAAGCGGCGGAAGTACGGGAGACAAAGTGCTCTGGACGGTGCTGGTAATCCTGTTGCCCATCCTGGGATTCATCCTGTGGTATTTCTTCGGACCGCGGACCGGCCGAGCGTGAACCACGACCACCGAAACCTGGGTCAATTGACGCGCGCCTCGGCGACCGGCCGGCTCGGGCCGACCAGCATCGCGGCCTCGTAATAGCTGTCGCGCAACGCGGAATCCACCGCGGTGAACAACCGTTCGCGCGCGCTGTGGGCCTCGGGCCCCGGTGGGTTGGCCATCGTTTCCAGGTGGAACACCGTCGTGTCCAGAGCCTTCTGCAGATTCTGCGCGCGATCCGCGGAGGCGGTGCCCGAAGATCTCGCGGAAAGCACGTCACGATCGAGGAGCCGGAGCTCCTGGGTGAGCGCGGCCAATTGACGGGTGCAGCGCTCCACCGCCGCGACTGCGCGGGGGCTCTCGAACCCCGCGAGCGCGCGCACATCTTCCCGCGCGCCTTTCAAAACCCGATCGAGCCGATCGAGCCACTCAATCCACGATAGCGAACTGCGCATGCGTCTATTCCTGTGAAGGTGGGGTTTTTCAGGATCGTCTCAACCGCGCGTCGATAAGCGCTATTATTTTGGAGGGTCAGGGTACCTTCGATCCGAAGGTATGGCCAGAGTGGCCGCGACCGAGGCGCGGTCGTCAACAAGAACTTGTCGAATAAAATCTTTTAACCTTTTGATTACGCTATTTAGCTTAGGATAAAAAATGCGACCCGGTCATGAGGGGCACCAGCTCCACGGTCTATCTTGGCTGCGCGCCAGCGTGCTCGGTGCAAACGACGGCATCGTGTCTACCTCCAGCCTGATCCTCGGCGTGGCGGCCGCGCATTCCAGCCACTCCAGCATCATTTTGAGCGGCATCGCGGGACTGGTCGCGGGCGGGATGTCGATGGCCATCGGCGAATACGTGTCCGTGCATTCCCAGGCCGACAGCGAAGCCGTCGCACTTGCGCAGGAGCGCGAGGAGCTCAAGCACGACCCGGTCGGGGAGCGACGCGAGCTCACCGAGATCTACGTTCGTCGAGGACTCGAATCGGCTCTTGCCCGGCAGGTGGCGGAGCAACTGATGGCGCACGACGCCCTCGCGGCGCACGCGCGCGATGAGCTTGGGTTCTCAGCGCGCTCCGTCGCGCGTCCCCTGCAAGCCGCAGTCGCCTCCGCGGGCAGCTTCGCCACCGGTGCCGTCATCCCCCTGTTGGTCGCGTGGTTATCGAGCGAATCTTATGTGATTCCCCTGACGGTCGCGGCATCCCTGATCAGCCTCTTCATCCTGGGCGCGATAGCCGCAAGGGCAGGAGGCGCGCACCTGCTGAGGGCTGCCTTGCGCGTGACATTGTGGAGCGCATTGGCGATGGCGGTCACGGCCGGAGTCGGCGCGCTCGTCGGAATGGCGTGATCGGTCCAAAATGAGGGTTGACCATGCCTGATAGTAGATTGACCAACCGGAGAATTGTTCTGGCCTCCCGCCCGAACAAGGCCGCGACGATCGAATGCTTTCGGCTCGAGTCCCAGCCCATCGAAGAGCTGCGCGAGGGCGAGCTGTTGCTGCGCACCGTTTGGCTTTCGCTCGACCCGTACATGCGGGGACGCATGAGCGACGCGCCGTCCTATGCAGCGCCGGTCGCGATCGGCGAGGTGATGATCGCCGAAACCGTGGCGCGGGTCGAGCGCTCGCGCCATCCCAACTTCCGCGAAGGCGATTGGGTGTTGGCGCCGAGCGGTTGGCAGGCGTATGCGGTTTCGCGAGGTCAAGGCATCGCCAAGCTGCCGCCGCAGATCGGTTCGCCCTCGCATGCGCTCGGCGTGCTCGGCATGCCGGGCTTCACCGCGTTCATCGGACTCTTGGACATCGGCAAACCGCGGCCGCGGGAGACCGTGGTGGTGGCGGCCGCCACCGGGGCCGTGGGCTCGATGGTCGGACAGATCGCGAAGCTCAAGGGCTGCCGCGCCGTCGGTATCGCCGGCGGCGCCGATAAGTGCGCCTGGGGCCTCGATGCACTGAAGTTCGATGCCTGCATCGATCACCATTCGCAGGACTTCGCGGTGAAGCTCGCGGCGGCGTGTCCGAACGGCGTCGATGTGTACTACGAGAACGTCGGCGGCAAGGTATTCCGAGCCGTCATGCCGTTGCTCAACGCGCACGCGCGCATCCCCGTCTGCGGACTGATTTCCCAGTACAACGAAGCTGCGCCGCCGACGCCCGCGGAATCGGTGCCCGGGTTGATGCGGCAGATTCTGGTCAAGCGGCTCGCGCTGCGCGGTTTCATCATCTCCGACGGATTCGAGCATCGCCGTGCCGACTTCCTGGACTCGATGAGCGGCTGGTTGCGGGAGGGCAAGATCAAGTACCGCGAAGATGTCGTCGAGGGACTCGAGAACGCCCCGAGCGCCTTCCTGGGACTTCTGGCAGGCCGCAATTTCGGCAAGCTGGTGGTCCGAGTGAGCGCCGACGCGTGAGCCGCGGCTCCGACACGACGGCCCTGCTTCGCGTCGGACAGATGCAAGAGGCCGACCGGCTCACGGAGGCTGCGGGAACCTCCCGCACGGATCTCATGCAAAGCGCCGGAGCCGCGGTCGCCCGCGAGACGATGGCACGCTGGTCGGCCAGACCAGTCGCCGTGCTCTGCGGGCCCGGCAACAACGGGGGCGACGGTTTCGTCGCCGCGAGCGTTCTGGCGTCCGCCGGTTGGCCGGTGCGGGTCGGGCTCACGGGGCCTCTCGAGGCGCTCCGCGGCGACGCCGCTTTTCACGCCGCGCGCTGGAAGGGGCCGGTCGAGCCGCTCGATTCGAGCGTTCTGCAGGGGGCCGGGCTGGTTGTGGACGCGATCTTCGGGGCCGGGCTCAGCCGGCCGTTGGAGCCCCGCGTTGTGAGCGTGCTCCAAACGGCCCGCGAGCGTGGCATGGCGGTGGTCGCCGTCGACGTGCCGAGCGGCGTGATGGGCGACACCGGAGAGTCGCTCGGCGCCGTGCAGGCGGCCCTCACCGTGACCTTCACCCGCAAGAAGCCCGGACACCTTCTGCTCCCCGGGCGCGATCTATGCGGGGCGCTGGTCGTCGCGGACATTGGAACGCCGGCGAGCGTGCTGGAGCACATCGATGTCGACACCTGGCAAAACGATCCCGCCCGATGGCGTCATCGACTGCCGCAACTCGAGGCGTCGGGCAACAAGTACAGCCGGGGTCATGCACTGCTGGCCGGCGGTTATCCGACCACCGGTGCCGCGCGCATGGCCGCGCGGGCGGCCGCGCGCGTGGGCGCGGGCCTCACCACCATCGCCGTTCCGGAACGCGGCCTCGACGTGTACGCATCGGCGCTGACCAGCATCATGGTCAGGCCGCTCGCCGTCGCCTCGGACCTACCCCGTCTTCTGGAGGATCGGCGCTTCAGTGCGTGTTTGATCGGTCCGGGAGCGGGCGTTGGCCCGCAAACCCGCGAGCACGCGCTCGCGATGCTCGGCAGCGGCCGCCCGGTGGTGCTGGACGCCGATGCGATCACCGTGTTCGCGCGGGATCCGCAGGCGCTGTTCACCGCCATCCGCGGCCCCTGCGTGCTCACGCCTCATGAGGGCGAGTTCGCGCGCCTGTTCGACGCATCGGCGGACAAGCTCACGCGCGCGCGGCGCGCCTCCCGCGAAAGCGGTGCGTTGATCGTGCTCAAAGGCGCCGACACCGTGATCGCCGCCCCCGACGGCAGGGCCATCATCAACGCCAATGCGCCCCCCACCCTCGCGACCGGCGGGTCGGGCGACGTGCTGGGAGGCATGATCTTGGGTCTGTTGGCTCAGGGAATGGACGCTTTCGACGCCGCCGCGGCGGCCGTATGGATGCATGGCGCCGCGGCACAGGACTTCGGGCCGGGTCTTCTGGCGGAGGATCTGCCGGACCTGCTGCCAGGCGTAATGCGTCGGCTCGCGTGACCACCTGGTTCCCGCGCATCACCGCCCACTCGCTCGTCATCGTACTGAGCCTGCTCACCTACGTACTGACCACGCGCGCGGAACACGAGCGCCGCCCGCCCGCCACCGCCATCGGTTGGGTGCTCGGAATGATCGCGCTGCCCTATGCAGCGCTCCCCATGTACCTCTTGTTTGGGCGGCGCAAGCTCCCGCGGCGGATTTTCCCCTGCCTCTCGGCGCCCTCCCCCGCCAAACATTGGGCGGAGGATCTCATCGAGAGTTTCGGGCTGCCGGGCGCCGCACCGTCGCTGGTGCGCATGCATCAGAATGGCGATGAAGCGCGCAGCGCGTTGTTCGAGACGATGCGCCGGGCGAATCGCCGCCTCGACATTTGCACCTACATATTGGGTCGTGACGCGTTCGGCGAGGAAGTCACCCAGCATCTGCTTGCCTGTGTCGAACGCGGCGTGCGGGTTCGCTTCTTGATCGACGGCGTCGGCGCCATCTGGCTGCCGCGCTCCTGGTTCAAGCGGATGCGGGCGGCCGGCGCGGAGATCGCGGTGTTCTCGCCGCTGCTCGCGCGCAAGACTCAGGGCCCCCGGAACCTGCGCAACCACCGCAAATGGGTGATTGCCGACGGGGAGCTGATCTGGAGCGGAGGACGCAATCTTGCCGCGGAGTATTTCTGCGGCGCGCCCGGCGTCGCGCCCTGGGCCGATCTGTCGTTCGATCTCGAGGGCTCGGTCGCGGCGTCGGCGGCGAACCAGTTCGAGTCGGACTGGACCGCGGCGGGCGGGAAGCCCGCGTCGCGCGCGGCCGTCACCGCGGGAGAGGATGCCGCCGGGCGCACGCAATTTCTGCCGAGCGGACCCGACCAGACTGAAGACACGGTGCGCTCGCTGCTGATCGACGCCTGCTTCCACGCGACCGAGCGCATGCTCGCGGTCACGCCTTACTTCGTCCCCGACGCGAGCCTGGAGACGGCGATACGGCTCGCGGCCCGCCGCGGGGTGAAGATCGATCTTTGCATTCCGGCCAAATCGAATCATCGGTTGGCGGACTTCGTTCGCAATCGTGCACTGCGTGCGTTGTCGAGTGCGGGCGTGTCCATCCATCTGCTGCGCGGCATGAATCACGCGAAGGCCGTGGTATTCGACCGCAGCCTCGCACTCTGCGGCTCGCCCAATTTGGACTCGCGCAGCCTTCTCCTGAACTATGAGTCGGCGGTCGTTTTCTACGACAAGACACATATCGAGTGGCTCGCGACCTGGATTCACGATCTCATTCCCGAGGCCCGCCCCTTCGAGAATCGGCCACCCGGACTGTGGCGGGATCTGGCTGAGGGACTGATGCTGACGGTGGCCTACCAGCTGTAGGAGGTTCCCTACATAGGATTATTCAATCCACCGCACTTCCACGCATAGTATTCTGTCGCGTGCAGGACGAGCCGCAGGTGCCACTTGGAGTTCAAGGATTATTACAAGGTGATGGGCGTGGCGCGCGACGCCACCGAGGCGCAGATCAAGCAGGCGTATCGGAAGCTTGCAAGAAAATACCATCCCGATGTCAGCAAGGAGCCGGACGCCGAGGCCCGATTCAAGCAGGTGGGCGAAGCGTACGAGGTGCTCAAGAGCCCCGAGAAGCGCGCCGCCTACGACCGCCTCGGGTCGGGTCCGCGCCCCGGCGAGGAGTTCCGCCCACCCCCGGACTTTGGGTCCGGGTTCGAATTCTCGGGCGCCGGACCGTCGGGCGGCGGCGCGGATTACAGCGATTTTTTCGAGTCGCTGTTCGGCCGGGCGGGGCCGGGCGCAGGCCGAGGCGGCCGCCCTCATTTCGATACCGGCCGCGGCGAGGATCATCATGCGAAGATCATGCTCGACCTCGAGGCGGCCCTGCTCGGCGGCTCGCGCAGCATCACGCTGCGCGTGCCCGAACTGGACGCTGAGGGCAGGCTGGCGATGCACGAGCGCGTGCTCAACGTGCAGATACCGAAGGGCATCCTTCCCGGCCAGACCATCCGCCTGGCAGGCCAGGGGTCCCGGGGTCACGAGGCGCCCGGACAGCCCGTCGCCCCCGCAGGGGACCTGTACATCGAGGTCGAGTTTCAGCCCCATCCCAAGTATCGGATCGACGGCCGGGATCTGTACCTCGATCTGCCGGTGACGCCGTGGGAGGCGGCGCTCGGAGCCAGCGTCAAGACCCCGACGCCCGGCGGCGTGGTCGACCTGAAAATCCCGGCCGGATCGCATGCCGGGACCAAGCTGCGCCTCAAGGGACGCGGAATGCCCTCTTCGCCTGCGGGCGATTTTTACGTCGTGCTTCAAATCGCGTTGCCGCCCGCAGCCGACGAGGAGGCCAAGGCGGCCTATCGCAGCATGGCGGATGCGATGCCGTTCAATCCCCGTGCAAGTCTTGGAGTGTAGTCATCATGTCCTTGCCCGACGAGTCCTTTTTGATCGGTGAGATATTCGAGGAGGGTCCCGCGGTGAGCGTGCACGAATTGACGCGCATGTTCGCCGTGGAGGAGCGACGAATCGTCGAATGGGTGGAGGAAGGCGTCATCAGCGTGCTCGAGACGAACACCGCCCAATGGCGGTTCTCGGGTGCGCAGCTGCGGCGTGCACGCATCGCGCTGCGGCTCGAGCGCGATCTGGGCCTCAATGCGGCCGGCGTTGCGCTGGTGCTCGAATTGCTCGAGGAGCTGGAACAATTCCGTCGGGAGCGCAGGAGCGGCCGATCATGAGCACACCGCCGCGCACGCCGCAATCCGATGCCTTCGTGTTCTTCGGCGCGACCGGCGACCTTGCGTTCAAGCAGGTGTTCCCGGCCCTCAACGCGCTGGTGAACCGCGACGGCCTCGACATTCCGATCATCGGCATGGCGCGGGCGGGATGGGACCTGGAGAAGCTTCGCGCTCACGCGCGCGAGAGCCTCGAGAAGGCCGGCAAGTTCTCCCCGAAGGAATTCGAGAAACTGTCGGGACAGCTGCGTTACGTCGACGGCGATTATGCGGATCCCGCGACGTTTCAAAAATTACGCAAGGCGCTCGGTTCCGCGGAGCGCCCGATCCATTATCTCGCCATTCCGCCGAGCATGTTCTCGAGCGTCGTCCAGGGGCTGGCGAAATCGGGTTGTGCGCAAAACGCGCGGGTCATCGTCGAAAAGCCCTTCGGGCGGGATCTCCCCACGGCACAGGCGCTCGACAGGACGCTGCACGAGGTGTTTCCGGAAAAATCGATTTTCCGCATCGACCACTACCTCGGCAAGGAGGCGGTGCAGAACCTGCTTTTCTTCCGATTCGCGAACACCTTCCTCGAGCCCATCTGGAATCGGCACTTTGTCAAGGATGTGCAGATCACCATGGCCGAGTCGTTCGGAGTCCAGGGTCGGGGCGCGTTCTACGAGGAGACGGGCGCGGTGCGCGACGTCGTCCAGAATCATCTGCTGCAGGTGATCTCGCTGCTCGCCATGGATCCGCCGCCGGGCGGCCAGGAAGCCGGCGCGCACCAGGCCGAGAAGCTGCGCCTGTTTCGCGCCATGCGGCCGCTCGATCCGCAGCACGTGGTTCGCGGGCAGTTTCGCGGCTACCGCGACGAGAAAGGCGTGAAACCGGACTCGCAGGTGGAGACCTTCGTGGCGCTCAAGCTTCGCATCGACACCTGGCGGTGGGCGGACGTGCCGTTTTACGTCCGCACCGGCAAGTGCCTGCCGATCACGGCCACACAAGTCGTCGTCACGCTGAAGAAGCCTCCCCTTCCGCTTTTCGAAGCGGGTGGCGAGATGCCCCGGAATTATTTCCGCCTGCGGTTGAGCCCCGAGGTGGTGATCGGGGCCGGTGCGCTGGTGAAGCGCAGCGGCGAGGAGATGCGTGGGGAGCCGGTCGAGCTGATCGCGCGCCATCATACCCAGAGCGACAAGTCTCCCTACGAGCGCCTGCTCGGCGATGCGGTGCACGGCGATACCTCGCTTTTCACCCAGGACGACTGCGTCGAGGCGGCGTGGCGGGTCGTGGATCCCGTGCTGCAACACCCGCTTCCGGTGATGCCCTACGATCCGGGCACCTGGGGGCCGGCCGAGGCGGACAAGGTCATCGAGGACGGCGATAGCTGGCATAATCCGACGGCCGAGACCTCCGCGCCGTGCTGACGCGAGACGGCACGGGCGAGACTGTATTTCTGCTGGATGTGGACAATACGCTGCTCGACAACGACGGTTTCGGGGCCGAGTTGGGCGCGCGCCTCGAAGGATGGTTCGGCTTGGAGCATCGAAAGCGCTACTGGCAGATCTTCGAGGAGCTGCGCACGAAATTCGGCGTCGCGGACTACCTGGGAAGCCTGCAGGCGTTCCGCGACGGGGTGGATGACGACCCGAGGCTCCTGCAGATGTCGCAATTCTTGCTCGAGTTTCCGTTCCCGAAGCTGCTCTTCCCCGGGGCGCTTGCGGCCATCGCGCATCTGCGCGCCTTCGGGCGCCCGGTCATTTTGTCGGACGGCGACGTGGTGTTCCAGCCGCGCAAGATCCAGCATTCGGGCATCTGGGACGCGGTGCAGGGCGCGGTTCTCATTTATCTGCACAAGGAAAAGGTGATGGATCATGTGCAGAAGCGCTATCCGGCCCCGCATTATGTGGTGGTGGACGACAAGCCGAACTTGCTCGCCGCGATGAAGCTCGTCATGCGGGAAAAATTGACCACCGTATTCGTCCGCCAGGGGCACTACGCCCTGGCCGCGGGGTCCAACTCCGTGTCCCCGCCGCCCGATCGCGTGATCGAGCGCATCGGTGATCTCACGGCTCTCAACTCATCGGACTTCAAGGTGCGACCATGACCATGACACAAGACCTGCACAAACTCGGACAAAGCCTCTGGCTCGACAACATCACGCGCGGGATCTTGGACGACGGCACCCTCAAGCGCTACATCGACGAGCTGTCGGTCACCGGCCTGACCTCGAACCCGACCATCTTCGACGAAGCGATCGGCGGCTCCGCCCTGTACGACAAGAGCATCCAGCAAAAAGCGCGAAACGGTTTGTCCGGCGAGACATTGTTCGTCGAGCTGGCGCTCGAGGATCTGCGCCGTGCCGCCGACCTGTTCCGGCCCGAATTCGACCGCACGCGCGGAACGGACGGCTGGGTGTCGATGGAGGTGTCTCCGCTCATTGCCGAAGACACCCGGGCCACCATCGAGGCGGCCAAGCGGATCCATAAGCTCGCCGACCGTCCGAACCTTTACGTCAAGATCCCGGGTACCCGGGAGGGCGTCCCCGCGATCGAGGAAGCCATCTTTGCCGGCGTGCCGGTCAACGTCACGCTGCTGTTCTCCCGGGAACACTATCTGGCCGTCGCGGAGGCCTACATGCGGGGCATCGAGCGGCGCATCGCAGCCAAGCTCGATCCGAAGGTGAGCTCGGTCGCCTCGATCTTCGTCAGCCGTTGGGACCGGGCGGTCGCCGGCAAGGTGCCCGCGGAGCTCACCAACCGGCTGGGAATCGCCGTCGCGGGCCGCATCTATCGCGCGCATGCCGACCTGATCGCGGACAAGCGTTGGCGCGATCTTGCGGCGGCCGGCGCGCTCAAACAGCGCATGTTGTGGGCGAGCACCGGCGTGAAGGACCCGAAGGCGCCGCAGACCCTGTACGTCGAGGCGCTGGCCGCGCCCGAGACCATCGACACCATGCCCGAGAAGACGCTGCTTGCCTACGCCAGGGAGGGTAAGATTCGCGGGGTCATGGCGACGGACGGCATCGAGGCGGAGAAGACATTGGCGCTTTTTGCCAAGGCCGGGGTCGACATCGACGCCGTGGCGAAACAGCTGCAGATCGAAGGGGCGCAATCCTTCGTCAAATCCTGGACGGAGCTCATGCAGAGCCTCAAGGACAAGAGCAAGGAACTGGCCGCATCGTGAGCGGCAGAATCGACTCGCTCGCGGGCCAGCCTGCGCCGGCGGCGCGACTCGCCAACATACCGAGGCTGATCACCGCCTACTACAGCCTGAAACCCGACCCGGAGGTCATCGCCCAGCGCGTCGCCTTCGGCACGTCCGGGCACCGCGGAAGCTCGCTCGAGTCGAGCTTCAACGAGGTGCATGTCCTCGCGATCACGCAGGCCATCTGCGATTACCGCAAGCAGAAGGGCATCGACGGACCGTTGT